>ERZ869909.2112-NODE-2112-length-14131-cov-4.954746_pt1 | contig 14131 bp, 12 predicted proteins | sample MGYA00520892_ERZ869909 | MGnify/ENA primary metagenome ERZ869909 (study PRJEB32215, sample SAMEA104723947) | bioreactor metagenome | biome: bioreactor; feature: anaerobic bioreactor; material: water | place: China | collected 2015-03-12 ... | reverse complement strand
CCGCTGATGCGGTAACGCACGGGCTTGCCCGGTGTGTAGTCCATGGCCTGGAACTGGCGCAGGGTGTCGAACAGGCTGGTGGTGACCCGGGTCCTGACCAGGGCATCACCCATGGCGGGCAGAGTGACCGCCTCGTTGCTCAGCCCCCGCGCGAAGGGCCGGTCTTCCACCATGATCTGATAATCCAGCGTGCGCAGGTTCAGTGCATGGTCGTTGGGGTTGCGGGTGCGCAACGTGATCTCCCATTCCTGTTCGAACATCGTGACGCCGACCAGGGCAATGTCGGCGACGGAGACCTCCGGAGGTAGCGTGTCGCGACGCAGGCCAGTGCAGGCGGTGGTGAGCAGGATGCCGACCAGCAGCACAAACGGATAAAAGCGTCGGCGGTGCATGACGTGCATGGTGATCTCCGGGCAAACGGGTAGAGGCGGGATTGCAGCGGAATTGAAAGATAGGACCGCCTCGCTGGCAAGCGGTTCAGTCGCCCGGATCAAGATCCATGCTCAGTTGGCGGCCATTGGCCCCGCCAGATGATCGCGGGCGACGGGGAGTGCGACGGCGGCTGGCATGACGCTGAACGATGGCGGCCTCGGTACGTTTCAGGGTTTCCGGGTCGTGGGCGTTGCGATGAGCCAGCACTGCTTGCCGCGCCGCCCGGGCCGCGCTGTCCGGGTCCACCACCGGCGCCGGATAATCATCCCCGATCATGACCCCCGCGCGCTGCTGCAAGGATCGTGGCATGGACCATGGACAATGAATCCAGTCACCGGGGATGGCGGCCAGTTCGGGAAGCCAGCGACGGATGAAATCGCCTTCGGGGTCCTGATCACGCGACTGTTTCACCGGGTTGTACAGGCGCAGGGCATGAATGCCAGTGGTGCCGGCCTGCATCTGGATCTGCGGGTAATGAATGCCGGGCTCGTAGTCTGTGAACAGTCGCGCCAGATGCAATGCCGGTTCGCGCCAGTGCAGCCATAGATGATAGCTGGCGAAGGCCACCAGCATGGCGCGCATGCGGAAGTTGATCCAGCCGTCGTGATGGAGCATGCGCATGCAGGCATCGATGAACGGAATGCCGGTGCAGCCTTCCGCCCAGGCAGCAAATCGTGCGCGGTCGAAATCACCTTCGCGCATGCCATCGTAACCGGGGTGCAGGTTGCGCCACTCCATGTCCGGTTGATCTTCCAGCTTCTGGATAAAGTGGCAGTGCCAGTGCAATCGGCTTTCGAAGCTTCGCAGCGATTGTTGCCAGGATGTAGTGCTGTGGGCCGGGTCGGCCTGTGCCTCTGCAAGCGCATGAAGAACCTCGCGCACCGACACGGTGCCATAGGCCAGATGGGGCGACAGACGGCTGCAGGCCAGCGGTGCGGTGCGCGGGCTGGACATCGCAACACGGTATCGCTGCCCGCGTTGCGAGAAAAAACTGGTGAGCAACGCCAGGGCATGTGTGCGCCCGCCGGGCTGACGGCCCGGGCAGGGGCGCTGATCGAAACCCAGAATCTCCGGCAACTGCCGGGCCGCCGGTGGCGGGGCGGGTAATGCAGGTTGTAGCGATGACGGTGCGGGCAAGGGGGCAGAAGCCATTCGGCTTTGCCAGTGCTGCGCCCAGTGATCGCGATGCCGCAGACGGCGTACCACGGCATTGGCGGGGTATTCATGGAAGGGAATCCTGTGCTGTGCGCACCAGTCCCGCACGGCGATATCGCGCTGGAAACTCCAGTGGTTTCCGGTTTCTTCATGGGCATGGAGGGCCGTGATGCCGTGGCGGTGATGCAGTGCGTCGAGCACTGTCAGCATGTCCCCCCGCGCCACGTACAGGGGCGCCCCGCGTTGACGCAGGGCCTGGTCCAGATCAAGCAGGCTGTCGCGCACAAACTGCCAGTGGCGCAAGGCAGAATCCGGTTGCTGCCAGGCTTGCGGTTCGACCACATAAAGCGGTACCAGCGCGCCTGCCCTGGCTGCAGCACACAGGGGCGCATGATCATGCACCCTGAGGTCGCGCTTGAACCAGACCACGTGCATGGCTCAGGCCTTGCGCTGCGGCCGGGTGTTCAGGTCATCGTGCCAGCCGCGCGGCGGCGGGATGACCAGATCCGGCAGGCCCAGTGCCGTTCGCCGGTGGGCGGGTAACAGGAACGGGGTGTGGCGATGGCCTGCCTCAAGCGTCTTGAGCTCCGGGATCCAGTGACAGACGTAGTCGCCCCGGGAGTCATACCGCAGGGCCTGATTCAGCACGTTGAACCAGCGGCCCTGCCGAGGATCGGTGCCCGCGCCGGCGATATAGGCCCAGTTGCCCCAGTTGCTGGCGACGTCATAGTCGATCAGTTGCTGTTCAAACCAGGCGGCACCCAGGCGCCAGTCCATCGCCAGGTCATGAATCAGAAAGCTGGCCACGTTCTGTCGGCCCCGGTTTGACATGAAGCCAGTGGCGTTGAGCTCCCGCATGTTGGCATCGACGAACGGCAGCCCGGTGCGCCCCTCGCACCAGCGCTGGAAGCGCTCGGCGTTGAAGGGCGGCTCAGGAAGGCGCCGCTCGCTGATGCCATTGAAAGCGAACAGGCGTGCCCCGGCCTCCCCGGCGACCCAGCGAAAGTATTCGCGCCAGAGCACCTCGAAAATCAGCCAGTAGGTGCTGTCGTTGGCGATCACTTCGCGTTCGAAGCGCCTGACTTCACTGACCACGCGCCGGGGTGACAGGCAGCCCAGGGCCAGCCAGGGGGAAAGCTTTGAAGAGTAGTCCGCGCCCAGCAGGCCATTGCGAGTCTGCTTGTAATCACGGATGGCTTCACTGTCCCATACATAGTGCCGCAAGCGAGCATGTCCGGCCTGCTCGCCGCCCTGAAGCTGCAAGGCGGCGCGGGGGGCACCGTCAGCCGCGGGCCGTTCGGGTAATCCCTGATCCAAAGCCCTTGCTGCCGCCGGAATGGACGGTAGTCGCTGCGGCGCCAGCAATGGTGGGTCCATGTCGAAATGTGCTTCGACGCGCTTGCGAAAGCCGGTAAAAGTGCCCGGCAAACGCGCCAGAGGAAACGGTAGCTGAGCGCGCCGGAACAGACCGTCGTTCTCTACCTCATCGACGGGCAGAGGACCCATGGTCAGGCGCACGGCCTCGACCTGTGCCGCTTCTTCGGTACCGGGTTGCCATGTGGTGACCAGGCGTCGGGCGCCGGTCGCGCTGGCCAGTTGTGGCAGGGCCTGTTCCGGGGGCGCGTTCATCACAATCAGGTTGCTGCCGCAGGCGCGCAAAGCGGACCGGAGATCATGCAGTGCTTCAAGCAGAAAGCGGTGTCGATGAGCTCCGCACCGTGCCAGCGATACACCAGTGCTGTACAGCGGCCCGGTTTCGGATTCCGGGGGCAGGCAATACACCGGGATCACCGGGCCGTCCGCACATGCTCGCCACAAGGCCGGATGATCATCCAGGCGCAGGTCCCTTCGGAACCACAGCAGCGTGGTCATGCGGGGCGGTCTCTTCGATGGCGGCGGCAGCGCTCGGAGCAGTAGCGCACTTCGTCCCAGACGGCGGCCCATTTGCGGCGCCAGGTAAAGGGTTTGCCACAGACTGCACAGGTGCGTGTGGGCAGGTCGCCCTTGCGTCGCATCACCATGGGATGTCCTGACCGTCCCAGGCCATGAACCGGCCCGAGTCCTGCGGGGTTGCCGTCATCATGTGGCGCAGCAGGCGTTCGGCGACGAAGTCGGGTTCGAACAGTTTTTCTTCCGGTACATTTTTCTGGAAGGGACGTGACAGCTGGGTATTGGTGGTGCCGGGGTGTAACGCCAGGACCACCAGATGCGGCGCACGACGGCGCATCTCGATCGCAAAGGTGCGCGTGAACTGGTTCAGGGCGGCCTTGCTGGCCCGGTAGGTGTACCAGCCGCCCAGATGATTGTCGCTGATGCTGCCCACGCGGGCGGACACGCTGGCGAAGACAGCTGCCTGGTCGTGCATCAGCAGCGGGGCAAAGTGTCGCGCCATCAGCATCGGGCCGAAAGTGTTGACGCGAAACACGGCTTCCAGCGCCGCACTATTGAGTTGCTCCACGCGCTTTTCCGGGCGCAGACGCAGCGCTGGTTCGTGCAGCAGGCCGGCGCAGTTGATCAGGCCGTGCAGGGTGTTGTGCTGGCTGCGTACCTCGTTGGCTGCCCGGGCCACATCGTCTTCGCGGGTCACGTCCAGCGGCAAACAGGTCAAGGTGTCCGGGTGCTCGTCTGCCAGTGCCGCCAGCGCCTCGCTGCGCTCGGGTTGCCGGCTGGTGGCGTAGATGTGCGCCACGGTTTTTACCTGCAACAAACGTGCAACCAGAGCCAGACCGATGCCGCGGCTGGCCCCCTGGACCAACACGTTCTGGTGTGCCAAGGCAGGTGTGCCCGCAGAAGAAGTCATCGCAATGCCTGTTTCGCCATCCGGTAGGGCGAGCGTGCGCGCAGGCTGGCGAAAAAGGCGTGAAGCAGGCTACAGGGTGTCGGTCAGCAGAATGCCCAGGCTGACCCGGTTCTGGTAGTCGTCGTAATTGATCAGGGAGTCACCGTAGCCGCTAAAGACCTGGAAGATGCCCTTGAAGCGGCTGGTCAGCGGGAAGGTGTAATCCAGTTGAACGGCGCCCCGGTTCTCGCCGCGACGCAGGTTGTTGCGCAGCATCACCTCGGCCACCTGATTGCCGAAGGGGCGGGCAATGGTGAATTCGAAATTGCCCATGTATTTTTCGATGTCCGGGTTGTCGTCGCCGCGCGGCGACTCGGGCGTGCGCTTGCTGCTTTCCGGCAGACGGTACCATGCACGCAGGCCCATATAGAACTCACCGGTGCGCGCGACATATGACGCGAATAGCCGGTCCCAGCTGCGTGATGTGGGCACGTCCCGGCCATTGGATTGATGAATGTAGCCGAACGCGAGCAGCTCCGAGTCCAGCGGCCCCAGCTGCCAGTCCACGGCGCGGGTCACAAACAGCTCCGGGGCATAGTTGGTTTCCCGGAACGGACGCGACTGCTCCTCATTGTAGGCCTGAAAGAAGCTGGTCTGGGTGTAAGCAAAATAGATGTTGTAGAAGTTGAACACCTCGGTGGCCAACGGCATCTTGATCGACAGCTGGAACTTGACCTCAAGGGAATCCAGATTGTCGTCGTCCTTGTCCGGATCGTTCCACTCCGGGTTGGACCAGTAGCTGACGGGCATGATGTAGTTGCGGCGGTGCGGGGTCATCACGAACGGATTGAACTGCGATGACTCTTCCAGCGCCAGGCGTGCGCGCAGGGCATCGACGCTGCGTTGGCGAGTATCAGTTCCGGCGCTCTCGCACCAGGTGCGTAGCTCGCTGGCGGTCATGTCCGGTGGCGCATCGCGCAAGGCTCTCGCCAGACAGGCCTGCAAATCCCCGCCGGAGGCCGTGCGTGCCCGAACGTCTTCGTTGTTATCGTCCGATGCGGCCGCATCCTCGCTCCCGGGATTGCCCGTGGGTGCCATCAGTATCTCGCCGTGGGCGACGACAGGCAGCAGCAGGCTCAGCGTCAGTAGCAGGCGGGAGGCGATCATGACAACTCCTTGTCGCGGTTTACATATCGGGGTTTACAAGCGGCGCAGTTCGTCGTCGCTCAGGGGGCGGGCCTCTTCCTCCAGCAATACCGGGATGCCGTCGCGCACCGGGTAGGCCAGGCCGCTGGCCTTGCACTGCAGCTCTGTGGCGCTCTCCACCCAGATCAAGGGGGTCTTGCTGACCGGGCATACCAGAATATCAAGCAGTTCTCTGTCCAGCATCTCTCTGTCCTGGTCGGGTCTGGAGGCCGGGTCGTCACCGGCCATTCACTGTGGTGCGGGAAGTATACGCGAGTTACCGGCCAAACGCTGGTTTCAAACGCCTGTTTGACTGCCGGGTCACAAATACTGGTGGGAGCAGGATGGGCACAGCGCTACCATTGTGCCCCACCATGGACTGGTCGTTTTTTGTACGCGTGCCGCCCGCAGGGCGGACCAGCCACTGATTTGAGTTGTGAACAGAATTTCTCGGAGGTCGAGATGCCGGATTACAAAGCCCCCGTGCGCGATATGCGCTTCGTTCTGCATGAGCTGCTGAAGCTGGATGATCACTATGCCGCGCTGGGCCTGGAAGAGGTCAACGGTGAGTTGATTGATGCGTTCCTGGAAGAGGGCGCCAAGTTTGCAGCCAATGAACTGTCACCGCTGAATCGCTCCGGTGACGAGGAAGGTTGTCACTTCGACAATGGCGTGGTGACCACGCCCAAGGGCTTCAAGGAAGCCTACAAGAAGTATGTTGAAGGTGGCTGGCCTGCCATGGGCGGTGATGTCGAGTACGGCGGTCAGGGTCTGCCGACCTCCGCAGGTATCGCCATCTCCGAAATGACCGGTACCGCCAACTGGTCCTGGAGCATGTATCCGGGCCTGTCCCACGGCGCTGTGGCCACCATCGAGGAGCACGGTACCCCGGAGCAGAAAAGCACCTACCTGCCGAAGCTGATCAGCGGCGAGTGGACCGGCACCATGTGTCTGACCGAGCCGCATTGCGGGTCTGATCTGGGCACCCTGAAGACCAAGGCCGAGCCGCAGGCGGACGGCAGCTACAAGCTGACCGGCACCAAGATCTTCATCTCGGCTGGTGAGCACGACATGGCCGACAACATCGTCCACATTGTGCTGGCGCGCCTGCCGGATGCCCCGGCGGGCACCAAGGGCATTTCACTGTTCATCGTGCCGAAGTTTCTGGTGAATGATGACGGCAGCCAGGGCGAGCGCAATGGTGTGGTGTGTGGTTCCATCGAACACAAGATGGGTATCAAGGCCTCTGCCACCTGTGTGATGAACTTTGACGGCGCCACCGGCTACCTGATCGGCCCGGAGAACAAGGGCCTGAACTGCATGTTCACGTTCATGAATTTCGCCCGTCTGGGTACCGCCATCCAGGGCGTGGCGCATTCCGAGCTGGGTTTCCAGGGCGGCCTCACCTACGCCCGCGAGCGTCTGGCCATGCGCGCCCTGTCCGGCCCGAAAAACCCGGACGGTCCGGCCGACCCGATCATCGTGCATCCGGACGTGCGCCGCATGCTGATGACCATGAAGGCCTTCGCCGAGGGTGGTCGTGCGCTGGTGTACTACACTGCCGTGCTGGGTGACATTGTGAACCTCGGCAAGACCGAAGAAGAGCGCAAGCAGGCCGATGACCTGATGGCGCTGCTGACCCCGATCGCCAAGGCGTTCCTGACCGAAGTGGGTCTGGAAGCGGCCAACCATGGCGTGCAGATCTACGGTGGCCACGGCTTCATTCGCGAGTGGGGCATGGAGCAGAACGTGCGCGACGCGCGGATCTCCACCCTGTACGAAGGCACCACCGGCATCCAGGCGCTGGACCTGCTGGGCCGTAAAGTGCTGCAGACCCAGGGTGCCGCACTGCGCAACTGGACCAAGATCATCCACAAGTTCTGCGAAGCGCAGGCGGACAATGCCGAGCTGAAGGAATTTGTCGAGCCGCTGGCACGCCTGAACAAGGAGTGGGGCGACATGACCATGGCGCTGGGTGCCCAGGCGATGCAGAACATCGAGAACGTGGGGGCTGCCTCCGTGGATTACCTGATGTATGCAGGTTACGTCACGCTGGGTTACCTGTGGGCCGCCATGGCGCAAACGGCGCAGGAGAAACTGGCAGCGGGCACGGCCGAGGAAGATTTCTACAAGGCCAAGCTGGCGACCGCACGTTTCTACTTCAAGCGCATCCTGCCGCGTACTGCGGCGCACAAGGGTGCTATCGAAGGTGGTCTCGACTGCCTGATGGAACTGGACGAGGCGCACTTCGCGTTCTGATCTGGTGGCAATACGAAAAAGCCCGCCTTATGGCGGGCTTTTTTGTGCGTGTAGGAAATGGCTTACAGCACTGCGGCACGGAGGTCGCTATATTGTCTGGCTTTGAAAAAAGGGTATTGGGGAAAAAAATGAAGAAAGTGCTGGTGGGGATCATTGTGGTGGCGCTCGCATGGGTGGGCAGCAGCTGGCTGATCGGCGCGCGTGCGGAAGCCGCCTATCGCGAATGGCTGGCAGGGCAGGAACTGGTGCCTGGCTATGACAGTGTGCGCTTCGAGATCGTCGAGTATCGTCGTTCTGTTTTTTCATCTCAGGTGCGCACCTGCCTGCAGTTCGATCCGACGTTGATTGTGCCTGACGATTTTTCCGGCATGCTCTGTGACGAGACCCGTGTGCTGCACGGACCCTTGCTGTGGACCTCTTCCGGCCCCTGGCTCGGGTTGGCCTACAGTCGTGGCGAGCTGGATATCCAGGCGCTGCCCGAGGACGTGCACAGCGTGATTGCCGAGTACACCAAGGGAGCATCACCCCTGACCGGCGAATCCTGGTGGGGGTTTGATCGCAGCCTGCGTGGCCGGGTGATGGTGCCCTCCCTGGATGCAACCGGTGATCTCGGCAGCCTCAGGCTGGGCAGCCTGGTGGTCTGGCTGGACTACGAAGACCTGGCGCAGGATGTCGGCCGCACCCAACTGTTGATGGAGGACTTCGCGCTGGAAACCGACAGCATGGCGTTGCGTTTCGAGGCGCTGGACCTGCTGGTGACGGTGACGGACATGATCGAAGGGCTGTTGCCGTTGCTGACCGTGACGCTCCATGCCGAGGGCGTCGAGGCCTTTACCGCAGCCAGGGATTGGGGGGAGGAAGACAGCGAGTTGGGCTTTGACCTGGTGTTTGAAGGCAGCAGTGAGCGGCATGGTGACCTGCTGGCGGCCGAGATGCGATTGTGGCTCGACAATATCAGCGGCATCGGCGTGGATCTGTTGCCGGGGGATGCAGCCTATACCCTTGTCCGTGCGGAGGGGCTCGATATCAACGCCCTGGTGCGCCTGCGGGCCATCAGCAACGAACTCGAGGCGCTGCAGACCGACATGATGATGGCGGTGTTCGGTAGCCTCGGTGAGGCTATGGCCGGGGAGGATGCGCCGGAACTGGACTTTGAAACCCTGATGGCGGACATGGAGCGTCTCAGCCAGGAGCGCATACGCCTGGTGGTGGAACGACTGCTTCAGCCTGGTCGCACGGCGTTGCATCTGGAGAGTCTGCTGGACGAGGGCGATACCCGTTTGCTGGGGCTGACCGCCACGCTGGATTACCAGGGTGTCAATGGTGAGAACCCTGATCTGGAGCAGTTCGAGGCCATGATAAGCGCAAAGGAATTGATGCAATTGTTTGGCCTGAACCTGTCACTGGTGCTGGCCGATGTCCTGCCGGACGACATGCAGGAGATGGCGCAGGCCATGGTGGAGGCCGGTGTGCTGCGCGAGGACGCTGGCCAGTTCAGTATGGCCTTGACCCTGAAGGCGGGCGCCGGGGAGCTTAACGGTGAACCGGTGACGGCAGAGGAACTGCTGGAGCGGTTGCCGCAGTCCCCAGGTGCGGACATCGATGTCCAGGATCTGGTCGATGCAGGCTGTTTTGATGAGTATGACGATATCGACGACTTTCCTGACGTATGCTGGGAATACGGTATTTATCCTGAGTTCTGATGCGGGCCTCTTCACGCCCTGTTTCGCCAATTCAAACGACTGTATGAACGGTGGGTCACAAATAGCCCTGTCACCGGGGTGCTGACCTGCTTAAAATTTGCGCCCCCGGCCAGAACTGTGGAGAAGTGCACATGGCGACGTACAAGGCCCCGCTGGACGACATGAAGTTCGTTCTGAATGACGTATTCAATGCCGAGCAACTGTGGGCATCCATGCCAGCGACCGCCGAGGTGAGTCGTGATCTGGCTGACGCGATCCTCGAAGAGGCCGGCAAAATGGTGGAAGGCGTGATGTTGCCGCTGAACCGCTCCGGTGATGAAGAAGGCTGCCATTTCGACCAGGGCGTAGTGACCACGCCGAAGGGTTTCCGGGAAGCGTACCGCACTATTGCCGAGAACGGCTGGACGGCGTTGTCCGGCAATCCTGAGTACGGCGGCCAGGGCATGCCCAAGATGCTGGCGGTCCTGTTCGAGGAAATGATTCACAGCGCCAACAGTTCGCTGGCGTTGTACCCGCTGCTGTCCAACGGCGCGACCCTGTGTCTGGACGCGCATGCGTCCGAGGAACTGAAGCAGACCTATCTGCCGAAAATCTACTCTGGCGAATGGGCTGGCACCATGTGCCTGACCGAACCGCATTGCGGCACCGACCTGGGCATCATGCGCACCCGGGCCGAGCCGCAAGCAGACGGCAGCTATCGGGTATCCGGCACCAAGATTTTCATCACCGGCGGCGAGCACGATCTGACCGATAACATCATTCATCTGGTGCTGGCCAAACTGCCGGATGCACCGGCGGGCAGCAAGGGCATTTCCCTGTTCCTGGTGCCCAAATTCCTGGTCAATGAAGACGGTAGCGTGGGTGAGCGCAATGGGGTCGCCTGTGGGTCCATCGAACACAAGATGGGGATCAAGGGCTCGGCCACCTGCGTGATGAATTTTGATGCCGCCAAAGGCTGGCTGGTGGGCGAGGTGAATCAGGGGCTGGCCGCCATGTTCACCATGATGAACTACGAGCGCGTGTCCATCGGTCTGCAAGGTCTGGGGCTGGGTGAAATCAGCTACCAGAGCGCGGTGGACTATGCCCGCGAGCGGGTTCAGGGCCGCGCAGCGACCGGTGCCGTGAATCCGGAAGGCAACGCGGACCCGATTATCGTTCATGGCGATGTACGTCGCATGCTGCTGACCATGCGTGCCCTCAATGAAGGCGGGCGGGCGCTGTCGGCTTACCTTGGCATGCAACTGGATATCGCCAAGTTTTCTGACGACGAAGAAGCGCGCAAGCGGGCCGATGATCGTGTTGCGTTGCTGACACCGGTGGCCAAGGCATTCTTCACCGATCGTGGGCTGGAGACCTGCATTATTGGTCAGCAGGTGTTCGGTGGTCACGGCTACGTGCGTGAATGGGGCATGGAGCAGTTCGTGCGCGACGCACGTATTGCACAGATCTATGAAGGCACCAACGGTATTCAGGCGCTGGATCTGGCCGGCCGCAAGGTGGTGCGCAACGGCGGCGCCTCGGCCGAGCGCTTTATTGCCGAGGTACGTGAGTGGCTGGCGTCCGCAGGTGACGAAGCGGCTGTGAAGCCGGTGGCGGCGGCGCTGGAAGAAGCGCTCGGTTTGCTGGAAAAAGCCACCGCCCAACTGCTGGAGCGGGCCAAACAGGACGCCGACGCAGTGAACGCGTCAGCAGTGGAGTATCTGGACCTGTTCGGCCTGGTGACCTATGCCTGGTTGTGGGCCCGCATGATGCAGGCCGCCGCAGGCCGTGATGACCAGCTGGGTCAAAGCAAGCTGCATGTGGGGCGCTTCTACTTCCAGCGCCTGTTGCCGCGGGCACACAGCCTGGTAGCGCAACTGGAAGCCGGTAGCGACCTGATCATGGGGCTGTCTGCCGACGCCTTTTGATCCACATGTTCGGTACCGGCGTCAAAACAGCGCCGGTGCCGGGACATTCTGCATGCTGGCCGGGTCGTCGATAAACGGGTTGCGGCGCCCGGTCAGTTCACCAATGCGTGCATTGCGTGCTCGCTCCGCATCGTCCGGTGGAAACGATTCATTCCAGCGCTGAAGCATCTCCCAGGCGCCGACGAGTGGCAGGTCGTGCTGCACGTGCATGTACATCATGGCGCGTGCCACGGTGCCCTTGGCATTGTCGCCGGGCTCGAAGGTCTGGAATCCCAACCGGTAGTCGCACCGTTGGCTGGTGGGGACGCCGGATCGCAGTTCACCGAACAGTGTGGCACGGCGGTCGATATCCGATTGCCGTTCGATCGGGAACATCTGGTGCAGGTCGTCGCGTGCTGCGATGAAATCCGGCTCATCCTGGCAGGCGCGATTGGAGTTGCATCCGAACTGCTGCTGCAACTGCCGGTCCGGATAGATGCGGTCGATGCGTATGCGATCGCCTGGGCTGAACGGCGTATCGCAGTAAAGCGTGGTGCCGCCCTCCGCGTAGACTTCATCAATCAGCAGGTCCTCGGCGCGATCTGCCTGCGCCGTGGCGCTGCCCAATGCCAGCCCCAGTGAAGCCAGCAAGCAAGCGGTGCTCCTGATACCCAGTGTGTGCATGATCTTGTTCTGCCTTATCGTGGACTCAGCCGAGTCGTCCATACACAGGTGTGTTGCCTCTCCTATAGTGTGCTTTGCGTCACATAAATTCCACTGCCTGTTTTCCGACGAAGTGAGAATTATCCCGGACCAGCGGTGATCCCGCCCGGGGGGCCACTCAGTTCCTGAGAAACATAGTGGCCGACCATATCCGCCAGGCCCTCCGACAGCGCCTCAAAGGAGATAGGCGGATTGTCCTCCGACAGGTGTCGAATCACCGCGAAGACGCCGCCGTTGATGAAGATATAGATCATCGCCGGAATGTTCCGCACCCGGGTCAGTTCCGGGTTGTGCAGCAGATGCTGCATGACGATATCCACCAGCAGTTTGTGAACGGGATCAAGATATTCCTCGAAGTCCATGGTGAAGGCATGGCGGGCGCATTTCAGGTACAGCTCGTTGTTCTCCTGGAGGAACACGCGGAAATGGCCGAGCAGATCCAGGATGGTTTGGCGTATGGGTTTCCGAACAAGCTCGGGCACCAGCGGCTGGATCATGGCCACGGTATCGGCCACGAAGCGCTCGCTCATGGCCTTGAAGATGGCCTCCTTGTTGGTGAAGTACTCATACAGTGAGCCGACACTAATCCCTGCAATATCAGCAATTTGCCGCGTTGTGGCCCCGGTGGGGCCGTGGGTGGCGACGGCGATGAAGCCCGCTTCCACGATGGCGTTGACGGTGGCGCGCGAGCGGGCCTGGCGAGGCTTTCTGGGCATAGGATTTCCGAATTGAATCCGAACAAGCATTCGCTTTATCGTGACATCATGTAATGTCATGGTCAACGAGCGAATAGCCCTATGCCGCAACTGCCTTTTCTTGCACGCGAACGCGTCAGCCGTAATGCCCACGCCGTCGTCACCGGGGCCGGTTCCGGCATCGGTCGGGCCTTTGCCCTGGAGATCGCCCGCCGTGGTGGCGCCGTGGTGGTCTCGGATATCAACCTGGCCACCGCGCAGGAAACGGCCGAGCTGGTCCGGGCTGCTGGCGGCCGCGCCTGGGCCTTGCAGTGCGATGTGACGCAGTTCGAGGCCGTGCAGGCCATGGCGGATGAGGCAGAGCGTCTGCTCGAAGCGCCGGTGGATCTGGTGATCAATAACGCCGGGGTAGGCGTTGGTGGTCGGCCGGTAGGCGAGATCCCGCTGGAGGACTGGGAGTGGACGGTGGGCATCAACATGTGGGGCGTGGTCTATGGCTGCCATATCTTCGCGCCGAAACTGAAGGCTCTGGGCCGGGGCGGCATTATCAATGTCTGTTCCACGGCCAGCTTCGCCGCGGCGCCGATGATGGGCCCCTACAACCTGACCAAGGCAGCGGTACTGGCGCTGTCGGAAACGCTCGCCGCCGAAACCGCAGGCAGCGGTGTGAAAGTGACCGCGCTGTGCCCCACCGTGGTCAAGACAAACATTTTTACTTCAGGCCGTATTGATGCCTCGGTGACGCCACTGATGGACAAGTTGGTGGCCCTGACCGGCGTATCCGCCGATGGCGTGGTCCGCACCACCCTGAATGCGCTCGACAAGGGCCAGCTTTACGTACTGCCGCAATTCGATGCGCGCATGATCTGGCGCGCCAAACGTTACATCCCTTCCACTTACGCGCGCGGTGCCGGCCTGCTGGGTCGACTCGCGGCAACCCGACGCTGACGGAGAGACGCTCATGGCTTCGATTGATCTGGAAAAGATGCTGGTCAAGATCAAGAACACTCAGTGGTCCCTGGCGGACATCGACTGGGAGGCGCCCGGCGCCGAGCTGATCACGGAAGAACAGTGGCCGAAGTTGAAGGAGTTCATGTCCGACCTGATGTGGATCGAGCATGTCGGTGCCCGGGCCTTTGCGGCCATGGCCAAAAAAGCGCCCAACGATACGCTGCGTGAAATCTACAGTTATTTCCATGCGGAAGAGCAGCGCCATGCCAATGCAGAAATGGCACTGATGAAGCGCTGGGGCATGCTGGAAGGTGACGAAATTCCCGAGCCCAACATCAACCTGCGGCTGGTGATCGAGTGGCT
>ERZ869909.2111-NODE-2111-length-14147-cov-4.251102_pt1 | contig 14147 bp, 12 predicted proteins | sample MGYA00520892_ERZ869909 | MGnify/ENA primary metagenome ERZ869909 (study PRJEB32215, sample SAMEA104723947) | bioreactor metagenome | biome: bioreactor; feature: anaerobic bioreactor; material: water | place: China | collected 2015-03-12 ... | reverse complement strand
GGGGGGGTGGGGGAGGGGGGGGGGGGGGGGGGGGGGGGGGGGGAGGGGGGGGGTGGGGGGGTGGGGGGGGGAGGGGGTGGCGTCGGCTGGGATCGCCGGGTGCGGGGGCCTCATCGGGATCGACGGGTTGGAGGACGCGTCCGCCGACATTGCGGACATCGCGTGGGGGCGCGCCGGAGGCCATGTCGCCGGGGAGTTCGGGGGCGGGGCGGAGGGCGACATCGAGGCGACGGACGCCCCGGGGCGGGCACGGCATGCGGTTGTCGCGCGTGCCGAAGCGCTGCCCGGCGGGCATGAGGCCCCAGACGATCTCGTCGGTGTTGAACTCGTTGGGTCCGGTGCCGCGTGAGAAGCCGACGACGAGCTGCTCGCCGACGGGGATGTCGACGGTCCAGACGGTCTGGCCGGTGCGTGTGTCGATGAGGGAGACGGTCTTGGGGTACCAGGAGGAGGACTCGTAGGTGAAGCGGTCGGCGGAGTAGCGCGGGCCGCCCTGATAGTGGCAGGCGGTGGAGGTGAGCGCACCGGCTGCGAGGAGAATGGCTGCGAGGGCGGTCGTGTTTCGGCGGTGGTTGGTCATGCTCGATTATCCGGTCGTGGTCGTGCCTGGGTGGGTCGTACGACGGTGCTGGGTCGGTTGTGCGGTCGGGCAGGGTACCCCGAGCCCAGACCCGGGATCTGTCATCGGGCGGAGAGGGGGTGGATCTGCGAGGAAATGAGTGATTCTCGGGCTTGGAGGGGTGGTCGGTCGGCGGGGCGGGGAAATGCGGGTATGGGTACGCTTCGGCGATGGATGGAGCGAGCGCTGGAACAGGGGCGGTTCGGATCGGGCACGGCTACGACCTGCACAGGCTGGAGCCGATCGCTCCGGAGGGGAAGGGGCGTCCGTTCGTGCTGGGTGGGGTGCGCCTGGAGCACGACCGGGGGCCGGTGGGGCATTCGGACGGGGATGCGCTGTACCACGCGGTGACGGATGCGCTGCTGGGGGCGCTGAGCATGCCCGACATCGGGGAGTTGTTCCCGGATGACGATCCACGCCACGACGGCCAGGACTCGGCGGTGTTTCTGGATGAGGCGGTGCGCCGGGTGCGGGCGGCGGGGTACGCGGTGGGGAATGTGGACTGCACGGTGATTCTGGAGCGGCCGAAGGTGAAGGAGATCAAGGATCGGCTGCGGGCGAACATTGCCGAGCGGCTGGGCGTGGGGGTCGAGCGGGTGAATGTGAAGGGGAAGACGCACGAGAAGGTGGATGCGGTGGGCGAAGGGCGGGCGATCGAGGTGCATGTGGTGGCGCTGTTGGTGCGGGCGGGGGGCGGATCGTGAGCACGGTGATCCACGAACAGGTGGAGCGGGCCCGGCGGGGCGAGCATCCGGGCGTGGTGGTGCGGATGCGGTCGGGGTGGGCGGTGCTGCACGAGTGGCAGTTCCCCGCGGGGTGGTGCGTGCTGCTGGCGGATCCGGTGGTGGGGACGCTGAACGATCTCGGCGGGGAGTCGCGCCGGGTGTTTCTGGAGGACATGGCGCTGCTGGGCGATGCGGTGCTGCGGGCGACGGGGGCGCTGCGGATCAATTACGAGATGCTGGGGAATCAGGCGCCGGCGCTGCACGCGCATGTGGTGCCCCGGCTCGAAAGCGAGTCGGAGGCGATGCTGCGTCGGCCGGTGTGGCTGTACCCCGCCTCGGAGCGTGAGGATCCGGCGCACCGGTTCGATGTCGAGAAACACGACGGGCTTCGTCGGAGCATCGCGGGAGTGATCGGGGCGCAGGAAGCAAAGCGTGCGGAGGCGGTCACGATGTGGCAGCGTGCGGCATCGTTCGCGGCGCGGGCGCATGTGGGGCAGGTTCGGAAGGATGGGGCGACGCCGTATTGTGCGCACCCGTTCCGGGTGGCGATGACGGTGCGGGATGTCTTCGGGTGTGATGATTGGGTGTGCGTGACGGCGGCGTTGCTGCACGACACGATCGAGGACACGCCGGTGGACTACGACGACATCGCGGAGGGGTTCGGGGATGAGGTGGCGCGGTGCGTGGTCGCGGTGACGAAGGACATGCGGCTTGCGGAGCCCGAGCGCGAGCGTGCGTACGACGAGCAGATCCGTGCGGCGGATTGGCGGGCGAAGCTGGTGAAGCTGGCGGATGTGTACGACAACATCAGCGATCGGCTGTCGCGGACGGATGAGTGGTCGGCGCGTCGGCTGGTGGATCGCGCGGAGCGGGCGATCGCGCTGGCGGAGTCGGAGCGGGAGCATCCGTGGGTGGGTGGAGCGATCGAGGCGGTGCGGGCGATGGTGCGTGAGGCGCTGGATGATCGGAAGGGAGTGGAGGGCGTGCGGGCATGAGCGGGCTGCGCGGCAAGCGGGATCCGGTGGTGGCGATCGTCGGCGCGACGGGCGCGGTGGGGCGTGAGTTTCTCGCGCTCTTCGAGGAGCGCGCGTTCGGGCATGGCGAACTGCGGCTGCTGGCGAGCGCACGGTCGGCGGGGGGAGAGATTGCGTACCGGGGGCGGGCGCACACGGTGCGGGCGTTGTCGCGGGAGGCGCTGGAGGGGGTGGATCTGGCGTTGTTCTCGGCGGGCGGATCGGTGAGCAGGGAGTACGCGCCGATCGCATCGGAGATGGGCGCGGTGGTGGTGGACAACTCGTCGGCGTTCCGGATGGAGCCGGGGGTGGCGCTGGTGGTGCCGGAGGTGAACGGCGCGCTGCTCGACGGGATCGGCGCGGGCGGAGCGATCATCGCGAATCCGAACTGCTCGACGATCATCCTGATGCTGGCGCTGCATCCGCTGCGCGAGCGGTTCGGTATCGAGCGTGCGATCGTCTCGACCTATCAGGCGGCGAGCGGGGCGGGCGCGGCGGCGATGGAAGAGCTGCGGAGCCAGACGCGGACGGTGCTGGATGGCGGAGCCCCGGAGCCGAAGGTGTTTCCGGAGGTGTGCGCGTTCAATGTGTTCTCGCACAACTCGAAAGTGGATGAGGCGACAGGACGGAATGTCGAAGAGCAGAAGATGATCGATGAGGTGCGGAAGATCTGGGGTGGTGATTCGGTCCGAATCAGCGCGACCTGCATCCGCGTGCCGACGCTGCGGGCGCACTGCGAGTCGGTGCATGTGACACTGGGGAACACGGCGGGCGTGGATGAGGTGCGCCGGGCATTGTCGGATGCGCCGGGCTTGGAGCTGGTGGACGATCGTGCGGGGAATCGGTTTCCGACTTCGCTGCGTGCGAGCGGGCGCGATGCGGTGCTGGTGGGACGGGTGCGTGTTGCCGGAGATGCGGAGACGGATGGCGCGGGGCGGGCGCGATCGTTTGAGTTGTTCATCGCGGGCGACCAGATCCGCAAGGGTGCCGCGTTGAACGCGATCCAGATCGGCGAGCGGCTGCTGGGGATGGCGTGATGGGCGAGGCGCGATGGCGCGATGCGCACCTGCATCTGGCAGCGCACGGCGAGGAATTGGATTCCGTGTCGCTGCGCGCGTGCGGGAGCGTTGGGGAGTGTCTGGAGATTCTCGCACGGGCGGCGGCGGATGCGCCGAGAGATGCGTGGATCACGGCTCGCCATGCGCGTGTGGAGTCGTGGACCGAGCGGAGATGGCCGACATCGCGGGAACTGGATGAGGCGACGGGCGGGCGGTGCGCGTTCGTGCAGTCGTTCGATCATCACGCCTTGGCGGCATCGACGCGGGCGATGGAGCGGACGGGTGTGCTGGAATATGCCGGCGATGGCGTGATCGAGCGGGACGGCTCGGGCAGGGCCACGGGGCTGCTGCTGGAGGGCACGGCGAACGCCTTTCTGGCAGCGCTGCCCGCGAAGACGGATGCCGAGGTGCGAGGGCACATCGAGCGTGCGCAGGATGATCTGCTGTCGCGAGGGATCGTGGAAGTCCACGACATGTTCACCACCGCCGCGATGGCGCGGGCGCTGCGTGAGATGGAGCGGGATGGATCGCTGCGGATGAGGGTGTGGCTGTACGCGACGCCGGAGCACTTCGACGAGGTGCGCGCCGAGTTGGGAGCGCCGGTCGGGATCGGGCGGAGAGACGAAGACGGGCGCGTGCGGTTTCGGGGGATGAAGCTGTTCACGGATGGGACTTTGAATTCGCGGACCGCGCACATGCTGCATCCGTTCGCGGAACCGATCGCGGAGCACCCGTGCGGCACGCCGCTGCTGGAGGATGGATTCATCCGGGAGGCCATGCTTCGCGGGGCGCGTGAGGGGTTCGATGTGACCGCCCACGCGATCGGGGACGGCGCAGTGCGACGGATGCTGGATCTGTACGAGTCGCTGGATGCGGACGAGCGCGGACTGACGCTGCGGATCGAGCACGCGCAGTTTGTGGACGAGGCGGATGTCGGGCGGTTTCTGGGGTTGGGTGTGGGCCGAGGAAGGGTAATCGCCTCGATGCAGCCGTGTCACCTGCTCGCGGACATCGAGGCACTGCATCGATTGGTTCCCGGGCGGATCGATCGCGCGTTTCCGGTGCGCGATCTGGTGGAAGCGGCGGAGGCACACGGCGTGCGGGCGGAGGAGGTGGTGTGGTTCGGGTCGGACACGCCGGTGGTGGATCCGTCGCCTTCGGAGAATGTGCAGGCGGCGGTGCATCGGAGGCGTGCGGGGATGCCCGCGGATGCGATGGTCGCGCCGGGACAGGCGCTGGATGAGGCGACGGCGGTGCGACTGATGCGTTCGGCGGAAGGTTGAGGTCCGATCGCCTAGAATCGCGACCCACCGGCGTCGGCGACGGCTTGCCGGTGCAACGACGGTTCTTTCTGGAGCAATGTTGTGGCGAAAAAGCACTTCGATCTGGTAGTCATCGGCGGCGGTCCCGCCGGGTATGTGGGCGCGATCCGTGCAGCGCAGCTCGGGATGAAGGTGGCGTGCGTGGAGCGGTCGAAGCTCGGCGGCGTGTGCCTGAACTGGGGCTGCATCCCGTCGAAATCGCTGCTCGCGAACGCGGAGCTCTTCGAGAAGATCTCGCACGCGGAGGAGTGGGGCCTTGCCTTCGGCGATGTGAAGGTGGACTGGTCGAAGGTGATCGGGCGTTCGCGCGGGGTCGCGGACAAGCTCAACAAGGGGATCGCGTTCCTCCTGAAGAAGAACAAGATCGAGCACATCGAGGGCAATGCCAAGATCGTGAAGGGCAAGCGCGGATCCTCCCCCTGCGAGATCGAGATCTCCGACTGCAAGGTCGAGGACACGCGGACGGAAGCGCCCGCTGATATCGCGAAGTCGGCGCGCGAGACGATCACCGCGGACAACATCCTCGTGGCGACCGGCTCGGTCGCGCGGGATCTGCCGTTCGCGAAATTCGACGGCGACAAGATCATCGGCGCCCGCGAGGCGATGACGCTGAAGGAGAAGCCGAAGAAGCTGATCGTCGTCGGCGCGGGGGCCATCGGCATCGAATTCGCCTACTTCTATCACACCTACGGCACGCAGGTCACTGTGGTGGAAATGATGGACCGCATCCTGCCGGTGGAGGACACGGACATCTCCAACGCGCTCGAGAAGATCTACAAGAAATCGAAGATGGACATCCGCACATCGCACACGACGACGAAGGTCGAGAAGACCAAGAGCGGCGTGAAGGTGACCATCGCGCCTTTCAAGGACGGTAAGGCGGACGAATCCAAGTCCGAGACGATCGAGGCGGACAAGGTGCTGCTGGCGATCGGCGTGAAGGGGCGTTTCGACGGCTTGTTCGATGAGTCGCTCGGGTTGCAGACGGTGAAGGATCACATCAAGACGGACTTCGTTCCGGGCGATTTCGAGGTCAAGCCGCTGACCTATGCGACCTCGGTGCCGGGTGTGTACGCGGTGGGCGATGTCATCGGCCCGCCGTGGCTCGCGCATGTCGCGAGCGAGGAGGCGATCGTGTGCGTCGAGCGGATCGCCGGTCACGATCCGATCCCGATCGACTACTCGGTGATCCCCGGCTGCACCTACTGCCATCCGCAGGTGGCCTCCGTCGGCTACACGGAGCGGGCGTTGCAGGAGAAGGGCCTGAAGAGGGACGAGGACTACGCGGTCGGCACCTACCAGCTCATGGCGCACGGCAAGGCGATCGCCGCGGGCCACAATCAGGGCATGGTGAAGATCCTGCGCGGCCTGCCGCGTGGCGAGATCCTCGGGGCGCACATCCTCGCGGATCAGGCGACGGAACTGATCGCGGAGTTGACGCTCGCGCGCCGACTCGAAGCCACGACCGAGGAGATCAATGTCACGATGCACGCGCACCCGACGATGCACGAGGCGGTGCACGAGGCGTCGCTGGCCTCGGAGGGGCGCGTCATCCACGCGTAATTTCGCGATCTCGGACGATCAGGCCCGGCGGAAGTCGGGCTTTTTCATGCGCCGATCAACCCGCTCGGTACCGCTCGCTGATGCGCGGCACGAGGACATCTCGCATCGCGGACTCCAGCGTGTGCGATGGCTTGAAGTCCCAATCGCTCGCGGCGGCGGAGCAATCGACATCCTCGGGCCATGTGTCGACGATGCCCTGGCGCGCCGTGTCCGGGCCGAATGTGATGTCCGCACCCGGGAAGAATCGGCGCGTCATGTCGGCGAGTTCCGCGGCGGTCGGTGCGAAGGCGCCGAGGTTGTAGACGCATTGCGTGAGTCGGGATTCATCGGCCTGCGCGAGCGCGAGCGTGGCGTCGATGGCATCGCCCATGGTCATGAACGGGATGCGCGTGTCCTCGCGAACGAAGCAGCGGTAGGGCGTTCCGGCAGCACCCGCGTGGATCATCTCCGGCGCGAAGTCGCTGGTGCCGCCGGAGGGGAGCGTCTCGGCGCTGATGAGACCGGGGTAGCGCACGCAGCGGAAGTCGAGCAGATCGTGGACGCGGTCCTCGGCGAGTTGGCGGTAGTGGCGCGCGTAGTAGCGCCCAAGGTGCTCGGCATACAGCTTGTTGCAGCCGTACATGGTGGTGGGCGTGAGGTATTGATCTTCCTTGACAGCGCCGACAGACTGCTTGGTCTTGAGGTCCGGCATGCCGTAGACCGCGATGGAGGACGGGTAGATGAAGCGGACGCGCCGGCCGTGGGAGCGGGCCTGATCGACCGCGAGGCGGAGCATGTTGATCATGCCACCGACATTCACATCGTGCGCGGTCTCGGGGATGAACTCGGAGCGCGTCGAGAGCAGCGCGGCGAGGTGGTAGATCTCGGTGAACTCGAACATGGCGTTGAGCCGACCGATGAGTCCCTGATCGCAGATATCGCCCGCGAAAGTTTCGCGGCAGAGGGCGCGGAGATCGGGATCGATCTCGCGGAGGTCGATGGCGACGATCTCGGTGTGCCCGGCATCGCTGAGCGCACGGATCAGGCCGTGGCCGACCTCGCCGCCCGCGCCGGTGATGAGGATGCCCGCGGAGCGTCGTCCGCCGCGACGCTCGGCTTGTGCGGAGAGTTCGGAGTGTGGCGTCTCGCTCTGCCCAGACATGCTCATCGATCCGTTTCTTTCTGCGCCGACATGCGACGCCATCGTGACAGGAGCAGGAGTGTACCCGGCGTGCCGGACGATCCGGATGGCTCAATCGAGGATGCGGGCTCGCGTGTCGTCCGATGGCATCGGGCAGGCGTCGGCCCGACCGAACCAGCGGTAGCGCCGTGCGGCCACAAAGCGGTAGCCCGCATCGCGGAGCGGCAGCGGAATCAGCCAGAGCAAGCCACCGAGCAACGCCCAGACGCCGCCGATGGACCACAGCATGCGCACGACCCCCGCGCTGCGCAGGAAAACCTCTCCATCGCGAACGAGGATGAGCGTCGAGCCCCCCTCGGAAGCGCCGGGGCCGCCGAGAGCGCTGTGGGTCTTCCCGCCGAGCGGAGCGAAGCGGAGGATGGCGCGACGATCGCGCTTCAACAGCCAGCGAACCGTCCGCGAGCACAAGGCGCACTCGCCATCAAAGAAGAGGATGGGGTGACGGTCGGTCTTTGGGGATGCATCGGTCATGGGCCCGCCTCGACGAGTTTCCAACCGATGACATCGAGCGTGTCGCTGTGCCACACCAACGGATCACCGCCGATTTCCACGCCGCCGGCCTGCACCAGCCCGTCCTCAAGATCCAGCAACTCCGCGCTGCGGAGCGGCCACACCTCGTGCGCAATCCGGCCCGCCATGAGACGCCCGCCCTTCACCGTGTACAGCCAGTAACGCTCCGTCAGAAAGTGCTCGAGCGATCCCGGCTTCGACGGCTCGATCGGCTCGCCCCAACGCCACACTATGCGCGAGCCCACGGACGGAGTCGACCGACGCACCAGGCGATAGTCCGTCTCCCGCCCATCCGCGCTCCGCGAAACCTCGAACCGACTGTGAACATAGTTGAGCTTCCAGAGCCAACGCCCGCCGAGCACCGGCAGCAAACGCTCGGCATCCAGACTCATAAACCAAACCCCCGGAAACCCCGCCCACGTCCCCGGAAGTTCCGCACCCTGAAGATGTGTCCGCTCCTTGTGATCGTCGGCCTCAGGCATTCGGACATAGGTTCGGACATTGCACTCGTAGAAAGATCCCAGTCCGGGCAGCGGCGGATAGCCGCGGAAGCGTGTCGCCTCCATGCGGAAGGGCACGAGCGCGACCCACGCCGTGCCGTTGTAAAGATCGACCTCGAGTGGTTCGGGCACGAGCGGGCGGATCACCTCAGCGGGCACCGGCCAATGGAGAAACAGCAGGTTGTCCCAGCGCATGCGGACAGCGGGCGGCGCTGCGGGGATGGTCGTGGACATGCCGGACTTTACGGCATCGGATGAACCCGCGCAGGAAAACCGACCGTCGTGATCAGCGGCCGATGATCGGACCCGTTCGGTTCGCCGAGCGCATGCGCGACGGGCACGAGCCCGTTGCCGGTGTAGACATGGTCGATGCGGACATGCGTGATGAAGCGCTTGAGACCGATCGCGCTCCATGTCCGTGCGTAGCCGCGGCCGACGGCGCGGTGGGCGTCGATCATCCCGGCGCGACGCAGCCATGCCGCGTGAGCGCTGTACGGCGTGCAGTTGAAATCGCCCGCGAGCACAAATGGTCGGCCTTCGGAATCCGCCCAGCCGATGAGTTCGCGCGCTTGGCGGGATTGATGTTCGATCAGTCGCGGATGGATCGGTGTGATCAGATGAATGTTCTTTACGAGCATCTCCTGACCATCCAGCTCGACGCCGACAAAGATCCCGGGCGTGATCATCCTGCTCCTTGCGGGCGGCTCTGAGACTCGCGTAAAGGGAAGTCGCGAGAAGATCGCTTTGCCGGTTGTGTTCTCGCGGGGATGCTCGATCGCGTGCGGATAGTCGGCGATAATCCGGTCCCGCAGCCGATCCTGCGCGGTGAAGGTGTACTCCTGAAACAACACCATGTCGGCGTTGCTGCGATGAATGTCCTCCAGCAGTATCTCGGGATCGCTCTTCCCGAAAAGCAGATTTGCACTGTATACGGTCAGCGTATCGCCTTGCATGCTCGGGATGGACTTCGGTCGGATTTCGAGCCACGCCGGCCACGCGAGGAACGCGCTCACGCCGAGCAGCGGCAGAAGCACGACCCGCATACGCAGAAGAAGTGCGACTTTGATCAGAACCAGAAACGCCAGCAGCGCGTGGAGCACCACGGTCCGAACCGCGAACGCACAGTAGTTGAGCAAGTGCATCAGAAAGCCATCGACCTCGGTGCGCACCGGCCAGGCCCACCCGAAGCAGACGACGGCGATGCCGAACAGTGCGGCGCACCAGACGCCGCGGCGCAGCATCGTTCGGAAGTCGAGACGAGATAAACGATGCCCGCCTTCGGGGATTTGTCCTGCCATTGCCTGCTCCTCACGAACCAGCGTCGTACGAATAAGGGGGGACTGTGGTTCGCGAGCGGCTGACTTTGTCTGGGCATCACCCCGCCGATGGGAAGCAGGTCGGCGGTAAGGCGATCTAGTCAGGCATCGCCTGGGACTGTCCAAGCATCAGAGGCATGAGTAGATAGAAAATGAAAACGCACTGGCCGAATGACCAGTGCGTTGAATAAGTGCTTTGGTTTTCCGAGACTTCTGAATCTGAATCAGGCCGAGCGACGCCGACGCACTGCGAAGAAGCCGCCGAGCGCGAACATCGTCACAGCGCCCGGAGCCGGAACCAGCAGCATCGTGTCGAAGACATAGTTGCCGATCTGCTGACCGAGCAAGAAGCCCTCGTAGCCGTCAAAGTCCCAGTGGACGCCGATGTAGATGCGGCTGCGCCAATTCTCGATCGCCGCCTGCGTGAAGCTGTCGAACTCACGGGCCTCGACTTCTCCACCACCAAAGAGATCGGCGTAGAAGGGATCCTCGCTCGTGATGCTGAAGGAGATGTTGTCGGTGCCGAAGAAGGCGGCCATGACCGCGGCATGCGCTGCACCGAAGGTGGCGTGGCCCGAGACCCACGCGGGGAATGGCGGGCTGAATCCGTTCAGCGGTTCCCAATTCGGGTCGCCTTGTGTATCGGGGTTGCCGTCGGTGTCGCCTTCGCGGATGCCCGTGACGGGTCGCCACAGATCCATTCCGGCGAGATACTTCGCATCCCAAGCGGCGATGCCCGCATCCGCCATCGCGAGATGCACAAGCGCCATGAGGCGGACCCGCTCGCCCACAGAGAGGCCCTGCTGATCAGCAACCTCTCGGGTGATGTTGTTGAGGTGTCCCGGCGGCTTGTAGGTGCCATCGACATCGTTCGCCCAGAAGAACCCGATCCGGGTCTGGTCCTCGGTGCGTGATGCGCTGTTCTTGGCGCCAAGATCCTTCACCTCGTTGTACGCCGCGGCGTACTCGGGGCTGGCGAGCAGCGAGGGCATGTCTGTGTATCCGAGAACGCCGTTCGGGCGGAACTGGCTGCCGCTCTGCAGCGCCCAAGGCGTCACCTCGCCCCACTTGGGCGTAAATGGGTTCGGATTGAAGTCGGGCCATGTGGGGCGGTAATCGCCGGGGTTCGCGCCGTGGGTGTAGTCCATCGGGAGATCGACCCCGTCACCGGCGCGATTTGCGATCACGCCCGTGGCAACGAGGCCGCCGAGCGCCATGCCCTCGTTCTTCGAAGCGCCCGGCGCAATGCCCGCCAACGATGACGCCAACTGCGCATCGAAGACCGCAGTCTTGGCGGGATAGATATGTGTGAGAATTCCGTGGGCCGCGACCGCCATGGCCGCTTCCTTCGAAGCAGTACTCGACGCGGGCGCTTTCACGATGCAGTGCTGGTGGGTCTTGGCGATGTTCATGTACGCGTCGTACATCGCCGAGGTGAGCATCGCCCCGGCACGAGAAATCTCACCGGGCGAGGCCGGGTTGCTCCGGATGGCGTCCAGCCACAGGTCATTCCAGATGTTGATCTCGTCCGCCTTGGCAGCCCCGGCGCACATCACCACCGCCGCGACGGTCAACAGCAGTCCACGCTTTCTCTTCGACATTACACGACTCCTCCGCCCGGGCAGCGAAAGTCGGTGCGCTGCGCCAACACAACAGACGCACACCGCCGACACCAACCACCACGGGACATGGCTCTCCTGATTGCGATACCCCGACCCTGTGCAGGAACGGGCGATATGTCAGGAATACAGCATGGGGCACGAGAGTCAAGGGTTCTCCCGCCCACCGCCGGAAAACCCATCGACAACCCGGGACAAACGCCGCTCGACCGAACCGATCCGGTGAAATCCACGGGGTCGGGATTCCGAGGGTCTGGGGGTCTGGGGTCCGGGGGGTCCGGGGGGTCCGGTTAGGAGCCCCCGCCAAAGGAACAACTCAGGGAGAGCCCCCGGAAGGGCCGCCGATGAGTGCCCGCCAAACATCGCGCCAGGTGATCCGCTGGGCCTCGCGCTGGGCCTCCTGCTCGAACTCCTCGAACTCACGCATCGGCGGGGCGGGTTCGAGCGATGCGGGCGATGACAGCGGGGCCTTGCGGAGCCCGAGCGAGCCGTCGCCGGTGACCGTGACGACCCAGCGCCCCTCCCCGAGCGATCGGTAGACCGCCTTGCCGAGGGTCGGGCCGGGCCCGATCTGCGGCTCGCCCCCCCACTGCACATCCGCCAGCTCGGGGTCGATGAGGACTCCCTTGGACGGGGGGGTGCGGGCATCGAAGATCCGCCGGATCCAGATCCGTCCGTCGCGGACGACATAGTCGGCGTAGATCTCACCCGAGGGGTCGAAGGGCGTCGGGATGGTGCGCTCGACGCCGTCGGCGGCCCGGATGCGGACGCTGAGCTGGCCCCCCTCGACGACGAGTTCGGTGACAGCGGTCCGGCGGACGGCCTGGTTGTAGTGGCCGCGCAGGTTCTCGTACTCGGCGGTCATGGTCCGGAGGCGTTCGCGGTAGACCTGCGACTCGACATCGGCCCGGACGAAGCGATATCCCATCATGCCGACACCGATCGCCAGAACCCCGACCGCCGCACTCCAACCGATCCTGACGAGGATCTTGACCATTGCTCCGCTCCTCATCCGCTCCGAAAAACAAAAGAGAGCCGTCGCACAGGATTGTGTGTGCGGCGACTCTCTTTCTATCGGTCAGCGGCGGCCTCGCTGCCAATGGCGGGGCGAAGACCGGGCGACGCCTGGATCAGTCGTAACGCCGGAAGACGCCGATGACGACGCCCTGGATCTTGCAGTCCTTGACGATGATGGGGTCGAAGGCGGGGTTCGCGGGCTGGAGGCGGATCTGGTCCTGCTCGCGGTAGAAGGTCTTGAGGGTGGTCTCGCCGTTGGGCAGGAGGGCCACGACGCGCTCGCCGTTGCGGGCGGTGTCGCGTCGCTCGATGATCACATAGTCGCCGTCGAGGATGCCCTCGTCGCGCATGGAGTCGCCGTCGACGCGGAGGGCGAAGGAGGCGTTGGCCTGTCCGATGCGGGGACCGAAGACCTGCGTCAGGTCGAGCGTGTCGGCATCCTCGTACTTCTCGATGGGGTAGCCCGCGGCGATCTTGCCGACGAGCGGGAACGAGAGGGCCTGCTCCTCATCGGGCAGCGAGATGCCGTCAGCGATGGACAAAGAGCGCGCCTTGTTGGCCTCGCGGACGAGCGCGCCCTTCTTGATGAGTGCCTCGACATGCTCGAAGACGGTGACTTTGGAGACGCCGAGGTGATCGGCGAGCTCCTGCATCGTCGGGGAATAGCCATGCCGAACCCGGCTGTCGCGGATGAGTTTCAGGATCCGCAGTTGTTTGGGCGTGAGATTCATGTTCATCAGTCTCCTTCCTCGCGGGCGTCGTCCCGGACGCCGGCTCCGGTGTCCTGCCGAATGTGTCGCTGATCGCGCCGCTCTGCACTTCATGTCCCGACGCCGAAACCGACGCCGGCAATCTTCCGAACGAGCGGGCCAACCGCTCGAGTACTTCCGCCTGACTCTCCAGCAGACGCGCTGCTCCCGCGAGCAGTCCGACGCGTCGCCCGGCATCCGAGATCACGACGCCGTCGCGATGATCCGCGCCGCCCGCCCCATCGCCCCGATGGTCGGCGGACAGGACGACGCGATCCGCGCCGCGCCTGACGCCGCGCTCATCCCCGCTGCGCCTCTGGCGAGATCCGGTGTCTCGCCACGCATCCGAAGGGGGGGCGCTCTGCACGAGATGTCTGCCGTCCGGAGAAGCGCGGTACTCGGTGGCGAAATCACCACCGGGACCGAGACGAAGCAATGGTGTCGAGAGCATCTGCATCATCCACAAGCCCTCGATGCACCGGCCGGACCGATCCAAATCGATCGGGGTGCATCACTGGGGAGATGCTCGAAGAATCCTGTCCGAGCATCCCGGGTGGGTGATCCCCCTTCTCCGCCGGGGGCAACCAACTCACACAATTCCGAATGCCCTGTCTGCCGAGCCGCCGTCAAACAACTCGCGGGCGTTTGGTATACGGTACCCGATCATCGACCGCACGGCAAGAAAAACTTGGAAAATTTTCGGCGTGCGTTTGGGAAACGCGTTTCCGGCTCACCAGGCAGGGTTTTCACCCACTCCGCCCACCCATAATCCGCCCACCGGGGCTACTCCGCACGGGCAAATCGGCTGCCCCGCCGAACGATCAGACGCCGGATCTCCAGCAGCGTGAGGTCCGCCAGGAGGGTTTCCGCGGCGATTCCGGTCGATTGGGCCAGATCGTCGATCCCCGCCTCCGTCGCCGCCAGCGCTTCCCACACCGCTCGCTGGGTCTCGGTGA
>ERZ869909.2110-NODE-2110-length-14163-cov-3.899475_pt1 | contig 14163 bp, 13 predicted proteins | sample MGYA00520892_ERZ869909 | MGnify/ENA primary metagenome ERZ869909 (study PRJEB32215, sample SAMEA104723947) | bioreactor metagenome | biome: bioreactor; feature: anaerobic bioreactor; material: water | place: China | collected 2015-03-12 ... | reverse complement strand
CGCCGGCCCTGCTTGCCGTCGCGACGCAAGTCGGCGGCGTCGCCCTGGCCATCGACGCCAAGGATGAGACGGCGGCGCGGCGCGCGCTTCATTCCTGCCTGGCTGGCCGGCGGCAGGTTCTCACATGTTGTTCCATCGCGCCTCTATCGTCGGGTCGTCGATGGAGCGCGCGCAAAGATGGCCTTCGCGCATCGCGGCGACGAGATCGCGCGGCGAGAGCGCGTCGCCGACGGCGTACACCTTGAGGCCGGTCTCGGCGCACGCGTCCCACAGCTCGCGGAACGCTTCCCGGTAGAGCACGAGCACCGTGGTGTCGGCCGGCACGGTTTCGGCGCGCACGCCGTCGATGGGCCGCCATTCGACCTCGCCCTCGCGGACGGACAGCACGAGCGAGTTCGTCAGGATGCGGAAATTTCCCATCCTGTAGAATCGGCGCAGCGCGGCCTGCGCCCTGCCGGTCTTGTCGATCTCCGGGACGAAGATCGCGTGGCGCGTCAGGTAGGTGACGTCCAGCCCGCGCTCCAGCAGATGTTCGCAACAGCCGAGCGCCTCGTAGTGGCCGACATCGTCGAAGACGACCGCCGACCTGCCGAGAGCGCCGGGATCCGCGTATATCAGCTCCTCGGAGGTCAGGATGCGGGCCGACGGATCGATCCGCACGTCGATATAGGGCGCGGCCGTCTGAACGAGCGTCCCGGACGCCTGCGGCATCGAGCCGGTCGCCAGGATGACGACATCCGGCTTTTTCGCGAGAACCTCGCCGGCATCGACATAGCTCGAAAGATTGACCTCGACTCCCAGTCGGAAAATCTCCCGCTCGAGCCATTTGGTGATGTCGCCGATGCCGTGGTTCTTGGGCAGGCGGCTGGCGAGATTGATCTGTCCGCCCAGATCCGGGGCGGCCTCGAACAGGGTCACGTCGTGTCCGGCGAGAGCCGAGACCCTGGCGGCCTCCATCCCCGCCGGCCCGCCGCCGACCACGACGATGCTTTGCCGCCGCTGCGTCGGCGTGACGAGGTTCTCGCCCAAGGTGGCTTCGTAGCCCACGGTCGGGTTGACGGTGCAGCCCATGCGTCCGGAGAAAAGCCCGCCGATGCAGCCCTGGTTGCAGCCGATGCACGGCCGCACCTCTTCCGCCCGTCCCTCGAGCTCCTTGCGCACGAGGTCGGGGTCGGCGATCGTCGCGCGCACCAGGTTGACCATTTCGGCGACGCCCGTGCGCAGGACCTGCTCGGCGTCGTCCAGCGTGCCCAGCCGTCCGACGACGATGCGCGGGATGGCGACGCCCTTTCCGATCTCGCGGGTGACGTCGACCTGATAGCCCGCGGGCTGGTCCATGCCGGCATAGCGCTCGACGTGAAAGTAATAGTCGCCTTGCGAGATATTGACGTAGTCGAGCAGGCCCTTCCTTTCGAGGTGGAGGATCGCCTCGTTCGCCTCCTCGACCCGTAGGATGGTCGGCTCCGAGCTGGCGCCCATGCGCGCGCCCAGGGCGAATGACGAGGGAACGCGGGCGCGGATCTCGGACAGGAGCTCCTCGAGAATCCGGATGCGGTTCTCGAAGCTTCCGCCATAGGCGTCGGTGCGCGTGTTCAGCCGGGGCGAGAGGAACTGCGAGAAGAGATAGCCCTGCCCGGCCAGCACCTCCGCCCCGTGCAGCCCGGCTTCGGCCTGGCGGACGGCCGCGTCGCCATACGCCCGGACCAGCTCCGCGATCTGCCTGGTCGACATCGCAATGGCCGGCATCCGCGAATACCGGCCCGGCAGCGCGGTGACCGCCCAGGGCGGGCCGCCGTTCGGCGCTATCTCGATGCTGCCGCCGTGCCACAATTGCTGGAAGAGCTTCATCCCGGTCGGCGCTATGGCCTCGACCAGCCGCCGCAGCGGCGCGATCGACGCATCGTCGGTCATGGTGAGGGAATAGGATGAGGAGCGGTGGACGGAAACGCCCTCGATGATGCTCAGCCCGACGCCGCCCCTGGCGCGCGCGAGGTGGTACCGGATGTGCGCGTCGGTGATGTCGCCCCTGGAAAAGAGCGTCGCGTGGGCGGTTCTGACCAGCCTGTTGGGAATGGTCACGGGACCGATCCGAAGGGGCGACATCGCATGTCTGAATTTCGCGTTCATCCGAGGGTGCTCGCAATCATCCTGAAGGTGGGCATCCGGTTCCTCCGCCGTGCAAGGCCGCGCCGTCACGGCCCGCGCGACGCGGCGGCCAGCTCGTCGCGAAAGCGCGGATCGGCGATTTGCAGCAGCGCGTCGCGCCGCTCGCCCAGGCCAAGCCCGCGCAGGTCGGCCGCGCCGTGTTCGGTCACGACGATGCCGGCGTCGGCACGGCCTATCGTCGCCGGTCCCGACAGGCGCGCCACGATCCGGCTGACGGCGGTTCCGTCGCGCCGGGTCGCGACCGAGGGCAGGGCGAGGATGGCGAGGCCGCCCTCGCTGGCATGCGCGCCGCGCGTGAAATCGAGCGCTCCTCCGATCGTCCCGACATAGCGCCCGGCCGCCGTCTCGGTGTTCGCCTGCCCGGACAGGTCGACCTCGATCGCCGAGTTGATCGCGGTGAAGCGCGGCTGCGCGGCGATCCGCGCCAGCGAATGCGTCTGGGCGATGGGCCGCAGCGAAATGTCGTGGCGGCCGCTGGCGAATTCCAGCAGCTCGCGGCTGCCGAGCAGGGTCCCGGTCACGGACACGCCGGCGTCGAGCGCCTTGGCCGAATTGTCGACCGCGCCGGTCCGGATCAGGGAGATGGCGGAATCGGACAGCACGCCGCTGTGCAGGCCGAGGCGGCGACGATCCTCCAGCAGCGGGGCCACCGCCTCGGGAACCGAGCCGAGGCCGAACTGGAGGGTGGCGCCGTCCTCCACCAGCGCCGCGACATGGGCCGCCACGCGCCTCTCCGCCTGCGAGGGCGTGGCGCGCGCCAGCTCGGCCGGCGGATAGTCGACCTCGACGGCGACGTCGATGCGTTCGGCGGCGATGCGGGCGTCGGTCACGGGCGCCTGCGCGTTGATTTCCGCCACCACCAGCCTCGCCCGCCCGACAAGGCCGGCGACGTAGTCGCAGGCCGCCGACAGGCTGTAGGAGCCGTCGGGGCAGCGCGCCAGCTGGAGGAGCAGCACGTCGACGCGCGGTTCGAGCCAGGACGGCAGCCGCGAATAGTGCAGCGGCAGCAGGTCCAGCCGGCCGGCCTCGATCAGGCGGCGGTTGGTGCCCGTCGCGCAGAACGAGCGGAAGGCGATGCAGTCGGCGTGGTCGGGATCCGTGACCGCGCCGAGGCTGATGCCGACAAAGGCGCTGAAGCCGCCGATCCGGTGGCGCTGCCGGGCCAGCCCGGCGGTGAGGACGAGCGGCTCGGCGCAGGCCTGGCCCCAGACGACGAGGTCGCCGGGGCGCACGATCCGCGCGAAGTCGATCTCGCCGGGCTTGACGAGCCGCATCTCACGCCCGCTCGAAGATGGCCGCCATGCCCTGTCCGCCGCCGATGCACATGGTTTCGAGGCCGAAGCGGGCGTTGCGCCGCTTCATTTCGTGGATGAGCGTGGTCATGATGCGGACGCCGGTCGCGCCGATCGGATGGCCGAGCGAAATGCCCGAGCCGTTGACGTTGACCCGCTCGACCGGCACGTCTCCCCATGCCTTGAGGACGGAAAGGACCTGCGCCGCGAACGCCTCGTTCACCTCGATCAGGTCCATTCGGTCGAGCGTCATGCCGGTGCGCCGCATCAGCCGCTGGGTGGCGGGAACCGGGCCGATGCCCATTTCGGCCGGCTCGCACCCGGCCGCCGACCACCCGACGAGGAACGCATCCGGCGTCAGGCCGAGATCGTTCAGCCGGTGCTCGGCGACGATCAGGCAGGCCGCGGCCGCGTCGTTCTGCTGGGCGGCGTTGCCGGCCGTCACGGTGCCGTCCTTGCGGACCGGGCGAAGCTTGCCCAGGCTCTCGGGCGTGCTGTCGGCGCGAATGCCTTCGTCCGTCGCCACGATCACGGGATCGCCGCGCCGTTGCGGCACGGCGACCGCAACGACCTCGTCGGCCATCCTGCCCTCGGCCCAGGCCGCGGCCGCGCGCCGGTGGCTGCGCGCGGCGTAGATGTCGGCCTCCTCGCGGCCGATCGCGTATTTGCGCGCCAGCGTCTCGGCGGTCTCGATCATTCCCGATATGTGGCCGAAACGGTGCTCCGGCTGCGACCGCTCGCGGCCCCGGTCGAGACGGTCATAGAGCACGGGCGAGCCCGAGCGCGTGCCCCAGCGGACGCCGGTGGTGTAGTGCTCGATATTGCTCATGCTCTCGACGCCGCCGGCGATCACCACGTCGCAGACGCCGGACTGGACCATCATCGCGGCCGTGGCGACGGATTGCAGCCCGCCGCCGCAGCGCCGGTCGAGCTGCATGCCCGGAACCGCCACCGGCAGCCCGGCCTCGAGCGCCACCCACCGCCCGACGCAGGGGGTTTCCGAGTTGGCGTAGGACTGGGCGAAGACCACGTCCTCGATCAGGGCGGGGTCCAGCCCGGTCCGTTCCAGGAGGGCGCGGACCACGGTCGCGCCCAGATGCTCCACGCTGGCGTCCTTGAGCGCGCCGCCGAAACGGCCGACGGGAGTGCGAAGCGGACTTACGATGGCTGCACGCTGCATTGTCTCGATCCTCGATCCTCGTCAGACCGGGTCCCAGCAGAACACGTCCGCGGAGACCTCCATGGGGGTGAAGCCGGCCTTGAGCGCGGGCATCGCGTGCCGCGCGATCTGCTCGACGCTCCATCCCTCGCCGCGCTGGACGGAACGCTGCGGCCGCGGCTGGCTGAAGAGGAATATCTCGTTGTTGCGCAGGCCGAATATCTGGCCGGAGACCTCCCGCGCCGCATCCGACAGCAGATAGGCCGCCAGCGGCGCGATCTTGGCGGGGACCATCTGCTGAAGACGCTCGACGCGCTCCTGCTGTTGTGGCGAATCGACCTTGATCGAGCTGATCATCCGGCTCCAGGCGAAGGGGGCGATGCAGTTCGAGCGGACGCCGAAGCGGCGCATGTCGAGCGCGATCGACCGCGACAGGCCGACGATGCCCAGCTTGGCGGCCGAATAGTTGGCCTGCGCCAGATTGCCGATCAGGCCGGAGGTCGACGTCATGTGGACGAAGCTGCCGGATTGCTGCGCCTTGAAGTGGTCGGCGGCGGCGCGGCTGACGTTGAAGCTGCCGTAGAGATGGACCTTCACCACCTGGTCGAACTCGGCCTCCGACATCTTGTGGAAGAAGCCGTCGCGCAGGATGCCGGCATTGTTGACCACGCCGTCGACGCGGCCGAACGTTTCCACCGCCGTGCGGATGATGCTTTCCGCGCCTTCGCGCTCGGCGACCGAATCCGTGCTGACCGCGGCCGCGCCGCCGGCGGCGCGGATCTCGGCGGCGACGCGCTCGGCCGGCCCCTGATCCGCGCCGCTTCCGTCGAGGCTCGCGCCGATGTCGTTGACGACGACCTGCGCGCCCTGCGCCGCCGCGAGCAGCGCGATGTCGCGGCCGATTCCCCCGCCGGCCCCGGTGACGACGACGACCTTCCCGTCCAGTCTGGTATCCGCGTCCATCTCACGCCTCCTTCAGGATCTGGCGCGCGATCAGCAATTGCTGGATCTGGGAGGTGCCTTCGTAGATCCTGAGAAGGCGCACGTCGCGATAGAAGCGCTCCACCGCGTATTCGCTCATGTATCCGGCCCCGCCATGGATCTGGACGGCGCGGTCCGCCACGCGGCCGACGGCCTCGGTGGCGAAATACTTGGCCGCCGACGCCTCGGTGCGCGCCGCGCCATGCTCGTCGTAGATCCGCGCCGTCTCCTCCACCAGCGCCCTGGACGCGCGATAGTCGGTATAGCTGTCGGCGATCATCGCCTGCACGAGCTGATACTCGGCGATGGCCTTGCCGAACTGGCGGCGCTCCCTGGCGTAGCCGACCATTTCCCGGATCAGGCGGTCGCACATGCCCGTGGCCAGCGCGGCGATGTGGATGCGTCCGCGGTCGAGCACCCGCATGGCCAGCCGGAAACCGCGCCCCGGCGCCCCGCCGATGATCGAAGCGGCGGGCACGCGCACATTGTCGAAGACGACGTCGGATGTCGTGGTGCCGCGCTGCCCCATCTTGCGGTCCTTCTTGCCGATCGTCAGGCCGGGAAGGTTCGCCGGCACGAGGAAGGCGGAGATGGCGTCTGCGCCGGGCTTGTCGAATTCGGTGCGGGCCATGACCGTGAACAGGCCGGCCCGCTGGGCGTTGGTGATGTAGCGCTTGGTGCCCGAAATCAGGTAGTCGTCCCCGTCCCTGACGGCGCGGGTGGTGAGGCTGGCGGGGTCCGATCCGGTGTCGGGCTCGGTCAGCGCGAAGGCGGAGATCAGCTCGCCGCTGGCCATCCTGGGCAGGTATTCCCGCTTCTGCTCCTCGGTGCCCTCGAAGATCAGCCCGCGCGCGCCGATGCCGATATTCGTCGCCAGCAGCGAGCGGAAGGCGAGGGCGGTGTGGCCGAATATCTGCGCCAGCTGCACCTCCTGGCGGGCATCGATGCCGATGCCGCCATAGTCCGGCGGAATGGTCAGGCCGAACAGGCCGAGATCGCGCATTTCCTGCACGATCTCCTCCGGGATGTCGTCCTCGATCTCGACCCGCGTCTCGTTGGGAACGAGCCGCTCCGTGACGAAGCGCTGCACGGCTTCCTTCAGCTGGTTGAACGTATCGGCATCGACGTTGTCGGGCATGCAAGCAGGTCTCCTGATGAGCAGCGGCTAGAGGCTGCAGGTTCCTTCGACGGTCCGCTGGCCGTCGGCGGTCTCCACGAACACGGAGTAGACGCCGTTCACGGGGTCGGACAGTTCGCCGCCGGCGCGGATGATCGCGCCCACCGGCGCCGGCCGGATGAAGCGGATATCGAACCGAAGCGCGGGCATCGGCCGGCCGAAGGCGGCGGCGACCGCCTCGACCAGCAGGTTGAGGCCCATGGTCCCGTGCAGGATGGGGCCGCCGAAACCGGTCCCGGCCGCGAATTCGGGGTCGATGTGGATGGGGTTGAAATCCGCGGTCAGCTCCGCGTAGCGCCAGGTGAGCGCGGCGTCGGTCTCCAGTGAGAGAGCGGGGATGGTGCGCGGGAGCTGTGCCGTCTTCATCGTCACGCCGCCCATATCGTCACGATCTCGCCTTGCAGCACGTCGCGCTCGCGCGAGCGCAGCACGACGTCGAACGTGACCCAGCCGCGCCCCTTGCGCAGCGTCTTGTCCAGGCAGCGGACGCTCGCCGTCAGCGCGGCGTCGGCGGGCACGTCCATGTCGAGGCAGCGAAGCCTCTGCCCGGCATGGATGTTGCCGGGCGGGCGCGGATGGACGAGGTCGAGATAGGCCTTCATCATCTCGACGACCAGCAGGCCGGGCGGCACCGCGTCCCCTTCCGTCCCGCCGTAGATTTCCGCCCAGCGGGCGACCCGGCCGGCGTCGATGCGAAAATGCGTTTCGCCGAATTCGTGCCCGGGCCGCAACGCATCGTAGGTCCATGCCTTTTCACGAGCGGCCGGCCTCATCTGCGCCGCTCCGCCGCCTGCGCGGCGTCGCGCCGGGCCGCCTGCCGCAACCCGCGCCCGACACCGAACAGCGCCTCGCTGATCCAGTCGGCCGAATCGCGCAGGTCGAGCGCGAGGCGCTCGGTTTCCTTGCGCTGCAACTGGCCGGTGATGTTGATGCCGCTTATGCCGAGCCTGGCCTTGCCCGTGGCGTCGCTCACCAGCGAGGCCGCTATTTCCAGGCCGATGAAGAGCTGGCCGAAATCGAAGGCGTAGCCGTTGGTCCTGGCCTGTTCGATCTCCGCCACATAGGCGGCGTAGTCGGGCGGGTTCTGCCATTGCAGCTTTTCGAAGCGCTTTTGCAGCTCGGCCGGGGGAAAGTTCATGTGGGCGGCGTAGCAGCGCCCCACCGCGCCGATGGAGGCGGGAAGACGCGAGCCGTGGGACATGTCGACCCTGACCGTCCTGGCCGGCGAGATGCGGTCGACGAGCACCACCCTCTCGTTTTCGGTGATGAGCCAGAGGCAGATCAGGCTCTTGTGCTCGCTCGACAGGCGCTGGAGCTCCGGCCTGATCAGGTCGGCCTGGTTCGATCCCAGCAGCGGCACCGAGAATTCCAGGACGCCCATGCCGATGCGGTAGGTCTTCTCGGCGGCGTCGAAGTCCACCAGCCGTTCCGCCGCCAGCGTGCGCAGGATGTTGAAGCAGGTGCTGACGCTGACGCCCGAGCTGCGCGCGATCACCGCCACGCCGGCCGGCTCTCCGAGCTGGGCGAGATATCTCAGGATCGAAATCGCATTGACGACGGCTCCGACGATTTTTGGCGCGGGGTCTTGATCGGCTGCGACAGTCATGTATGAATGCCTTTCACAAAACTGAGAATATCGTTCTCAATAGTGAATGACTAGCACGCAGACCCACCTCTGTGAAGGTCAAAAAGCGAGGAAAGCAGAAACGGCCATGCCGGAGCGCACAGAAAACATCATGCGCGGCGGATCGCGGGACGGGTTGCCGGAAGGCGCCGGCCTGCGCGGCATGCGCGTGCTCGATCTGGGGCGCTACATCGCCGCGCCCTACTGCGCCGCGCTGCTCGCCGACCAGGGCGCGGAGGTGATCCGCATAGAGCATCCGGCCGGCGCGCCCGACAGGGAAGTGATGCCCATCGGCGTCGAGGGGCGCGGCGCGCTCTACCTTCAGGTCAACAGAAACAAGAAGTCGCTCGCGCTCGATATCGACAGCCCCGGAGGGCGCGAGGCGTTCGAGCGGCTGGTGGCGACGGCGGACGCGGTGATCGTCAACCTGCCGCCCGCCGCGCTGCGGCGGGCGCGCCTCGACTACGAGACGCTGGCGGCGCTGAAGCCGGATGTGGTGCTGACGACGATCTCGGCCTTCGGCACGCAGGGGCCGGACCGCGACAGGGTGGGCTTCGACGGGACGGGGCAGGCGTTGAGCGGCGCGATGATGCTGACCGGCACCGGCGAGACGCCGATGCGGGCCGCCGTCTCCTATGTCGATTTCGCCACCGCCATGTCGGCGGCGTTCGCCACGGTTTCGGCGCTGTTCGAGCGCGGCCGGACCGGGCGCGGCCAGCATGTGCGCGCCTCGCTGCTCGGAACCGCGCTGACGATGACCAATCCGATGCTCATCGAGGAGGCCGCCGGCGCGCGCCGCCGCGCCGCCATCGGCAATCGCAGCCCCATCGCCGGCCCGTCGGACCTGTTCCGCGCCAGCGACGGCTGGGTGATGGTCCAGATCATAGGCGACGCGATGTTCGCCCGCTGGGCGCGCCTCGTCGGGCGCGAGGATCTGATCGACGACCCGCGCTTCGGCTCGGACATCGCGCGCGGCGAAAACGGCGGCGAGCTCAGCGCCGTCATGGCGCGCTGGTGCGAGGGACGCCGCGCGCAGGACTGCCTGGCGCAGATGGAGGCGGCGCGCATTCCCGGCTGCCGCGCCCTCGCGCCGGCCGAGGTCCTGCATGCGCGCGAAAGCGCCGAGGGAGGGTTCTTCCGTTCCGACGAGGTCGGGATCGAAGGAGGCGGCGTTCCGGTCGTGACAGGCGCGATCGCCACCGCCGCATCGACGGCAGGCAGATCCGAGCCCGCCCCGGTTCTCGGCGCGGATTCGGCCGCGCTGCTGGCCGCGCTCGGATACGCGGCCGAGGAAATAGACAGGCTGACCGCGGCTTTCCCGGACCGGGGGAAGCCGTGATTCGTGAATGGTTCGCGGCTGGGCCGCATGTTCAAGGGAGGAAGACCGATATGACTTTTTCAGGAAAACTAAAGACCCTCGCGCTCGGCGTGGCCGTGGGCGTGCTCGGCGCGGCGTCCACCGCCGGGGCCGCGGACATCATCAAGCTCGGACTGTCGGTGCCGCTTTCCGGTTCCGGCGCCATCTGGGGCAAGGGCTCCGTGTTCATGTGCGAACGCGCGGCCAAGGAGGTCAACGAGGCCGGCGGCGTCACGGTTGACGGCACGGCCTACACGTTCCAGTGCATCGGCTACGACAACAAGTACACCGCCGCCGAGGGCACGCGCGTGGCGCAGACGCTGCTCAACCGCGAGGGCGTCAAGTTCATCGGCGGCAGCCTCGGCACCGCCCCGGCGCAGGCGCTCCAGTCCCTGACCGAGCGCCAGGGCGTGCTGATGTTCACGACCGCCTGGGGCGCCAGCATCAAGGGGCCGAAATTCCCGCTGACCTTCACCCAGATGAACACGCCGTTCGAGATCCTGCCGCTGCTGATCCCGTATGTGAAGCAGGCGCATCCGGAGGCGAAGACCCTGGTCATGCTGAACCCGAACGACGCCTCGGGCCAGGACACCGAAGCGGTCGCCAACAAGGTGTGGAAGGACACGGGCATCGAAATCCTGTCCAGCGACTTCTACGAGCGCGGCACCACCGAGTTCCAGCCCATCGCCGCGCGGATCCTGTCGCTGAACCCGGATATCGTCGATCTCGGCGCCATGCCGCCGGCGGATGCGGGCGCGGTCTTCCGCGAGCTGGCTTCCCTCGGCTGGGACGGCATCAAGGTGGTCGAGGTCGGCACCGGCGTCGACGGCCTCAAGGCGACGGGTGGCGACGCCGTCGAGGGCGTCTACATGGGCGCGGCCGTCTCGTTCGAGGGCGGGGAGGTGAGCGATCACCAGCACGAGGTGAACGAGGAGGCGCGCGCGGCGATCGGCGAGTCGCTCAACACCATCCAGATCGGCTTCTACGACGCGGTCTACGCCCTCAAGGCGGCGATGGAGGCGGCCGGCAGCATCGAGCCGCGCGAGGTCGCCAAGGCGCTTCCCGACGTCACCTTCCGCACCTTCTACGGCGACGAGATCGGCTTCTACGGCATGGACAATTACGGTTCGCGCCAGCAGATGAAGCTGCCCGTCATCGTGACCCAGGTGAAGGACGGGAAGCTGGTGGAAGCAGCCCGCGTCACGCCGACCGGAAACTGACGCGAGCCGGCCCGCAGGGAGCCCCGCCATGCAAACCGCCATCCAACTCATCGTGACGAGCCTTCAGATCGGCGCCGTCTACATCCTGTTCTCGCTCGGCCTGACGCTGATCTTCGGCGTCATGCGGATCGTGAACTTCGCCCACGGCCATCTCTTCACCATCTCGGCGTTGATGGTGGCCTATTCGGTGCCCTGGCTCGCCGGCAACGGGTTCCCCGTGCTGCTCGCCTATCTGACCGGGGCGGCGATAGGGATAGCGGTCGCGCTGGTCATCGGATTCCTGATCTACGTCTTCGGGTTCCGGTATTTCCAGCGCGACATGGTGGGGTCCTTCATCCTGTCGATCGGCCTCGTCCTGCTGCTGGACGGCGTCCTGCTCAAACTGTTCGGCGGCGCCGTCCGCCCCGTGCCGGAGGTTCTTTCCGGCACGGTCAACATCCTCGGCGCGACGGTGACGACGCAGCGTCTGGCGCTGTGCTTCGCGGCCGTGGTGATAACGGGAATGCTCTATCTCGCGCTGACCCGCACCCGGCTCGGCAAGGCGCTGCGCGCCGTCTCGATAGACCACGAGGCCGCCATGCTCCAGGGCGTGCCCTACAACCGCATGGCGATGATCGGCTTCATGATCGCGGCGGGGCTGGCCGCGGTGGCGGGCGCGCTCATCGCGCCGGTGTCGATCGTGTCGCCGGCCATCGGCGCGGACTATCTCATCAAGGGGTTCATCGCCGTGATCGTCGGCGGTCTCGGCAGCGTTCCCGGCGCCATTCTCGGCGGGCTGTTCGTCGCCGCCATCGAGACGTTCGGCGGCTTCTACTTCGACCCGACCGCGGCGACCATCGCAATCTTCGTTCTGGTCATCGTCGTGCTTCTGGTGCGACCCAAGGGGCTGCTGGACAATGGATGACAAACTCGGACTGCCCTACTGGGCGATCGGAACCGCCCTGGCGCTGGGTTCCACCCTGCTGATCGGCGATCCCTATATCGTCAGCGTCGTCAACCTGATCTCGATCGCCGCCCTGACCGCGGTCAGCCTGCGCTTCGTGATGCTGATCGGGGAGCTGAACTTCGCCACCGCCGCCTTCGTCGGCATCGGCGCCTACACGGCCGGCGCGGCCGTGACCATCCTGGACTGGCCGTTCCTGGTCGCGATCCTGCTCGCCGGCGTGGTGGCGGCCGCGGTGAGCGCGCTCTTCGGCTTCGTCACCTTGAAGACCAAGGGGCCGTACTTCCTGCTCATCAGCTTCGCCTTCACCGAGGCCGTCCGCATCGTCTATTCCAAGAGCATGTTCCTCGGCGGAAATTCGGGCATGGTCGGCATCTTCCCGCCGCTGGCGCTGGACCCGTGGATGCCGACCTTCATCATGGCCGTGTCGGCGGCGCTGATCTTCGCGCTCTACGCGGCCGAGCGGTCCGATTTCGGCAAGATCCTGATCGCCATCCGCGACAACGAGAACGTCGCGCGCACGGTCGGCCTGAACATCCTGCTCATCAAGGTGGCGTGCTTCGCGCTGGCCTCGTTCGCGGCCGGCATCGCGGGAAGCCTGCACGCCTTCGCCAACAGCGTCATCAGCCCCGGCGATTTCAGCTATCTGCTGGCGGCGTTCGCGCTGGCCTATGTCAAGGTCGGCGGCGAGGACAGCATCCTGGGCCCGATCATCGGCGCGGTGCTTCTGGTGTCGCTGGGCAGCTACGCGCTGGGCCTGGGCGGGCAGGAGCACATCTTCTACGGCGCCGCCATCGTTCTCGTCGTCCTGCTGATGCCGCACGGCCTCGTCGGCCTCGTGCGCCGCGGCCGCGACAAGCTCGCGCAAAGGAGGGCATGAGATGACGGGCGAACGCCAGGCACTCCTCCAGGCGCGCGGCCTGACGCGGCGTTTCGGCGGCCTCGTCGCGGTGTCGAACCTGGATTTCGATATCCACCCCGGAGAGATTCTCGGCCTGATCGGCCCGAACGGCGCCGGCAAGAGCACGACGTTCAACCTGATCAGCGGCTTCTACAAGCCGACATCGGGCGAACTGACCATATTCGGCGAGCCATGCACGGGAAAATCGTCGATGGCCATCAGCCGGATGGGGCTGGTGCGCACCTTCCAGCACGGCAGCTTCATGCCGACCATGAGCGTGGCCGACAACATCCTGCTGGGCACGATCCACGGCCTGCGCGACCGCGCCGCGCGGCGCGACCGCGTCGTCGAGACAGCGCAGATGCTCGGCCTGGGCGGGCATCTTTCCGACATCGCCGGGACCTTGCCGCACGGATTGCAGCGCCTCGTCTCCATCGGCATCGCCTTTGCCGCGCGGCCGAAGCTGCTGTGTCTCGACGAGCCGCTGACCGGCCTCAACCAGACCGAGGTCACGGGCACGCTGACGATGCTGGAGCGCATCCGCGACGAGTTCGGCGCCTCGATCCTGCTCGTGGAGCACAACATGAAGGCGGTGATGAAGGTCTGCGACCGGATCGTGGTGCTGCATCACGGCCAGTTCCTCGCGGAGGGGACGCCCGGCGAAATCCATTCGAACCGCAAGGTCATCGACGCCTATCTGGGGCACCGCCATGAAAAGTGACGTCATTCCGCTTTCCGTCGCCGGGCTTTCCGCCAGCTACGGCGTGGTCCCCGCCATCAGCGACGTCAACCTCAAGGTCGAGGCGGGGCAGATCGTCACCATCGTCGGCGCCAACGGCGCCGGCAAGTCGACCCTGATCAAGACCCTGTCGGGCGTGCACCGGCCGACCGCGGGGTCCTTCCTCGTCGGCGGCGAGGAGGTCGCTTTTGCCAGCCCGCGCGCTGCGCTCGATGCCGGCATCGCCACCGTCTACCAGGACCTGGCGATGATCCCGCTGATGTCGATCACCCGCAATTTCTTCATGGGCCGCGAGCCGCTCAAGGGCGTCTGGCCGCTCCGCCACATGGACATGGTCCATGCCGATGCGGTGACGCGCGAGGAGATGCGGCGCATCGGCATCGACGTGCGCGATCCGCAGCAGGCGGTCGGCACCCTGTCGGGCGGCGAGCGGCAATGCGTGGCGATCGCCCGGGCGGTCTATTTCGGCGCCAGGGTGCTGATCCTCGACGAGCCGACCTCGGCGCTCGGCGTCGCCCAGACCTCGATGGTGCTGAAATACATTGGCCAGGTGCGGGCCAAGGGGCTCGGCGTCATCTTCATCACCCACAATGTCCGCCATGCC
>ERZ869909.2109-NODE-2109-length-14168-cov-4.129302_pt1 | contig 14168 bp, 14 predicted proteins | sample MGYA00520892_ERZ869909 | MGnify/ENA primary metagenome ERZ869909 (study PRJEB32215, sample SAMEA104723947) | bioreactor metagenome | biome: bioreactor; feature: anaerobic bioreactor; material: water | place: China | collected 2015-03-12 ... | reverse complement strand
GGTGCCAGAATCAACAGCAAAGTGATCTATGCAGTGCTCGGTGCTGCCGTGCTCGGGGTGGCCGGATGGTTCACCTTTCAGGCTCTCAGCAGCAGCCTCGTCTATTTCCTCCTGCCGGGCGAGTTCGCCGCGCAGGCATCGAACTACGAGGGCCGCAGGCTCAGGCTCGGCGGCATCGTTGAGATGGGCAGCCTGGACTTCGATGACGAACAGGTGATCATGAACTTCCGCATCGCCGACTCGCAGCTGGCGTTCGATGTCGCACATCGCGGCACGCCGCCCGCCCTCTTTCAGGAGGGGGTCGGAGTCGTGGTGGAGGGCAGTTTCGAAGGCCCCGTGTTCGTGAGTGACAACCTGCTCGTCCGACACAGCGAAGTGTACGAGGTGCAGGGTGAGGACATCGATGACGCCGAGCTGCGCGAGGCGCTGAAGTAGGCGTGACCGAGTCCCTTCAGCACCTGCGGTAGTGTGAGTTTGTGATGGAAGTAACGAGTCTGGGATACGTGGGCAGCGCAGCGGTCTTCATCGCCCTTGCGCTTGCCCTTTACGGGCTGGTGGCCGGCCTGCTGGGCGTTCACCGCCAGGACGCACGCATGCAGACAAGCGCGCGCTACTCGGCGGTCGCCGTCTTCGTCGCGATGACGGTGGCAGTGATAGTCATGCAGGTCGCCTTGCTCACCGACGACTTCAGCGTCAGCTACGTGGCCAAGACCTCGCGCATCGCCTCGCCCGTCTGGGTGAAGGTCGTGACGATGTGGGCCGCGCTCGAGGGGTCGATCCTGCTGTGGGGCTGGCTGCTCACGGGTTACACCGCCCTCCTTGCGGTGGTCGCTCCGAACACGACGCTGCGGCCGTGGGCCCTGGTGATCATGCAGGGCATCCAGATCTTCTTCATCGGCGTTACGTCGATCGTTGCCAACCCGTTCACGGTGCTTCCCTTCCCGCCGCTTGACGGTCCGGGACCTAACCCGCTGCTTCAGAACCACTGGATGATGGCGGTGCACCCGGTGCTGATGTACCTGGGATTCGTCGGGCTGGCCGTGCCCTTTGCTTACGCCATGGCTGCGCTCATAACTCGGCGGCCCGGCGTGGACTGGATGACGCAGACGCGCCGCTGGACGCTTGCGGGCTGGTTATTCCTCACGGCGGCAATCATCGCCGGCGGGTGGTGGAGCTATGAGGTGCTCGGCTGGGGCGGCTTCTGGGCGTGGGATCCGGTCGAGAACGTCTCGTTCCTCCCGTGGCTGACTGCAACCGCGTTCATCCACAGCGTGCAGGTGCAGGAGCGAAGGCGGATGCTCAAGTCGTGGAACGTAATGCTGGTGACGCTGACTTTCGCGCTCACCATCTTCGGCACCTTCCTGACGCGATCCGGCGTGGTCTCGTCCGTCCATGCGTTCGGCGACGGTCCCGTCGGGCCGGTCTTCCTCGGTTTCTTTCTGGTCTCGCTCGCTTTCGCGTTCACGCTGATCGCGCTGCGCTGGGATCAGGTGAGGGACACGGCCGAGCTCGACTCTCCCGTCAGCCGCGAGGGTGCGTTCCTGCTGGGCAACATCCTCTTCCTGGCACTCACCTTTGCCGTGCTGCTCGGAACGATCTTCCCGCTGATCGTCGAGGCGATCAGCAATGAGCGGGTCACTGTCGGCGCACCGTTCTTCGACCAGGTGAGCGTGCCGGCCTTCCTGCTGATCTTCCTGCTGATGGGTATCGGTCCGCTGCTTCCCTGGCGGCGTGCCGAGGAGCAGACGCTTCGCAATAACCTGCTGTGGCTGACAGGAATGGCCCTCGTGTTCGCACTGGTCGCCTGGCTGTTCGGGATGAACCGGCCCTACCCGCTCATCACCGTGGCCGTGGCCGGCTGGAACCTGGCCAGTCTGGGGCTGCTGCTGGCGGGTGCGCTCGTGCCGCGTGTGCGCCTGAGCGGACGCGGCGCGGCGGCGGTGATCCGCACGTACATTTACGAGAACCGCCGGCGCTTCGGCTCCATGGTCACCCACTTCGGCATCGTGATCATCGCCGTCGGGGTGATGGCGGCCAGCGCCTACCGTGTTGACGAACAGGCGCGACTCAACCTGAACGAGCCGTACGCGTTCCAGGGCTACGAGCTGACTGCCGTCTCGCTCTTCCAGGAGTCCGCTGTCGGCGAGGCATCGAGCGGCGCGGTGGTCGAAGTAAGTCGGGGCGGACGCCTCATCACGACGCTCAGGCCACACATGAAGCAGTACGAGGGCCAGGAGATGATCGTGCCCACGCCAGGGGTGCTTTACACGACCTGGCACGACATCTACCTCAATATCGCCGGAAGCACCGAGCCTTCCCAGCCGTTCGTGATCCTGCACCTGGTCCAGAGTCCCCTGGTCACCTGGATCTGGATCGGTGGGTTCATCCTCGTGCTCGGCACCGGCTACGCCCTGATGCCCGGCCGGGCCGGCCACCGGATCCGGGCCGGGGCGGACAAGAACGTGGTGCGCGTGTGAAGAGGCTGGTGATCGTGGCCGTGGTCATCGCCGCGCTGGGCCTGCTCTTCCTGTTCGGCCTCAGGCGGGGTTCACCGGACCGGATCATCACCTCGAACATGCTGGGCCAGCCCGTGCCGGCGATCGAGCTCCCGGTGCACAGCAACCTGCTGACGCAGTACGGGAGCACCTTCAGCCTGCCTGCCGATGCCGCGGGCAGGCCAGTGATCATCAACTTCTGGGCCGAGTGGTGCGAGCCGTGCCGCGTGGAGGCTCCCTTGCTGCAGGATATCTGGGAGGCTTACGGCGATGAAGTGCTCGTGCTTGGCGTCCAGACGCTGGACCGGGGCCGCCAGGCCGCGGGACGCTCGTTCATCAACGAATTCGGCCTGACCTTTCCCAACGTGTTCGACGGAGACAGTCGCAGCGGTCGCGCCTACGGACTCTTCGGCGTGCCCGAGACGTTCTTCGTGAATGCCGACGGCACGCTGCACGAGAAGCACGCCGGCATCCTGACAGCGGAGTTGCTCGAACGTGCGGTAGGGGCACTGCTCAATTGAGGCGGGTGTTCTACCTCGTGCTCGTGGCTCTGGTCGCGGGCTTCTCGCTCGCGCAATCCGAGGGAGGAACGACGATCGAACGCCGGGTGTTCGAGATCGCGGGGAAGTTGCGCTGTCCGATCTGCGTCTCGGAGTCAGTGGCGGCATCGAGTTCACAGATCGCCATCACGATGCGTGAAGAGATCCAGGAGCAGCTCGAGGCCGGGCTGAGCGAGAGCCAGATCCTCGCAGGCTTTCAGGCCTCGTACGGGGACTGGGTCCTGCTTGAACCGCCGCGGCGGGGCGTGCATCTGCTGGTCTGGCTGTTGCCCGTGGCCGCCGGTGCCGCGGGGCTGGTACTGCTGATCGGCTTCATGAGGCGCTGGACGCGCGCCGCCGCCGAGGTGCCGGCAGCCAGCGAGGCTGAGCTTGAACGCGTTCGCGAGGCGCTGGACGGGGACGTGGATTCAGAGTGATGGTCTTCCTGATTGTTGTGCTTGCGCTCGGGCTGCTGGCGATCGTGTTCGCCCCGCTGTTCTCGAAGCAGTTGATCGACGACTTGCCCGACATGCGCGACCCGGTGACTGTCGACCTTGAAGAGGAGCGTGATGCCCTGCTCCGCGCCATCCGCGAGCTGGATGCGCGCATCGACCTGAGCGAGGAGCGACGCGTCCAGCTGCGCACGCGCTACGAGGCGAAGGCTGCGCAGGTGCTGAAGCGGCTGGATGAGCGGCAGCAGGAGGTCATCACCCGGCGTCCGGCCGCAACCGGCACGCCGGTGCGGCGCCGCATCCCGTGGGGAGCCGCCATCCTGGCGGGTTCGTTCGTGGTCGTGGCGGCGGCGATGGCCGGTTGGGTGCTCCCGCGTGTGGGCCAGGCAACGGTAACGGCCTTTTTCGAGGCCGACGTGCAGGCTGCCCAACAGCTGCAGGAGCTCATGCGCGCCGTTGATTCTGATCCGTCGCCCGCCAACCTGCTGGCGCTTGGCGATGCCTACTGGCAACTGAATGATCCCGACGGTGCCTTCGGCGTGTACCAGAGGCTTGCCGAGGCATCAGAGGATCCGCCGGCCATCGCACTCAAGCGCCTGGGAATCCTCACGCTGGATATCGACATGACCGCGGCTGTCCGCCTGCTTGAGCGTGCGGCTGCGGCGGATCCGGACGACCCCGAGACCCTCTACTTCCTTGCCGAGTACTACTTCGCGACCGGAGAGTTGAGCCAGGCTCTCGTGACCTGGCGGTCCTACCTGGCGCTGCCCGACATGGGCTCCGACCCTGAGGCGTCTGCCCGCGTGTCCTTGATCGAGGAGATCGCGCCGCTGGTCGAACAGGTTGAGGACGGCGCCCCGGTCGAGGTGTTCGAGGCGCTGGGCGATGCGTTCTGGCGGCACGACGAGCGCGTCATGGCGGTGGACGTCTACTTCCGGATCCTTACCGAGCTCGATCCGCTGCACGGCATGTCGCTCAGTCGGCTCGGCCAGATGCTGTTCCTGGAGGGCAGGCTCGAGGAGGCGGCACTGTTCCTTGCGCAGGCGGCGAATGAGGGCGTGACGGAGCCTGAAGGACTCCTGTTCCTGGGCAACGCGCTCTTCAGCCTCGAGGATTACGAGTCCGCAGCCTCGGCCTGGACCAGGTACGTTTTCGTGGTGGGAGAAGAGGAAGCGGGCAGGGTGCCGGGGCTGATCGATGAGGCGAGGGCGCGTGCCTCGGGCCTGGAGCCCACGCAGGTGGTCGACTTCGGTGTGGACAGCCAGAGCCCTGGCGAGGCGGTGTTCACCGCCAACTGCTCGATGTGTCACGGTCCGACCGGTCGGGGCGGCATCGGCCCCAGCCTCGTGGCCAACCCACGCTCGGCCGATGAGGCACTGGTGAGCAACACCGTCCGCTTCGGTCGCGGGAACATGCCCGCATTCATGGCGGTGCTGGACGCGGACGAGATCGCTGATGTGGTTGCGTACGTGGTGAACGAGCTGGCGGCCGACGAGTGAGCAGGGGCGGTCCAGCCGATCCGGACCGCCGCAAGGTCGTCAATTGGCTCTGGCGCGTCCCCGTCCTCGCTGCACTCGGCGGCGGCGTTTGGGGCGCCTGGCGCTATTACTCAGTCCACTTCGAGCGGGTTCCCGCGAGTCCGGACCCGGAGTTCGAACCACGCGAGGCTGCGCGCATCGCCTTACTTGAGGACTTTGCCGAGCCATGGGCAGCCGTCGAGTTCAGTTTTTCCGGCCTGCCGGCGATAGCGCTGCGCCTGCCCGGACCGGTGCCCGGGGGGCTGGAGACGGCAGGCGTCAGCCTGGCAGCGTACAGCCGCATCTGCACGCACCAGGCGTGCCTGGTCGAGCTGAGTCTGGATACGGAGGCGGTGGCTTTCGCGTTCAATTACCGGTCCAGCACGCCGACGCTGGTGTGTCACTGCCACCTGAGCGTGTTTGAACCGCTGCGCGGTGGCGAGGCGGTCAGCGGACCCGCGCTGCTGCCCCTGCCCAGGATCCAGCTCGGTGTGGAGGGTGAGGACATCATCGCAGTCGGAGTGGAACGCACCTGACGCTCCCGGGCGCCCGACGCGCGTAACCTGTAAGCATGAACAGGGAACAGGAACTGGCCCAGGCGACTTTTGGTGGTGGCTGCTTCTGGTGTACGGAAGCCGTATTCAAGGACGTGCTCGGCGTCCGTTCGGTTCTGCCCGGCTACGCAGGGGGTCACGTCGATGATCCCACATACGAGCAGGTCTGTACGGGCACGACCGGCCATGCCGAAGTGATCAGGATCACGTACGACCCGGCGAAGATCAGCTACCGCACCCTTCTCGACATCTTCTTCGCGACCCACGATCCGACGACGCCGGACAGGCAGGGCAACGACGTTGGCCCCCAGTACCGCAGCGTCGTCTTCGCCCACGATGAGGCACAGGCGGTCGAGGCGAGGGAGGCCATAAAGGATCTCGATGCCCGCGGCATCTTTGACGCGGACATCGTGACTGCGGTCGAGCCGCTTTCCGCCTGGTTCGAGGCGGAGGATTATCACCGGAACTACTTTGAGAACAACCCCACGCAGGGTTACTGCAGTGTCGTGATCGCTCCCAAGGTGGCGAAGTTCAGGGCCACGTTCCGGGACGTGCTGTCTCAGTCAGCCTGAATCAGTTCGAAGTCGAAGGAGAACTTCACGGTGTCGCTCACGAGGACGCCGCCCGCCTCGAGCACCTGGTTCCAGGTAAGGCCGTAGTCCTTGCGGTTGAGTGAGCCGGCGCCGTTGGCGGCAGCTACCATCATGCCGAAGGGGCTCTTTACCGCTTCACCACTGGTCTCGAGTTCGATGCTGAACGGATTGGTGGTGCCGCGGATGGTCAGGTCACCGTCAACGCGGTAGTTGTTGCCGCCCAGGTCGGTGATCGAGGTGCTCTGGAAAGTGATGTTGGGGTGGTTCTCGACGTCGAAGAAGTCGGCGCTGCGCAAGTGGTTGTCGCGGTCCTCGACGTTGGTGTTGATGCTGCTGGCGTCGATGGTCACGGTGGCGGAGACAGGCTTGTTGTCCGCGTCAGTCTCAAGGTTCGCGCTGAAGTTCTCGAAGCGGCCGCGCACGTTGCTGAAGCCCATGTGGCGCACGGTGAAGTCGATCGAGGAGTGGGTTGGTTCGATGTTCCATGTCATGATTGATGCTCTCCTTAAAGCTGGTGTTGGGTTTTCACGCTTTCCGGATCGATTGCGGCCGTTCGGTGACTCACTCGTCAGTCCCGGTCCGCCCCGGTTGTCTTAAACTATAGGACGAAGTACTCTACAATGTCAAGTACTCTGTGACACAGCGTGCTCTATCTGCTACAGTGCAGTCACTATGGACGACCAATTGTTCTGCCCGATACACGAGGCCACCGAGCTGCTGCAGGAGAAATGGAACCTGCACATCATCCGTGCGCTGCTGACCGGCTCTCACGGCTTCAACGAACTCGCCCGCGCGGTTGGCGGCGTGAATACATCGACCCTGTCAAACCGACTCGAGAAGCTCGAGCAGCGGGGGATCATCATCAGGACCGTGGAATCGGTCATGCCGCCGCGCACACGCTACGAACTCACACGGGCCGGTCACGAACTGCACGACGTGGTGGACGCCATCAGCGCCTGGGCGCTCAGGCACATTCACGAACCAGCTGCTGCCTAATTGCCACCCGGCTTGCGCTTCATCCACCAGAGCATGGTGATCCCGCTGCCGATCAGGAGCAGCGGGATCAGCCATGACGGCGTCCGGCCGCTCGGATCGTTCATTATCAGCGTGATGAAGATCGTGGCGAGTGCGGGGTAGCGCGCCCAGCGCTGACCGCCGCGCTCCTGCGGCAGCAGGTAAAGGGTCGAGAAGGTTGCTGCCAGCAGCAGCATGAAGAGCGGCCCCACGTCCCAGTTCGGAAAGAATCGCCCCAGCGTGATGATCACTGCGACCGCCGTCATCACGCCACCGGGAATCAGGGCCCACCAGTGGCGGGTGTTGCGCAGGTATGTGAGGATGAAGGCCATCGCAATGAAGCCGGTGGCCGCCGTGCCCGCGAAAGAGCCGCTCGAGATGATCGCGTAGATGCCGATCCCGGCGTACAGGACAAGCCTCTGCCAGAAGATCATCCGCCCGTCGCTCAGGGTCCATACCGCAGCTCCCCCAAGCATCAGCAGCAGCAGCCAGACGAAAGAGGGCAGCAGGCGCAGTATCGGGTTGCCACCGGCGAATGCAAGGACTCCGGCGATAACGAGCGCGATGCCGATCAGCTGGGTGCGGGAGTTCTTCACGACAGCTCACCCTCATCGCTGAGCTCTGCCTGCTCCGGCAGGAGCAGCGTCACGACGGTGCCTTCGCCCAGTACGCTTTCGATCACCAGTGAGCCGCCGAGCGCGGCGGCGCGTTCCCGCATGGAGCTCAGGCCGAGCTGGCCCGGGAACGATGCCGCCGGATCGAAGCCGTCGCCATCATCGCGCACCGTGAGCCTGTAGCCGCCCTCTACCGAACCGAACGTGAGCCACACGTTTGAGGCTGCAGCGTGCTTGACGATGTTGTGTGTCGCCTCCTGAGCGATGCGGTAGACGACCTGTTTGGTGGCCAGCGAGATGTCAGGTTCCTCGCTCAGCTCGGCATGAGTGTCGAGTTCATGCCGCGATTCGAGTGCGTCCAGCTGCTTGCGGAGCGCGCCGATCAGCCCGTCACGTTCAAGTGCCTCGGGCCTGAGTTCGAAGATCAGTGCGCGCATCTCGGCCAGCCCCGCCTGAGCCAGATGCTCCACGTACTCCAGCGCGGCAGCGGCCTTCTCGGGCGCGTCCTGCAGCTGCTTCTGGGCGGTGTGAGAACCCAGGAGGATACCATAAAGCGCCTGCGACACCGAGTCGTGGAGCTCCCTGGCCAGATGCTGCCGTTCCTCGTGAGCTGCCTGTTCATGCACCTGCTCGTAGAGTGTGGCGTTCTCGAGCGCGATGGCAAGCTGATTGGCGAACGCACTCGCGATGCGTTCGGACTCCGGCCTGAACGGCTTGCCAGCCTCCCGGAAGAGCACCAGCCGGCCGAGCTGCTGGTCGCGCGCGACCAGAGGAAGCTGCAGCCGGTGCTCTCCGCTGCGGGCACCGGTGGCAACAACCGTCTTGAGGCTGCCGTCGGCCGCCTTCTCGAGCACCGCCGCGCCGGAGTGCGGCACCGCCTCCAGCAGCCGCAGCAGTATCGCCTCGATGAGCGGGTGAAGGTCGATCGTGAGTGCGATCGAGTTCGACACTTCCAGCAGCGCCTGGAGTTCGGCAGTGCGCTCGCTGACGCGCTGCTCGGTGAGCTCCAAGGCCTCTGCGTAGCGCTGTTCACTGTGCCTGAGGGCTTCGTTCGACTCCTGAAGATGCCTGGTTTGCCCCGCGAGCCGCTCTGACATGGCGTTGAAAGAGGCGGCGAGTTCGCCAAGCTCGTTACTGGAAGTTACCGGGAGCGTGACGCCAAGGTTGCCCTCGCGCAGCGCCCGCACGCCCGAAGTCAGCTGTGCGATCGGCTCGGTGAGCAGGTTACGGGAGAACACGGTGGCAGCGATCAGCGTGAAAAGGAAGATGGCGACCAGGTTGATGATAGTCCCGCGGATGATCGCGTCCATGTCCGCACCCGGCGCGCCCTCCACCGCCTGCTGCGCCAGGCTGAAACCACGTCCCAGCAGGCCGATGGCCGCGAAGGCAAGCACGCCCACCACCCCCAGGATCAGGAGTGTAAGCCTGGTGGACAGGCGGTGCAGGAACGGGACGGTGTTCAGGTCAATCCAGTCCGACCAGGCCCTCGCGCAGAGCGAACAGGGCGGCCTGCGTGCGGCTCTTCAGTCCAAGCTTGGACAGGATGCTCGACACGTGAGTCTTGATCGTCATCTCGGACACCCCGAGCGTTTCGGCAATCTCGCGATTCGCCATGCCGCGCGCGAGTTCACGCAGGGTGTCGGTCTCGCGCGCGGTCAGCGACTCCCTCATCTCGGGAGTCCGCACCTCGCGCAACAGGCGGCGCTGTGCGCGCGGATCGAGGCGCACCTCGCCTCTTGAGGCAGCACGGATGGCTTCGAACAGCGTTTCGGGACCGGTTTCCTTCAGCAGGTACCCCATCGCGCCGGCCTCGACCACGTCGATGACAAGGCTATCCTCAAGCACGCTGGTCAGCGCGACTATCTCGATGTCGGGGTGCGCTGCCTTGATGGTCCGGGTCGCCTCGACACCGTTCATCACGGGCATCAGCAGGTCCATCAGCACCACCTGGGGCTTCAGTTCGGCGACCTTCTCGACGGCTTCCCGGCCGTTGGCGCATTCACCGACGACCTCGAAGTCGTCCTCCAGTGAAAGCACCATGCGCAGCCCCTGGCGGACGACCACGTGATCGTCCACCAGGAGGAGTCGGATCGGGCCAGCTTGGCTTTGAGGCTCACTCATGGTGGCTCAATGCTATGACACGGTGCCTGCTCGTGCCTCACCCTAAAGGGGGAAGGGGATACGGGGCGGCCTCCTACCTTTTCATGAGGCGAAGCAAATGGTGCACGCGCTAACCTTGGTTCAACAAGGGCAACCGTGCCTGACCGGATCACTACTCCGGCTTCGCAGCGGTCGCAGTTCGGAGGACACAAGTGAACACGCAACAGCAACCAAGAACCCCGGGTGCCCGCAGGTCACCCACGGGCCATACGGCAGGCATGATACTGATCGGAGTCGGAGTACTGATACTCCTCTCCAACCTGGGAATCCTCGGAGGCTTCGGCGGGATCGCCGGCCTGCTCGTACTCGGCTTCATGGGCGGCTTCCTGCTCAACCAGTATCATTCGGGCCGCAAGCAGCTCTGGATGCTGCTGGCCGGCTTCATCCTGCTGGGCTGCGCAGCGGCGACTGTCACGGGCCAGTTCGCCGGCGCCTGGTTCCTCGGGCTCTCGGGAGCCGGCTTCTTCCTGGCCTGGCGCGAGGACGAGCGGCGCTGGTGGGCGCTGATCCCCGCCGGCGTGCTCGGCACGCTAGCGGCCGTGGTCCTTTCTGATGTGTGGATTACCTGGCTGAACGGCGGCGCGGTTTTCTTCGCCGGTCTTGCCATCACCTTCCTGGGCATCTACTCGCTGCCCCGCTACGGCCAGCCCTGGGCGATGGTGCCGGCAGTCGCGAGCGCCGCACTCGCACTCGTCGTCCTTGGAAGTGCAGGCGGCTGGGTCATGCCGATCGTACTCATCGGCATCGGTCTCTATCTCATGAACGAGAACCGGTCCCGTCCGTTCATCCACGTCGACATCAGGTGGGAGAACAAGAGCACTGGCAGCTCATCCCAGGACACCTCAGGTGCAACTCACGAAGAGCCTGCAGCTGCCGAGCCGCAGCGCCTTCCGCCCAGCGAGCTTGACGCCAGCCGGGGAGAGAGCGAAGGGGATCAGGGAACCGATCGGATCTGACCGGGTCAGCCCTGTGATTGGCCCCACAGCAAACGGGGAAGTGCCATCAGGCGCTTCCCCGCAGTGTTGTTTGGGCCGCGCTACGGTCCGACGGTGAAGGTCGGTGCGCCTAGGTTGCTGCTGGAGTTCTCACCCGTCACGCTCGAGCCTTCTGCGGCCGGACCGGTGAACCCCTCTGAGGTAACCACGTTCATTGCCCTGACGATCACCCTGACTTCCGAACCATCGTCCGGCAGGCGCGAAACGTCTTCCATGTCCCATGACCTCGCAGCTCCGTCGATGCGTCCGCTCCAGCCTCCACCCGCCACGTCCCCAAGGAGGAGGACCAGGAAGTAGCTCGGGTCCTCGGGTGCCTCCCAGGTGATGCGGACGGGTTCGCCGATCGCGAAATGGGTGCCGTCAGCGGGTCCGGTGACCGTCGGTGCATGTGGGATCGTCCATTCGGTCGTGACGACGTCATCCCCGACCTCCACACGCAGGTCCAGGGTGTCCCCGGCAAGGATCGTGCCTGTCTTGAGGGGCGTGCCCTGAAAACTCATGTACGGCTCCCTGTCCAGAAACGGGAGAACCGTATCATTGACGCTCACGGTGGCCTCCGGCACATGATCGTTCCTGTCCTGTATGCCACCCGTGACCCGGAACAGGCGCACGGCACCACCGGTGCCTCCGGCCGCAAAGCTGACCGTTTCCACGTGATACTCCACCTCGTTTCCATGTACCGTGAACGTTCTGGTGGCGATTGCGCTGTTGCCTGCCGCGTCAGTCGCGGTGGCCGTCACTTCCAGCGATCCCATGGCGACAGGGGTGAGCTCGGCGGTCCAGTTGCCCGCGCCATCCAGCGTCGCCTCGATCTGCTCGAGGCCCGCAGCAGTGAGTGTCACGCCGGCCAGCTCGGTTTCATCTTCTGCGGTGCCGGTCATCGTTGCTGGCATGCCAATGAACAGCGGCGCGCCGTGGTCCGGGGCTGTCCACATCACGGTCGGAGCAGTAACGTCCGGGTCCGGGGTGCCGGAATCAGGATCGGGCGTGCCGGCTCCACCGTTTGACTGGCAGGCGACAAGGGTGAGGCCGATCAGCAGGAATGGGCTGAGCAGTGCGGTCGGTCGCATGGTTCCCCCTTTTGATGCATGGCCTGCAGGGTACGGTCCCGGCGTTGGAACAGCGTTGGTGGTTGCGCAGCAGCGAGCCTCAGGGCTCGGTGGGTTCGGTGATCATGGTCATGGTCCACTCCACCTCGGCCGCTCCCCAGTTTCCCGCGTTCCGGAACGCCGACAGCACCGGCTCGATGCCGGCGTTGAACACGGCCTGCGAGTCGGTGTTATTTGCTTGCGCCATGGCCGCGCCTTGAGTTACGCCCGGCGTGAGCGGCTGCCTGGACAGGACGACCCAGCCCACCATCAGGTCCCGCTCCTCGATCCTGGGCGGGGCGTATCGCTGCGTCACCATGTCGGGCGCGTGCAGGCTGAAGGTGCCGCTCATCACGCACGAGAGGGTCGAGAGAGCGACCAGCAGGTACGAATCGCCGGTTGGCACGCTGCCCGAGCCGCGTGTCGAGACCAGGAGCTCGCCCTCATGCGTGATCGTGGAGTCCACCGAGTACGACACGTTCAGGTCGTCGCCATCCTGCAGGTGCGCCTGGAAGAGCGTGCGCACATGCGAGTGGGCATCGTCCGGTACCCGGTGAAGGTACGCGCTCGCCGTCCAACTTCGGCTGAGCTTGCCGATCGATCCGGATTCGCCCAGAACATTGCCGGACAAACTGTAATCGAAGCGGAAGTCCAGCTGCACGGCGGTGACATCGGCCACCCAGGCACATTCGTTCTCACACTGCAGCTCCTCGCGGGCAGGGTCGTAGACGGCGCTGCTGCCGCCCAGGAGCAGGTTGAGGCGCGCCGCCTGGAGGACTCGCGCATAGCCTGCGGCGGCCGGATCGATGCAGGGCTGGATGGCCTCTTCCCAGCAGCGGTGCGCGCCGGCGCGCGTGGCGTCCTGCACCAGCGCTGCCTCGGAGGCGAACGTTGCGCCCATGCCCACCAGCTGCGTTGACCTGACCCAGGCGAGCGCCTTGCTGCCGTGAGCCTCCACGCCTGCGCAACTGCCACCAATGGCCGGCAGAAGCGGTGCGATCGAGCGCTGGAAAATAGTGTTGAGGATGGCTTCCAGCTTCTCTGCCAGCTCGGGGTCACCCTCTTCGCCCATGAACTCGGCCGCGCGCTCTTTGGCCAGCAGGTTGCTCAGCAACTGCTCGAGCTGGGCCTCCCAGTCGGTTGGCATGAAGTCATCGAGCGAACCTTCGATGGTGTAGGGTGCCACCTCGGTGCCGACATAACTGCCGTGCAGCGAGAAGTGGAACAGGCCGAGGGTCACGCTGTCCGCGCTACCGGTAAGCGAGGGCGGCACGAGGTGAAACTGGCTGCCATCGCTGTTGGCGGCGAAGCCGATGGCGCTGAGGGCCCCGCCGCTGACGGGCGTGATCTCGAGCGTGGCGGCGTCGTAGAGGCGCAATCCGGCAGGCTCCAGGGCGACGCCGTGCAGGCTGCCGGTGACCGGTGCGCCGGCGAGGCTGACGAGCGGCGTCATGGAGACGGTGGTGGTTGCAAGGAGCGCCCCTGCAGGCACGGTGAGCCGGTAGGTGGCGCCATCGGCGCCCATGGCTTCGAGTGTGCCGCCAGTGACGGGGATGACGGCGCTGACCGTGTTGCCGGACTCCTGGACAGCGCTGACTGTCAGCGGCTTGGGTGCGGGAGGCCCGGTGACCGCGCCGGGCGCGTTGGTCGTGCCGCACGCGGTCAGGAACGCCAGCACGAAGATGATGGTGAAGCCGTGCAACTTGCGCATGAGTTCGTTCCTCCTGCCGCTACGGCGCGGACAGCGCCATCGGCCTGCTCCTGATTGTTGTGAAGATGGGAGTTTGGTTACCAAGTCTCCTGGCGGAAGATTACGGCATTGCCAGCAAGCCGTCAACCCCAACCGCACCGTGCAGCCAAGCCTCCCCCTGAAGTTGGAATTGCTTTTGAGTCATCGAACGATGCAATGCGTCCACTTGATGATTGTGGTCATTGTGTAGTAAAGTGCAAAGGCTGTATGTACGCCGGGACAAAGCCGGCGCCCGCCGCCGCGGCCTCGTGCCCGAAGTCCCGCCAGCCAGGAGAAGATCTGATGAAGTACAACAAAGGCGCCATCATGCGCTCGATCGACCAGCCGAACATCCGTGATGACCACCCGGTCTTTGACACGGGTGACACGATTCGTGTCAATTACCGCGTCGTTGAAG
>ERZ869909.2108-NODE-2108-length-14175-cov-34.386722_pt1 | contig 14175 bp, 12 predicted proteins | sample MGYA00520892_ERZ869909 | MGnify/ENA primary metagenome ERZ869909 (study PRJEB32215, sample SAMEA104723947) | bioreactor metagenome | biome: bioreactor; feature: anaerobic bioreactor; material: water | place: China | collected 2015-03-12 ... | reverse complement strand
CCACTTTCGAGGCGAGACGGACCGATGAGCAAGACGAACCCGGGCAACTTCTTCGAGGACTACAGCGTCGGGCAGATCCTGAACCACGCGACGCCCCGCACGCTGACGGAAGGCGACGTGGCCCTCTACACGAGCCTCTACGGCCCGCGCTTCGCCGTGCAGTCGTCGGATGAATTCGCGCGTGCCATCGGCTACCCGCGCTCTCCGGTCGACGATCTGCTGCTGTTCCACGTCGTGTTCGGAAAGACCGTGCCCGACGTGTCGCTCAACGCCATCGCCAATCTGGGCTACGCGGGCGGCCGCTTCCTGAAGCCCGCCTATCCGGGCGACACGCTCTCGACGGTGTCCGAGGTCATCGGCCTCAAGGAGAACTCGAACAAGGAGACGGGCACCGTCTACGTCCGCTCCACGGGCCGCAATCAGAAGGGCGAGGTGGTGCTCGAGTACACGCGCTGGGTGATGGTGCGGAAGCGCGACAAGGCGTCTCCCGCGCCCGAGGCCGTCGTGCCTGAGCTGCCGGATCGCGTGGACCCGAAGGACATCGGCGCCGCCGTGCCTGCGCTCGATATCGCCGCATACAACTTTGCCCAGGCCGGCGCCCCGTATCGCTGGGGCGACTACGAGGTGGGCGAGAAGATCGACCACGTCGACGGCATGACGCTCGAGGAAGCCGAGCATCAGATGGCGACGCGTCTCTACCAGAACACCGCCAAGGTGCACTTCAACCAGCACACCGAATCCAAGGGCCGCTTCGGCAAGCGCATCGTCTACGGCGGCGTCACGATTTCGCTCGCCCGTGCGCTGTCGTTCAACGGGCTCAACAACGCGTTCCACATCGCCGCCATCAACGGCGGCCGCCACGTTGCGCCGCTGTTCGCGGGCGACACGGTCTATGCGTGGTCGGAAATCCTTGAAAAGGCCGAGCTGCCGGGCCGCACCGATGTCGGTGCGCTCCGCACCCGCCTCGTCGCCGTCAAGAACCAGGACGCAAGCGCATTCCCCTTCAAGAAGGAGGACGGGAGCTACGCGGACGGCGTGATCCTCGATCTCGACGTCTGGCTCGTGCTGCCGCGCTAAACTGTCTGACGAGCGTGACCGTCGGTCTCATCGCAGCGACGCGGGTCGTTTGGGCGTGGCTCGCCCGTCGAGGCGCGATTCTCGACGGCCCGCGCGCGTTGTGTATAGTTGAACGCAAGAGTCGAATCACGTCCTGCGGGAGGTGACATGCGGCAGGGTGGGGGCCCTGTCCATCGTCCCGGCGTCATCGACAAAATTCAGGTGTGAAACGTGGGCGCTGGCGGATGGCGTGCGGCCATCTTCGGAGGGGGCGAGGCGACTCGCCAGGGGTTTTTGACGCATAAAGTCGCTGTCATTGGAGCGGGCCTCGCCGGGCTGTCGTGCGCATCGTACCTGCGGCGCGCGGGCTGCTTCGTCGAGGTTTTCGAGCAGGAGCGGGGCATCGGCGGTCGCGTCGCCACGGCGCGGCTCGGCATGGTTCCGTTCGATTCCGGAGCGCAGTATCTCACCGCCCGCTCGGACGGGTTTCGGAGCTACATCAACGAGCTGGTCTCGTCCGGATACGCGGCGCGCTGGGACCCTGCGATGTCGTCCGGCGAGACGAAAGGCGTCCAGCTTCACACGTGGTACGTCGGAACGCCCGGCATGAGCTCCATCGTACGCCCGCTCGCCGAGAGCGTGCGCGTACACACGAGCCGCAAGGTCCACACCCTCTCCCAGACCGAAAAGGGCTGGACGATCTGGTTCGATGACCAGACGAGCGTCGGCCCGTTTGCCGCCGTTGCGGTCGCCGTGCCCGCGCCCGCCGCGCGCCTGCTGCTGGGCCGCATCGAGGGCATGGTCGAAGCGCTGTCGCGGGTCAGGATGCAGCCCACGTGGTCCGTGATGGTGCACCTCGAGCAGCAGACGCTGCCCGATCAGGATGTCTACTCCGACATGTCGGAAGTGCTGCGCTGGATCGCGCGCAACAGCTCGAAGCCGGGACGCAAGGCCCAGGGCGAAACGGTCGTGATCCACGCCTCGCCCGCCTGGAGCCGCGAGACCGAGGACGCCGATCCCGACGCCGTCGCGGAGGAGCTTTGGGGCGAGGTGACGCGCCAGCTCGGCCTGCCGCCGGTTACGCCTCCGCAGATGACGGCGCACCTCTGGCGTCACGGACTGGTCGAGCAGTCGCTCGGCGACACGTTCATCTATTCGACGCATTACAAGGTCGGAACGGCCGGAGACTGGTGCCTCGGACGGCTCGCGGAACACGCCTACGAAAGCGGCCAGGGCCTCGGCCGCGCGATCGTGAATTCGCTAAATTAACAAAGATGGGCGCGCTCTGCCGCGGCGTCCGCGTCCAATGGCGAATTGCGTCGCGTAGGGTCTGCGCGCTAAAAGGCCAAGTGTACTTACGGAATTGTCCGTCGCCGCGTGCGGGACGGACGCGCTTTCCGTCTTTCAAAGAGCAGCGGAAAGACCGTGGGGCCCGGACGGGCCGCGCCAATGTCTTGCGGGGGACGAGGAACCGATGGCTGAAGCCAAAGCCGAGCGAGGCGCGAAGGCGGAACGCCCGCTTTCGCCGCATCTCCAGGTCTATCGGCCTGAGATCAACATGGTGATGTCGATCATCCATCGCATAACCGGGACCGGCCTCTACTTCGGCACGGTGATCGTCGCCTGCCTGCTGGTCGCCGTGGCGACGAGCGCGGAGGCCTACGACAGCGTGACGGGCCTCCTCTCCACCTGGCTCGGCCGGCTCGTGCTCTTCGGGTACACCTGGGCGCTGCTGCATCATCTGGCCGGCGGCCTGCGCCATTTCATCTGGGATACGGGCCGCGGCTTCGATCTCAAGACCATCGATCTTCTCTCGTGGGCGACACTCGCGTTTTCGCTGACCGGCACGCTGATCGTATGGGGATACGCCCTCTTCTTCGCGGGAGGCGCTGCGCCATGACCATGCGAACGCCGCTCAAGAACGTGCGCTACCTCGGCTCGGCGAAGGAGGGCACCGATCACTTCTGGACACAGCGCGTCACGGGTGCCGCCAACGCGCTGCTCACGGCCTTCGCGATCTGTCTTGCGCTCTCGCTGGTCGGCGCCGACCACGCAACCGTCACCGCGACGCTGGCCAAGCCGCTGGTTGCGCTTCCGCTGCTGCTCTTCGTCGTGTCGGCGGCCGTCCACATGCGCCTCGGCATGCAGATCATCATCGAGGACTACGTGCACGGCGAAGGCGCGAAAATCGCGCTCGTCGTCGCCAATACGTTCTTCGCGGTCGCCATCGGCGCGGCCGGCGTCTTTTCCATTCTCAAGATCGCCTTCGGAGGCTGAGGTCACGATGGCCGAAAATACCAACGCCAAAGCACCCGCCTTGAACGGCAAGGCCTATCCCCTGCACGACCACACCTATGACGTGATCGTCGTCGGCGCGGGCGGCGCCGGTCTGCGTGCAACGCTCGGCGCGGCGGAAGCCGGCCTCAAGACCGCGTGCGTCACCAAGGTGTTTCCCACGCGCTCGCACACGGTCGCCGCCCAGGGCGGCGTCGCGGCTTCGCTCGGCAACATGGGCCCCGACAACTGGCGCTGGCACATGTACGACACCGTCAAGGGCTCCGACTGGCTCGGAGATCAGGACGCGATCGAGTATCTCTGCCGCCACGCGCCGGATGCCGTCTACGAGCTCGAGCACTACGGCGTGCCGTTCTCGCGCACCGAGGACGGCAAGATCTACCAGCGCCCGTTCGGCGGCATGACGACCGAGTTCGGATCGGGACCGCCCGCGCAACGCACCTGCGCCGCCGCCGACCGCACCGGCCACGCCATGCTGCACACGCTCTACGGCCAGTCGCTGCGCCACTCCGCTGAGTTCTTCATCGAGTACTTCGCGCTCGACCTCCTGATGGACGACGACGGCGCCTGCCGCGGCGTGCTGGCGCTCTGCATGGAGGACGGCACGCTGCATCGCTTCCGCGCCAAGCGCACGATCCTCGCGACCGGCGGCTACGGCCGCACCTACTTCTCGTGCACGTCGGCTCACACCTGCACGGGCGACGGCAACGCGATGGTGCTGCGCGCAGGCCTTCCGCTGCAGGACATGGAATTCGTGCAATTCCACCCCACGGGCATTTACGGCGCGGGCGTGCTCATCACCGAAGGCGCGCGCGGCGAAGGCGGTTATCTCACGAACAGCCAGGGCGAGCGCTTCATGGAGCGCTACGCGCCGCATGCGAAGGACCTCGCCTCGCGCGACGTCGTCTCGCGCTCGATGACGGTGGAGATCCGCGAAGGCCGCGGCGTGGGTCCCGAGGGCGACCACATCTATCTCCACCTCGATCACCTGGATCCCAAGATCCTGCACGAGCGGCTGCCAGGCATCACGGAAAGCGCCAAGGTGTTCGCGGGCGTGGACCTGCGGCGCCAGCCGATCCCGGTGCTGCCGACCGTCCATTACAACATGGGCGGCATCCCGACGAACTACCACGGCGAGGTGCTGACCTTGAAGGACGGCGACCCGAACCATGTCGTGCCGGGTCTGATGGCCATCGGCGAAGCCGCGTGCGTGTCTGTGCACGGCGCCAACCGCCTCGGCTCGAATTCGTTGATCGACCTTGTCGTATTCGGCCGCGCGGCCGCAATCCGCTGTGCCGAGCAGATCGAGAAGGGCGCCTCGCAGCCCGACATTCCCGAGGCGGCGACGGAGAAGGCGCTCGCCCGCCTCGATCGCTATCGCTACGCCAAGGGGTCCGAGCCGACGGCGTCGCTGCGCCTCAAGATGCAGAAGGTGATGCAGGCCAACTGCGCCGTGTTCCGCGACGGACCGGTGCTGAAGGAAGGCGTGGAGAAGATCGGCGAGATTTGGAAGGCATCGGAGGACATCGGCGTCTCCGATCGCTCGCTGATCTGGAACTCGGATCTGATCGAAACGCTCGAGTACGACAACCTCATTGCACAGGCAGCGGTGACGGTGGTCGGTGCGGAGAACCGCAAGGAGAGCCGCGGCGCGCACGCGCGCGAGGACTATCCCGACCGCAACGACGCGGAATGGATGAAGCACACGCTCGCCTTCGCGGACTACGCAACGAAAACCGTCACGCTCGACGTCCGCCCCGTGCACACTCACACGCTGACCAACGAGATCGCCTACATCGAGCCGAAGGCGCGCGTGTACTAGAGCAAATTCCGACCGTACGGAATCGCGCCGTTCCCCTCCCCGTCATGGCGGAGCCATGCCTCCGGCAGGATGGGGGAGGGACCAGGACAGCGAAGAGGTGCGTCCGTGTGATCGGAAAACGCGCTAGCTAGCGAGGCCCGGAGCCGACATCGTTCTGGAACACTGAGCGCGTATCGTGTCAGTGTGAGGCAGGCTCGGCGTGCGGACGCTTATTATTGACGATAATAGTCAGAAATATAATCTGAGTTCGTCTTGAGCCTGTCCTTTTTCTGGGGGAGCCAGCATGTCGAACGATCCCGTCCGCCCTTACAATCGTCTGATCGTCCCGGGCCTTGGGTCCGTCTATGGAAGCCTGAGCGAGTTTGCCGAGACGCTGCTGCGCGTCGTCGCCGGCCTCGCGCTGGTCACGCACGGCTTTCCGAAGATCCAGAATCCGCTGGGCCCCGTCGGCCTGGTCGAGAAGATCGGCATCTTCCCCGGGCCGCCGGAGCTGTGGGCCGTGCTGCTGTCGGTCACGGAATTCTTCGGCGGCATCCTGATCGCCATCGGTCTGCTCACGCGGCCGGCAGCGTTCGCCGCCATGTTCGTGCTGCTCGTCACGGTCTACTTCCACTGGATTGTCCAGGGCGAAGGTTACGGCGGTTCCGAGAAGTCCATTATCTGGGCCGCCGTGATGTTTTACTTCGTGATCCGCGGCGCCAATTCTCACTCGGTCGACGCCCGTCTCGGCAAGACGTTCTGACGCGTGTGCAATGGGTGTTCGTATCGTCGGCGGGCCACGCGGTTTCATCTGGCGTGGCCCTTCGCGCGGGTGTAGGAGCAGGGCAAGGGTCCGTACTCAATATTCGATGGGTATTGACGCGAGGACTTTCGTGCTGCCCGCAGGAGCGAAAGCGCAGCAAACCTCTATGGTTTGCAAGCTTTTGAGACGAACCGGCGGCGCGAAAGGACCGCCCACCGTCGGGGTGAGACAAGACAAGCCAATGACGTCGTTGTGCCGGACGCACGACTCCGGCACGACGCGCTTTTCCTGACCCTGGTCTTGTCTCATCAATGTCCCATCGAATACTGAGTACGGACCCTACACCGCGCGAAATCGGCCGACGGGAGGACACGCGCTTTGGCGTCCAGGCGTAATCAGGCCGGCTTTCACGACGCCGCCGACACACGGATCGCGCCCGATCCGTTTGCGGCCGTCCTGCCGGCCATCGCCGCCCTCGGTGCCATCTCCTCGATCGCGACCATCAACTGGGCGGCGACGGAGCGCGCACCCGACCGCGTCCGGCCGAAGCGCAAGGCCGTCACGGCGCTGCGCGAGCTCGAGACCTGCTGCCTTCACCTGTCCGAGATCTTCCGGCGCTTCCAGCGCAACCCGAGCCTGTTTGCCGGAGAGGGCGCGCAAGGCTCCTCGCCGCTCAAGTTCGGCGTGCACGGGCCCCGCGTCAGCAGCGATGCGGCCCGCCTCTATCAGCAGGTCATGAACGACGTCGCGTCCATGCTTGTGCTCGCCGCGCAGAATTCCTTCGAGGTGATGTGCGCCGTCGAGGACGGCACCGTGGACGCGCCGGAAGCGATCTTCTTCGGCTTCGGCGAGTGTCAGGATCGCCTGAACAAGCTGATCCAGAACCGCGCCACGCTCAAAGCCTCCGTCGACACGGGAGGCGAGGTCGCCGAGCGTCTCACCGAGCTGGTGCGCGAGCTCAAGAAATACCGGACCGACTGACAGGAAGCTCCCCCTGTCATCCCGGCCAAGCGAGGCGAAAGCAGAGCGCAGAGCCGGGACCCAGGAAAAACTTCTACCGCAAAATATCGCGTCTTCGACGACCCTTGCGCTGGGTCCCGTATAAGGCTCCGCCTTTCCGGGATGACAGAGCAGGGTCCGCAGAACTCAGCCCCGCGGCCCCAGTTCGTCGAACAGCACCGAGAACGTCGAGCCCTTCCCCACTTCGCTCGAGATCCTGAGCTCGCCACGGTGACGGATGACGATGTGCTTCACGATCGCGAGCCCGAGCCCCGTGCCGCCCTTCTCGCGGCTGGCCGCCGCGTTCGCGCGGTAGAACCGCTCGGTGAGGCGCGGCAGATGTTCGGGCGCAATGCCCTGCCCTTCGTCGGCCACGGCCACGAGCCCGCGCGACACCGGCGGCACGCCGTCCATCACCCGTGAGACGCCGACTTCGACGCGTCCGCCCTCGCGGCCGTACTTGATCGCATTGTGCACGAGGTTCTGGATCACCTGCACGATCTCGTCCCGGTCGCCGCGGATGCGGATCGGAGTATCGCCCTTCGTCACCACGATCTTGATCTTGGAGGCCTCCGCGAGCGGATCGAGCGCCTGCGCCACGTAGGAGGCCACGTCGTTGAGGTCGACGATGCCCTTGGGAGGCAGATGCACTTTCATCTCGACGCGGCTGAGCGAGAGCAGGTCGTCGATGAGCCGCGTCATGCGGTTGGCTTGGCTCGCCATGATGCCGAGGAAACGATCCCGCGCTTGCACGTCGTCGCGGGCCGGGCCCTGCAGCGTTTCCACGAACCCGCGCAGCGAGGCCAGCGGCGTTCTCAGCTCGTGGCTGGCGTTGGCGATGAAGTCCGCCCGCATCTGCGCGAGCTTGTCCTGCTCGGTGAGATCGCGGAACGAGATGATGAGCAGCGGCAGCCCGCGCTGCACATCGCGTCCGCCGAGACGGGAGACAGTCGCGGAGAGCCGCCGTTCGACGGGGACGCGCTCGTAGAGATCGACCACGATGGGCTCGCGCAGCGAGGGCTGGGCCGCTTTCTCGACAGCGTCGTTGAGCGCAGGATCGCGCGTGACATGGCTCAGCGGCTGACCTACGCGGACGCGGGGAAAGATGTCGATGAACCGCCCGTTGAAATGCATCACCGTGAAGGTCTGGTCGAGCGCGACGACCGCATCGGGAATGGCGTCGAGAAGAGGGCGCCAGCCCGTGGCGCCACGCTCCGAAAGATGCGGGCCGAGGCGAAGGTTGGCCGGTTCGGGGATGGCGAACGGCTCGTCCTCGTCCGTCGCGTCGGGCGTCTGGGCCATGATGACGGCGGCCATCACGAGGAAGCCCGCAAGCGACGTCAGCCACGAGAGACCGCCGATCAGGGCGAGCGCCGCGAATAGCAGTGCAGCCACGGCGAGAGGGCGAACCCGCCGGCGTGCGCGGGCCCCATGCGCGGCGAGCCTCGGGAGGACCGGCGCAAGACGATGGTTCAAGGCTGACAGGGTGCGGGTCAGCAGCCGGGGATCTGTCATGGGGGAGGATAATGCCCCGATCCTGAGCGGCGCCTCAAGCATCACGATGCACCGCCGGCTTGGCCACCCATCGTTGACACGGCATTCAAATCGGCCCCTCTCTATCCGTTTGGCAGGCAGTCAGGCCTTCCGGTAAACAACACGTGTGTGACAGTTTATCGAGGGCGGGAGACCAACCGGGGAGAACGATGAGCAAGGCGAAGGACGACAAGGCGGATCAAAAAGCCGCCGAGGCCCGTCTGCGGGCGCTGGAGACGTTCGATCTCGATAACCCGGAGTTCCCCCCTGTGCTCGAAGAGGCCGCGCTGGCGTCTGGCGGCTATCCGTATGAGGACAAGCTCAAGCGCAAGGTCTACGAGGAGCAACTCATCCAGCTGCAGCTCGAGCTGCTCAAGCTGCAGACCCACGTGGGCGAGGCGGGCCAGCGGATCGTCGTGCTGTTCGAGGGCCGCGACACGTCAGGCAAGGGCGGCTGCATCTCGCGGATCCTGGCGCGCCTGAACCCGCGCCACGCGCGCTCCGTCGCCCTGTCGAAGCCGACGGAGGCCGAGCGCGGGCAGTGGTACTTTCAGCGCTACATCGCTCATCTGCCGACGCGCGGCGACATCGTGATCTTCGACCGCTCCTGGTACAACCGCGCTGGCGTCGAGCCCGTGATGGGTTTCTGCACGCCCGATCAGACCGCCAATTTCCTGCGCGACGCCCCGGCGTTCGAAGAGCTTCTGGTGCGCGACGGCATCCACTTCTTCAAGATCTATCTGACGGTCGGCCGCGAGATGCAGCTCCAGCGCTTCCACGAGCGCCGCCACGAGCCGTTCAAGCAGTGGAAGATCACGGAGGTCGATCGGGCAGCGATCGGCAAGTACGACGCCTACACGCGCGCCGAGCGCGAGATGCTGCGTTTTACGCACACCGCCGTGAGCCCCTGGACGGTGATCGCCGCCAACGACCAGCGCCGCGCGCGGTTGGAGGCGATGCGCGTTATCCTGACCGCGCTGAACTATCCCGGCAAGGACACCGACGTGATCGGCACGCTGGACCCGAAGATCACGAAGTCGGGTGCGGAGCATTTGGCGCTCCTCAACGGTGCCGACGAGGATGCCGGCCGCAACTGAGCGCGCGCGCCGTCCCCGAAGCCGGCCGACGATATCGGCCGGCTCCGAGGTAGCATTGAGGCCTCAAGGCAGCCGGCCGCCCGCGGTGAAGAAGCCGTAAAGCCAAGCCGCCGCAGCGCCGAAGCCGGCGCCCAGCACCAGCACCGGCCAGATCAGATCGAGATTGGCGTTGAGGAACAAGGTCTCGCCCCTGAAGAGCGGAACGAGCACGAGCACGCCGATGAGCGCCGGCCCGACGAGGCCGAGGAATGCGCCCCTCACGGTCATGGACCCTTGCGGCACGTCGCCGAGGATCAGGGCGAAGACCATGCCCCACACACCGCCCCAGACGATGTCCGTCACGATCTGCGGCAGGCCCGTCAGCGCCGATGTTTCGAGCGACCAGGGCACCCGCGAGAGGTGCCCCGCGTCGGCGAGGCAAAGTGCGATCAGCTCATGCACGGTGACGAGCGCAAGCGCCCCCGCCGCGAACCCGAGCAGCAGATTCTTGAAGGACGTCCCCTCCATGTCGTGTCTCCCCTTCCCAGTTGATCCAGGGCTTTTCGCCCGTCTTTTCTTCAGTATTGACCGGATCGAAAGGGGAGAAAAGAGGAAGCAAAAGCAGCAGCCGAATTCGCATTAAGCGCGGTTATTGACCAATTATTCAACCTTAAATTGTATTCCTATGATGTTTATTGAGCTGCTTGTCGTCGAGCGACCGATGCCGTCTGTCCGTGTGGAGAGAGTCCCCGTCGAAACCCTGAGCCTCGGCCGGCTCGGGTTCGACCATCTGCAGCTGGTCTTCCGCGCCGACGCAGGCCCGCGCCAAGTCCGCCAGGACGATTGGTTCGTCATCGAGGGCATCCGCGAGGCGGAGGGGCGCGACGTGCGGCTTGCGGTCGAGGGCTGGCACGGCGGCACCACGCTGTCCGAAGCCAACGGCGGCCTTACGGGCGAAGCGCTTGTCGCGCGCATTGGAACGCCGGAGAGCCGGAGCCCGCGCGAGATCGCAGACGGCAGCGGCGCAGTGGAACTGTGGGCGACCCTGGTCTCCTACGCGGCCGACATCGAGGCGCAAAAATTCCCCTACATCGCGCTGGCATTGCCCGGCTCGCCGCTGCCAACCGTCAACTCGTCGTCGCTCGTCGCCTCGCTCCTGCATCACGCGGGGCTCGCCGTGGATCCGGCCCTGCCGTCGGGCCTGCGGTTCTCGCCCGGAAAGAGGACGCTGCTCGGCACGTCGGCCGATGAGACGCTGGCAACCGGCGACAGCTTCAACGCCCTCCTGGCGGGCGCCGGAGACGATCGGCTGTTCGGCCGCGACGAGCTTGGCGCGGTCGACAAGCTCTTCGGCGGACGAGGCGACGACGTCATCCACTGGTCGAAGGGGTTCGATATCGTGCATGGCGGAGAGCCCGGTCTCGCCTATTGGGACGACGGCCTCGACACCATCGACTATTCGGGCGCCGGAAAGGTCCGGCTCGAAGCGCCCCGACCCGGCCCGCCGCACGTCACGCCGGACTTCATCGCCACCTACAGCGGCGGGGAGGATCATCTCTTCTCGATCGAGCACATCGTCTGGGACGAGCGGAGCGACAAGCTGTCGATCGGGCCGGGCGTGGGGCTTACGTCCCCGCCGGTCAGGATCGATTTCGGCGGAGAGGACCCGCACGGAAAAGGCGATGTGATCGATCTCTCGCGCGCCGGCGCCGGGTTCGAAATCGTGGCTGGAGAGGAACGGACGCTGCACTTCACGGCGCGCGTTCCCTGGCACGGGGCGCACGCGCACGGGCTCACCGTCGACGGCGCGGAATGGATCGTCGGCTCCCCGCATGGAGACCGCATGGTGCTGGCGCAAGGGCTGCGGGGCGTGGAAGGCGGGGCGGGCGATGATGTGCTCGATCTCAGGGCGGCGGAAGGCCTGGTCGTCTCCGCAGGCGGCGGCAGGAACACGATCGTCGTCGGCGCCGGCGAGATCGCAGCCCACGGCGGAGTGGGCGTCGACCGCTACATCATCGCCCATCCGAGCGCCTCGCTCGTCATAGAAGAAGCCATGTCCAACGACAGCATCGTCCTGACATGGACGCCTGCGTGCGCGAGCGCCGTCTATGAGTCCGCCAGCCGCGAGGATCTCGTCATTCGCGTGGGTTCGGAAAGCAGCGGCGAGCCCGGCGCCGAGATTCGCGTCCGCGGCCATCAGGCCGGAGACCTCGGGATCGACATCGCGCGCGCCCTTGCATGGGTCGGCGACGTCGGGGGCGTGCGGTTGACGACGCGTGCGCCCCGCGCCGCCGAAGGCTTGGGAGAGGCGTTCGATCCCGATGACTTGGCCGATCTCGCGGAATGCGGATGGGTCGGCCTGTCGCTGTCGGACCCGATCGGCATGCTGGGCGGCGGCTGACCGCACGTCCGATTTCACGTGAATCCACTCCGCCGGCGGTCCCTGCTGGAGCCCGCGGCAGCATCATGACATGGTGCCAGACCATGATCGCTTCAGGCCCTATCAGCCTGAAGCGTGAATCATCGGTCTGACTAAAGAGACCATGATCGCTTCAGGCCCTATCAGCCTGAAGCGTGAATCATCGGTCTGACCAAAGAGCCCATGATCGCTTCAGGCCCATCAGCCTGAAGCGTGAATCGTCGGTCTACGAAAGACATCGAGCGCGAGAACGGAACAGCCAGGTCATGGGCCGGGAATGGCGGAACGCAACGGTGAGCGCACTCGGGGCCGTCGCATGCCTTGCGGGTCACGCACCGTCGGCCGCATCCGACAGCTGCGCAAAGGATCCCGGCACGACGCATGAAGTGGTGCGCATCATCGACGGCGAAACCTTCGAGCTCGACGACGGGCGGGAGGTTCGCCTCATCGGCGCCATGGCCCCGCGGCCGCAGTCCCTCACCGTTTCCGCCGAGACGTGGCCGCCCGCACAGGCGGCGTCACGCGCCGCCGCGGATCTCGTGCTCAATCGAAAGGTCAAGCTCCGGTACGAAGGCCGCCGCCGCGACCGCTACGGGCGCGTGCTGGCCCAGCTCTACGTGAAACGGGACGGCGCCGAGACATGGGTCCAGCGCCACCTCGTGGCCGAGGGCTACGCCCGCGCCTACGCGCTCCCCGGCAATGCGGGCTGCGTCCCTGAGCTGATGCAGGCGGAAGACGACGCGCGCCGCGCACGTCGCGGCCTTTGGCGTGGCGACACCTTCAGCATATTCGATGCCTCGAACGTGAGCGGCCTTCTGCGCCTCGTCGGGCGGTTCGTGGTGGTCGAGGGCCGCGTGGCGAGCGTCACACGGACACGCCGCTACACCTACCTCAACTTCGGCAGCGACTGGCGCGAGGATTTCACCGTCAGCCTCGCCACGCGCATCGTCGACCGCGCAGAAGGCGGAGCGGACCGCCTGACGGCCCTCGAAGGCCGCAGGATCCGTGCCCGCGGCTGGATCGAGCGGCGCAACGGGCCGGCCATCGAGGCCGGCGGCATCGACGAGATCGAGATCCTGGACGAAGCCCCGGCTGCAGCGGCCGCTGCGGCGAGCACCCTGACCGAGACTCCGCAATAAAAAAGCACCCCGCCGATCAGGCGGGGTGCTTTTCATCTCAGATGCGAGAGGTGGAGGCTTAAGCCGCCTTGACCTCGTCGTCGGCGCCCTCGGCGATGCGCCGGCCGCGGGCGCTCTTCGAGAGCACCTCGGTGATGCGTTGCACGGCACCACGCTCGTCGAGCTTCTCGACGGCCGCGATCTCGCGCGCCATGCGGTCGAGCGCGTCTTCGTAGAGCTGCCGCTCGGAGTAGGACTGCTCGGGCTGCGCCTCGGAGCGATAGAGGTCGCGCACCACTTCCGCGATGGAGATCAGGTCGCCGGAGTTGATCTTCGCGACGTACTCCTGGGCGCGGCGGCTCCACATCGTGCGCTTCACGCGCGCGCGGCCCTTGAGCGTCTCCATGGCCTTCTTGACGATGCCGTCGTCGGCAAGCTTGCGCATGCCCACGCTCTCGAGCTTGCCGGTCGGCACGCGCAGCGTCAGCTTCTCCTTATCGAAGGTGATGACGAACAGCTCGAGCGACATGCCCGCGATTTCCTGCTCCTCGATGCCGACGATGCGGCCGACGCCGTGCGCCGGATAGACGATGAATTCGTTGGTCTTGAAGCCGTGGCGCTGGCTGACCGACTTCTTCTGCGCAGCCATGATCTGGCGCGCGGCGGCAGCCTTCTCGGCAATCGCCTTGGGCGTTGCGGGTGCGGAGGCGGCCGGCTGCACCGGCGCGGTCAGCTTCTGGCTGCCGGTCGTCTTTGCGAGCGCGGCGGCGGCGCGGGCCGGCTGCACGGCGGGAGCCGCGGCAGGCGCCTTTGCGACCGTCTTTTGCACGGCGGGCTTCTGAGCGGCGGGAGCGGCCTTGGCGACAGGCTTCTTGACCGCGCTGGCGGCAACCGCGGGCTTCTTGGCCGGAGCGGCCGCCTTCTTCGGAGCGGACTTGTTCGGAACGGACTTGGGGGCAGCCGCCTTGACGGTGCTCGGCTTCTTGGCGTGACTGGAGGGCGCGGCCGAAGCCTTCTTCACGCTGCTCTTGGCAGCGGCGGACGGCCGGGCAGGAGTCTTCGACGCAGCGGGCTTCGACGTCCGAGCCTTCGCGTGCACTTTAGTCTTCTGAGCC
>ERZ869909.2107-NODE-2107-length-14186-cov-27.136579_pt1 | contig 14186 bp, 16 predicted proteins | sample MGYA00520892_ERZ869909 | MGnify/ENA primary metagenome ERZ869909 (study PRJEB32215, sample SAMEA104723947) | bioreactor metagenome | biome: bioreactor; feature: anaerobic bioreactor; material: water | place: China | collected 2015-03-12 ... | reverse complement strand
AAGCTGTTTTGGTGGTATCCGAAAAATTGTATCTTTGAAGGAGCTATGGTGCAAGAAGTTAGGATACAGCAATTAATGCCGCTTCTTCGCCAAGCGCAAGAACGTTAGCGGCAATGGTAGGACGACCCCACGAAACCTGACAGACCAACCTCTGACAGACATTCGACCCGACAACTTCCGACACAGAAAAAATAAAAAAGCCCACCGCACGGAAAAAATTTTAGCCAACGCCATTGGCACATTTGGGTTTGCCCCGACACACAAAGCCAACGCTTCGCAAACCCAAAAGAGCCAATCCCAACGCTACTTTTAATGACATTCAAAATTTCTTCAAAATTCAAATTGTAAATTTACCGAATGAAAATCCTGATAATAGAAGACGAACAAGAACTTGCACAAAGCATAGCCGAATACCTTTCGGAAGAAAGCTATTTGTGTGAGTTTGCGGCTACTTACAATCAGGCGTTAGACAAAATTGAAACCTATCATTACGATTGTGTTCTTTTAGATATAATGTTGCCTGACGGCAACGGAATGAAAATTTTGGAAGAACTGAAACGGCAGGACAAACAAGACGGTGTTATTATCATATCAGCAAAAAACGCTTTGGACGACAAGATAAAAGGGTTACAAATCGGTGCGGATGACTACCTGACCAAGCCTTTTCATCTTGCAGAGTTGGCGGCAAGAATATATTCCGTTATCCGCAGAAAACAGTTTGGGAACTCAAACACAGTTCAGCAAAACGAATTGCAAATTGACTTGCTTGCCAAAACAGTTTCGGTAAACAATGAATTGATTACATTGACTAAAAAGGAATTTGATTTGTTGCTTTATTTCATTGGAAATAAAAACAGGGTTATTTCCAAAAGCACATTGGCGGAGCATCTTTCAGGCGACTTTGCCGATATGTTGGACAACCACGATTTTGTGTATGCTCATATAAAAAACCTGAAAAAGAAGCTAAATGATGCAGGTTACGACAATCACCTGAAAACAATTTATGGAACAGGCTATAAGTGGGAAGGATGAAAAATTTATTACAAAAATCGCTCAAACCGCTTACCGTATTTGCATTTATCGTATTTGCACTGAGCATTCCGACCTATTTTCTTTTAGTGGAGTGGATTTGGTTAAAAGAACTGGACGAGAACAATGACCTGATTGCACAACGTATCGAAAACGAATTTAACAACCAACAAATCAGTGATGAAAAATTAGAAGAAAGTATCGTATTCTGGAATGAAATACAATCCGTAGGAAGAATTGAACCCATTCTTAAATCTTTACAGAATGACAGTGTTTATACTATTCGCAGACAAAACCCTTATTCCGAAAAAGAAATAATAGACCGCTTTCGGGGTTTGATAACTAACATAGAAATCAATAACAAAAATTTTACGCTGACTATTGAAACCAACGTGGAAGAAACCGAAGAAACCGTTGCTTATATTGCAGTTGTTACCCTTTTCTTCTTTCTTATTTTGGTTATTGGTTTTTGGATTCTGAACAAAAGATTTTCTAAAAAATTATGGAGCCCTTTTCAGGACACTTTACAAAAACTAAAATCGTTTGAGTTAAGTAAGCATACCGAAATACAATTTACCGAAACGGATATTATAGAATTTCAGGAACTCAACACGGCTTTGGACAAGTTACTACAACACAGCATTACTACGTACAAAAGCCAAAAAGAGTTTACTGAAAATGCCTCACACGAATTACAAACACCTTTGGCAATCATCAAGAGCAAATTGGATTTATTGCTACAAAAAGAAACATTGACAGACCGCCAATACCAAATCATTGAAGAAATAAACAGGGCATTGACACGTATTACACGTATCAATAAAAATTTGCTGTTGCTTGCAAAAATCGAAAACCAACAATTTAACGATAACGAAAACGTCCATATCAGCCAATTGACACAACAATGTTTGGAACAATTGACAGAATATTCCGATAATAAGAATATCAGTATTCAAACCGATATTACTGATAACGTAACGATTGAAGGCAACAAAACGTTGATTGAAATATTGATAAATAATTTGTTGCTCAATGCCATTCGGCATAACGAACAAAGCGGACAAATCATTGTTTCCCTCAACAAAAGCAGATTGAATATTTCCAATACAGGAAAGACAGCATTAATCAACGAAAAACTGTTTGAACGCTTTGCCGTTTCATCTTCCGAAACGACCAATAGCGGTTTGGGATTGGCGATAATAAAGCAAATCTGCAATCGCCATAATTGGACTATCAATTATCAATTTACAGACAATTCGCATCTTTTTTCCATCTGTTTTTAAAATTCAAAATTTCTTCAAAATCGCTTCAGAGCTTTGCAGGGTAAACAAAAAGTTTATCCGATATGAAGCATATATTATTGATTGTTGTAGCTCTCTTAACCGTCTTTACAGTAAACGCACAAAACAGTATTTCTATTCAGAAAGACAGTCTTTCGTTTATCAAATCCAAAAGAATGTCAGATGCGGATTTGACAAAGAAAAAAGAAGGAACATTTATAACAGCTATTCCCGATTTGTCTTCCGACCCTGTTACGGGTTTTGGTTTCGGAGTAAGAAGCAACATCTATTGGAACGGCAAACGGGATAATCCTTTGTTTGCTTACACGCCTTACCTGATGAAGCTCACAGCCAATGCCGCTTATTACACTTCCAATGCAAAAGAATTGGTTTTGAAGTTGGACATCCCCTATTACAAAGGCACACGTTGGCGATTTAAGATTGATTTTAAAGCACAACAAAATCCTGCCAACTTATATTTTGGATTGACGGAAAGCACATTGGGAAAACTTCACTTACTGTCCGACCCAAACACCACTTTTGACACTTACAGGGAATTTGACAGGGCAAGAAAAACATTGCGACCTGGAGAAGTTGGCGAAGAACCTTTTGTAACAGATGCTTTGTCTAACCGTTTTCGAGAAACGGAATTTATGTTGAACCTAAAAGCCGATTATGCTTTAGGAAACGGAAAATGGCGGTTGATGGCAGGTTATGAAATTCAGCATTTGAGCTACAAAACATTTGAAGGAATGGAAGCTGATGCCATTGACCCGACAACAGGCGACAAAATCAAAGCACCAAACGGCTTTTCGCTCTTGCAACGTGATTTTGACAACGGATTGATTTCGGGATTAAAAGGCGGTTGGGTTTCCATTATCCAAAACGCTTTGATTTACGACACACGGGATTTTGAACCCGACCCAACCAAAGGGGCTTACTTTGAAATAGCCAACGAATATTCGGGTAAGTACATCGGTTCACAATTTGACTTTGACAAGTTGTTCATTCAAGGAAGATATTACCAAAAACTTCCTTTCGGTTCAAGAACAGTATTGGCTGGGCGTTTGAGTGTTGGACATATTTTCGGAAATAACGCACCATTTTTTGAATTTCAAGACCAATGGTCGCCTGACGGAAGCATCAATGCTTTGGGTGGCAAACAGTCATTGCGTGGTTTTCGAGCAAACCGATTTTTAGCAAGGTCGTTGGCTTTTGCAAACGTGGAATTGCGATACAGAGTTGCCGAAACAAAGTGGGGAAAACAACATTTTGCTTTTGGTGTAGCACCGTTCTTTGATATGGGAACAGTAAGAAATGATTGGCGTGATTTAAGTTTCAGAGATATAAAATATTCGTATGGTGGCGGACTTCGTATTGCGTGGAATCAATCAACCGTTCTTTATTTCGACTATGGAATGTCCAAAGAAGACAGGTTGTTTTTCTTTGGGATAGGACAGGCGTTTTAACTTTGTAGTAAAAACTATGTGGTGGATTTATGCGATACTATCAGCTTTGTTTGCTTCGTTGACAGCAATCTTTGCCAAATTAGGAGTAGCGAGTATCAATTCAAACCTTGCAACAGGAATACGGACGCTTGTTATATTGATAATGATTTGGAGTATTGTATTGGTAAGGGGCGAAGCAAAAGGGATTAACTCGTTATCAAAACAGGGCATTGTCTTTCTTATCATTTCAGGAATTGCAACGGGTTTATCGTGGCTGTTTTATTTCAAAGCTCTGCAATTAGGAAATGTATCGCAAGTGGCAACCATTGACAAACTAAGTGTAGCCCTGACAATCATTTTAGCGATTATTTTCTTAGGCGAATCACTGACCTTAAAAACTGCAATCGGAGCAGGTTTGATTATTGCAGGGACTTTGGTAATGATTGTAAAATGACCTACACACGGACAAGCACATTTGCAATTCGCACAAGCCAATACACAGACCAAAAATTGCAAAAGAGCTTGTCCTTTCCGACCCGATAAAAATTTTTCCTTTCCTTCCTTTTTATTTTTTCAGCCGACACCCAGCCCGACAGACAACGGACGACAGAACCACATGCCGCTAACAGCGGTTTGGCGTAATGGGGGCGGACGTTCTTCGTATGAACATTTTTGCTAAATTTGAACTGTTCGGCTTCGTATGAACTTCTGTGCTGACCCCCCCACTACGCCAAGCCGCAACCCGTTATGAGCAATTTTAAAACGATAGCGGTTCAAGAGACAATGATAGGGATGAACACCCAAAGTGACAAACAAGGAGAAGAAAATGACCCGAACACTCCATGAAAAGAAGTAGGGCGAAATTTAAATTTTACAAAAATGAAAAAGTTAATTTATGGAGGATTATTCCTTGCCACAGTAGGAATAGGATTGATTAGTTGTAAAAAAGAAAGCCTACCAATTTCAGAGATAAATAAAAGTGAAATATCTAGTGATGGTAAATTGCTTATTTTCAACAGTGTAGAGAGCTTTGAAAGAGCCGTAGATGAACAGAACGTAGAAAGTCGTGAAAATTTACTATCTAAAATATCCTCACAGAACTATAAAAATTACTTTTCAGTTGATCACCCTGAATTAAAAAACGGGGAATCAAGCCAAGAAATGGACGATTTTTTTGGTCAGCTATTAAACGAGGATGGAGCGATACAAATTGGCAGTCATATTTTTAAAATTGACTTAGGAACTGATAAGGTTTTCGTAATTAAATCTGAAAACAAAGAATCAGCTTATGACGACTTGATTAATGGGAACACAAACAACAAAAATGTCGCAGTATATTCAGTCGATCAAGAAGTACTTTATCTTGTGAATGGTGAAACTGAAGAAAAATGTGGTGGCATAGGCGGTTTCGACAACTATTCTAATGTTGTGAATCTTGATGATGCCGGTAATATAAAATTCGATTCTAATTGTAGATTATTTAGAGCAGGTGTTTATTTTAGAGTCACTGGTAGAGTTGAGTATACTCAAGCTTATTCAGGACAAGTAAAAATTGCTTTGGAAATTCAAGGGCCACAGGCATGGATGAGAAGAAGGCCTTGTGGTTCTGGAACTATTACTACGCATCATTCTGGTGAACGAGTATCGGGTTATTTTTATAGATACCTTTTTGAAGCCTATTCCAAATCTAGGAATCTTAATGGTATTTACATGTTTGTGAGAGCAAGAGCTGAAATAACACCTCCAGGACAACCTACTGTTATCAAGTATACGAATTGGACAGGTAGAAATGTAAACTCGCCGTATTAAATCATGAGAATTATAGTCATTTTATTAATTTTATCGTTTGGGAATGTTCATTCCCAAACGACTTTTTTTGTTAGACCAACTATAGATTCAAAAGTTTTTGTTGGTACAGCAGACAACACACTTAGTAACGGTTTGATATTTGAGAATAATGTAGCTTCAAATCCATACTTTCAAGTTAATAATAAGCTAATAAGTTATCGTAACGTAATTCATCTTGGTATAAATTTTGGCTTGTGTCTAAATAATAGACACACGATTGAATTAGGCTGGAGCCAAGATGGTGCAGGAAGTAGTTGGCAGACGAAAATGATGACTTGGGATTCAACTAGCTACGGACTCCAAACATTTTCGAACAATGTTTCGTTAAGGCAATCCTATATATCATATCATAGATTTCTTTTGAATTATCAATATCAAATCACCAATGATGATAACAAAACTAGCTTTGGGCTTTCTTTTGGTACGGGTTTACTATTTAATCCAAACAAGAAAAAAAATACACCACCGCCAAGCATTGTTTTTGGTTCATATTCATCTAATGAAGCGTTAACGCATTTAGATGAAAATATTACATTACCTATTCAAGAAACTGAAATGATGGCCTTTACAAGATTTAGTGGATATTTAGCAATAGGGTTTTACACTGACATTCGAATAAAACAAAAGTATATTCTATCAGCTTCATTGACTTATTTACAAGGGTTTAAATTTATGGAATACTCTGTTCATCGTTACCACGTAATTGATAATAATATAGAAAAAAGATTTGATTACACAAGTGCTAGTCGCGGTAGTGGATTATATTTACAAATAAGCAGGAAATTTCAGTTGTACCCTTTGAAAAAGAAGAAAAAAAGCTCATAACCGCAAATAAGCGCAAGCGACAAACGTACACTCGTGGTGTCGCCTGCGCCTATTTGCAAACCGTTATGTGCAACCCTAAAAGACGACAGTGCAAACATTAAACATATAAAAAATGGACAGAAAAGATTTTCTAAAAACAGGACTTATACTTGGCGGAGCGACACTTGTTCCGACCGCTTCGGCATTTGCCCAAAACCTGACCGAGAACACTATTGACAAGTTGGTTGACAAGGACGGCAACTTTATTCATCAACCTTTGGCTTATACAAATAATCATTTGGAGCCATATATGGACGAAGAAACTTTGCATTTGCATTATACCTTTCATCACGGTGGAGCAGTAAAAGGGGCAAACAAAGACCAGCAGATGATTAGAAAGGCATTGGACGACAATAACCTTGAAACCGTTGACTTTTGGACAAAGAAATTGGCTTTTCATCTTTCATCGCATATACTTCATTCCATATTTTGGACTAACCTCACAAACAAAAAGAGCGACCCAAAAGGCGACTTGCTCAAACGTATTGAAAAAGATTTTGGCAGTTACGACAAACTGAAAATGTATCTCGCCAAGACTTCCAAAGACGTTGACGGAAATGGTTGGGGAATTTTAGGCTATCAACCTTACACCGACAAGTTGACAATTTTACAATGTGAAAACCACGAAAAATTGACGCAGTGGGGAGTTATTCCGTTGCTCGTAATTGACGTTTGGGAACATTCTTACTACCTCAAATACAAAAACAAAAGAGCTGACTTTGTGGACAATCTTTTTAACATTATCAATTGGGACAATTCAGCTTACAGATTAGAAAATGCCCTAAAACTTACGAAATAAACAAGAAAGAATGAATTTTAAAAGAACGATAATATTAGGCATAGCATTTCTAATTTCAACATTAACTTATGCCCAAGAACAAGAGAAAAAAATAGAAGAAAATCCAAAATGGGATATTGGTTTAGAAGGTATGTTAGGATTTGCAGTAGGTAAAGACTTTTACGCATTTAATGTAGGTGGTCCAAGCCTAATGTTAAGACTGAATAACAATTGGAAACTTGGTGTTGGTGCTTTACCATCTTTCTACATAAAGAACGGAAAGACAGGTGCTAAACTTGGAGTTGCCCCTCGAATTGACTATAAAAACTTCGCTTTAATTGCACCATTTTTCCATTTCGACAGCACAGACGAATGGGTTTGGTCAATTGGTTTAGGATATAGATTTCACAGGAAAGATAAAGCGAAATAAAGGGTATGCACATAACATCGGTTTTGCGTAATGGCGGGTTCAGTGCTTCGTATGACAGTTTTGTGCTAAGTTCAAGTTCAGTTCTTCGATTAAACTTTTGTGCTAAAAATCCGCCACTACGCAAAGCCGAAAACCGTTATGGTGCATTTTAAAAAGACGACCGTGAGACAATTAACATTCATCATATTGACCTTTATCGTTTCGACAACTTTTTCAGCTTGTGGACAGACAAAGACTAAATCGAATTTTGAGAAAACAAATATCGACATTGTAACAGTTGACTTTATTGAAATTAGAAACAGAGCAGGACAACCAGACACATTAGAAAACCAAACAAAGCGACTTACAAACGACCAGAAGAATCTGTTTATTGAGAAATTTAATAGCTCAAAATCAAACGGACTGAGAAAGGCAATTCCATTGTATTTTATTGACGTTCATTTAAAGGACGGAACTAAAAGAAATTTTAGAGTAAATGGTCAATATATAAAAGAAAACAACGACTACTGCTTCGACTTAGGCGACAGTAAGTTTATAGAGACAATTTGGAATGAACTCAATTCAAACCAATTCAACACAAAATTCTTCATTAAAGACGAATCAATGTATTCTCCAACTTTTTTGACTGAATTTAAAGCACGACATAGTGTTTATGAAACCGTTTCACTTATTAACGACACAATAATTGTGAACAATGACCGAGTTGGACATATAATCATTCCGACAGACTTACCACTAAATCAACAAGTAACTTATGAAAAGAATGAGAACGGTAAAAAACAAGTTCTGACAGTTAAACGCATTAACTACTCGACTTTGGAATATAGCTATTATGAATTATCTAACGGACAGAAAACGAATGAAAGACAAGGAACAGCAGACCTTGAACCTGTGTTTTATTTTGGGGCAGAAGGAACATTTGAAGACGAAAACGAAAATGTTTACGGAATGAATGAATACATTGACAATTCTGAAAAAGGCTGTTGGACTTATATTTATGTTGGAGTTGGAAGTATTGAAAAATCGTTCTTAATAAACGGTTGTGAGATAGACAGAAATAAATTTAGAACTCCCGAATTGACAAGGACGAAATGAGAAAAACGCACCATAACACGGGTTTGGCAAAAGTGGCGGTTCAGTGCTCCGCAGACACATTTGTGGTTAATCAAAGTTTGGTTCTCCGCATCAACATTAATGGTGAAAATCGCCACCTTCGCCAAGCCCGAAAACGTTACAAGCAAGTGTAAGGAACCGCCCTGAGAATTAATCAACAACTTTTATAACTCTCTCAATTTCATCCGCAGGACCTTCTTTATAACCAATTCTTAATTTTACAACATAATCTCCTGCTGAATCATATTTATAAATAATTGACTCATTTCCAAATGAAAACTTAGCCGTTCCATCACCCATACTCCAAACAACACCTGAGTTTTCATCCCCTTTATTAAAGGAAGAGCAGTTTTCAAATACAATTTCTTCATTTACCACATATTGCTCTTTTTCAGTTTTGAAACAAGCTTTAAAATTGTTTGGCTTTTTACATCCACATAAACATAATATTGAAAGTGCTCCCATAATGATTGTTTTTGAATTCATATTTTTTTTATTTTAGAATGTTACAAAAGAAGAGTTTCTCATTGTGCAACATTGATGATTTGTTAAGTTGTACGAAGTACCACTCGAAAATGCATACATCAAATTATTAGGATCATTTGAATGTGACCATAAATTTAGAAGATGTCCTACTTCGTGAGCCATAATTGTAGGGTCAAAGTTTGCTGAAGAATCCACCCTACACCAGTTATCGCCAGGAATTGCACATCCTGAAGCCCCTGAAATATTATCAACAAAATAAACTGTTACTTGATTACAACACCAACAAGCATTTTGAGAAAACCACAAATGCCAAATTGTGAAAATGTTTCCAAAACCACACCCAGTCCCAGTCAAATATTGTGGTTGTACAATATATTCAACTCCTGTAACTTCTACTTTGATTTTGCATTTTCCATAAATTTCCTGCATTGCTACAATGCTTTCTTTTATTGCATCATTAGTAACTTGGCTATTACCTTGTTCATCAGTTAGAACCTTAACACAAACTCTAAGTTTCTTCTGGGCAGTTATACCTAGTCGACAGAAAAGATAAGGTATAGGAGAAAGAATAATGTTAATTAAAATACAAATTATCTGAACTATGTATATGAGTAAATAAAAAATGTAAGTAATAACTGTAATAATTGTTTGAATAATTGTATTGCATATGTAATCCCATACAGTTTGAACAACAGTAACAAGTTGAACTACCCAATTACAAACTAAATTAAATGGCCAAGGAAGCCAACTGCACACTTGCGTTAATACTTGAACAACCACCTGAATGACTGTGCTAACCCAGCTACATACAGTTGTTACAATAGTCTGTATAATTGGTATTATCAATTGTACTACAATTAAAAACGGAAGTAAAAGCGTATAACAGATGACCATAATTGAAATATTTATAACTTTGTACTTGCAAATATAAAAAATAATTTTATGGGTTGTTCTTCTTGTGGTAAAAATATTTTTACTGAAAAAATAGGAAAGTGTAAGGATTGTATTTATCTATCTGCCGTTACTTCTGTTCTATTTTGGACTTTATGGTGCTTTAGTGTGCAAATGTTTGGTGAAACAATTGGTCATTTTGCTAAACATATATTTTTATTCTTGGCTTTGTTTGTCAACTTACTGTTTATTGCTCATATATTGACGTATTTAAACGACAGAAGACAAATAAAAAATGAAACTGAGAAAAATAACACCAGCTTGTAACAGCAAATAAGCTCAAGCAGGGGTTACGTGCTTCGTAGGGCAGAAAAGTACTATATTTGAAGTTCAGTTCTTCGTAGGAAAGTTTAGTGGTGAAATGCCCTGCCTGCGCCTATTTGCAAAACGTTACCAGCCATTTTAGGACGACACAGCATCAAATAAAAATTGACGACAAAATAAAAAAATATGAAACTTGATATTAAAGAACGACTAACACTTTCATACCAACTGAAAATTTTGGAAAAACTTTATCCAGAAGATAAAGAATATTACGCTAAACATAGGAAAGCAATTGAAGACGGTTATGAACTTCATTATGACTGGATAACTGAACATTTATCAGAAGGACTTACGAGTGAAGAATGCACTTTCGTTTTAGACGTATTGGATATGTATGCGGCTTTCCATTTTTCTTTCAAGCAACTGAAAAGCCCAACTAAATTGACTGAAAAGGCTGTAAAATTCCCTGGGTTTGACGGCAATCACGAGACTATGTATATGGCATACACAAAATATTTCATTGAAGATTTAGACCGCTTTAATGAAATACGTGAATCGACAAATGGTTACTACAACAGTCACTCACAAATGATTCCTAAATACCGAAAAATGTTAGACAAATGGAAAGAATACAAACAACCATACACATATGAATTAACAGAAGACCAAGTATTTGAATTAGTAAATATTCACGGCTACTAAATGGACACAATGGATATAATTGTAGTAACTATTGGTGTCTTGGGTTCATTTGCTTCAATTTATGGAGCATACTTATCTATCAAAGCTAAAAATGAAGCTAGGACTTCGGCAGAACTTGCAGAATCAGCCAAAAATCAGGTATTGAAAAAACAGACAACAACACATTTAGCAGAAATATTATACCAAGCTAAACGTGTTCAACAAAGTTTTGGAAAGTATTCTATTACACAAAATAAAAGTTTAATAGGTGCTGAATTTGAAAAGGATGCTGAAATATTGCAGGCATATATTTTTGTTTTTAACGAAAACAGAGCCTTGATAGAGAACTCAACAGAAATAGAAACTGAAAGCACCTACAAGACACTTAACGAATCCTTGGACAACTTTACAAAACACAGGGCAGCTGACGACAAAAAAAACTATGGAAAACAAATAAGACTTGCAGTTGACGACATTATTTTCAAGCTCAAAAAAGTAATTGACGACAGAAATAGTGAGACAGAATAGAAAAACGGCTGGTAACACGGGTTTGGCAAAAGTGGCGGTTCAGTGCTCCGCAGACACATTTGTGGTTAATCAAAGTTTGGTTCTCCGCATCAACATTTGTGGTGAAAATCGCCACCTTCGCCAAGCCCGAAACCGTTGGTGGCAAGTGTAGAACGAATCAACCCGATTTTGAATAACATAATTAAAAAAAAGAAAAATGGCAAAAGACATCGAACCAAAATTAAAACTAATAAGTGATTACTTTAAACTTGAAAAAAACCAAAACTTTGTAATACCAGAATATCAGCGTGGGTATTCGTGGGATATAACTCAATGTGATAAATTATGGCAAGACATAGAAGCTTTCATTGCTTCAGGTGCAGGAGACCCCTATTTTTTCGGGACAATAATTGTGGACTGTTCAAATTCAGACAAAGGTAAATTCAGTTTAATCGATGGACAACAACGCACAACAACATTCATTTTGTTATTAAAGGCGTTGCTTATTAGACTTCAAGAAGTGCTTAAGGATTTTAAAACCACATCTCAATCTGAAGCATTAGAAGAAGGCTTGAAAGAAAATAGAAATAAGATTATCAATATACTATATAAAGCTGATGTTGAAAGAAGAATTGAAATTATAAATGATTGGAATAAAGCTAAAAATATTCTGCTGTTAGAGAACAATTCTATCAATGAGCAGTACAAAGAAGAAGTTCAGAAAATAATTGAAGCTGAAAATTTTAATTCAGCAGAATCGAATGTTGCTGTTATACCACGCAAACAAAAAGACAATAAATACACGAATCATTTTAGAAACTTTAAATATTTCTATCTAAAATTTAAAGGAAAATCAGAGTCCCAAATTAATAGTTTTGCAAACGTTTTTTTGGAAAAATGTCAAGTTATAGAAATCCGAAGTTGGCAAATTGAGCAAGCAATTACAATGTTTAATTCATTAAATTCAACAGGTATGCCGCTTTCAGATGCAGACATAATTTCAGCAAAACTCTATTCAAATGCAGGTGACAACAAAGAAGAATTTAATAATCAATGGGAAGGCATTAATAAGCTAACTAATGAATTGAATAGCCGAAAAATTATAGACATTAATGCTGTTTTGCAACAGTTTATGTACATTAACCGTGCGATAAGCAAAGAATATTTAAAGGAAACATCGGTTGATGTAACAACACCAGGACTTAGGAAATATTACACAGACGAAGATGAATTCGGAGTTAAATCTCCAAGGAAATTATTAAATGAGCCACAAGTATTATGTAACAACCTAACTAAGGTCACAAATAATTGGAATGAAGTTAAAGATTTTCCTATTGTTAAATTACTTTTAAAGTGCAACGAAAACCTCAAATTATATTTATCAAGCTATTTGTATCGCTATGAAACAACGGAAGTTTCGGAAGATAGTATCTTAGAAGTTTGTGAGTGCTTATTAAGATTATTTACCCTTTTAGAATTAGGTGATGCAGGGTATTCAAGTACAAAGTTTAAAACGTTTTTATTTAGTGAAAACATTAAATTAGTTGATAAAAATATTTCAATTGACACAATCAAAAATGATTTCAACCAACATATAAGTAAAAATTGGAACGAACAAAATGTTTCTGATGAAATTATTGATTATGATAAGAACTTACTCGTTTTTCTAAACGAATATCTTTATGTAAAATCAAAAGGAATTAAGTTTGACTTTGCTGAAAATGTAAACATCGAGCATATAATGCCTTCTAGTGGTCGTAACATAACAACTATACAACAAGATGCTAATATTACGTCTAAGGAAGAATTTATCAGTGTAGTAAACAAACTTGGCAATAAAATACTACTTGAAGAAGATATAAATAAATCTATCGGTAGAGAATGGTTTAAAACAAAAAAACAAAATTCTATAAATAGTAAATCAGGCTACAAAGACAGTAAATATGGAATAGCTTTAGCTTTAACTTCTTATCCAAATGATACTTGGACAAAAGACGATATTGATAATGCGACTTCTAAAGCTTTGAATAGAATTGTGAAGTTTATTTTCAACAAACAAGATGAGTAAAAACACCAGCCACCAACAGGCGTTTGGCTCAATGGCGGGTGTCGTGGTTAATTGAACATTCTACCTCGCATCAACTTTTTTGGTGTATTGACAGTTTTGTGCTCCGAAATCCGCCACTGCGCCAAGCGCCAAAACGTTATGACGGACTTTAATCGAGCAGAATAAAAAGTAAACGTGAGCGTTTTTTCGAGATAAAAAGGTATACTTAAAAGAGAGAAAGTATTGTGTGCGCTGTGTGATAAAGATAAGCGAGGATGACTCGAAAGAGTGTTACAAAAGAGTAGATCCGAGGAGTTGTTTAAGCGCACAAATTGGTTGAGAAAACTAAAGAAGAGAAGGGCGAAAAAACTCAAGAGAAAAAAGGATAACATGCAAAAGGTGCATACTGAAAGGAAAAAGCCCGTCATAACATGCGTTTAGCAAAAAAGCTGTTTTGGTG
>ERZ869909.2106-NODE-2106-length-14190-cov-8.267271_pt1 | contig 14190 bp, 13 predicted proteins | sample MGYA00520892_ERZ869909 | MGnify/ENA primary metagenome ERZ869909 (study PRJEB32215, sample SAMEA104723947) | bioreactor metagenome | biome: bioreactor; feature: anaerobic bioreactor; material: water | place: China | collected 2015-03-12 ... | reverse complement strand
AACCCGAGCGGCAGCCGCGTCAGCCGCCCGGTGGTGTCGCTTCCGTTCATCAGGTTGCCGAGGCGGCCGCCGATGATTCCCAGGGCGCCGGCGGGGGCCATGAGGTCCAGGTAGGACCACATGTTCAGCCCCTTGGCGCGCGCGTACAGCCAGGCCGCGAGGACCACGCCGAGCACGGCGCCATGGATGCTGAGGCCGCCGCGCCAGACGGCGAACGCGTCCAGCGGACCCGAGCCAGGACCGAACACCGTCCCCGGGCTGGTCGCGACGTACACGGCGCGCGCCCCCACGACGCCGGCGATGGCGAGCCAGGGGACCGCGTCCAGCAACGCCTCCGGGTCGAGCGCGCGCCGGCGCGCCTCGCGCACGGCCCACACGGCGCCCAGCACGACGCCAAGGGCGATCAGCGCGCCATACCAGCGCACCGCGAGCGGGCCGACTTGCAGCATGATGGGGTCCACGAGGGCCTCCTTCGGCCGTGGGGTGCGTTCCGGTCAGCCCACGGCGACGATCAGGGGGTGGTCGCCCGGTCCGGTCGGGCGCGGGCGGTGACGAGGAACGCCGCCGCTTGGACGCCGAGCAGCCCGGCCGTCATGACCAGGAACGGCATCCGAAACCAGTCGGGCGCGGGTGGCGCCCGATGGAAGTGCTCGGTGTAGTGGAGGAAGAGGAAGTACGCCGCGTGGAGCGCCGTCAGCCACAGCACGACGTAGGTGCCCTGATGGAGGAGCTTCCACGTTCCGGCGCCGAGAAGCTGGATCGCGCGGTCGGTCGAGGTGGCGAGCAGCACGAGAGCGATGACGCCGGCCGCGACGCCCATGAGGTTGGCGAGGCCGAAGCCGGGCTCGAGACGCACGAGGCGACCCAACTCCGGGATGAACTCGTAGCCGAGGAACCGTGCCAGGTCCCAACACGCCCAACCAGCGAGGATGAGTCACGCGTGGAGGAACCCGAACAAGGCGAACCAGATCCCCAGCTCCCGGCGGTAGCGGACCCCGGCAGCCGGAGGCGCGCGAGCGCGCCGGTGGCCAACGTTGTGTACAGCAGCACCAGGCTCGCGTCACCGAGGGCCTTCCACAGACGCATCTCAGGGCCCCCATGGGCTCGGGTCAGCCAGAAGAGGTAGGTGACGGCTGCTCCTGCGGCGGCGACCGCAAGGTGCCGGGGTACGAGCGCGATGAACCCCTGAACGTGCCCGCACGGCGCGGTGGCAGGCCGGCCGAGAGCGCCGCTGCCGCGTTCTCGTGCGCCCACGTCACGTCCCCCCAGACACGTGGAACGAGCCACCGCGATCGCCGCCGGGGCTCACAACGCGGCCCGCCGCAGCAGCTGCGCGTTCAGGGCCACCACGATCGTGCTGGCCGACATGAGCACCGCGCCGAGCGCCGGCGTCAGCAGGACGCCCCAGGCGTAGAGCACCCCGGCGGCGAGCGGGATGGCGACGACGTTGTAGCCGGCCGCCCACCACAGGTTCTGCAGCATCTTCCGGTAGGTGGCGCGCGACAGGGCGACGATCCGCGGGATGTCGCGCGGGTCGGAGCGCACCAGGACGATGTGGCCGGCCTCGACGGCGACGTCGGTGCCGGCGCCGATGGCGATGCCGATGTCGGCGGTCGCGAGCGCCGGGGCGTCGTTGACACCGTCGCCCACCATGGCCACCCGCTTGCCCTGCGCCTGGAGGTCGCGGACCTTCGAGGCCTTGTCCTCGGGGAGCACCTCGGCGAACACCGTGTCGATGCCGAGCTCCTCCGCCACCGCGTGGGCCACGGCTCGGGCGTCGCCGGTGAGCATGGCCACCTCGATGCCGCGCGCGTGGAGGGCGCGGACGGCTTCCCGGCTCTCGTCTCGGATCGCGTCGGCCACGGCGAAGACCGCCAGGGCTCGGCCCTCGTGCAGCAGGGTGATGGCGGCCTGGCCGCGTGCGGCCGCCGCGGTGGCCGCGGCCTGGAGGTGGTCGGGGACCCGCGCGTCCTCGGTCCGCAGGAGGGCGGGCCCGCCCAGGCGGTAGGTGCGACCGTCGATCGAGGCCTCGACGCCCTTGCCGGCGATGGCGCGGAAGCCGTTGGCTACGGGCAGCTCCAGGTGGCGCTCGGCAGCGGTCTTGACGATGCCGCGGGCGATGGGGTGCTCGGAGTCCGCCTCGGCCGCGGCCGCGATGCGCAGCGCCTCGTCCTCGGTCGTCCCCTCGGCCGTGGTCAACTCGACCACGCGGAACTCGCCGAGGGTCAGCGTGCCGGTCTTGTCGAAGACGACGGCGTCGAGGTTGCGCGCCTCCTCGAGGCCGCGCCGGTCGCGCACCAGCAGGCCGCTCCGGGCGCCGAGGGTGGTCGAGATCGAGACCACCAGGGGCACCGCGAGCCCGAGGGCGTGGGGGCACGCGATCACGAGCACCGTCACCACGCGGACGACGGTGAAGTCGATCGGCGCGCCAACGAGCTGCCACACCACCAGCGTGAGCGTCCCCGACGCGATCGCCACGACCGTGAGCAGCCGCGCCGCGCGGTCGGCGAGGTGCTGGGCGCGGGACTTCGACGTCTGGGCGTCGGCGACGAGCCGCATGATGCCCGCGAGCTGGGTGTCGTCGCCCGTCCCGGTGACCTCGACCCGCAGCGAGCCCGCGCCGTTGATCGTCGCCGCGATGACCCGGTCGCCCTCGCGCTTCTTCACCGGTCGCGACTCGCCGGTGAGCATGCTCTCGTCGAGGTCGCTCGCGCCCCGCCGCACGAGCCCGTCGGCGGGGACGCGCTCGCCTGGGCGAACCAGCACGACGTCGCCCACGCGCAGGTCGCCGACGCGCACCGTCTCCTCGCCAGCCTCCGTCACGCGCGTGGCGGTGTCGGGGAGGAGCTTGGCCAGCTCCTGGAGCGCCCCCTGGGCCTGCGCGATCGAGCGCATCTCGATCCAGTGGCCCAGCAGCATGATCGTGACCAGCGTGGCGAGCTCCCACCACAGGGGCTCGGCGTGCACGGCGCCGAGCTCGACGCTCCAGGAGAAGGCGAACGCGACCGTGATCGCCAGCGCGATCAGGGTCATCATCCCCGGCAGCCGCGCGCACAGTTCGCGCACGGCGCCGTGCAGGAAGACCCAACCGCCGAAGGCGAAGACGGCGGTGCCGAGGACCGGACCGATGGAGCCCGTGCCCGGCCAGGCGGGCGCGCGGTAGCCGAGCAACGCCTGCACGTGCTCCGACCACACGACGACCGGCAGCGTGAGCGCCAGCGCCCACCAGAAGCGGGCGCGGAACGCCTCGGGCGTGTGGCCCCGGTGGGCGTCGTGTTCGCCGTGGCCGGCGTGGCCGGTGGCCCCGCGGCTGGCGCCGTGACCGCCGCCGTGGCTCGCCCCATGGCCGGCGCTGGGCGGCGCGGGGGCCTGATGCGGATGGTGGTGGCGGGGTTGGGACACGGTCGGCTCCTTCCGCTGCGGCCATCGTATACCTACCCCACCTGGGGAGGGGCAACGAGGCGACGGTCAGGCCCGACGCGCGAGCGACGCCCAAGACCGCCGCGGCCGGCTCAGCGCGGCACGCCGCGCTCGGCCAGCACCTCCCAGGTGACGCCGCCGTCGCGGGTCGCGAACACGCTCATCCCGAGCGTCCCCGCGAACAGCGTGCCCGGCTCGGTCGGGTGCGGCGCGACGTGGCCCACCGCGTCGTCGCCGCCGACCCACAAGCCGAGGCGGCGCCAGCCGACGGTCCCCGGATCGCGGGTGACCAGCCCGAGGTCCGGGTGCCCGACGTACGCGAACCAGCGGCCGTCGGCCGACGCGCGCAGCGCCGTGACCGGCAGTCCACCGAAGTCGCTGTCGGTCCAGCGCTCGCCGGCGTCATCGCTCGACCACAGCCCGCGCGGCGTTCCGGCCCACAGGATGTCGGCGTCCCCGGGGTCGATCTCCACCGCCATGACGCCGCCGGCGACGAGCAGCGGCTCGGCCGGGATACGCGCCCAACGGCGGCCGCCATCGAGTGAGCGAAGCAGGCGCATGCCGGTCGCGTCGAAGCCGAAGAGCACGTCGCCGTCGGTCGCCTGCACGGTCAACGCGTGGAAGTCGGCGGTGCCCTGGAGCGAGACGGGCGACCACGAGCGGCCGCGGTCCTCGCTGCGCAGAAGGCCGAGCGGGTTGGGCAGGCCGCTGTGCAGGTCCGGGTGGCCGCTGCCGTAGAGGTGCCCCACCCGGCTCGGGTGAGCGCGGAAGCCCATCAGGTCGTGGGCGGGCCCCGGGACGGTGCGCCAGCGGCCGTCGGGCAACACCCGGAGGACGCCGTGGTGCGTCGCCACCAGCAGGTCGCCGCCCGCCCAAGCGGGGGCGTCCAGGCCGTGGACGTGGCTGAAGCGCTCGACCGGACCGCCGGCCTCCGCGCGCAGGCCGGCGGCCCACCAGCCGCCGGCGAGCGCGGCGACACCCGCAACGGCGCCGAGCACGACCCAAGCGAGCCGGCGGGCGGCGCGCCGCGACGGCACGCCACCCGCCTTCCCGGTGCTCCTGTCCACCGGTCGGTCAGGGCTCATCGGCCCAGCGGACCTCGCCCGTCGTGGCGTTCACGACGAGGGCGCGTTCGATGCCGTCCACCACGACCACCACGTGGTACGTGACGGTCGGACCGTGCGACGCGACGACCTCGCCGCTGCCCGCTCCGGCGAGGAACGCGCGCGCGAGGGCCTCCACCGCGGCGGTGTCGAAGGTGGCGCCGCCCTGGGTGCGGGCCTGACCGTGCATCGCGCCCATGCCCATACCGCCGCGGCCGCCCATCATGCTCATGCCGCCCATGGCGCCGCCGCCGCCCATCATGCCCATGCCACCCATACCGCCGTGGCCCTGCATGCCGCCCATGCCCATGCCGATGCCGCCCATGCCCATGGTGCCGGCGTCACCGAACCACGAGGCCAGCCAGCCACGCATCAGCTGGATCTCGCCCACCTGGCCCTGGACGATGTCGACGGCCAGCTGCGTCACCTCGGGCCGCGTCGACCAGCCGCCCACCAGCAGCGCGCGGGCGTCGTGGACCGCCATCATGTGGTGCATGACCATGTCCTCGAGCCAGGCGCGCTCGCGTTCGGCGACGGGCGCGCTCGCGAGGTCGCGCATCATCGGCGCGTAGGCGATCTCCTGCGGCTCGCCGGGGTACCACTGGGCGAGCCACCCGCGCATCAGCGCCACCTCGGCGGACTGAGCGGCGACGACGTCCTCGAGCAGCGCGCGCAGTTCGGGCCGGTCCGTCACCTCGAGCAGCGCGAGCGCGCTGTCGATCGCCTCCTGATGGTGCGGGATCATGTGCTGCAGGAACGTCAGCTCGTCGACGGCGGCGCTGGCCATCGCGTGGCCCGCGCCAGGCATCATGCCGGTGCCGGCGGCCGGCGGCGTCATCGTCATGCCTCCGGTCATGCCGGCCGCGCCTGGCGCGCCGTGGCCGTGGTGGGCGTCGCCCTGGGCGACGGCGGCGGTCGTGGCCAGCGCGGCTAGAAGGGCGAGTGTCGTGCGGGCGAGTCGGGTCATGCGGTTCCTCCTTGGTCCGAACGGGTGAGGGCGGCGCGCCGCCGGCGGTACTCGTCTTCGTCGATGTCGCCGCTGGCGAAGCGCGTCCTGAGGGTGTCGAGCGCCGGATCCCGGTGCCCATAGGCGTTCGGGCCCGATGCGCTCGTGCCCGGCAGGATGTGGCGCGTGACGGCGACGGCGGCGGCGACGGTCAGACCGAGCAGCAGCAGAAGCCACAGTGCGCCCCACACCCCACCCCAGGCCATGCCGAACGGGTACGTCATCATCGCGATCACCTCGGGCCGAGCGTAGGCGGCGCGCGTTCAGCGCGCATGCCGCCCGTGTCAAGCTGCGGTCAAGCCGAGGCGTGGGGCGGCCGACCGGGCGGATCGACCGTGGCCCGCCGCGAGGGGGTGAGCCGGTGGCCCAGACCATCCTGATCGTCGAGGACGACCCCGACGTCGTGCGCGTGGCGCGCGCCTACCTCGAGCGGGACGGCTTCGACGTGGTGGTGGAGTCGGACGGCGAGGCCGGCCTGCGGCGCGCGCTCGCCGACGGCCCGGCGTTGGTCGTGCTCGACTGGATGCTGCCGCGCATGTCGGGCCTCGAGGTGCTGCGCGAGCTGCGGCGCGAGCGGCCCACGCCCGTCATCCTGCTGACCGCGCGCACCGACGAGCTCGACCGGGTCATCGGCCTCGAGGTCGGCGCCGACGACTACGTCGTCAAGCCCTTCAGCCCCAGGGAGCTGGTGGCGCGGGTGCGGGCGGTGCTGCGCCGCAGCGAGGGCGCGATCGCCGAGCACCTCGATGACGTCGTCGACCACGGCGACCTGCGGCTCGACGTGGCACGCCGGCAGGCGGTCTACGCGGACCGGGCGTTGTCGCTGACCACCCTCGAGTTCGACCTGCTCCTCGCCTTCGCGCGCGCACCCGGCCGCGTCTTCAGCCGTGATGCGCTGATCGAGCGGGTGTGGGGCCCCGCGTTCGACGGTGTCGACCGGGTGGTCGACGTGCACGTCTCCAACCTCCGGCAGAAGCTCGCGGCGGCCGGTGCGGAGGGCCTCCTGCGCACCGTCCGCGGCGTCGGGTACGCCCTCGGATGAGCCGGCGCGCGCCCCGCCGGTCGCGCAGCATGCTGTGGCGCGTGTTCGGCTCCTACCTGGTGGTGGTCGCGGTGGCGACGGTCGGGGCGTTGGTGGCCGGCGAGGTCTTCGCGCCGTACCTGCTCGACCGCCACATGCGCTCGATGGGCCCGATGATGGGTCACGCGGACCCGATGGCGGCGATGACCGCGGACCTGGCGAACGCGTACCGCATGGCGCTGACCCAGTCGCTGGCCTGGGCCGCCGTGATCGCGACCGTCGTGGCCGCCCTCGTCGCCTGGACCGTCACGCGGCGGGTCGTCGGACCGCTGGCCGACCTGCGCGAGGCGAGCGGGGCGATCGCGACCGGCGACTACGAACGGCGACTGGACGCCGACGCACCCGGCGAGATCGGCGATCTCGCCGCCAGCTTCAACACCATGGCCGAGGCACTCGAGCAGGGCGAGGCGATCCGCCGCCAGCTGCTCAGCGACCTCTCGCACGAACTGCGCACCCCGCTGTCGAACCTCCGGGGCTACCTCGAGGCGCTCGAGGACGGTGTCTTCACCTTCGACGCGCCCACGTCCGCGGCGCTGCGCCGACAGACCGAGCGCCTCGGGCGCCTGGTCGCGGACCTCAGCCTGCTCAGCGGCCTGGAGGCCGACGAGGTGCCGGTGGTGGCCGCGCCCATCGACCTCGCTGCCCTGGTGGGCGACAGCGCTGCGGCCTTCCGGGCGCGTTTCGAGGAGCGCGGCGTCGAACTGGAAGTCGACGCCCCGGCCGAGCTGCGCGTGAACGCCGACTCGAACCGCACCGCCCAGGTGCTCGAGAACCTGCTCGACAACGCGCTGCGGCACACGCCGGTGGGCGGCCACGTGACCGTGCGGGCGCGACCGGACGGCGCGTTCGCCCGCGTCGAGGTCCGCGACACCGGCCCCGGCGTGCCCGAGGCGTTGCGCGAGGCGATCTTCCGAAGGCTGTTCCGCGGCGACCCGGCGCGCGCCGCCGCGCAGGGCGAGGGGAGCGGCATCGGCTTGACGATCGCGCGCGAGCTGGTGACGCGGCAGGGCGGGGCGATCTGGGTCGAGTCGGCTGCCGCGCAGGGCGTGGGCGCCGCCCACGCAGGCGCGCCGGCCGGGAGCGAGAGCGCCACCCGGGACAGCGGCGGCGCCTGCTTCGTGTTCACGCTGCCTCGGGTCACTTGAAGACGCGGCGCGCCCCGTGCCGCGCCCTGCCTGACGACGCGGCGCTCCCGGGCGCCCGCCGAGCGCGACGCTCCGCCCGGCCCCGACGTTCCACCCGCGGCGGTCAGCGCCGCGTCATCGAACACGCGCGAGCATCTCGACCGAGCGAACGACCCCCTCCAGCGGCGGCAGCGAGGCGTCCTCGTGTTCGATGCTGAGCACGTCCCGGTACCCGACGGCCTCCAAGGTTCGGCAGAAGCGGCGCCAGAACTCCTCGTCGTGGCCGTCGCCGAGGGTGACGTAGTTCCAGCTCCGTTGCTCGGGGCGGTCCGAGGGCGTGGTCTCGAGCCGGCCATGGCGCGCCAGCAGGGCGGGATGCAGGCGCGTGTCCTTGGCGTGCACGTGGCGGATCGACGGCCCCAGGGCCTCGATGGCGGCGATGGGATCGGCGCCCATCCACATCAGGTGGCTCGGGTCGAAGTTCACGGCGACGGCGTCACCGACGGCGTCACGCAGTCGGAAGAAGGTGTCGACGCTGTAGACGTTCTGATGCCCGTGCAGCTCCAGGCAGGGCGTGACCCCCTTGTCGCGCGCGTACTCGCCGAACTCGCGCCAGAACGGCAGGACGACCTCGGTCCATTGCCACTCCAGGACGCGCGTCACCTCCGGCGGCCAGGCGACCGTGACCCAGTTGGGGACCGCGTCGCCGGGCGCGGCCGGGCACCCCGACATCATCACGACCCGGTCGACGCCGAGCAGGGACGCCAGCTCGACCGTGCGGCGCGCGGTGAGCGCGTGGTCCTTCCCGCTCGGCCCCGGGTGCAGGGGGTTGCCCGAGCAGTTGAGCGCGCTGATCGACAGCCCGCGGTCGCCGATCATGGCCAGGAAGTCGCGTCGCCGGGCGCCGCTCTCGAGCAGCGCGGCGAGGTCGATGTGCGGCGCGGCCCCCCAGGCCCCGTCGTGAACTCCAGGCGCTCGATCCCGATCTCGGCCGCGACGGTGAGCAGGGCGGAGAGGGAGTGTTGGGCAAGGCTGTCGGTGACGAGGCCGATCTTCATCGCGCGCCCTCCAGGGTTCGATCGACCGCCGCGCGAACGCCGGTGACCCCAGCCGGGCGGCGGCCCGCGGCCCACGGCCTCGTCGCACGGTCGCTCCGATCGTAACGCCACGGGGCCGGCCTGGCTCGGCGCCCGCCGGGTCGCGGCGGACGAGCTTGCTGGCCCGGCGTTCCATCAACCCACCGCCCGCAGCAACCGAAGGCCGTTCGCCACCACCAGCAGGCTGGTGCCGACGTCCGCGAACACCGCCATCCACATCGTGCCGTGCCCCGCGAGCGTCAGGCCGAGGAAGACCGCCTTGACGCCGATCGCGAACGCGATGTTCTGGACCAGGACCCGGTGCGTTGCCCGGGAGAGGCGCACGAAGAGCGCGACCTTGCGCAGGTCGTCGTCCATGAGCGCCACATCGGCCGTCTCGATGGCGGTGTCGCTGCCGGCCGCCCCCATCGCGAAGCCGACGTCGGCGCGGGCGAGCGCCGGGGCGTCGTTGATGCCGTCGCCGACCATCCCGACCGCGCCGCCGCGCGCCTGCAGCTCGGCGATGGCGGCGGCCTTGTCCTCCGGCAGGTGTTCGCCGCGAGCGTCGGCGATGCCCGCCTGCGCCGCGATGGCGTGGGCCGCCAGCGCGTTGTCGCCGCTCAGGAGCACCGTCTCGATCCCGAGGGCGTTCAGGTCGGCGACCGCGGCGCGGCTGGTCGGCCGAATCGTGTCCGCCACGGCGAAGAGCGCGAGCGGCCCGCGGTCGTCGGCCAGCACCACGGTGGTCTTGCCGTCGCGCTCCCATGCGTCGAGGCGGGCCGCGAGTTCCGGCACCGCGGCGGGCGCCAGCGACCGGCGGCCGAGCCGGTAGCGAACGCCGTGCACGTGGCCCTCGACGCCCAGGCCGGCCGTCGCGGTGAAGCCCTCGACGTCGAGCGAGGCGAGCGCGGCGCCGGCCGATGCGCCCTCCAGGTCCGCATCCGCGCCGTCGATGTGGACGGGCGCGCTCCCGGCCGCCGCGCCGGCGACGGCCCGCGACACCGGATGGTCGGAGCGCGCCGCCAGCGCGGCGGCGATGGCGCGCGGATCGATCCCCCCGCGCGCGTCGACGCCCCCGCGTGCGTCGACGTCCGCGGGGACATCGACCACGACGGCGTCCGTGAGCGCCGGCGCCCCGTGGGTCAGCGTGCCCGTCTTGTCGAGCGCCAGCCAACGCAGGTCGCGGCCGCGCTCCAGGAACGCGCCCCCCTTGATGAGGACGCCCATGCGGGCGGCCCTCGCCAGGCCGCTGACGACCGTGACCGGGGTCGAGATCACCAGGGCGCAGGGGCACGCGATCACCAGCAGCACGAGCGCCTCGTACGCCGAGCTCGCCCAGCCGGCGCCCCACGCCAACGGCGGCACGACCGCCACGCCGAGCGCGAAGAGCACGACGGCCGGCGTGAAGACGCGGGCGAAGCGGTCGACGAAGCGCTGGGTGGGCGCGCGGGCGCCCTGAGCCTCCTCGACGGCGCGCACGATGCGCGCGAGCGTGGTCCCGTCCGCGGCGGCGGTGGCGCGGAACTCGAGCACGCCCGCCTGGTTGACCGTGCCGGCGTACACGACGTCGCCCTCGCCCTTGTCCACCGGCAGTCCCTCGCCGGTGATCGGCGCCTGGTCGACCGTCGATCGCCCGGCGGTCACGACGCCGTCGAGCGGTACGCGCGCGCCGGGGCGGACGCGCACGAGCGCACCGACCGCCACCGACCGGGCGTCGACGTCCGCCCAGCTGCCGTCGGCCGCGCGCACGGTCGCGGTCGACGGCGCCAGGTCGAGCAGCTCCGCGATGGCGCGCCGGGCGCGGTCGAGGGAGGCCGCCTCGATGCGTTCGGCGAGCGTGAACAGCACCATGACCATCGCGGCCTCGGCCCAGGCGCCGATGAGCACGGCGCCGGTCACGGCGATGCTCATCAGCGCATGGATGTTGAGCTCGAGGTGGCGAAGCGCGATCCAGCCCTTGCGGTAGGCCGTCGGACCCGCGAGTCCGATGGCGATCAGCGCGAGGGCGATGGACGTCCAGGGGGCGGCATCGACCCAGTGCAGCGCCTCGGCCGCGAGCGCCAGCAGGCTCGCCACCCCGAGCGTCGCGATGCTCGGCGGGCCGACCCGCGGCGGCGGGTTGACGGCGGCCCGTAGGTCGGCCGCCGCCGGATCGGCCGCCGACGGCCCAACCGGCGTCGGCGTCATGCCCAGGTCGCGGATCGCCGCGACGACGTGGGCAGCGGCGGCCTCGTCGTGGTCGACCGTGAGGACGCGGTGGACCAGGTCGAAACCCAGCCCGTGGACCGCGGGCATGCGGCCGAGCTTCTTGCGGAGGAGCGCCTCCTCGGTCGGGCAGTCCATCTGCTCGATCCGCAGCCGGCTCGTGGTCAGGCGGGTTCTGGCGGGGGCCGCGGGTTCCATGCACCCACTCGACACCCTCGAGCAGCTGTAGAGTCAAGGGCCGAAAGGGGGTCCGCCATGTGGATCGGAGAACTGGCGCGGACGGCCCGCTGCAGCGTCGCCACGATCCGGTACTACGAGCAGGCTGGGCTCCTGCCGGCACCCGAGCGGACGTCCGGCAACTTCCGGAGGTACGAGGCGGCCCACGTCGCGCGCTTGCAGGCGATCCGGGGGTGTCGCGCGCTCGACATGTCGCTCGACGAGATCCGGGAACTCCTCGCCCACATCGACGCGGCCGCCCGCGACTGCAGCGCCATCGATCGCGTGGTCGACGACCATCTCGGCCATGTATGCGAACGGATCCGGGCGCTGGAGCAGCTGCGGGAGCAACTCGCAGCGCTCAGCGCTCGCTGCCGCGGCACGGGCACCGTCGAGGAGTGCGGCGTCATGGCCGGCCTCGTGGCCCTGGACACCGAGGCACGCGCCTTCGTGCACGGCCGACCCGAACCCTCGCGCTAGACCCGCCCGAACACCACCGCGGCGTTCTGCCCGCCGAAGGCGAAGTTCGTCGACACGGCCACGTCGACCCGCCGCTCGCGCGCCTCGTGCGGGACGTAGTCGAGGTCGAGCTCGGGGTCGGGGTCGTGGAGGTTGCGCGTCGGCGGCAGCACCCCATGGTAGATCGCCTGGACGGTCGCGATCGCCTCGATGCCGCCGGCGGCGCCCAGGGTGTGGCCGGTCATCGACTTGGTCGACGACACGGGCGGCACGGCCGCGGCGGAGCCCCACACGGCCTTGAAGGCCAGCGTCTCGTTCAGGTCGTTGGCGGGCGTGCTGGTGCCGTGGGCGTTCACGTACCCGACGCGCTCGGGATCGACGCGCGCGTCGCGCAGCGCCCAACGCACCGCGCGCACCGCGCCGGCGCCGCCCGGGGCGGGCGCCGTGATGTGGTGGGCGTCGGCGCTGGTGGCGCCGCCGAGCAGCTCGGCGTAGATGCGCGCGCCGCGGCGCGTCGCGTGCTCGAGCGACTCGAGCACCAGGATGCCGGCGCCCTCGCCGGCCACGAAGCCGTCGCGGCTCGCCGAGAAGGGGCGGCTGGCGCCCTCGGGGTCGTCGTTGCGGGTCGACAGTGCCTTCATGACCGCGAAGCCGCCGATCCCCATGGGGGTGACGGGCGCCTCGGTGCCGCCGGTGAGCATGACGTCGGCCTCGCCGCGCTGGACGATGCGCATGGCGTCGATGATCGCGCCGGAGCCGGAGGCGCAGGCGGTCACGACGGAGCTCGACGGGCCCGTCAGCCCGAAGCGCATGGCGACGTGGCCGCTGGCCATGTTCGCGATCACGCTGGGGATGAAGAACGGGCTCATGCGCATGGGGCCGCGCTCGGCGCGGACCAGCGACTGCTGCTCCCAGCTCCACAGGCCGCCGACGCCGCTGCCGATGCAGGTGCCCGCGTGCTCGCCGCGGACGTCGTCCTCGCCGAGCCCGGCGTCCTGGAGCGCCAACTGGCTGCCGATCAGCGCGTACTGCACGAAGAGGTCGAGGCGGCGCGCCTCCTTGCGGTCGATGTACGCCTCGACGTCGACGTCGACCTCGCCGGCGATGCGCACCGTGAGGTCGCTGGCGTCGAAGCGGGTGATCGCCCGGATGCCGGAGCGAGCCTCGTGCTGGCCTTGCAGGAAGGCCGCGGCCCCGTTCCCGATGGGGGTGACGGGGCCGAGGCCGGTGACGACCACGCGGTGCATGCTGCCCCCTATCCGCGTCCGGGCCGCGACCTGCCGCCGCCGTGGCGGCGGACGACACGGGGGGCGGCGTCGGCCACCCCCCGGCTCAGGTCACTGGCGTTCGGCGATGAAGCGCACGGCGTCGCCCACCGTGCGGATGCTCTCGGCTTCCTCGTCGCTGATCTCGATGCCGAACTCGTCCTCGAGCCCCATGATCAACTCGACGACGTCGAGCGAATCGGCGCCCAGGTCGTCGACGAACGAGGCGGTGTCGACCACGTCGGCGGGATCGGCATCGAGCTTGTCGGCGACGACGTCCCTGATCTTGTCCAGGATGGCGGCTTCGTCCACGGGATCCTCCTCCAGGCGGGCGGAGCGTGCTGCTCGGGTCCCGCGCACTGTAGCACTTCGCATTCTCCGGCGGGGTGGCCGGTTCGGGCCGGTCGGGGCGCGGCCGACGAGGACCGCGCGCGGTCGGGGCGGCGCCTCGGCGCCGAACCCCCGGGATGATGCCACACCGCCGCGACGGTGGCAAGGCTTGGCGATGGTCAGGCCATGACCATCCCGCCGTCGATCGTCAGGGTCTGGCCGTTCACGTAGGCGGCGTCGTCCGACGCCAGGTAGGCGATCGCGGCGGCGACCTCCTCGGGGCGCCCGAAGCGGCGGGCCGGGATCTGCGCCAGGTAGGCGTCGCGCAGCTCGTCGGCCAGGGCGGCGGTCATGTCGGACTCGATGAACCCCGGCGCGACCGCGTTCACGGTGACGCCCTTGCCGGCGTACTCCCGCGCGAGCGCCTTGGTCAGCCCGATGAGGCCGGCCTTGGCGGCCACGTAGTTCGCCTGGCCGACGTTGCCCATGAGCGCGACCACCGACGACACGTTCACGATGCGGCCCCAGCCCGCGCGCAGCATGCCGCGCAGCGCCGCCTTCGACAGGTGGAAGGCGGACGACAGGTCGGTGGCGATCACGGCGTCCCAGTCCTCGCGCTTCATGCGCAGGGCGAGCGTGTCGCGCGTGACGCCGGCGTTGTTCACCAGCACGTCGAGCCGGCCGAACGTCGCGGTGACGCGCTGCACCAGGTCGGCGCAGGCGTCGGGGTTGGCGACGTCGGCGCCGAAGGTCTCGGCGCGTCCGCCCGCGTCGACGATCGCGGCCACCACCTCGGCCGCCGCGGCCTCGCCGCGCGCGTAGTGGACCGCCAGCGCGTGGCCGTCGCGCGCCAGGCGCAGCGCCGCGGCGCGGCCCAAGCCGCGGCTCGATCCTGTCACCAGGGC
>ERZ869909.2105-NODE-2105-length-14192-cov-4.935388_pt1 | contig 14192 bp, 11 predicted proteins | sample MGYA00520892_ERZ869909 | MGnify/ENA primary metagenome ERZ869909 (study PRJEB32215, sample SAMEA104723947) | bioreactor metagenome | biome: bioreactor; feature: anaerobic bioreactor; material: water | place: China | collected 2015-03-12 ... | reverse complement strand
TCCAGAGGATTTCGAACAGGTCCTTGGCGATCTTGCCGGAAATCGTCTGATCGGCCAGCAAATCCAGAACGCCGCCCAATTGCGCAGCACTGACCGGGCTTTCACCGATCGCCAGCCCCTCCTTGTTGAGGCGCCCGAACAGCTCGTTGATCACCCAGTTGGCGGCGATCTTGCCATCACGGCCCCGCGCCACGGCCTCGAAATACTCGGCGTTTTCCTTCTCGGCGGTCAGCACCGAGGCATCGTAATCGGTCAGGCCGAAATCGCCCATATAGCGCGCCTTGCGGGCATCGGGCAGTTCGGGCATGGAGGCGGCGATGGCATCGACCCATTCCTGCTCGATCTCCAGCGGCAGCAGGTCCGGGCAGGGGAAATAGCGGTAGTCATGCGCCTCTTCTTTGGAGCGCATGGAGCGCGTCTCGCCCTTGTCGGGGTCATAGAGCCGGGTTTCCTGATCGACCTTGCCGCCGTCTTCCAGAATGGCGATCTGGCGCCGGGCCTCGTAGTCGATGGCCTGCTGGATGAAGCGCATGGAGTTCATGTTCTTGATCTCGCAGCGCGTGCCGAGATGGCTGAAATCCTGGCTCTCCTGATACTTCTCATACTGCCCCGGACGGCAGACCGAGACATTGACATCGGCGCGCAGGTTGCCGTTTTGCATATTGCCGTCGCAGGTGCCCAGATAGCGCAGGATCTGGCGCAGCTTGACCACATAGGCGGCGGCTTCCTCAGGCCCGCGGATGTCAGGGCGGCTGACGATCTCCATCAGCGCGACACCGGTGCGGTTGAGATCGACAAACGACATGCTGGGGTCCATGTCATGGATGGATTTGCCGGCGTCCTGTTCGACATGGATACGCTCGATCCGCACCCGCCGCGCCACGCCCGGCCCCATTTCCACGATCACCTCGCCCTCGCCGACCAGCGGGTGGTAAAGCTGGCTGATCTGATAGCCCTGCGGCAGATCGGGGTAGAAATAGTTCTTGCGGTCAAAGGCCGAGCGCAGGTTGATCTGCGCCTTCAGCCCCAGCCCGGTGCGCACCGCCTGTTCGATGCAGAATTCGTTGATCACCGGCAACATGCCCGGCATCGCCGCATCAATGAAGGAAACATTGGCATTGGGCTCGGCGCCGAACGCGGTCGAAGCGCCCGAGAACAGCTTGGCCTGGCTGGAGACCTGGGCATGGATCTCCATGCCGATGACCAGTTCCCAATCGCCGGTCGCGCCGGCAATGACTTTCGGTTTCGGGGCTTCAAGGCTGAGATCGAGCATGAATGCGGCTCCTCGGACAATCGCGGCGGTTCTAGTGCGCCTTGGCGCCAGAGGGAAGCGCTTTTGCATCCTCGGCGCAAGCCGGATGCCCCGCCGGTATGAGCAACCTTCCGCCGACCGCATCCCTTCCCGGCCCCGCCCGCGCAGATCATGCTTGCCTGAAAGCGCACATCGTCGCATGGGCAGGCGGGACGCAACAGCTTTCGGAGCCCCCCATGCGCAAGGCGCTTCTCGCAGCCTTCCTTCTGGCCGCCTGTCAACCCATCGGCAGTGACGAACCCGATATCGTCGCCCGCTGGGACCATCGCAGCGAGGCCGCACAATGGAATGATGCGATGATGACCGCCCTGCGCAGCGAGGCCGCGCCGCTGCTGGCCCTCAATCCCCAGGATGCGCATGAATTCTGCCCCGCCTATGGCGAGGCGGACGAGACCGCCCGCGCCGCCTTCTGGGTGGCGTTCTTCTCGGGGCTGGCACGCTATGAAAGCGGCTGGCGCCCCGAGGCCGCCGGGGCCGGCGGGCGCTACCAGGGCCTGTTGCAGATATCGCCGGCCACGGCACGTTTCCACGGCTGCGACCTCAGCGCCCCGGGCGGGCTTTATGACGGGGCGACCAACCTGACCTGCGCCACCCGCATCGCCACACGCGCGGTGCTGCGCGACGGGGTGGTGGCCACCGGGCGCGGCGGTGTGGCCGCCGACTGGCCACCGATGCGCGACCCGGCCAAACGCGCCGAGATCGCCGGATTCACCCGCAGCATTCCGGCCTGCCAGAGCCAGCGGGGCTAGGGGGCGCTGCCCCCTCTGGCCTGACGGCCATTCACCCCCGGGATATTTAGGGCACAAAGACGGGTTGGCGGCTACTTTTGCACGGCGGGTTTGCCGGCCAGCCAGGTGGCCTTGATGGCGCGGTCATCGCCCATCATGATGGTCGGAAAGAGCGCTTCCCAGACGTCATTGGCGCGGTCGGCGCGCTGGGCGATGCCCGGGGTGGAGCCAAGATCCAGCACCACCAGATCGGCCTCCATGCCCGGGGCGAGGCGACCGATGGAATTGCCAAGACCCAGCGCCTCGGCCGAGCCGGCCGTGGCCAGCCACCACAGCGCTGCGGGATGCAGCGCGGTGCCGGCCAACTGGCCGATATCATAGGCCGCAGCCATGGTGCGCAGCATCGAGAATGACGAGCCGCCGCCGATATCGGTGGCCAGACCGACGCGCTGCCCCTCGCCCTTGAGCGCGCCCATGTCGAAAAGCCCGGAACCGATGAAAGCGTTCGAGGTCGGGCAATGGATCAGCGCCGCGCCGGTCTCCTTCAGCCGGGCGCGTTCGCGCGGCTCCAGATGGATGGCATGGCCGAAGAGCGCGCCGCGCCCCAGAAGGCCGAAGCGCTCATAGACATCGAGATAATCGCGCGCCTGTGGAAAGAGCTGACGCACCCAGGCGATTTCCTCGGCCTGCTCGCTGAGATGGGTCTGCATCAGGCAATCGGGATGTTCGGCCCAGAGCGCGCCCAGCGCTTCGAGCTGTTCGGGGCTTGAGGTGGGGGCGAAGCGCGGGGTGATGACATAGCCCAGCCGGCCCCGCCCATGCCAGCGCTCAAGCAGCGCCTTGCTGTCATCATAGGCCGATTGCGCCGTGTCGCGCAGCCCATCGGGCGCGTTGCGATCCATGCAGGTCTTGCCAGCCAGAAGCCGCATGCCGCGCTCCTGCGCGGCTGCAAACAGCGCTTCGACGCTGGCGGGGTGGATCGTGGCGTAGCTGCATAGCGTGGTGGTGCCCTGCGCCAGCATCAGATCAAGGCAGGTATCGGCGATCTGGCGTGCATAGGCGGGATCGGCGAGGCGCATCTCCTCGGGGAAGGTATAGCTGTTGAGCCAGTCGATCAGCCTTTTGCCCCAGCTGGCGATGATGCCAGTCTGCGGATAATGGATGTGGGCATCGACAAACCCGGCCGAGATGAGGCCGTTGCCGTAGTCATGCAGCCGCGCCTGCGGATGGGCGGCCCGCAGGTCCTCGGCCGGGCCGATGGCGTGGATCAGCCCGTCCTCGATCAGCACGCCCTCGCGGCTGGTGTGGCGGGCGGCCTCGGGGCCATGGTGGAACGGGTCATCGGCGAAGGTCAGGGTCTGGCCGATCAGGAGCTCGGGCATCGGGGCCTCGTGGGGGGCTGCTTTGGGTGATTTGGCGCCATTGGGTGCCGCTGACCCTTTATTGCCCAGCCGTTTGCGCATAACAACCGTCTGGCGCGGCCTGAATCAGCTGCGCGGTTTGCGGCAGGGGGTGGCGATGAGCGAAGAAAAGCGCAACACGCTGGTTGAGGACCGGGCGCAGACATTACCGCCGGGGGATGATCTGGCCGGCGATGCGCCGGAACTGGCGAGCGAGGCCGATGCCGAACTGGATGCCGGCCGTATCGCGCAGGTGCGCGCGGCTGTCGATGCGCAGGACCGCGAGGCGCTGGTGGCGGCGCTGGAGCCGCTGCATGCGGCTGATATCGCCGATCTTCTGGAGCAGGTCAGTGCCGGGGAGCGCCGGGCGCTGGTGGCGCTTTACGCCCCCGAGATCGATGGCGATATCCTGTCGGAACTGGACGAATCGATCCGCGAAGAGGTGATCGAGGCACTGCCGCGCGAGGTGCTCGCCGAGGCGATGCGCGAACTCGATACCGATGATGTGGTCGATATTCTTGAGGATCTGGAACAGGGCGAGCAGGCCTTCATTCTTGGCGCGCTGGAGAGCGAGGACCGCGCGGCGGTCGAACATGCGCTCAACTATCCGGAATACTCCGCCGGCCGCCTGATGCAATCCGAGACCGTGTCGATGCCGCAGGACTGGACGGTCGGTCAGGCGATCGATTTCCTGCGCTCGGCGGAATGGCTGCCCGATCAGTTCTATCATGTGATCATGGTCGATGAGCGCCATCGCCCCACCGGTTACGTGACGCTGGGCCGGGTGTTGGCGGCGCGGCGCGAAACCGCTCTGGCCGATCTGGCCGATGAGAGCTTCCGCACCATCGAGGCCACCGAGGAAGAGGGCGAGGTGGCGTTTCTGTTCAATAAATACCACCTGATCTCGACCCCGGTGGTCGATGCCGCCGGCCGGCTGGTCGGAGTGATCACCATCGACGACGCCATGAATGTCCTCGATGAGGAGCACGAGGAGGACATCCTGCGCCTTTCCGGCGTGGTGATGGAGGCCTCGGTGACCGACAATGCGCTGACCACCGCGCGGCTGCGGTTGCCCTGGCTGGTGGTCAATCTGTTCACGGCCTCGCTGTCGGCGGTGGTGATCACCCAGTTCGAGGCAACGATCGAGGCGCTGGTGGTGCTGGCGGCGCTGATGCCGATCGTGGCCTCGACCGGCGGCATCGCGGGCACGCAATCGCTGGCGGTGGCGGTGCGCTCGCTGGCCACGCGCAGCCTGACCTCGGCCAATGCGCGGCGCGTAGTCTGGCGCGAGCTGGGGGCGGGCATGCTCAACGGGGTCGGGCTGGCGATCATTCTGGGCCTGGGCGGCTGGCTGATCTTCGGCGATATATGGCTGGGGGCGGTGCTGGGCATGGCGATGATCTGCAACCAGATTGTGGCGGCGCTGGGGGGCGTGCTGGTGCCGTTGGGCATGAACCGGCTGGGCATGGACCCGGCGCTGGCCTCGGGCACTTTCGTCACCACGCTGACCGATGTGATGGGCTTCTTCGCCTTCCTCGGTTTCGCCTCGATCTTCCTGCTGTGACGCCGTGAGCATCGAACAAGCCAAGGCCGAGGCGCGCAAGACCGCTTTCGCGGCGCGCAAGGCGGCGCATGGCGCAGGGCTGGATCTGGCCGCGCAGGCGCATCTGCGCGCGGCGCTTGCGCCCTTCGCCGGGGAGCCGCTGGCCGGCTATATGGCGATGCGCACCGAGATCGACCCGCTGCCGGTCATGGCCGCGCATTCGGGGCCGGTCGGTGTGCCGGTGATCCGGGGACGTGGCATGGCACTGGCCTTTCACCGCTGGCACCCGGGTTGCGCGATGATTGATGGGCCCTTCGGGGCACAGATCCCCGCCGAGGCCCAGGCGATGGTGCCGCGGGCGCTGATCGTGCCGATGGTCGGTTTTGATGCGCGCGGCTACCGGCTGGGCTATGGCGGCGGGTATTATGATCGCACGCTGGCGGCGCTGCGCGCGGTGGGCGAGGTGCTGGCGCTGGGCTTTGCCTATGGCGCGCAGGAACTGCCCGAACTGCCCATCGATGCCTATGACCAGCGCCTTGACGGTGTGGTGACCGAGGCCGGGCTGCGCTGGTTTTCCTGACGAACCGCGCGCTTGTGCGAGAGGGAAGGGGGGCGCTGCCCCCGCCCCTGCGGGGCTCCCCCGGGATATTTTCTGCACAAAGACCTGCAATTCGTGGCGCGCTGGCCCCGTCTTTGTGGAGCCGCCTTTGTGGAGCCGTCTTTGTGCCTCAAATATCCTGGGGGTGAGCCCGGAACGGGTGAGGGGGCAAAGCCCCCTCCGCCGACGCGCGGGGCTCAGCCGGCGGCGCTGGCCTTGCCGCCGGCCAGCTTGAGTCCGTGCCCGGCCTGGCCTTCGGGACCGCGCCGGCTGTGTTCATCCATGAAGCGGAATACCAGCGGTCGGATGTTGTTGCGCCAGCTGGTGCCGGCGAAAATGCCGTAATGGCCGGCATTCGGCTCCAGATAGGCGGCTTTCTTGCTGTCATCGAGCCCGGTGAGCAGATCGAGCGCGGCGAGGCATTGGCCGGGGGCCGAGATGTCGTCCTTGCCGCCCTCGACGATCTTCACCGCGACATCGGTGATCTTGGCGATATCGACCGGCTTGCCGGCGACATGGAAGGCGTTGCGGGCGATCTCGCGCTCCTTGAAGATGCGCTCCACCGTCGAGAGATAGAATTCGGCGGTCATGTCCATCACCGCCAGGTATTCGTCATAGAAGCGGTTGTGCTTGTCGCGCTCGCTGTCCTCGCCGCGGGCGGCGGCGGTGATCTTGTCGGCGAAGGCCTGGGCGTGACGGTCGAGATTCATCGAGATGAAGCCGGCCAGCTGCAGAAGCCCGGGATAGACCAGCCGCCCGACGCCGGCATATTTGAAGCCCACGCGCTGGATGGCCATATGTTCGAGCTGGCCCATGGTGACGCGGCGGCCGAAATCGGTGACCTCGGTGGCATTGGCATCGGGATCAACTGGGCCGCCGATCAGCGTCAGGGTCAGCGGCTGCGCCTCGGGCTCTTCCTCGGCCAGGAGCGCGGTGGCGGCCAGCGCCAGCGGTACCGGCTGGCAGACCGCGATCACATGGGTGTCAGGCCCCAGATGACGCATGTAATCGGCCAGATAGCGGGTGTAGTCCTCGATATCGAACTTGCCTTCGGAGACCGGGATATCGCGGGCATTGTGCCAGTCGGTCACCCAGAGCTCGGCATCGGGCAGCAGGCTGGCCACGGTGGAGCGCAAGAGCGTGGCATAATGTCCTGACATCGGCGCCACCAAGAGGATGCGGCGCGGCTTTTCCGGGCGGCCATGGACGCGGAAGCGCACCAGATCGCCGAAGGCGCGCGGGATCTCGACCTCGGTTTCAACCAGATGATCGCGCCCATCGTCGCCGACCACGGTGCGGATGCCCCAGTCGGGCTTGATTACCATGCGCGCGAAGCTGCGTTCGGTCACGCGGCCCCAGGCCGACATCAGCTTGAAGGCCGGGTGCGGCACCAGGCCCCAGACCGGATAGGAGGCGAAGGCCCGCGCCGAGGCGCCGAACCATTCGTTGGTATTGCGCACGGCCTCCATCAGGTCGTAGCTGGCCATCTGTTTCATGCGGTTCTCCTGCCTCGGCGCCCCTGGTGCCGCAAATGCTTTCTTCCCAACACCGTCCGGCCCGACTATGCTGCAACGCAGGAAGATACGGGGGGATTTGGCATATGACAACTTCCGAATATGAAAATTCCGCTAATCTGGACAAACTCAACGCCAATCTGGCGCGGATAGAGGCATTGACGCAACGTCTGGTTGCTGCATTTGCGAAAAACACCAGCGCACCGCGGCCCGATCTGCAGGGGCCGGACCCGTCGCTCTATCTGCGCGCGGCCTCGGCCTACTGGACCGAGATGGTGCAGAACCCCTCCAAGGTCATCGAGCATCAGGTCGGCTACTGGGGCAAGACGCTGAAGCATTTCGTCGAAGCGCAGGAGGCGCTGCGCGCCGGCAAGCTGACCCCGCCCGAGGACAACACCCCCGACGACCGGCGCTTTTCCAACCCGCTGTGGAAGACCCACCCCTATTTCAACTACATCAAGCAGCAGTATCTGATGTCCAGCCAGGCCATCGAGGAGGCCATCGCCGGGCTCGATACCCTCGATCCGCGCGAGAAGCGCCGGCTCGAATATTTCGGCCGCCAGATCATCGACATGATGGCGCCGACCAATTTTCTGGGCACCAACCCGGATGCGCTGATGAAGGCCGTCGAGACCGAGGGCGAGAGCCTGGTGCGGGGGCTGGAGAATCTGGTGCGCGATATCGAGGCCAATGAGGGCGAGCTGCTGGTCACGCTGTCGGACCGCGATGCCTTCAAGGTGGGCGGCAATATCGCCACCACCGAGGGCGCCGTGGTCTATCGCAACCGCATGTTCGAACTGATCCAGTATGCGCCGAGCACCGAGCAGGTGCATGAGGTGCCGCTGCTGATCTTTCCGCCCTGGATCAACAAGTTCTATGTGCTGGACCTCAAGCCGCAGAACAGCCTGATCAAATGGATCGTCGATCAGGGCTATACGCTCTTCGTGGTCAGCTGGGTCAATCCCGATGCCAGCTATGGCGATGTCGGCATGGACGAATATGTGCGCGAGGGTTTCCTGGAGGCCATCGCCAAGGTGCGCGAGATCTGCGGCGTCAAGGCGATCAACGCCATCGGCTATTGCATCGCCGGCACCACGCTGTCGCTGACGCTGGCGCTGATGGAGAAGCGCAAGGACCGTTCGGTGAAATCGGCCACCTTCTTCACCACGCTGACCGATTTTTCCGACCGTGGCGAGGTCGGTGTCTTCCTCGAAGACGATTTCGTGGACGGGATCGAGGCCGAGGTAGCGCGGCGGGGCTATCTGCACGCCAATTACATGACCAAGACCTTCTCCTATCTGCGCGCCAATGACCTGATCTATGCGCCGGCGATCCGCAACTACATGCTGGGCGAGGCGCCGCCGGCCTTCGATCTGCTCTACTGGAACGGCGACGGCACCAATCTGCCCGGGCCGATGGCGGTGGAATATCTGCGCGGGCTGTGTCGCGAGGACCGTTTCGCCTCGGCCAGCTACACGATCTGCGGCGAGGAGGTCGCGATCAGCGGGGTCAAGGTGCCGCTTTGCGCCATTGCCTGCGAGACCGACCATATCGCCGCCTGGCGCTCCAGCCTGCGCGGCGTGGCGAAGATGGGCAGTTCCAACAAGACCTTCATCCTGTCGGAGTCGGGCCATATCGCCGGCATCGTCAATCCGCCTTCGAAGAAGAAATACGGCCATTACACCAGCGACGCGCCGCTCGATGACCCCGACCGCTGGCGCGCCGAGGCCGAGTTCCATGAAGGCTCCTGGTGGCCGCGCTGGGAGGAATGGCTTCGGGCGCGTTCAGGCAAGCGGATCAAGGCGCGCACCATTGGCGATTCGGTGCTGGAGCCGGCGCCGGGTGGCTATGTATCGGCGCGCCCGGCCTCGTAAGGCATTGTTTTGCCGGGCTGAATAAATTTTGCTGCGCTGCAGAAAAAATACTTGAAATGCTGCGCTGCAGCATGCATATTCTTGCCATGCGCAACCGGACTTCCCCGGGCCGCGAGCAAGGAGAACGGATATGGCGAAGAACGATTTCACCAAGATGATGCAGGACATGATGGGCGCTTTCCCGGTCGATACCAAGGCCATGCAGGATGCGTTCAAGACCCAGGCCGCGCTGAGCGAGCGCATGAGCAAGGTCGTGCTGGAAGCCGCCGAGAAATCGGCCGAAGTGTCCAGCAAGTGGACCAAGCAGACCCTGGTCAAGATCGGCGAGGTTTCGACCGTCAAGGAAGAGCCGGCCGACTACACCAAGGCCGTCACCGATTTCGCTTCGGCCTCGGCTGAACTGGCTTCCGAGCATATGGCTGCCTTCGCCGAGATCGCCAAGCGCGTTCAGATGGACACCGTCGAGCTGATGCTGGCCGCCGGCAAGGACATGTCGGCCGAAGCCACTGCCGCCGTGCAGAAAGCCACCAGCGAAGTGACCGCTGCCGCCAAGAAGGCCAGCGACGAAGTTGCCGCCGCTGCCAAGAAGGCGACCGCCGCGGCGAAGTAAGGAAGGCCGCACGCGGCTTTCCGGGTCCGGTTTCCCTCCCATTTCGGACCCATCGGGCGGGCTCAGGCCCGCCCTTTTTCATGGCCCAAGCTGCTGCGTTGCGGCGCCGGCGCCGACGGCTCCGGGAATGGCTCCGGCCCGTGTGGCTGGCCGGCCGGCTGGTCTTGTAACAGAAATCTGTTTTCACAGGGCCGATTGCGGTCTAGGCTCGCTGCAACGCAATACGAGGGAGCGCCGCCGTGCCGGAGACCGAAAAGCCGCTGCTGATCAAGCGCTACGCCAGCCGCAGGCTCTATAACACCGAAAGCAGCGACTATGTCACGCTGGAGGATATCGCCGGCTTCATCCGTGCCGGGCGCGCGGTGCAGATTGTCGACCTGAAGACCGGCGACGACCTGACACGGCAATATCTGCTGCAGATCATCGCCGAGCACGAAAGCCGCGGCGAGAATGTGCTGCCGCTTGATGTGCTGACCGATCTGGTGCGCAGCTATACCGCACAGGCGCAATCGGTGGTGCCGCAGTTCCTTGCCATGTCCTTCGAGATGCTGCGCCAGGGGCCGGGCAAGATCGCCGAGCAGATGCACGCCATCAACCCGATGATGGCGCAGATGTCGAAAATGCCTGGCTTCGAGGCGATGCAGCGCCAGCAGCAGGCCTTCATGCAGTCCATGATGGCCGGCTGGCCGCAGATGCAGGGCAAGGCACCCGATGATGGCGAGGCCCCGGCCGAGAACGCTGCCGGGGGTCAGGCTGGGGGTCAGGCCGGTGCGGCCGAGGATCTGGGCGAGATCAAACGCCAGTTGGCGGCGCTGGAGGCCAAGCTCGCGAAGCTGGGCAAGTAACCGCAGCGGGTAAAGCCGCGCAGGCCTCGGCAGTCACGGCCCGCCCATCCGGCGGGCCGCTTGTGTTCAGGGCTCCTGCAAGGTGGCACTGGCCGGCACCAGCGCGACCTGCCCGGCACGCCCCTCCATCCGCCAGCCGATCAGCCCGTCCAGCGTATCGGCGCGCGCCGCATGGCCGAGCACCAGAACCTGCCCCTCCTGCTGGGCGCGGAAAGTGGCGCGATCAAGGTAGCGGCGGATGGTAAAGGGGTTTTCCTCGGCGGCATCGAGGATGCGGAACACCGTGGCATGGGCCAGCCCGGCGCTGCGCGCGCTCTGCTGCGCCGGGTTCAGCCCGCGTTCGGGCATCACCAGCGCCAGTCCGCGCCCGGCCAGCGCCGGTGCCAGCCGTTGTGCCAGTTGCCGGTCGCCCTGAATGGCACCCTCGGGCGTATCGAGCAGGCCGACGGCCTCGGGCAGTGCGCGCAGCCAACCCTCCAGCGTCACCTCGATATCGCTGGGCTGGGCGGCGCGCGGCAGGCCCTCGGCAAGGATCAGCACCTCATGCCCGGCCTGACGATAGGCCGCAGCGCGGCGCGGGGCATCGGCATCGGCGGGGTCGAGCGCCACGCTCACCGCGAAGGGCAGGGCGAGCAGGGCGGCCTCGGCGGCGGGTTCCGGGGCGCCCGCATTCGGGGCGTCGATCAGGATGATGCCGAAGAGCGGCAGCCCGGGCGCCGGATCATAGGCAGCGGCGAAGCGGCGATAGGCCGGCAGATCGGCGTCGGGTTCAACCTCCGGGGCGGGCGCGGTTTCTTCGGCGGGTGCCGCGCCATTCTCCACCTCGGCACCGATGGCCGGCAGCCGCCCGGTAGTGACCCCTTCGACCACCCGGTTCAACCCCGGTTGCGGTGGTGCGGGCGGCACGGCGCGCAAGACCGGCGCGGGTTCCATTGCGGGTTCCGCTGCTGGTTCGGGAAGCTCTTCCGCCGGGCTTTCAGCAAGGCTTTCAGCAAGGCTTTCGGTGAGGCTTTCGGGGGCATCCGCCGCAGTATCCGGCGCGACCTCGTGCTCGGTTGCGGTCGCCAGCTCCGGCGACGATGCGTCGAGGCCGGTTTCGTCAGGGGCGGTTTCGTCGGGGACGGTTTCGTTGGGGGCGGGGGCTTCTTCGGTGGTTACTTCTGCAGTCTCGTCGGTGGCTTCTTCGCCTTCCGAAACAGCAGCTTCGCTTTCCACCTCGGCAACGACCTCAGCTTCGGCCTCAGCCCCAGCCTCAACCTCAGCCTCAGCCACGGGGACTTCAGCGGCAGGTTCGTCGCTGCCGTCTGCCGGGGTTTCGGTCGCCAGTTCCTCGACCGCGTCCTCGGGGATTTCCGTTTCCGGTGCCGCCATGGCTTCGGTGTCGGCGTCTTCGGTGGTTCCTTCGGTGGTGGTTCCCTCGGGGCGTCCTTCGCTGACCTCAAGCATCGCGTCGTCACCGGTCTCCGCAACGACCTCGGTGGCGGGTTCCTCGGCGACGGGGTCCGAGGCTTCCTCAGCATCCTCTGCGGTTACCACTTCCGGGGCGAGGGGCTCGGCGATTTCCTCGTCCAGGTCCGCACTTGCTTCCGGCGCGGTTTCGTCAACCTCAACCTCAGCCTCAACCTCAACCGGTGCCTCCGCTGCCGCTTCCTCGCCGGCCATCTCAGCCTGCGCCTCCACCTGGGGGTCGGGCGGGGGGCTTTCCGGCGTGGCCTGCGCCTGCAACTCGGGTTCGGGTGCATCAGAGGGCGGCAGGATCACCGCCAGAAGCGCGAAGCCCGCCGCGAAGCTTGCGATGCCAACCACGATCCCCTTGATAAAGCCGCCCATGCGCACCCCGCCTGCCTGTCCTGCCTGCCCGTCTCGCTCGCCACCCTGCCGCAGGGCTGCCGCAGAGCTGCCGTAGCCCCGCGCCCCGGTATAACGCCCCCGGCGCGCGCTTTCACCCCTTCTGGCGCGAAAGTGACAGCTCCCGCAAGCCCCACACCAGACAAGCGCCAATGCTTGGGCCCGCTTCCACCCTTGACCCCGGCGCACCCTCGGGGGCATGAAGTCCGGGGGCGGCGATCATCCAGCGTCCGCTTCCGAGTGACCCGCGAAAGGCCCGGCCGCCGATGCTGCTTCTGATCGATAACTACGACAGCTTCACCTATAATCTGGTGCATTGCCTGGGCGAACTGGGCGCGCCGGTGACGGTGCGGCGCAATGATGCGCTCGATGTGCAGGCGGCCATGGCGCTCAATCCGGCGGGTATCGTGCTCAGCCCCGGCCCCTGCGACCCCGATCAGGCCGGCATCTGCCTGCCGCTGGTCGCCGCCGCCGCCGAGACCCGCACGCCGCTCTTGGGGGTGTGCCTGGGGCATCAGACCATCGGGCAGGCCTTTGGCGGCAAGGTGGTGCGCGCCGGCGAGATCGTGCATGGCAAGCTGGGGCAGATGCATCACGCCGGGCAGGGGGTGTTCGCCGGCCTGCCCTCACCCTTCGCCGCCACGCGCTATCACAGCCTGATCGTGGAGCGCGAGAGCCTGCCCGATTGCCTGGAGGTCACCGCCTGGCTGGAAAGCGGCATGATCATGGGGCTGCGCCACCGCGAACTGCCCATCGAGGGCGTGCAGTTCCACCCCGAGAGCATCGCCTCGCAGCACGGCCATGCGATGTTGCGCAACTTTCTGGCCCTGGCCGGTTTGCCGGGCCATGATGCGGGGGTGGCGGCATGAGCGGCGGGCTGAAGGCGCTGATCGCCACCGCCATCGAGCGCCCGCTGACCCGCGCCGAGGCCGAGGCGGCCTTCACCATCCTCTTCGACGGCGAGGCCACGCCGGCGCAGATGGGCGGCTTTCTGATGGTGCTGCGCACCCGCGGCGAGACGGTCGATGAATATGCCGCCGCCGCCGCCGTGATGCGGGCCAAATGCGTCAAGGTGCGCGCGCCGGAAGGCGCGATGGATATCGTCGGCACCGGTGGCGATGGCAAGGGCACGCTGAATATCTCCACCGCCACGGCTTTCGTGGTGGCGGGCGCCGGCGTGCCGGTCGCCAAGCACGGCAACCGCAATCTCAGCTCGAAATCCGGCGCCGCCGATGCTTTGGGGGCGCTGGGCATCAATGTCATGGTCGGTGCCGCCGAGGTGGAGGAAGCGCTGCGCGACACCGGCATCGGTTTCATGATGGCGCCGATGCACCACCCAGCGATGCGCCATGTCGGGCCGGTGCGCGCCGAACTGGGCACCCGCACCATCTTCAACATCCTTGGCCCGCTGACCAACCCGGCCGGGGTGAAGCGGCAGTTGACCGGCGCCTTTACCGCCGATCTGCTGCGCCCGATGGCCGAGGTGCTGCAAGCGCTGGGCTCGGAGCGCGCCTGGCTGGTGCATGGCGGCGATGGCACCGACGAGCTGTCGATTGCCGCACCCAGTCAGGTGGTGGCGCTGGAAGATGGCGCGATCCGCGCCTTCACCCTGCACCCCGAGGAGGCCGGCCTGCCGCTGCATCCGTTCGAGGATCTGCTGGGCGGCGAGGCCGAGGAGAACGCCCGCGAACTCAAGGCGGTGCTGGGCGGGGCGGGGCGGCCGGCCTATCGCGATGCGGTGTTGCTCAACGCCGCCGCCGCTCTGGTGGTGGCCGGGCGGGCCTCCGACCTGCACGCCGGCGTCGCACAGGCGCGCGAGGCGATCGCCTCGGGCGCGGCGCTGGAAAAGGTGCGGGCGCTGGCCGCAAGGCTGCCGCAGGCTTGAAACCGGGCTGATGCCGGTTGCGAAAGCCTGCCCCG
>ERZ869909.2104-NODE-2104-length-14193-cov-3.553344_pt1 | contig 14193 bp, 13 predicted proteins | sample MGYA00520892_ERZ869909 | MGnify/ENA primary metagenome ERZ869909 (study PRJEB32215, sample SAMEA104723947) | bioreactor metagenome | biome: bioreactor; feature: anaerobic bioreactor; material: water | place: China | collected 2015-03-12 ... | reverse complement strand
TGTCGAAGGACAGCGCCACCGCGCAGCGCGCGCCGCCCGGCCAGCGCTTCGGAAGCAGGCTGCGGCCGGCGCGGATCCGCCCGACGCGCGCGCGCCATTCGGCTTCCGGCCAGAGGTGGGGGGCGTCGGTCATGCATGCCCCCCGTCGACCGACAACACCTGGCCCGAGATCCAGCCGGCCTGGTCCGACGCCAGAAAGACGACCGCGGGGGCGATATCCGCCGGTCGGCCGAGCCGGCGCATATGAATGTTCCCGACGACGGCGGCCTGACGCTCGGGGCCAAAGGCCGCCCACTGCTTTTCGGTAGACGGGTTCGACAGAACGAAGCCGGGCGCGACGGAATTGACCGTGATCCCCTGCGGGCCGAGTTCGAGCGCCAGCTGTTTCGTCAAACCGACGAGCGCATGTTTGGCGGCGCAATAGGCGTGGATGCCGGTCAGGCTGGGCCTGAGACCCGCACCCGAGGAGATGGTGACCACGCGGCCCCAGCCCGCCGCGCGCATCGCCGGGGCGAGCGCCTGCACGCACCAGAGCGTACCCTCGACATTGGCCTGGAAGATGGCGTGCCAGGCGTCCGGGGTGACATCCTCGACCGCACCGCCGACCTGTCCGCGCACCCCCCCGGCGCTGCCGACGAAGCCGTGGATGGGTCCGTCGGCACTGGCCGCGCCGATCATGTCGGAGACGGCTGCGCGGTCGCCGAGATCGCAAACGTGACGGGTCAGGCCGGGGAGATCCGCCAGCCGGTCCATCCCCGGCCCGTCGATATCGACCGCGGCGACCGAGGCGCCGGCGGCGGTCAGTTGCTGCGCGATCTCGGCCCCGATCCCCTGGGCAGCGCCGGTGACCATGAAACGCCGGCCGGTCAGATCTATGCGCATGCCGGCACCAGCAGATCGAGGGTTTCGACCGATTGTTCGCGCCGGCCGGATTCGATGTCATGGATCAGTTCGACCAGGCGCGCGAGTGTCGGAACCGCGACGCCAAGCTCGCGACCGATGGACACCATCGGCGCGATCTGGGCATCGACCTCGGTCTTGCGCTTGCGCACGGCGAGGTCGCGCCAGATGCCGGAATGGGTCTTCGCGGTCTTGCGGTTATGCGCCACCATGGCCGCAACCGACGCGCGGGCGGCGGCCTCGTACCCACCGGAGGCGAAGGCCGCGGGATCGAAGCCGTTGAAGCCGACGGGCGCGATCCCCTGCGCGGCGGCGAGGGCCATGACTTCCTCGCCCAGGGCGCGGAAGACGGGAAAATGCGCCTCGCGGGCCAGTGAATCGGACATGGAATCATGCGTGAGCGCGGTGGCGAAGAGTAGCGCGCCATAGCCCATCTTGCCCCAGAGATATCCCCAGATATTGTCGGTCATCACCGCCTCAGGCTCGACGATCTGCATCAGGGCGTGCATGTCGCTCAGACGGGGGGTGAGGCTGCCGTCAAGTTCGCCCACCGCGACCGCCGCGCGGTTGCCGTAGAGAATGCGCCCCGGCTCCAACCAGTCGGCGCCGAAATTGACGAAACAGCCGATCGTGCGTTCCGCTCCGGCGCGCGCGGCGATCACTCGCTCGTTGAGCCCGTTCTGCGCGGACAGGATGAACCCGCCGGGCGCCAGATGCGGCAGCAATTGCGCCAGAGCGGCCTCGGTATGGTGGGCCTTCACCGCCAGAACGATCCGGTCATAGGTCCCGGTCAACTCGTTCGGTGTCACCGCGTCGAGGATCTGGGTGAACTCTTCGACCGGGCCTTCGATCCGCAGACCTTCGCTGCGCATCGCCGTAACATGATCGGCCACGATGTCGACGGCGCGCACCGGATGACCCGCACGCGCCCAGTAGGCTGCCAGCACGCCGCCAATGGCGCCTGTGCCCCAGATCAGGATGGGATCGCTCACGCCCAGTCCCCCTCCAGCAGCGCGCGCGTCTCGGCGACGCCGGCACTCCACAGCGCCTCGCTGTCGGCATCACCGCGCTGGTAATGGCCGCCGTAGTTGCCGTCACCGATCAGGTCGCGCACGGCCTTGGCGTCTCGGTCCTTCAGACGGTCGAAATCGACCATCGGTTTGCGCTGTTCGGGAAGGGTGCGGCCAGGCAGGCGCGTCCAGGGGAAGTTTTCCATCCACGATGCATGACTGGCCTGCGGGTCGATCTGCTGCACCTTTGCCCAGGTGGCGGGAGCGTTCCACCAGTTATGAAACCGCGCGCGCGCGCCTGAACGGTCGGCCATCCATTCCATGGTGACGGGCTGGACGGGGCTGTTGCCGCCATGCCCGTTGACGATCAGCACTCGGCGGAAGCCGGTGTCGTAAAGGCTGTCGAGGATGTCCCGCACCAATGCCGCATAGGTGGAGAGCCGCAGCGAGACCGAGCCCGGAAAAGCCATGAAATAGGGGGTCAAACCGTAGGCGACGACCGGAAAGACCGGCACGCCCAGCGGCTCGGCGGCGTCTGCCGCCATCTTCTCGGCCAGGATCGAATCCACCGAGAGGCTGAGATAGGCGTGCTGTTCGGTGCTGCCCAAGGGCAGAATGCAGCGGTCGTCATGCTTCAGGTACTCTTCGATCTCAAACCAGTTGCAGTCGCTTATCCGCATCATTTCCCCCTCGTTGGGTCATCAGTTCAGCGCGCCGCGCGTTGAGCGCGGGCAGGAAATCGTCGCGGATCGAGCGCGGGTCAGGCGTATGCAGGTATTCGAGCGCCGTTTGCGTGCCGACCAGGCGTTCAACCAAGTAGTCCGCACCCGATGCGTAGATCAACACGTCCGTCGTCGCGGCCGCGGCCCCAAGTTCGGGGTCGTCGCGCACCAGCACCTGCATCTCCAGCACATGCGGCGCGAAACGCTGCAGGCCGGCCTTCATCAGGGGCAGGAAGTGCGGGAAATACGACACCGCCAGAACCCGCGCTTCCGGTGACAGTGCGGCCAGGCCAACTCGAGTCGCTTCATCCGGAATGAAGGTCAGCCCGACCACCGGTAGGTGGGGGCAGAGAAGGCTTGCATCGCTGACCAGGTTACGGGGCGTTACCACCAGATCGGCATCCAGCGGGGCGCCCGCCTTCAGCGCATCGAATGTCGCGGCGAAAACCGCATCCCCGGGGCCCGAGTGGGCGGCAAGCGCCCGTGCATAGCTTTCGGTCGTTCCGGCGAAATGGCTGACGACCGCGATGCGCAGCCCGTGACTGGCGATCAGCCCGCTACCGCTGGCGATCCTCGCGGCCAGATCGCTAGGCGAAAGGCCCAGTTCGGCGCCCAGGCGGATCAGGTCAGCGATGCGGCCTTGCAGATCGCGGTGCTTCTGCAGTTCAGGCGCCATGTCGGAGCGGCCGGACGCAACATAGCTCCCAGCACCCACCCGGCTTTCGATCAGGCCGGCGTCACGCAATGTGGCATATACCCCCGCTACCGTCACCGGCGAGAGGCCAAACATGCGCGCCAGCGCCCGGACCGACGGCAGGCGCATTCCAGCGGGCAGTTCGCCCGAGGCGATTCCGAACTCCAGCGCACCGCGCAGTTGCACCGATAACGGGATCACCGAAGTCCGATCGATCGCGGTAACGATCGGACGCAGGGCATCATCAAGGGGCGGTCTGGACCGGGACATTCCGTATCAATGCATGAATACACTTTATACAGCAAGAGCATTTATTGCGTGAAATGCGTTGATTTCAGCAGTATATTACGCAAAACAGCTTGACCGGCATCCGAATCCAGCCATAGTGTTCCAGTCAAGCATAACACTTGGCGGACAAGCGGAGGTAGACATGACTTTCCATTCCCTGCGCGCCGGAGTAGCGGCGCTGGCGATCATGGCGGGGGCAGCCTTGCCCGCCGTGGCGCAGGATCTGACCATCGGCCTGCGTGCCGGGCCGGATTCGATTGACCCGCACTGGTCGACACTCGGCAGCCAAGCCGAAGCGTTGCGCCACATCTTCGACACGCTCGTCGGCGTTGACGAGAACCTGCAACTCGAGCCCGCGCTCGCCACCAGCTGGGAGCCGATTGGCCCGACCACCTGGGAATTCAAGATTCGGGAAGGCGTGAAATTTCACGACGGAACCGAGCTGACCGCCGAAGACGTCAAGTTCTCTATCGAGCGCATCCCGGAAGTCACCGGGCCGATGTCGATGACCATCTACACCAAATCGGTGGAATCCGTCGAGGTGATCGACGACTACACCGTTCACGTCCACACCATTGGAACCGCGCCCTCGCTGCCGAACGATTTCATCCGTCTCTTCGTCGTGCCCGCGTCGATCGGGATGGATGTCGGCAACGAGGAATTCAACGCCGGTTCCGCCGCCATCGGCACCGGACCCTATCGCTTCGTCAGCTGGCAGCCTCAGGGCGATCTGGTGCTGGAGCGCTTCGATGACTACTGGGGCGAGCAGCCGCATTGGGAGCGCGTGGTGCGCCGGGAGATTCCGGACGACGCCGCCCGCGTCGCCGCGCTGCGCTCGGGCCAGGTCGATCTGATCAATTATGTCCCGGCGTCCGACTATCTGACGATGCAGAACAACCCCGCGCTCGACACTTTCGTGGCGGATTCAGTCTACATCCTCAACGTGGCGCCGGTCGTGAGGGATGAGTTGCCGCAGAAGGTTCGTGTCAACGGTCAGGAGATCGACGAGAACCCGCTGCAGGACCTGCGCGTGCGTACCGCACTGGACCTTGCCATCGACCGCGAGACGCTGGTGCGGGTGGTCCTTGAAGGTCTCGGCACGCCTGCCACGCAGCTGATGCCAGAGGGATTCTTCGGCTACACCGACCGGATGGGCGCGCGCGAGTACAACCTCGACGAGGCGCGTCGCCTGCTGGACGAAGCCGGCTACGGCGACGGTTTCGAGATCGACTTCACCTGCACCAACAATCGCGTCCCCGGCGATTCAGTCGTCTGCGAAGCCCTGGCGCAGATGTGGTCCCGGCTGGGGCTGACGGTCAACGCACAGGCGCTCAACGGCACGGTCTTCTTCCCGGCCGCGGCGCGCGAGGAATACTCGCTGGCGATGTCCGCCTGGGGCACGCTGACCGGCGAGGCCTCCTACACCTACGGATCGCTTCTGCACACGAAGGATGCGGACCTTGGCCTCGGCGCGTTCAACCGCACCGGTTATTCGAACGCCGAGTTCGACGCGCTCTTCCAGCAGGCGCGCGAGAACCTGGACGACGATGCCCGGCGCGAACTCTACGAGGAAGCGTCCTACATCGTCATGCAGGACCGCGGGTTGATCCCCACGGTTATCCTGCAGACGGTCTGGGCGTCGCAAGCCGGGACGCTGACCTTCACCCCGCGCGTCGATCAGGAAACGCTCGCCTACAAGATCACGCCGGTCAACGACTGATCCACCCTCAGTCTGCTGCCCCGGCCGGTTCGCTGGCCGGGGCTTTCTCATCCGCAGGTTGCCATGATCGCCTTTATCCTCCAGCGCCTTATGCAATCGGTCCTCGTGGTCTTCGCCATGTCGGTGATCGTCTTCGTCGGCGTCTATGCAATCGGCAACCCGATCGACGTTCTGATCGACCCGGGCGCGACCCAGGCGATCCGCGACGCCCTGATCGAGCGCTACGGCCTCGATCAGCCGCTATGGCAGCAGTATTTCACCTTCGTCACCAACGTCGCCCAGGGCGACCTGGGCCGGTCGATGGTCTACAACGTCCCGGTCACGACGCTGATCTTTTCACGCCTGCCGGCGACGCTGGAACTGGTCTTGGTTGCGATGGCGATCGCCACTCTGCTGGGCGTGCCGCTGGGCATCTGGGCCGGCTACAAGCCCGAAAGCTTCTCGGCCAAGGCGATCATGGCCTTTTCGATCCTCGGGTTTTCGGTGCCGACCTTCTGGATCGGCATGCTGCTGATCATGGGGTTTGCCGTGAACCTGGGCTGGCTACCCTCCGGCGGAAGAGGGCCGGTGGGCGAGTTTCTCGGCGTGCCGACCTCGCTCGCCACGGCGCAGGGCTGGTCGCATGTGATCCTGCCGGCCGTGAATCTGTCGCTGTTCAAGATGGGCCTGATGATCCGCCTGACCCGCGCCGGCATGGTCGAGGCCATGCGCGCCGATTACGTCAAGTTCGCCCGCGCCCAGGGCCTGAGCGAGCTCGAGGTGGTCTTCGGCCATGTGCTGCGCAACATCTCCATCCCGATCGTCACCGTCTTCGGGCTTGAACTGGGTTCGACCCTCGCATTCGCCGTGGTGACCGAGAGCGTCTTCAACTGGCCGGGCGTCGGCAAGCTGATCATCGACTCGATCCTGCAACTCGACCGGCCGGTCATGGTGTCCTACCTCGTGATGGTCGTCATCCTCTTCGTTCTGATCAACCTCATCGTGGACATCGTCTACGCCCGACTCGACCCCCGCGTCCGTCTGAAGGGAGAAGAGTGATGGCCGTTGCCGAAACCACCCGCCGCCAGCGGCTGGGCGAGTTCTGGTCGGATTTCGCGCGCTCGAAGGTCGCCGTTCTGGCGCTGGCGGTGATTGCCGCGCTTCTGTTCCTGGCCTTCGCTTGCGAATGGGTCGCGCCGCAGGACCCTTACGATCTGCGTAACCTCGATTGGGGCGACGCTTTCCTGCGGCCGGGAGCCGTCGGATCGGGCGGCTATACCCATATGCTTGGCACCGACAATGTCGGTCGCGACATGTTCTCGGCCATCCTCTACGGCTTGCGGACCAGCTTCATCATCGGCCTTTCCGCCGGCGGGTTGGCGCTGACGGTCGGCATCGCGGTCGGGCTGACCGCGGCCTATTTCGGCGGTCGGACCGAGGCGGTGCTGATGCGCGTCGTCGATCTTCAACTGTCGATGCCGGCGATACTTATGGCACTGGTCCTGGTGGCGGTGCTGGGCTCCGGGGTTGCGCAGATCGTTTTGGCGCTCGTCGTCGCGCAGTATGCCTATTTCGCGCGAACGACCCATGGCGCAGCCACCGTCGAGCGACGCAAGGACTATATCGAAGCCGCGCGTTCCACGCCGCTGCCCACGCGCCGGGTCCTCTTCCGCCACCTTCTGCCGAACGTGATGCCGCCGCTGATCGTCGTGGCCACCGTGCAGGTCGCCGCCGCCATCGCTCTGGAAGCCACGCTCTCCTTCCTGGGGGTCGGGCTGCCGCTGACCGAACCCTCGTTGGGCTCACTCATCTCCAATGGTTTCCGTTACATTCACACCGATCGCACATGGCTTTCCCTCTATCCCGGTTTCGCGCTGATGATCACCGTGGTGGCGATCAACCTGGTGGGCGACCAGGTCCGCACCGTCCTCGACCCGAGGCAAAACCGATGAGCGCCGCGCTTCAGGTTCGCGGCCTGACCACGCAATTCGAGACGCGCACCGGGATCGTGACCGCGGTGAACGCCGTTTCGTTCGCCGTCGACCGAGGGCGGATCCTGGGCCTCGTCGGCGAAAGCGGGTCGGGGAAGTCGGTCACCGGATTCTCCATCCTCGGCCTTGTCGATCCGCCGGGCCGTGTGTCGGATGGCAAAGTTCTTGTGGCCGGTACCGATCTGCGGCGCCTCTCGCCCGAAGCCATGCGCAAGATGCGCGGCAAGGCGGTATCGATGGTCTTTCAGGACCCGATGATGACGCTGAATCCCGTCCTGCGCGTCGGCGACCAGATGGTGAAGGCCGTTCGCGCGCATGACGCGGTCTCGAAGCGCGCTGCCTGGGACCGGGCGCGCGAGGCTCTGGAGGTCGTAGGCATTCCCGCCGCCGCAGAGCGGCTCGGCGCCTATCCGCACCAGCTTTCGGGCGGCATGCGCCAGCGCGTCGCAATCGCCATCGCGCTTCTGCACCAGCCCGCGGTCCTCATCGCGGATGAACCCACGACCGCGCTCGACGTCTCCATCCAGGGCCAGATCCTGGCCGAGGTGCGCAGGCTCGCCGATGACACCGGCACCGCCATCGTCTGGATCACGCACGACCTCGCCGTGGTCTCGTCGCTCGCCGACGACATCTGCGTCATGTATGCCGGCCGCATCGTCGAACGCGGCCCCGCCGAGGCGGTGATCGGCCGACCGTTGCATCCCTACACGCGCGGCTTGATGGACAGTGTCCCCGCACGGCACGAGCCGGGCACACCCTTGCCGCAGATCCCCGGCTCGACACCCTCGCTTCTGAACCTGCCCTCAGGGTGTCCGTTCCGCATCCGTTGCCCGCGCGCGTCCGAACGCTGCGCGACCGAGCCGCCCGAGGTCGGATCGGCCACGCATTCGGCCCATTGTCACCACCCGCTGGGGGACGCATGAGCGCGCTTCTGAAGATCACCGGCGTCTCCAAACGCTTCACGCGCCGGCCGAACCTTGCCGAGCGGATGCTTCACGCCGTTGGCGGCCCCGATGCCACGCGGACCGTTCATGCGCTGACCGATGTCTCGCTCGAGGTCACGCAGGGCGAGGTGCTGGGCATTGTCGGCGAGTCCGGCTGCGGAAAATCGACGCTCGGACGCATCGTTTCGGGCATCTACATGCCGTCTGCTGGCGGCGTGACGCTGGACGGAAAGCCGGTTGCGCGCGACCGGGGCGGCGCGGCCGAAAAGTTGACGACGCGCGTTCAGATGATCCATCAGGATCCGTTCGCCAGCCTCAACCCTCGGATCAAGGTGGGCCAGACCATCGCCGAGGGACCGCGTCATCACCGCATCGTGCCCAGGGCCGAAGTCGATGATATGGTCCGCGCATTGCTGGGCCGGGTGGGGCTTGAGCCCTCCTATGCCGGGCGGCTTCCCCACCAGTTCTCGGGCGGGCAGCGTCAGCGCATCGCCATTGCCCGCGCCCTGGCCATGAAACCCGATCTGCTGGTTCTCGACGAAGCCGTCGCCTCGCTCGACGTGTCGATCCAGGCGCAGGTGCTCAACCTGTTTCTGGAACTGCGCCAGCAACTCGGCCTGACCGCGCTCTTCATCTCGCACGACCTGGGCGTGGTGCGGCATGTCTCGGACCGGGTGGCGATCATGTATCTGGGGCGCGTCGTCGAACTTGCGCCCGCCGAACGGATCTACGCGGCGCCGCAACACCCCTATACGCGCGCCCTTTTCGAATCGATCCCGGTTCTGGGCACGGGACGGCGGCAGTTTCATCCGATCAAGGGCGAGATCCCCTCGCCCCTCGACCCGCCGCCGGGATGCGCCTTTCACCCGCGCTGCCCGCACGCTGGCCCGCGCTGCAGGGCCGAGGTGCCGCGCCTTGCGCCGACCGAACCGGGCCACGGCGTGGCCTGTCACCTGCATACCGGCGGTGTCGGAGGTGCCGGATGACCCTCGCGGATCTGACCGCCCGCGTGAACGACCTGCTTTGCGCGGCGAACCTGCTGACCTGGGACGCTCGCACGCAGATGCCCCCCGGCGGTGCTGCTACCCGCGGGCAGCAGATCGCAACGCTGAAGAGCCTCGCGCGCGAATTGATCCTGTCGGGTGACATGCGGCGTGCCTGCGACGCAGCCCTGACCGCAACCGACGGGCAACCCTCCGACATGCCCGCCCGGGCCGAGGCGCTGGCCGTCGCCGCCGCCATCGACCACCAGTCGCGGCTGCCCGCGCGGCTTCTGCAGGCGCAGGCCGAAACCGCGCCCGTCGCCCAGGCCGCCTGGGCCGAGGCGCGCGCACGGTCCGATTTCGGGCTCTTCCTGCCCTGGCTGGAACGCACCGTCGCGCTCGCACGCGAGCAGGCGGAATGTCTGGGGTATACCGACCATCCCTACGACCCGATGGTCGCGATCTTCGAGCCGGGTGAGACCGCATCCTCGCTTTCGACGCTGTTCGGCGAGCTGCGCGCCGGGCTGCGGCCCATCCTTGCAGCCGCCCGGCGGCAATCGCCCCCGCGCAGTGACTTTCTTTTTCGTGATTTCCCGGAAGATGCCCAGCGCGCCTTCGCGCACGAACTGGCCACGCTGCTCGGCTACGACTTCACGCGCGGTCGCCTCGACACCGCCGTGCATCCGTTCGAGATCAGTTTCACCCGCGAGGATGTGCGCATCACCACGCGGTTCAACCGCAATTACCTGGCAGCCTCGATCTTCGGCACCGCGCATGAGGTGGGCCACGCGCTCTACGAACAGGGCATCGCGCCGGAGCACACCCGCACCGCCCATGCCACCGACCTCATCGGGCTCTACGCCGTGGGCGGCACCAGCTTCGGCGCGCATGAAAGCCAGTCGCGCCTGCTGGAGATGCATGTTGCCCGCAGCCCGGCCTTCTGGGCGCTCCATTTCGATCGGCTCCGCGCGCATTTCCCCGAGCAACTCGCCGATGTGACGGCCGAGGAGTTTGCCGCAGCCGTCAACCGCACCCATCCGGGTCTTATCCGGGTCGAGGCGGATGAGCTGTCCTACGACCTGCACGTCATGCTCCGCGTCGAGATCGAGATGGCCCTCATGGATGGCAGCCTGACCCCGCGCGAGCTGCCCGAGGCCTGGAACGCCGCCATCGCCCGTGATCTGGGGCTCGCCGTTCCGGACGATGCGCGCGGTTGCCTGCAGGATGTGCACTGGTCGTCGGGCTACATCGGGTCCTTCGCCACCTACACGATCGGCAATGTGATGGCCGCCCAGATCATGGACGCGCTGCGCGCCAGGATCCCGACTCTTTCGACTGATCTGCAAGCGGGCGAGCTGACGGGCCTGCACGCCGCGCTCTCGGAGAACATCTGGCAGCATGGGCGATCCCTTTCCCGCGACGCGCTCCTGCGCCGCCTGACCGGCCGCTCACTGGATCCGCAACCCTATCTGGATCATCTGTCGGCGCGCTACGCCCCGACGCTTGCGCCGGATGGAGATGCACTCCCGATGTGAACACGCTAGAAGCGTGGGACGGCTCAGGTTCCGACCTTGCCGGCGCGCGGTTGGCGCGCGTGAGGCTTCCGGCGAGACGAGGAGATTTCCCATGTATCTGCACAATTCCTTGCCGGAGCACCGCCAGACCCTCGACCCGCGCGATGCAGAAATGCTCGGGCGCGATGGCGCCGATGCGGTGGCACGGATCCTCGCGGTGCGCCAGGACAGCGGGCCGACCCCGCTACTCGCGCTGCCCGGTCTGGCCAGTGAACTGGGCCTTGCCGCGATCCATCTGAAGGATGAGGGGCAGCGCCTCGGCCTCGGCAGCTTCAAGGCCCTTGGCGGCGCCTACGCACTGATGCGACTTGTCGAGGCCGAGGCGGCGGCGCGCCTGAACCGCCCGATCGCGCCGGAAGACCTGCTCACGCCTGCCGTGCGCGCGGTCGCCGCGACCATGACCTTCGCCTGCGCGACAGATGGCAATCACGGCCGGTCGGTGGCGCAAGGGGCGCAGCTCATCGGTGCGCGGGCGGTGATCTTCGTTCATGAAGGCGTCAGCCAGGGCCGGATAGACGCCATCGCCCGCTTCGGCGCCGAGATCGTGCGCGTCGCGGGCAACTACGACGATTCGGTCACGGAAGCGGCGCGCGTCTCGGCCGCGCGGGGCTGGACGGTGTTGTCCGACACTTCCTGGCCCGGATACGAACACATCCCGGGCCTGGTCATGCAGGGCTACACCGCCCTGGTGCGCGAGGCGCTGGCAGACCTGCCGAAGCCGCCAACCCATGTGTTCCTGCAGGCCGGCGTCGGCGGCTTCGCGGCTTCCGTCGCCGGGCACATGGCCGTCCTGCTGGGCGCGGCGCGGCCGCATGTGACGGTGGTCGAACCCGCCCGCGCGGCGTGCCTTTACGCCAGCGCAAGCGCGGCGCGTATCGTCAAGGTGCGCGACGCCGAACCCACCGTGATGGCGATGCTGGAATGCTACGAGCCCTCGCTGATCGCCTATCGTGTGCTTTCACGCATGGCCGATGGTTTCATGACCGTCGAGGAGGAGGACGCCCTCTCGGTCATGCGGCGACTGGCCGCTCCGGCCGCTGGCGATCCGGCGGTGGTTGCCGGGGAAAGCGGGGCGGTGGGCCTTGCCGGCGCCATCGCCGTGCTGCGCGACCCGCCCTTGGCAGAGCGTATCGGGCTGGGCCCAGAGGCCCGGCTTCTGGTCATCAACACCGAAGGCGCGACCGATCCGGCCCTTTACGAACGGATCGTCGGCCAGACCCCATCTGCCGTCGCCAGACGCCCCGCCAACTGAACCCGGCCCGTCAACCGCGCCGCGCGATCGGCGGACCGCTCAGGTCAGCAAGAGCCACAGCGATACCGGCATGAGGGCCGCGAGGCAGGCGCCGATCAGCACGATGAGACCGTCGCGCGCCAGAAGGCCGGCCGCAAAAAGGGCAATGGCTGCACCAACGCTGGTCCCACTGGCCGGGATCACCTCCATCAGCGGCGCGCAAAGCGCGGCGGCGAAGACAAGCAGCATTGGCGCCTGCACAACCGGCGCGCCGACCACCCAGTCAAGACGCGGACGCAGGCGGGCCTCTACCCACGTCACGGGCTTGCGGAGCCGGCCCAAGGCGTTCCTGGTTCTGCCCGCCGAAAAGGAACGATCCAGCAGGATCGCCGGCAACCAGACGTGACGCCTGCCCATGAATGGCTGGGCGAGAATGCCGGCGATGGTCAGGCCGAACAGGCTGGTCGCCCCCGGGATCGCGCTGAGGGGCGAGACAAGCAGGAGCGAGAAGAGAAGGAGCAAGACGGCAAAGGAATTCCTTTCCAACGCCATGACCAGATCGCGTAGCGTCACCGACTCGGCATCCGGGTGTGCCGACAGGACGCCCTGGAGATCGTCAAGCACCGTGGTAAGATTGCGCTCGTCCCGTACGATCTCTGGGCGAACGCTTTCGACACTCGAGAGACGATTGGGGGTCATCCGCGCCGCCAGACCTTGCTGGGAGCGGGGCAATCCCTGCGGATTGAGGCCGATGGGCCCGATCCCCGCCGCGCAGCGCCCCAGCAGCGCGCAGTCTCGCCAGTCAGCTTTTCAGAATAGACGCGCGCGACGATCATGGGCCCTCGGCGAAGGCGGTTTCCCGATCTTCCGGCAAATGGGCGGGAGAAGACGTGAATCAAGTCCTTTCGCGCGACCCACGGTTATTTGAGCAAACGCGCGGCGGCCGAACCGTGGCGCATCGCGCGGGTTTCCACCAACGCCGCATGGCTCCGCAACTCGGCTACCGGGCGTTGAGCAAGGGCAGAAGCAGCGGGTTGGGGAACCGGCGCTCCCGGGTTACCGCCAGGAAGGTCTCGCTGAGTTCATCGAGTTTCGCGACCTCGAGCAGCGTTCCGGCAGCAAGCTCGTCCCGCACCACGATGGGGGGGATGACCGCCAGTCCCGCGTTCTCTCGCGCGAGCAGGCGCAGCATGGCCATGTCATCGGCCTCGGCGGCGATGTTCGGCACCACGCCCAGCCGGTTTGCCAGCGCATCGAAACCCGATCGCAACGCCGTCTCCAGCGGCGGGAGCACGATGGGCTCGCTCGACAGCAGGTCTGCCACCCCCCTTCCCCCGTCACCGATCCGCCCCGGCGCACCGATAAGACTGACCGGCTGTTCCGAGAGCCGGTGCACGAGCCAGGGGCTGGCAGCATCGCGCGCCGGGGCAAGATTGGTCAGCACGACATCGAGCGCGAGCGAGTCGAGCCCGCGGAGCAATTCGGCTTGCGATCCCGAGCGCAGCACGACCTCCACATCCGCCCTGCCGATCAGGGGGCGCACGAACTGCATCTGGAAATTGCGCGACAAAGTGGCGAGGGCGCCGACACGCAACACCTGGCGTCCGCGCCCGGCCTCTCGCAGGGTCGAGAGCAGATCCTCGGCGGTCCGAAAGATCTCGTCGGCATGATCGAGCGCGATTCGCCCGGCTTCCGTCAGCACCAGACCGCGCCCTCGCCGCTCGAAAAGTTCGTGGCCCAACGCCCCCTCCAGCGTCCGGATCTGCGTGGACAAGGCCGATTGCGACAGGTTCAGCCGCCGTGCCGCCTCGGTCAGCGTTTTCTCGGAGGCGACCGCGTGGAAAAGGCGCAGGTGATGCAGGTTCAGCGCAGCCATTGTTCTACTTTCTAGATTGCTTGGGCAGAAAATATGTATTTTTCTGAAATCGGTCCAGAGCCTACATCGCCGCGCAGATCCATCAAGATGCGGAGCCCTGCCCATGGACCTGCTGCTCTCTCCTTTCGTCGCCCCCCTTGTGCTGATCGCCGCGGCCGTCCTGGCCGCGCGACAACCGGGCCGGCGCCCGAAAGGTGTTCCGCGGCTCGCCGAGGCTGCCGCGCTGGTCGCCTTGCTGCTCGCCGGGATCGGTCTCCTGCGGCTGCTCATCGACGGACCGA
>ERZ869909.2103-NODE-2103-length-14203-cov-4.419935_pt1 | contig 14203 bp, 9 predicted proteins | sample MGYA00520892_ERZ869909 | MGnify/ENA primary metagenome ERZ869909 (study PRJEB32215, sample SAMEA104723947) | bioreactor metagenome | biome: bioreactor; feature: anaerobic bioreactor; material: water | place: China | collected 2015-03-12 ... | reverse complement strand
CGCCCGCCCACCCCGCCGCCCGCCTCGCGACCACCGGCACCATCCTCCTGCTGCTGCTGGGCGCAGGCGCGCTCGCCATGTTCCTCCTCGGGCGCTGGGACCGCCCCGCCCCGGAGCAACCCGGCCGCCAGGGCGCGACCCAGACCATCGCCACGACCGCGTTTTCCCGTGCATCTGCCGATCATCAGCGGTACCCCGCCGGATGGCTGCCCGCGCCGCCCGGCGCCGGGACCTCCCGCTGATGACCCCGCAGAGCACCACGTGACCGTCGAAGGCAACACCCGCGGCCTCAAGCCCCAACAGCGCAAGGAACTCGCGCGCCTCAGCGAGCGCAGACTCGGGCTCGACGCCCTCGTCACCACCCAGCTCGCCGAGCGCATGACCGCGCTCAGCCGCGAGACCAACCGCGTCATCGGTGTCCTCATCGACCGCCGCGGACGCATCCAGTCCGTCATGATCGGTGACCACCGCCGCGTCTACCTCCCGGACATCGGCCGCGCGCGCGGCGGCGGCGCCCGGTTCCGCGGCGTCCGCCTCGTCCGCACCCACCTCGCCGGCGACCCGCTCACCCAGGACGACCTCACCGACCTCTCGCGCCTCCAGCTCGACGCCGTCGCCACCATCACCGCCTCACCCCACGGCGCACCCGGCACCGTCACCTGGGCCCACCTCATCCCGGACAACCCCGAGCGGCGCCTCTGGGACATCCACACCCTGAGCCACCCCAGCCTCTGCCCCGACGGCTTCTCCGACTTCGTCCTCGAGCTCGAAGCCGAGTTCGAGCGCGCCGTCGAGCAGACCTTCGAGACCCACGCCGACCGCGCCCTCCTCGTCTACGTGCGCCTGCGCGGCGAACGCGACAGCGCCGTCCGCATCGCCGAGCTCCACGAGCTCTGCCGCACCGCCGGCGTCGACGTCGCCGAGACCTTCACCCAGGCGCGCGCCGCCCTCGACCCGCGCACCGCCGTCGGGCAGGGCGCCCTCGAGGAGATCGAGCTCCGCGCCCTGCAGCTGGGCGCCGAGGTCGTCGTCTTTGGCCAGGACCTGAGCGCCGCCCAGATGCGCACGATCACCGACCGCACCAACCTGCGCGTCGTCGACCGCACCCAGCTCATCCTCGACATCTTCGCCCAGCGCGCCCAGAGCGCCGTGGGCAAGCTCCAGGTCGAGCTCGCGCAGCTCAAGTACACCCTGCCACGCCTCACCGGCCGCGGCACCGCCATGAGCCGACTCGCCGGCGGCATCGGCGGCCGCGGACCCGGCGAGACCCGCCTCGAGATCGACCGCCGCCGCGCACGCGACCGCGTCCGCATGCTCGAGGACCGCATCGAGGACCTGCGCCAGCAGCGCGAGCTCCGCCGCCGCACCCGCCAGGTCCGCGACGTCCCCGTCATCGCGATCGTCGGCTACACCAACGCCGGCAAGTCCACCCTCCTCAACAGCCTCACCCGCAGCGACGTCCTCGCCGAGGACAAGCTCTTCGCCACGCTCGACCCCACCTCCCGGCGCCTCCGCGTCCCGAGCGAGCGCGAGGTCATCCTCACCGACACCGTCGGCTTCATCCGCGACCTCCCGCCCAGCCTCCGCGAGGCCTTCCGCGCCACGCTCGAGGAGCTCGCCGAGGCAGACCTCCTCCTCCACGTCGTCGACGCGTCCGATCCCGCCTGGCCCGACCACGTCCGCTCCACGCTCCACATCCTCCGCGAGCTGGGCGTCGACGACACCCCCCGCCTGCTCGTCTACAACAAGGTCGACAACCTCACGCCCGACGAGCGCCTGGACCTGCTCCTCGAGCGCGACGGCATCCAGATCACCGCCACGGACCGCGCCAGCCTCGCCCCGCTGCTCGACGAGATCGATCGCCTGCTCGTCGCCTTCGGCCACGGTGAGTCCATCGCCCCGGCCCCCACATGGGGCGCCGCTCCGACCCCTGACGACGCGTCGCCCCCACACGCTGACCGCGCCGACGACCGCGATGACGGGGCGCTCGGCGAAGCAGGCGAGGGCACGCTGGCGGGCGAGGCGGCGGACGCGGGGCGAGCCACGGAGGGCGACGAACCCGGCGCTCCCGGGCGCGCCCGCCGGACGTTGCTCCACTGAGCACCCGCTGGTGGTCCCGCAGCGCTGACCGGACGGTGTGTCTGCGCCGGCAGGGGCTGTCGGCGCGCGTCGTGACCCCGACGGTGAGCGGCTGCCTGCGGACGGGCTCTGCGAGCATCCACGCCGTGTCACAGGACGCTCGATTTTTTTCGTCGGTTGGTGAATAGGGTGACCGACGTAGCGTCTCTCATCGCGCAGCAACGCACGGCGCCATTGTGGTGCCGTGCACGGACGTCATCCGGCCGCCATCGCCTGTGACCGCGACCGGCCACTACGAACGAGAAGGAAGAAGCCATGAAGAACCTCATCACTGGTGCCGTTGTTGGTCTGGGTCTGCTCGCCGCGGGCGCCCTCGTCGCCGCTCCGAACTTCGCGAACGACCCCCTCTACGGCACCGTTGAGCTCGCCGGTGGCTTCATGCCCGACCCGCACACCGTCCAGGTGACGGCCGGCGGCCCGGACAACGTGCGTGAGATGGGCATCGGCGCAACCTGCGTGGGCTACATCTCCGCCAGCCAGCCGGACGTGCGCCTCAACTTCCAGGCCGGCAGCCTGCCGCTGACGATCAAGGCCGCCAGCAACGCCGACACGACCATCGTCATCAACGCTCCGGACGGCTCCTGGCACTGCAACGACGACTTCGAGGGCCTGAACCCGGGCGTGCGCTTCCAGCCGGCGCTCTCCGGCCAGTACGACATCTGGGTCGGCACCTACAGCCAGGGCACGGCTCCGGCCCAGGTCCTGATCACCGAGCTGTGATGAGCTGCCGGCCCGCCGGGTCGGCCTGCTGACGAAGCCGGAGGACGGCGTCCGCGACCTGTCGTGGGCGCCGTCTCTCGTTGGTCTCCGGTGCGAGTCCCCGGTGCGAGTCTCCGGTGCGAGTCTTCGGTGCGAGTCTCCTGGCAGACCGCCGTTCGTGGCGCGTTCGCACCCACTGGCCAGGTCCTGACTCGAGCGCCCGCATGTAGCCTCCCCGGCGTTTCGTCGCGGACACGGCGCCAGCGTCCGCACGGTGCGCACCAGCGCCCGGCGCCCAGTCGGCTTCAGGGCGCCAGCGTACGGACGTAGCGCACCAGCGCTTCGCGCTCCGTCGCGGACAGGGAGCCCACCGGTGGCATCCGCCCAACACCCTGGCGCATCGCCCGGCGCAGGTCCTCGTCGCTCAGCCGGGCGTGCATCGCCGGGTCGGTCAGATCACCCACCCGCGGGTAGGCGACCGCGGACGGGCCGTCACCGACACCACGCGCGCCGTGGCACTGGGCGCAGCGGCGCTGGAACAGCACCGGGGCGTCGATCGCCTCGACCGCCTCCTCGCTCACGGGGACATCCGCCGCGCCTCCGGAGCAGGCGGTCGTCGCGACCAGCGTCAACGCGGCGATCGGGCGTGCGATGAGAGAGAGCAGGGGCGTGCGGGTCATGGGAGGTTCCGTCCAGCAAGGTGCGATCACGGTTGCGGCGATGACTCACGCGGCGATTACCGTCGTGGCACGTGCGGTCACCGGCCGCGTCCTCCCACCTACCACGCCGGCGGCGCGAGCGGCAGTCGACAACCTGCGGCAGGTTGTCGCTGCTGCTCGCTCGTCGCTGCTTTCTCGTCGCTGCTTTCTCGTCGCTGCTGCTCGCTCGTCGCCGCGGTTTGTCATCACCGCGCGTGATCATCGCAGCAAGCCGTTCGTCCGGGAGCCATTGATGGCGCCGGCGCCGGCGCCAGCGCCAGCGCCAGCGCCAGCGCCATGATCGTCGGTTTCGGCCTCCGGGCGCTGGCATTCGGCGCGCCAGGTGCTAACCGGCGTGCCGTACAGCTGCCGACTGTCCCCGACGTGAAGGTGTCATGAGCGAGCGTGTGGTGATTCGTGAGCGAGAGCAGTCCCTGACGGGGTTCACGTACCCGATGGACGGGCTGGAGCGGGGCGTCAGCGCCGGCGGCCCGGTGGAGCTGGTCACGGCGGCGGGGCCATGGCTCGCGGTGGTGCTGGACGAGCTGGCGGCCCGCCTGCGGCAGCCGCTGGCGGTGGTGACACCCAGCGTCCGGCTCGCGCGCGAGCTCGCGGACGCCTTCGAGGCGCTGCCGTCCTGGCGGCGCGACCGCGCGACGGTGCTGCTGCCAGCGCTGGATGTCTCGCCGTACGCCGAGACGACCCCGGACCGGGCGCTGTCGATGCAGCGCATGCTCGCCTCGGAGGCCGCGTCGCGGCTGCTACCCGGGGACGTGATCGTGGGCGCCGCCGTGGCCTGGTCGCAGCGCGCGGTGCCCGAGCGCACGATCCGCGCGCTGACGATGAGCTTCGAGCTCAACGACGAGGTCGACCCGCTCGAGCTCCGACGTGTCCTGCTGGACGGCGGGTACGCGTCCGTGGGGCTCGTCGAGGACCCGGGCACGTTCTCCGTGCGTGGGGACGTCGTGGACATCTTCTCACCCGCAGACGAGCTGCCGGTGCGGATCGAGTTCTACGGCGACCTGGTGGAGAGCATCCGGCACTTCGATCCGGTGACCCAGCGCAGCGGCGAGGCTCGGCTGAGCTTCCGGTTCGGCCCGATCCGCGACGTCATGTTCAGCGAGCAGGGGCGACGTGTCGCCCGGGAGCGCCTGACGGAGCTGGCCAGCGAGCTGCGCATCCCGTCGACGCGGCTCGGAGCGGTGCTGCGCGACATCCAGGAGGGGCAGCGGTTCCTGGGGATCGAGGGCATCATGCCGGCGTTCCATGAGCGGCTCGAGGACCTGATGGCGCGGTTGCCGGACGGGACGATCGTCGTGCACGTCGAGCCGGAGGAGTGCGCTCAGGAGCTGGGGTCCTGGCTTGAGGCGCGCGAGCGGGAGTACGCGCGAGAGCTCGCGGACGACCGGCTCGTGATGCCGGTGCGGGAGTTCTTCCTGTCGGGCGAGGAGCTGCTGGTCGATGCACCGCGTCCGGCAGCGGTCGAGGCGCGCCGGCTGGGCACGGGCGCGTCGCCGACGACGGCGGCGTTCCCGGTGCTGCTCAACGACGATGTGGTGCGGCTGCGCAAGCAGGCGTCCGGGACCGACGAGGTCTTCCGCGCCCTGGCGGACATGATCGAGCAGTGGGGAGAGCACTACGGGCGCGTGGTCTTCACGTGCGCCCAGCGCGCGCAGACGGCACGGCTGATGAGCCGGCTGGAGAGCATCGGCGTGGACGCGGAGCTCGTCGACACCCTCGATCTGAGCGCTGCGCCGGTCGAAGGCGACGGCGCCACGCCCGCCAGACCGGTCGTGCAGGTGGTCGTCTCCGACCTCAGGGTGGGCTTCCGCGCGCCGGCACGTGGCCTGGCGGTGATCACGGACCACGAGGTGTTCGGGCGGAGCCGGCGGCAGACGAGCCGGCAGTCGGTCGACGACACGATGGCGCTGAGCTCGTTCCGCGAGCTCGAGGTTGGCGACCTCGTCGTGCACATCGACTTCGGGGTCGCGCGGTACCTGGGGCTGCAGCACATGGACCTGGGGGACGGCGCGGAGACGGACTTCCTGGTCCTGCAGTACGCCGACAACGACAAGCTGTACGTGCCGGTCTACCGGCTGGCGCGGGTGCAGAAGTACGTGGGGACGGGCGCGCTCGGGCGGGTGGACAAGCTGGGTGGGGCCGGCTGGGAGAAGACGCGGGGGCGGATCCGGAAGCAGATCGAGGGCATCGCGCACGAGCTGCTGCGGATCCACGCCGAGCGGGCGGCGCAGAAGGGGTACGCGTTCTCGCGGCCGGACGAGCGGTTCGCGGAGTTCGAGGCGTCGTTCCCGTACGAGGAGACGCCACACCAGCTGCGGGCGATCGATGAGGTGCTGGCGGACATGTGCTCGGAGCGGCCGATGGACCGGCTGCTGTGCGGGGACGTGGGGTTCGGCAAGACGGAGGTGGCGATCCGGGCGGCGTACAAGGCGGTGCTCGATGGTCGGCAGGTGGCGGTGCTGGTGCCCACGACGGTGCTGGCGGATCAGCACCTCGCGTCGTTCCGCAACCGGCTGGCGAACACCGGGGCGCGGGTGGCGATGGTGTCGCGGTTCCGGTCCGAGGCGGAGATCCGCCAGACGCTGCAGGAGCTGGAGGAGGGCAAGGTCGACATCCTGATCGGGACGCACCGGATCCTCGCGTCGGACGTGCGGTTCGCGGACCTCGGGCTGCTGGTGATCGACGAGGAGCAGCGGTTCGGGGTGCGGCACAAGGAGCGGATCCGGCAGCTGCGGGCGATGGTCGACGTGCTGACGATGACGGCGACGCCGATCCCGCGGACGCTGGAGATGGCGATGCTGGGGATCCGGGATCTGTCGGTGATCATGACGCCGCCGCCGGGGCGCCTGGCGGTGGCGACGCACGTGGCGCGGTTCAAGCCGAGCGTGCTGGAGGAGGTGATCGGCGCAGAGCTCGAGCGTGGCGGGCAGGTGTTCTTCGTGCACAACCGGGTCGAGACGATCCACAACGTCGTCGAGGAGATCCGGCGCGCGGTGCCGGCGGCGCGGGTGATCGCCGGGCACGCGCAGATGCCTCCGGACGAGCTGGAGCGTGTGATGCACGGCTTCATCAACGGCGAGCACGACGTGCTGGTGTCGACGACGATCATCGAGTCGGGGATCGACATCCCCAACGCGAACACGATCCTGATCAACCGGGCGGACACGTTCGGGCTGGCGCAGCTGTATCAGCTGCGCGGGCGGGTGGGGCGCGGCAGCCAGCGGGCGTACTGCTACCTGCTGGTGGGTGACCCGAAGAGCCTGACGGAGGAGTCGCGGCGGCGGCTGGAGGTGATCCAGCAGCACACGGAGCTCGGGTCAGGGCTGGAGGTGGCTCAGCACGACCTGGACATGCGCGGCGCCGGACACCTGCTGGGCGCGGACCAGAGCGGGCACATCGAGTCCGTGGGGTTCGAGCTGTTCAGCGAGCTGCTGCAGGAGGCGATCGCGGAGCTGCGGGGCGAGACGGCGGAGCGGGACTACGAGCCGGAGGTCCGGATCCCGGTGGCGTCGTTCATCCCGGACGACTACGTGGAGGACCTGAAGCAGCGGCTGCTGTTCTACAAGCGGTTCAGCCTGGCGGCGGATGACGGGGCGGTGTTCGAGGTGTTCGACGAACTTCAGGATCGCTACGGCCGCGCGCCGGCGCCGGTGGAGACGCTGCGTGAGCTGATCCTGCTGAAGCTGCGGCTCAAGGAGCTGCGGGCGGACCGACTGGAGGCGAACGCGTCGTACGTGATGGTGGATCTGCGACAGGACACACGGCTCCGGCCGGCGGCGGTGATGGAGCTGATCAGACGGTCTCCGGGGCGGTACTCGTTCAAGCCGGAGATGCGGCTGGTGTGCCGGCTCGACGGCGCGGAGCGCACGGAGCTGGTGGCCGCGGCGATGCGCGTGTTGCGGGAGCTGTCGGCGTGTGTGTAGGGCAGGGGGTGTTGATGCCGGGCGGCGCCTGCGGGCGGCGCGGCGCGGGTGCGCGCAGGTGTCGGCAGAGGCGAGGCCGCGACGGGCGGCTGGCAAGGGAGCGTCGGATGAGTGAGCGAGTGGCCCGGAGCTGGGCGGTTGTGGTGCTGGTCGTCAGCCTGCTGGCGGTGCCGGTGGGCGCGTCAGCCCAGCGGGAGATCGTGGTCGACCGCATCATGGCGCGGGTGAACGGGGACATCGTGACCCGCAGCGACATGGTGCGGATGCTGCCGATCTACCTGCAGGTCGTCGCGCGGGTGACGCCGGACCAGCTGCGGTCCGCGTCCGGCCGGCAGCGCATGGCCGAGGAGTTCCTGCAGTACCTGATCGACACGCAGCTGATCGTCGAGCGGGCGCGGGCGGAGGACATGGCGATGTCGATGTCGGACGTTGACCGGTACCTGGAGGGGTATCGCGAGTCGATGGAGATGTCGGAGTCGCAGTTTCGCCGTGCGCTCGAGCAGGAGGGCGTGCAGTACGACGACTACCGGTCGTTCATGCAGGGCCACCTGACGCGGATGCAGCTGATGCGGACGAGCGTGCTGGGGGACATCTCGGTGACGGACGAGGAGCTGGAGGCGGCGGTGCGGCAGCGCTACCCGGACGGGTTCGCGCAGCAGTTCCTGACGACGAGCCACGTGCTGCTGGCCCTGTCGGACAGCGCGATGCCCACGGAGGTGGACCGGGTGATGCGTGAGGCGGCGTCGCTCCGGGAGCGGATCCTGGCGGGCGAGGCGACGCTGGAGGAGACCGCGGCAGAGGTGAACATCGACTCGACGCGCGCTCGTCGCGGGCGCGTGGGGACGTTCGCGCAGGGCGACCTCGACCCGGACTACACGCGGGCGGCGCTCGGGCTGGAGGTCGGTGAGCTGTCGGAGCCGGTGCGGACGCGGTTCGGGGTGCACCTGATCCGCCTCGACGGGCTGGAGCGGCGGCAGGTCGAGGATGGCGAGCGCATCCGCGAGCGGCTGCGGTACGAGCTGATGGAGGAGCAGGCGCTGCGCCAGGAGGAGCTGTACCTGCAGCGGCTCCGCGAGGAGGCGTTCGTGGAGGTCCGCTCGCAGGACTTCGGGCTGTAGTTGCCGTTGACAGACAGAGAATGAATCGCCATTCATTCTATCGGGGTGGGGGTGCCGGGCGACGCCTGATGCCTTCGCCAGACGATTACCCAGGGAGCAAGGGGGTTTCTGAAGATGAGCTATCAGATTCGAAAGGTTGCGGTGCTGGGCGCTGGCGTGATGGGCAGCGGCATCGCCGGGCACCTCGCGAACGCCGGGGTTCCGTGCCTGATGCTGGACATCGTGCCGCCGCAGGCCGCGGAAGGCGAGGACACATCCTCGAAGTCCTTCCGGAACAGGTTCGCGGCCAACGCGATGGCGAACTTCAGGAAGCAGAAGCCGGCTCCGCTGGTTCGCCCGGACGTGGCGGGCCTGATCGAGATCGGCAACTTTGACGACGACCTGCACCGGATCGCGGAGTGCGACTGGGTGGTCGAGGTGGTCAAGGAGGACATGGCGGTCAAGCAGGCGCTGTTCGCGAAGGTCGAGCAGCACCTGGCCCCCAACGCGATCGTGTCCTCGAACACGTCCGGCCTGTCGATCAAGGGCATGACGGAGGGGCGCTCGGAGTCGTTCCGCAAGCGCTTCCTGGTCACGCACTTCTTCAACCCTGTCCGCTACATGAAACTCCTCGAGCTGGTGGCTGGCGAGGAGACGGACCAGGCGGTGGTCGAGGCGATCCACGAGTTCGGCGAGGGAACGCTGGGCAAGGGCATCGTCTACGGCAAGGACACCACCAACTTCATCGGCAACCGCATCGGCGTCTACGGCATGATGAAGACGCTGCAGCTGATGAACGAGGACGGGATGTCGATCGAGGAGATCGACAGGATCTTCGGCAAGGCGATGGGCCGGCCCAACTCCGCGGTGTTCCGGACGGCGGACGTCGTGGGCCTGGACACGTTCATCCACGTCTCGAAGAACTGCTACGACACGCTGGACCACGACGAGGAGCGCGACGTCTTCGGCATCCCGTCGTACCTGCAGCAGATGGTGGCCAAGGGGCTGCTGGGCGCGAAGAACGGCAAGGGCTTCTACCAGCGCGTCAAGGGCGCGGACGGGCGGAAGGTCAACCAGGTGCTCAACCTGGAGACGCTGGAGTACGAGGATCCGAAGCCGGTCGAGTTCGACAGCCTCAAGGCGTCGCGCAAGATCGAGGACGTGCGCGAGCGGGTCAAGGCGGTGATGTCGTTCGACGACCGCGGTGGCCGGTTCGCCGAGAAGGTGAGCCTGGCGGTGCTGGCGTACTCGTCGCGCCGGATCCCGGAGATCGCCGACGACGTCGTGAACGTCGACCGTGGCCTGCGCTGGGGCTTTGGCTGGGAGCTGGGGCCGTTCGAGCTGTGGGACGCGATCGGCGTGCAGCACGGCGTGGAGCGCATGAAGGCCTACGGCTTCGAGCCGGCGCAGTGGGTGCTCGACATGCTGGCCGCAGGCCGGACGAGCTTCTACGCGATCGACGGCGTGCAGCAGACGTACTGGGACATCCCGGCGAAGGCCGCGAAGGTGGTGCCCGAGAGCTCGCGCGTGCTGAAGGTCGAGTACCTCAAGCGCGCCGAATCGAACCGCATCGACGGCAACCTGGGCGCGACGCTGTGGGACATGGGTCAGGGCGTGGCCCTGCTCGAGCTCCACACGAAGATGAACGCGATCGATGGCGCGGTCATCGAGATGATGAACAAGGCGGTGGACCGCGCCGAGCAGGACTTCAAGGGCCTGGTCGTGGGCCACGACGGGGACACGTACTCGGCTGGTGCGAACCTGGGCGCGATCATGATGGGCGTCCAGATGCAGCAGTTCGGGATGGTCGAGGACATGGTCCGCGGCTTCCAGGCTGCGAACCAGCGCCTGCGCTACAGCTCGATCCCGGTCGTTACGGCGCCCCACGGCCTGTCGCTGGGCGGCGGCACGGAGCTGGCGATGGCCGGCAACGCGATGCAGGCCTCGAGCGAGCTGTTCATGGGCCTTGTCGAGTTCGGGGTGGGTCTGATCCCCGGCGGCGGCGGGAACCTGCAGCTGCTGCGGAACCTGTACGGTCCGTTCGCGATGGATCCGGACATCGACGCGTTCCCGTTCATCAAGAAGGTGTTCCTCGCGATCGGGATGGCGCGTGTGTCGTCGTCGGCCGAGGACGCGCGCTCGATCGGCTTCCTGAAGCCGTCGGACAACATCTCGATGAACCGTGACTTCGTGCTGAGCGACGCGCGCGCGCTGGCGATCGGCATGGCGGACTCGGGCTTCCGTGCGCCGCGTCAGACCGGCTTCCTGCTGCCCGGGCCCAGCGGCCGGGCGACGGTCGAGATGCTGCTGTACGACATGAAGCTGAACGGCCAGATCTCGGCGCACGACGAGAAGATCGGGCGCAAGCTGGCGAACGTGCTGTGTGGCGGTGAGACGTCGCCGACGGCGCCGGTGAGCGAAGAGCGCCTGCTCGAGCTCGAGCTCGAGGCGTTCATGAGCCTGGTGGGCGAGAAGCTGACGCAGGACCGGATGGAGCACATGCTCAAGACCGGCAAGCCGCTGCGCAACTGATCCGGACCGGGACGTCGTACGAGACGGTTCCTCTCAACTGACGAAAGCAAGAACGGGCGCCGAGCGCCTGTGACGAGGAGATACCCCATGGGACAGAGAGTAGTGATCGCCAGCGCGCTGCGGACGCCGTTCACGCGCGCGCACAAGGGTGAGTTCAAGGACACGCGCCCGGACACGCTGGGCGGGCTCGCGATCAAGGCAGCCGTCGAGGCGGTGCCCGGCCTGAAGCCTGAGGACATCGAGGACGCGGTCATCGGCTGCGCGTTCCCGGAGGCGGAGCAGGGCTACAACCTGGGCCGCATCTGCACGATGTTCGCGGGCCTGCCGGACAGCGTCCCTGCGATGACGATCAACCGGTTCTGCTCGAGCGGCGTGCAGTCGATCGCGCAGGTCGCGCAGGCGATCCAGGCCGGTTCGATCGACGTGGGTGTCGCCGGCGGCGCCGAGTCGATGTCGATGGTGCCGATGGGCGGCAACAAGCTGTCGATCAACCCGGAGCTGATGGAGCGGTACCCGGAGGCGTACACGACGATGGGCGCGACGGCGGAGATCGTCGCCGCACGTTACGGTGTAAGCCGTCAGGAGCAGGACGAGCTGGCCGCGGAGTCGCAGCGCCGTGCATGGGCCGCGACGCAGGAGGGCCGCCTGAAGGATGAGATCTTCCCGGTGACGACGACGGTCTACGGCCCGAAGGGTCCTCAGGAAGTGACCGTGACGTACGACACGATCATCCGCGGTGAGACGACGTACGAGGGCCTCGCGAAGCTGCGCCCGGCGTTCAACGCCAAGGGCACGGTGACGGCCGGCAACGCGTCGCCGCTGACGGACGGCGCGGCCGCCGCGGTGCTGATGAGCGAGGACAAGGCCCGGGAGCTGGGTGTGGAGCCGCTGGGCTACTACATCGACTTCCAGGTGGCCGGCGTGGCTCCTGACGAGATGGGGATTGGCCCGGTGCCGGCGGTGCGGAAGCTGCTGGCGAAGAACGGGCTGACGGTGGATGACATCGCGGTGTTCGAGCTGAACGAGGCGTTCGGCGCGCAGGCGGTGTACTGCATCCGCGAGCTGGGCCTGGACCGGAGCAAGGTGAACCCGAACGGCGGCGCGATCGCGCTTGGCCACCCGCTGGGCGTGTCGGGTACGCGGATGACGGCGACGCTGCTGCGGGAGCTCAAGCGGCGCGGCGGCGGCTACGGCGTGGTGACGATGTGCATCGGCGGCGGCATGGGCGCGGCAGGTCTGTTCCTTGTGGAGTAGTCCGCTCTAGATTCGCCCAAGGTTGCATTCGATGCGCCTGATGCGCGCGCGGGTTCGCCCGCGCGCGTTGTTTTTTTGTCGTTGCACGCGATCCGCTTGCCACCTGCAGGGAGCTACCCTACTGTTGAGGGGAACCCCTCAGCAGAACGGTCCTGCGCTCGGTGTCCGGCGCGGAAACGGAAGGTGTGTTGCGTGCTTGCGCGTCGACCTCGGGGGTGTGTGCGGTCGCTCGGGGGTTACGTCGATCGGTGTGGTCATGCGTATGAAGGAACGAGACGAGGTGAGGTCGGAGCCGTTCGAGCGGTTCCGTGACGCGGAGCAGCTCGAGCAGGCCTCGCCCGAGGGCGGCGCCGAGAGCGCCGCTCCGGCGCGCGGGTCTCGCCGCAGCGCGCTCCAGTCGACGACGAGCACGTGGCACGCGGTGCGGATGGAGGGCAACCTCCGTCGGCGCACGGGCGAGCTGGATCTCGTGGCGCTGGTGGACGCGTCCGAGGATCCGCGTGTGCTTGAAGTGTTGAACGTCGTTGGTGATCTGCGTGGCTGTTATCAGGTACATGTACCTGCGGCTGACGGGGGTCGCTGGACGCTCCTCGCTGAAGACGGCGAGCTGGTGCCCGTGGTCCTCCGGGATGGCGCGGACGTGGTCGACGACGGGGGCGCAGACGCTCGCTGGTCACACACCGGGGCGATCTTCCGTGTGGCGCACGCGATGCGTGCGATGGTGCGGACGTGGCCTCGGGTGATCAACTGGACCATCGAGGCGCGGTCAGGGCGTGAGCAGACGGTCCAGGAGCGGGTCACGGCTGCGGAGGTGCTGATGGCGCTTCGCTGCCTCGATCAGGGGGACGACCCGGCAGGGGCAGGCGGCGTCAGCCGCCAGGATCCACGATTGCTTGCGGGTGCTGAGGTCGTGTGGCACGCTCGCCGAATCCACGGAGCGACGGGGAAGACGTTCCGTGTCACAGCAGGCACGGTCACACGGGGGGTACAGCTGGATGACCTCCGGCGTGTGGACCAGTGGCTTTCGTTCCTCCAGGAATCGAGTTGTCCAATGGAGCAGGCTGCAGACAGCGCAGGCGCGCACGGGGTCCTGTCGGTGACGCCGGACGGGGTGTGGGCGATCCGCTTCGACGGTGACCGCGCGCTGGCCGCGCTCTATCCGCTGTCGATGATGGGACAGCTCGCGACGCGCCTGCTCCGTGCCAGCGGAGACAGCGACGCATGATCGTCCTCTCGACCCACGGCCTCACCGTCCGGGCCTACAGCCGTGTCCTGCTGTTCGACGTGGACATGGCCATCCCGGCGTCCGGCGTCACGTGCCTGATGGGACCGTGCGCTGCGGGCAAGTCGACCCTGCTGCGCGCCGTGAGCTGGCAGCTGCAGGGACGCGGGGGCTTCCGGGTCGACGGCGTCGTCCGCTACGGCGACCACCAGGTCAGCGACGGCTACGCGCCTGCGGTCGTCGCGCAGCAGCTGCAGCAGCCGGATGCCGTAGAGGACACCGGATGCGCCCGAAATGCCGACGATAAGGCGTTGTGTTTCCATGCCCCTTCACCTAGCGCGGAACCATGGCCGGGTCCAGCCCGCGCCGTCCGGAGGCTTATCCGAAAGCCCGATTGTGGCGCTTGCAACGGAGGCGTAACATACCCACGTCGAATTGGTAGACGTTTTGTGAACCAAGGAGGTTGGATATGGCAACAGCCGATAGCCGGATCGACGCCCTGAAGGTCAAGCATCAGCAGATCGACAACACGCTCCAGTCCGAAGCCAGCCGACCGTTTCCCGACGACGCCGCCATCGCCTCGCTGAAGAAGGAAAAGCTGAGGCTCAAGGACGAAAT
>ERZ869909.2102-NODE-2102-length-14204-cov-9.702272_pt1 | contig 14204 bp, 16 predicted proteins | sample MGYA00520892_ERZ869909 | MGnify/ENA primary metagenome ERZ869909 (study PRJEB32215, sample SAMEA104723947) | bioreactor metagenome | biome: bioreactor; feature: anaerobic bioreactor; material: water | place: China | collected 2015-03-12 ... | reverse complement strand
GTCTCGGGCCGCGCCCTGCTGGCGCGCTGCCAAAGGGTCATGGCCTCGACCGGCTCGGCCTGCCACGCCGACAGCGAGGAGCCCTCGGCCATTCTCACCACCCTCGGCATCCCGCGCGCGGCGGCGCTCGGCGGCACCGGCGGCAGGGCATCGACGGTGGCCGCGTGTTCGTCTCGCAGACGACGCACCTCGCGGCGGCAGCGGGCGCAGCCCTCCACGTGCGCCGCGACGGCGGCCTCGGCCGCGCCCGTCAGGTCGCCGAGGGCGAACGCGTGGAGGTCGCTCGGATGGTCGCTCACGCGCCCCCCATCCGGTCCCGCAGGCGCCGCAGCGCGCGCCGGATGCGGCTCTTCACGGTGCCGAGGGGCAGCGCGTGGCGCGCCGCGAGGTCCGCGTGCGACCGGCCCTCCAGGTACGCCTCGCTCACGAGCGCGCGGTCGAGGGGATCGAGCGCCGCCAGCGCCTCGCCGACCATGAGGCGGTCGTCCTGCGCGTTGCGCGGATCGACGGCGCCCACGGCGCCATCCGGGTCGAGGTCGACGCTCACGGGTCTCGCGGCCGACCTGCGGCCGCGCGAGGCGACCGCGTTCCGTACCATCGTGTACGCCCACGCACGCACCGAGCCGAGGCGAGGGTCGAACCGGTCGGCCGTCCGGACCAAGCGCACGAACACGTCCTGCACCACCTCTTCCGCGTCCTCCCGGCGGCCGCACAGACGGACCGCGAGGGCGAGGAGCGCGGGCGCGAGGGCGTCGTACAGGGGCGCCAGCGCGTCGGCGTCCCCGGCCGCGATCCGCCGCAGCGCGCCCGCCTCGTCATCCATGCCCCCCCATACCACGGTACGCGCGGCGCGGGCGGGTGGATGCGGGCGCCGCGCGCCGCGGTTCGTTCGGCTCAGGCGGGTTCGGGAGCGTTCTCGCCGTCGGCGGGCGCGGGGACGGCCGCACCGGCCTCCGCCAACCCGCGGAGGTCGGCCACGTCCGCCAGCCCGACCTCGCGCAGCAGCGCGTCGACCAGCGGCCGCTGGGCGCGGTACCGCAGCGCGTGGTCCACGACGGAGCGGGCCAGGTCGCCGCCCGGCGCACCCGCGCCGACGCCCGTGCCGCCACCCGAGCCGCCCTCGCCGCCGAGCGACATGCCTCGGACGTCGACGATCTTGATGCCGTCGATGCGCTCGATCGGCTTCACCGACTGCTCGATGATGGCGGGGAGCGTGCGCAGCAGCTCGAGGCGCGTCTCGAGCGCGATCTGCTCGGCGCTCAGGGCGTTGCGCGCCTCGTTGATGGCGCGGCGGCCCTCGGCGTCGACGCGGTAGCGCTCCTCGTCGGCGAGGGCGCGGATGCGCACGGCGTCCGCCTCACCGGTGGCGGAGACGCGCGCGGCGGCCGCCCGGTCCTCCGAGGCTCGCTTCTCGGCCTCCGCCGCCACGGTGATGCCGATCGCGTCCTGTTCGGCCTGCTCCCGGGCCTGCACGAGCCGCACGGCCTTGGCGCGCTCGGCGACCGCCGTCTCGCGCACCTTGCGGACCTCTTCCTCGGCCGCGACGGCCTTCGCGAGCTCGGCGTCGGCCTCGGCCTTGGCCGCCGACTCCTCCTGCGACTTCTGCGAGATGGCGATCTCGCGCTCCTGCTCGGAGATGCGCACGTAGCGCTGGCGCTCGATCTCGCGCTGCTCGATGGCGCGGCGCTTCTCGATCTCCGCCTCGGCGATCGCCAGGTCGGCGGCGATGCGCGCCTGCTCAGCCTCGCGCCTGCGCTCCGCCTCCTGCTGCGCGATCGTCGCGTTCGTCTCCGCCGCCCGCACCTTGACCTCGCGGTCCTGCATGAGGCGGGCGTACTCGTTGTCGCGCCCGATCTCGAGCGACTGGCGCTCGGTCTCGAGGTTCTTCTGCTCGATGGCGATCTTGGTGTCGCGCTCGATGTCGTTGCGCTCCTTGCGGCGGCGCTCGATCTCCTGCGTCAGCTTGGTGAGGCCCTGCGCGTCGAAGGCGTTCTGCGGGTTGAAGAAGTCGGCCGCCGTCTGGTCGAGGCCGGTGAGCGACACCGACTCGAGCTCCAGGCCGTTCTTGTGCAGGTCCTCGGAGACGGCGATCTGCACCTTCTGGGCGAAGTCGACGCGGTTCTCGTGCAGGCCCTCCATCGTCATACCGGCGGCGACGGCGCGGAGCGCGTCGACGAACTTGCCCTCCACCAGCTCCTTGAGGGCGGTGGGCTCCATCGTGCGCCGTCCGAGCGTCTGCGCGGCCGTCGAGATGGCGCTCGCGTCGGGCTTCACCCGCACGTAGAACTCCGCCTGGACGTCGACGCGCATGCGGTCGTGGGTGATCAGCGCGGCCTCGCGCTCGCGCCGCACCTCCAGCTTCAGCGTGTTCATGTTCACGGGGATCGTCTCGTGCAGGACCGGCAGCACGATGGCGCCGCCGTCGCGCACGACCATCTCGCCGCCCATGCCCGTGCGCACGAAGGCGATCTCCTTGCTGGCGCGATGGTAGAGCCGGGCGACCACCAGCCCGATGGCGAGGAGGGCGACGAGGACGACGATCGGGACGACGAACGTAGGCATCGGCTGGCTCCCATCGCGGCCGGTCCCCGATGGGTCGGCCGGGCGCGGGCCCGCCGTCGCGGGCCTGGCGCGATTCTAGCGGGCGTCCCCGCCGGTTCCCGGTGCGGCGTCCGCACGGTCCGCCGCAGCGCCGTCGACGGCATCGTCGTCGTCCCGCGCCGGGAGCGCGCGGAAGCGACCGCCGTCGCCCTCGTAGACCAGCCGGACGACGTCGCCGGGCTCGAACACGTCGTCGGCTTCGATGGGTTCGACCATCAGGTAATGCTCGGTCCCGAACGGATCCACCAGCCGCGCCTGGGCCGGCAGTCCCGCGCGGGCGCGACCGGGACCGACCATCGTCGCGTCACGGCCGACGAAGGTCCAGCGGTCGACGGCCGAGGTCTCGTCGCGCGGAAGGATCCGCGCGAGGCCGCCCGACAGCCAGCGGACCGCCGGCAGCGAGGCCACGCCCACCAGCGGCACGGCCACGACGGCCGGCAGCGCCGCGCCCACGAGGTCGCGCAGCAACCCCTGGAGCACCAACCCGGCGAGCCCGAACACCGTGAGGAAGACGATCAGGATCACGAGCGCCGGCACCCGCCCGAAGTAGAACCAGGCGAGCACCCGGCCGACCAACCCGGCGGCGTCGGCGCCCGCGGCGTCCGGCGCGGCCGCGTCGGGCCCCGCGGCACCCGGCGCGACCGGCTCGAGGCCGGCGCTCGAGGTCACGAAGTCGTCGATCACCTCATGGGCACTGAGGCCGAGGAGGAGCGCGACCACCTCGAAGGCGGCCAGGCCCAGCATGAGCAGCACCGCGCCCGTGAACGGGCCGCTGCCCGGCGCCGTGAACCACTCGATCACGCTCGGACCGCCGCTGGGCCGCGGGCCGCACGGGGGCGCGGCGCGGCACGGCGATCGGAGGGGGCCGACACTCGCATGGTGGTGGGCGCGCCTCCTTTCGGGCGGGAACGGGCGGTCGCGCCTCGATGCTACCCGGCCGCGTGTGGCGCCCGCCCGTGATCGGACACCGCCGCCGCGTATCCTCGCCCGATGTCGCCCCACGCGCGTTCCGACCGCACGATCCGCGCCGCCCTGTGGGCGAGCGTCGTCCTGAACACGCTCGGCGTCGCCGTGCTGGCGCCGCTGGCGCTGGGCCGCGAGGCGCCACTCTTCCCCGTGTCCCCCTCGCCGTACCTGGCCGCGCAGCTGGTCTTCACGATCGCCCTCTTCGGCGGGGTGTTCGCGTGGCTCGCGCTGCAGCCGCGGGTCCACCGCCCGCTGGTGGTGGTGGCCGCCATCGGGAAGCTGGGGTTCTTCGCGCTCGCCGCCGTCTACGCCGCCACGGGCGCGCTCCCCACGGGGGCCGTCGCCAGCGCCGCCCCCGATCTGGTGCTGGGGGCGGTGTTCCTGGCGTGGGCGCGCGGGGCGCGCTGACCGGGCCGTCGCGATCGCGGGCGCCGCGGTTAAGCGCGCGTTAGGCGCCTGCGCGTAGCGTGGCGGCGAGGGGAGGCGCCCACGGGCGCCGCCTCGACCGGTCGGCGCCCCGACGGCGTCCCGGGTCGGCTCCGCGGAGCCGGGAAGCGAGACCGCGATGATCCACGTGCGTACCCTCGGCGCCCTGATCGCCCTCACCCTCGTCCTCGGCGTCGCCGCCGCGCAGACGAACCCGCTCGCGCCGGCGCCGGCGCCGGCGCCGTACGTCGAGACCTTCTCCGGCAGCGACCCCGCCGTCGTGTTCGGCGGCGTCCTGTCGATCGGCGCGGACGCACCCTGGACGGGCGCGCTGACCGGGTCGGCGTACGAGCTGCGCAACGCCACGGACGGCGGCGCCGTGCGCTTCCACTACCTCACGTCGCTGCCGGGCGCCAGCGGCCCGCTGTCGCAGGGCGCGGTGTCGGTCGAGGTCGTGGTGCGCGCGGGAGCGAGCGACGACGTCGCCGGTGCGGGCCTGATCCTCGACTACCAGGAGGCGACGCGCGACTACTTCGCGTTCGTCGTCACGGCACGCGGCTACGCGCTGTACCGGCGCGACGCGCAGGGGCTGCGCGCGCTCGTGGCCGAGGCCTCCGATCTCGTCCGCGCCGGCGCCGCGCACCGCCTGACCGCGCGCACCACCGGCGGCCAGGTGGACCTGTTCATCGACGACACCTTCGTGCTGGGCCTGGAGAGCGGCGGCCCGCTGGACGGGGGCATCGGGATCGTGGCGATCGGCGCGGGCACGTTCGAGTACCGGACGTTCGTGCGCCAGGTTCCCTGAGGGGCGCACGGGGGCACGGGGGACGGCGGCGACCGCGTCCCGCCGGATCCGAGCCGCGCGCGAACGCGCGCTGCACGGCATCGCGTCAGAATCCCGGGAGTACCCGCGTCGTACTTCTGTTCACATGACTCGGGTTCTCTCCTCCGCAGCCGATCACGTTCCGCCGTCCACCGCGCCAGGCTCGCGCGCGGTCGGCGCGGGGTCGTTCGCAGCGCGGGCGACGCGGCCGCGGCGCCTGGGCGCCACCCTCCTCGAGCTCCTGATCGCACTGGCGATCTTCGGCATCGTGACCGGCATGGGCGCGCTCGGCCTCCGGCCGCCGCCCGCCCGTCTGGCCGCCAACGCGCTGCAGGCCGCCGTGCAGCAGGCGCGCTTCGAGGCGATCCGGGCGAACCGCCCCATGGTGGTCGCGATCGACGCCGAGGCTCGCCTGGTGCGCGTGAGCAGCGCGACGGACGCCGCCACCGTGGCGTGCGGTTCGGTGACCCTGGTGCGCGAGGTGCCGTTCGCCGAGGACGGCCGCGCGACCGTCGACGCCGCTGCGTTCCCCATCGTGTGGCTGCCGAGCGGGCAGCCCCGCACCTGCGACGGCTCGCCCTTCGCCCTGGCCGGCGTCGGCGTCGGCGTCAGCGACGCCTACCGCAGCCTGAGCGTGATCGTGGGAGCGGGCGGAGAGGTGGTCGTGCGATGACGCGCGCCCGGTCTTCGCGCCAGGGCCTGACCCTGATCGAGGTCATTGTCTCGATCGCGATCCTCGCGGTCGGCGTGCTGGCGGCGGCCGGCCTCCAGGCCAGCGGCCTGCAGGGGACGCGCACCGCCAACGCGATGCAGTCGCTCCACGCCGAGGCCCGCAACGAGCTCGCCGCCTGGCGCGCCAACCTCGCGACGGCGTCGTACACGGCGCCCGAAGAGGGATCCTGCCTGACGAACTCGCAGCGCTGCACGGTCGAGATCCGTCCCTGCGCCTGGCTCGCGGGCGACCTCGACTGCACCTTGGCGCAGGTGGCGACGCCCGCCGCCCAGGCGCTGCGGGTGACGGTCGCGGACGGTGGCCAGTCCGTGTCGCTGCGCACCGTCGTCGCCGGAGCGCTGCCGTGAGGCGGCGCGCCGGCGGCTTCACGCTGGTGGAGTTGCTCGTGGCCAGCTCCGTGCTGATGACCATGCTCGCCGCCCTGGGCACGCTGTTCCTGTCGTCGAGCCGGGCGTACGAGGGCAACCGCGCCGCCTCGGCCGCGGCAGGCCAGCTGCGCAGCGCCGTCCACGCGCTGCAGTACGACGTGTCCATGGCCGGCTTCGTGGGCCTGGACGCCGGTGCGCCCGACCGCGAGGTCGGCGTACCGCTGACGGTGACCCTCGCGGGTTCCGGCGCCGCGCCGGACGCAAGCCGGGCCATCGCCGAGATCGCCGTGCGCTACGTCGAGACGCGCTACGCGCAGGGTGCGCCGGCGGTGCGCGAGGTCGCCTACCGGGTCCGCGACGGCGCCCTCGAGCGCCGCGAGGGGCCGGACGGCGCCTTCGTCGCCATCGCCGACGGCGTCATCGAGTTGCGGTTGGTCCGCTATCGCCGCCAGGGCACCAGCACCGCGGCACCGAGCGCGTCGGTCCCGGCAGACCTCACCGGCCTGGACCTGCGCATCGTCTACCGCCACGGGACGGCCGAGCGAGCCGAGGAACTCAGCGTGTCGCTCCTCAACCGGCCATGACGACGAGGGCTCCCATGTCGAACACCATCCCCCACGCCCCCGAGCCGAGCGCCGCCCGCCGTCGCGGGATCGCGCTCATCAGCGTGCTGTTCGTCCTGGCGGCGATCCTGGCCCTCGGGGCCGGAACGCTGGTGCTCACGAACACGAACCTGCTCATGACCCAGAACCTGGTGGCGGCGTCGGTGGCGCGCGCGCACGCCGAAGCGGGCGTCGACGCCGCGATCGCCGCGCTGGCGGCCGCCTACCGGAGCACGGGCAGCCTGCCCACGAACGTCACGGCCATCCCGGGTGCGCTGCTCGCGGACGGCGCGCTGGACTACGCCTTCGCCTCGCCGCCCGAGTGGAGCGGCGACCACGTCACGATCCGGGTGGTCGGACGCGGCCCGCGCAACGCCGAGTACGTGGCCGAGGCGCTCGTGTCGTTCTCCGGCGGCGCGCAGAGCGGCGCGAGCCCGTTCACGGGCGCCGTGATCGGCTGCGAGGGCGTGCTGGTGTCGAACAGCGGGACGGTCAACTCGTTCGACTCGCGGGTCGGCCCCTACCACGCCTCCACGGCCGGCCGCGCGGGGTCGGTCCAGACGGTGGAGCCGGGCGCGCTCGTCCAGATCACCGGCAACTCGCCGATCTTCGGCGACGTGCTCTCCACCGGCGGCGTCACCACCACCGGGTCGTCGCGGGTCCTGGGCGAGATCCGCGCCAGCGGCGACGTCACGATCGGCGCCAACGCCGTCTACGAGGGCGGCATCCGCACCACCGGGACCGTCCGCCTCAACAACACCGCCACCTTCCACGGCGACGTCTCGAGCAACGAGAGCGTCGTCTTCGCCAACGGCGCGAAGGTGCACGGCAGCGTGTTCGCCGGCACCGGCGTCGCGTTCAACAACACCGGCGCGCGCGTGCACGGCAGCGTCCAGACGGGTGGCAACGTGACCCGCGGTCACAGCAACGCATCCGTCGTGCACGTCGACGGGACGACCACGACCGGGTCCGCGCCGGTCCCGAACGTGCCCGTGGCCCCCGAGGCGTGCGACCCGATCGACGTCGTCGCCATGGCGGCCGCCTACGGGGACCTCCCCGCCTCGGGCACGCTGTCGACGGGGTACCCGCGGAACCGCTGGGAGATCACCCCGAGCGGCGTCCGCTACTACGACGAGACCTGGAACGTGAAGGCGTGGGTGACCGACGCCGCCCGCGTCGCCCACCCGGTCGAGATGTTCGGCCGTCCGGTCACGATGATCAAGACGAACGACATCAACCTCGGCAACGGCGAGCTGCGCATCACCGGCGGCGACGTCGTCCTGTACGTCGACGGTAACCTGACGCTGGGCACCGGCGGCGGCGCGGGCCTGATCATCGACCCCGACAGCTCGCTCACGGTGATCGTGACCGGCCGGACGCGGATCGGCAGCTCGGTCCAGATGGCGGGCCGCGCCCCGGTGAACGCCAACGGCACGCCCGCCTTCGCGCTCTACTCGACGATGAACCAGGCCAACGCCAACTCGTGGGACCCCAAGGGCATCAGCGTCGAGGGCAACTCGCGCCTGACGGCGGCGATCTACGCCCCGCTGACGAACGTGTCCGTGAACGCCGGCGGCGGCATGTTCGGCTCGGTCCGCGGTCGGCGCGTCGACGTGACGGGCGGCGCGGGCTTCCACTACGACGAGGCGCTCGGCGCGGTCGCGAGCGGCGCGCCCGGCGGCAACACGGCCGGCGAGGGGATGCGGGTGCTGGCGCGGCGGTGACGCTGCGGCGTCCGTGGCCGGCCGGGCGCGCACGGCGTGCTACCGTCCCGCCATGAGCCTCCTCGTGCCGATCCTGCTCGTCTCCGGCGCCGGCTTCGGCATCGTCGGCATCGTCCTCGCGGCCTCCGGCCAGACGGTGATCGGCCTGGCCCTGCTGGCGGTCGGCATCGCGGACGCCGCCGTCGCGCTGGTGCTGCGGAGCCGCAACCGGTTCTGAGCGCCACCGCGATGACGCGGGCGGTGGGCCCGTTCGTGCGTGCTACCTTCCGACCGTGCGCCTCTCCCTCCGCCGCCTGAACCGCGCGACCCTCGCGCGGCAGCTCCTGCTCGAGCGACATCCGCTGCCGGTGACGGATGCCGTCCGGCGGCTCGTGGCGCTGCAGGCGCAGGAGCCGGCGTCGCCGTACCTGGCCCTGTGGAACCGCCTGCGCGGCTTCCGGCCCGACGACCTCGCGGACGCCTTCCGCGACTACGCCGTGGTGAAGGCGCCCCTCATGCGCATCACGCTGCACGCGGTCGCCGCCGAGGACCGCGCCGAGTTCCATCGTGCGATGACGCCGACGCTGCGCGCTGCGGGCCTGAACGATCGCCGCTTCCGCGACAGCGGGCTCTCGGACGCCGACGCGGACGCGCTCGTGCCGCACCTCCTGGCGTTCGCGGTGCGGCCCCGCCGCCGTGCGGAGATCGAGGCAGCGTTGACCGAGCACCTCGGCCGCGAACAGCCGCCGGGTGTATGGCGGGCGTTGCGGTCGGTGGCGCCGCTGGTGCACGCGGCGTCGGACGAGCCGTGGTCGTTCGGGAGGACGCCGGTGTTCGTCGCGGCGCCGGACGCGCATGAGGCGGCGAGGAGTCCCGGGGGCGACGCGGTCGCCGCCGCCGCGGCAGGCGGCGAGCCGCGCGAGGCCGCCGCCCCAGACGACGCGACCGCGGCTGCAGCCCGCCTGGCGTGGCGCTACCTGGCGGCGTTCGGGCCGGCCACCAAGCAGGACTTCGCGCAGTTCGCCCTGCTGCGGCAGAGCGAGGTCGGACCCGCCTTCGCCGTGCTGGCCGGTCGCCTGGTGGTGCGCGAGGGGCCCGGCGGCGCCAGGCTCTACGACGTACCCGACGCGCCCCTGCCCGAGGACGACGCGCCCGCGCCGCCGCGGCTGCTGGGCATGTGGGACAACGTCCTGCTCGCCTACAAGGACCGAGCCCGGGTCATCCCGCCCGCCTACCGCCCCCGTGTGATCCGGCGCAACGGCGACGTGCTCCCCACCGTGCTGGTCGACGGCCACGTCGCTGGCGTGTGGCGGGCCGTGGACGGCGCCGTCGAGGTCACGGCCTTCGAGAAGCTCTCCGACGATGCCTGGGACGGCATCGAGCGGGAGGCGCGCGGTCTGTTGGCGCTGATCGCCGGCCGCGACGACGCCGTCTACGGTCGCTACGGGCACTGGTGGTCGAGGATCGAGGGGGCACGCGTGCGGGTCGTGGGGCGGGCGTGAGGGGGAGCGGGCGGGCGGCCGAACGCGCGATGCTGCGGCACTTCCTTGCCGCCCTGGCGTACCGCACGCAGAAGGCGCTGCGCGGCGCGCCGGAGGCGTTCGGCGAGTTCCGGGCCCGGCGACAGGTGCGCACGCCGACCGAGCTGGTGCGGCACATGACCAGCGTGCTGGGTTACGCCCGAACGTTCTTCGTCGGCGGCAGCTACCGCCCGGAGCCCCTGCCCGACCTCGCCGCCGAAGTGCATCGCTTCCACGCGATGTTGGCCGACCTGGCGCGGCACCTCGACGCCGGGTCGGAGCTGACGGGCACCACGGAGGAGCGGCTCTTGCAGGGACCGTTCGCCGACGCGATGACCCATGCAGGCCAACTCGCCATGCTCCGCCGATTGGCGGGATCGCCCGTCCCGCCCGAGAACTTCATCGTGGCGGAGGTCGATCCGGCGAACCTGGGTCCAGAGCAGCCGTACCCGGTCAGTCCGGACTCCGTGTGGCCGGAGGCGCCCGAGTCCGGTGGTGAGCGCCGGTGACGCGGGTCGAGCGTCGCGGCCCGTGACGGTGGTGCCGCGGGCTCGCGGCCGCATGGGCCGCGAGCCCGTCGTCGGCATCGGTCGCTCGCCTCAGGCCGCGCCGAACCGCACCCCGCCCGTGTAGTCGACCATCCAGTGCACGCCGTAGCGGTCGACGCAGCCGCCGAAGAGCTCGGCCCACTCGGTCCGGTCGAGGGGCATCTCGATGGTGCCGCCGGCGGCGAGCGCCTCGAACACGCGGCGCGCCTCGGCCGCGTCGGTCGCCGCCAGGTGGATCTGGACGTTGTTGCCCACGCGGAGGTCCTTCGCCTGCGCGCCGGACACGTCCGATCCCATCAGCACGGTGTCGTCGGCGATCGGCAGGGAGACGTGGGCGACGAGGTGACCCTCGTCGCTCGAATCCATGCCCATGTCGCGGTAGCGGACCATGCTGGGTTCGCCGCCGAAGACGCCGCGGTAGAACGCGAAGGCCTCTTCCGCGGTGCCGGGGAAGTTCAGGTACGGGGTCGCTCGTTTCATCGTCGTCTCCTCGTGGCCGCGGCGGGGCGATCGGACCATCGGTCGGCGCCGCGCCGCGCGCGCGTCACGCGTCGGGGTACTCGTCGGGGTACGGCATGGTGGGGCTGCCGGCCTGGAGGGCGAGGCCGGTGGTGCGGCCCTTCGGCTCCTCCCACGGCTCCTGGCGGCCGAGGGCGGTGAGGTCGAGGAGGTCGTTCGAGTTGCCGACCTCGGCGCCGCGCGCGTACGTCGAGTAGGTGTGGAACACGCGCTCGCCCACGCGCAGGAAGCAGCTCAGGCCGGGCAGCTCGATCGGCTGCTTGCCGCTCACGTAGCCGGCGGTGCCGGCGCGTTCGTGCTCCTCCCGCGTCCGGTAGTTGTACTGCAGCGGGGCCACGCGCTCGTCGAGGGTGACGTGGAAGTCGTAGTTGAAGGGGGAGCCGCCGGACGAGTACCACGGCATGCGCCAGCCCATGCGCTCGCGGAAGGCCGCGAGCTTGGCGTACGGCGCGCGCGACACCAGCACGAAGGTGGTGGTGCGGGCGCGCAGGTGGTTGAGGTGACCGCGCGCGACCTCGTCGACGGCGGCCGAGCAGCTGCGGCACGGGAGGTCCCAGTCGGGGCCGTACATCACGTGCTGGACGATGAGTTGCAGCCGTCCCTCGAACAGGTCGAGCAGACCGACCTCGCCGCTCGGACCCTCGAAGCGGTAGTCGGTGGTCACTTCGACCATCGGCAGGCGCCGCCGGTCGGCGTTGAGCGCGTCGCGCGCGCGGGTGAGCGCCTTCTCGCGCTCGAGCAGGTCGGTGCGCGCGCGCAGCCAGGTCTCGCGGGTGACGACCTCCGGCAGGTTCAGGCCTGCGAGGCCGTCGTGGTTTGGGTCGTCGTGCATGGCGGTGTCCCCCGTTCCCGCGGCGCGGCGCGCCGCGCGGTCGCCCTAGGTGTGGCCGTCGAACCGGTCGCGCGCCTCCTTCCAGGCCGGCAACGCCGCCTCCAGCACGCGGCGCCCGGCCTCCGTCAGCGCGAGCGGCCGCTCGCGCGCGTCGTCCGTTCCGAGCGTCTCGATCCACCCCTGCCGCTCGAGCGTCGCGGCGCTGCGGGTGAGCGTCGTCCGCTCGAGCCCGAGCCCGTCGGCGACGCGGATGCGGCCGGTCGGTCCGCGCTGCGCCAGCATCGCCAGGATCGAGAACTGCGTCGAGCGCAGACCGTGCGGCCGCAGGAAGCCGTCGAAGTGGCGCGTGACGGCGCGGGCGCGCCGGCGGGCGGCCAGGCAGGGGCACGCGCGTGTCTCTTCGACATCGACGCTCGGCGACACGGTAGATAGGTGTATACACACGGACCAGGGGTGACGTCAAGCGGACGACGGTCGCGGCCGGGTCGGTCGCCGGCCGCGTATCCTGCCGTGGCCGAGAGGGGGAACGACGTGGACGTGATCGAGCACAACCGCGCCGCCTGGAACCGCGAGTCGGCCGAGGGCGGCGCGTGGTCGCAACCCGTGACGCCCGAGACGATCGCCGCGGCGCGCGCCGGTACGTGGTCGGTCGTCCTGACGCCCACGAAGCCCGTGCCCGCGGCGTGGTTCGGCGACCTGCGGGGCATGGACGTCCTCTGCCTCGCCTCGGCCGGCGGCCAACAGGCGCCGGTGCTGGCCGCCGCGGGGGCGAACGTCGTGAGCTACGACCTCTCCGACGAGCAACTGGCCAAGGACCTGGCCGTCGCCGAGCGCGAGGGGCTGCCGCTTCGCTGCGTTCGCGGCGACATGGCCGACCTGCGCGGTGTGGGCGACGAGGCCTTCGACCTGGTGTTCCACCCGGTCTCGAACGTCTTCGTGCCCGACGTGATGCCGGTGTGGCGCGAGTGCCACCGCGTGCTGCGCCGCGGCGGGCGGCTGCTCGCAGGGATGATGAACCCCTGCTACTTCCTGTTCGACCACGACGACGCCGAGCGCGGTCACGCGCCGGAGGCGACCTACCCGCAGCCGTACGCCGAACCGGCGAGCCTCTCGGCGGAAGCGCGGCGTCGCTGGGCGGAGCGGGGCGGACCCGCGCACTTCGGGCACTCGCTCGAGGCGCAGATCGGCGGGCAGGCGGCCGTGGGCTTCGCCGTGATCGGGCTGTACGAGGACCGGTGGACGCTCGAGGCGACGCCGCTGGCGCGGTACTTCCCCGTTGCGTTCGCCACGCTGGCGGTGAAGCCGGGGGGAACCTAGGCGGCCGGGACCCGTGGGCGCCCCCACGGGCGTCGGGGTCGGGACCTCAGTTCGCCCGGCCGGCCGAGCGTCGCTCCGTTCGCGATGGTGGTGGGCTCGCGGGCGGCCGCGAGGTCGTCGGCGGGCCGGCGGCCGCGGGACGCCGGGAGCCCTCGCGGTGCAGCATCGCCACCACGTGCTCGGCGTCTCGAGCGACGCCGTGAACCATGCTGGATGACGCGGCGTGGAGGAACGTCTGGCCCACGAACGCCAGACCGGGGACGTCGACGGCGAGGCCTCGGCGGTGGCGGGGCCGGCCCGTCGCGTCCCACACGGGCAGGTCGATCCAATCCAGGCCACCGTGGAACCCCGTGCACCAGATCACGTTGGTCGGCGCCAGGACGCGCCCGTCCTCGAGCCGTGGACGCCCGTCCACCACGTCGGCGACGCGCGGGACGCGCTCGACGCCGGCGGCGGCGATGTCGCGCGGCTTGAGCCGGATGAGCGGCCCGCCGCGCGAAAGGAACTTCGGTCGAACGGCGCGTCCGACCGGCGTACCGCCCGTGAGCAGGCGGTGGAACACCCCGCGCAGCAACAGCGGTGCCAACACGCGCCGGCCAAGGGTCTCGTCGATCGCGAACGGGAGATGCCCGGTGCCACGCCCGGCCAGCCAGGTCGGGTGCCCCGACGCGACCTCGATCGCGATCTCCGCGCCCGAGTTGCCGGCGCCGACGACCAGGACGGGCCCCTCGCGGAGCTGCGTCGGATCGCGGTAGTCGTGCGAGTGGAGTTGGCGCACCGCCGGATCGAGCAGCGCCGCGAAGGGGGGAACGCGCGGCACCTGGTGGTCCGACATCGCGACCACGACCGCGTCGGCCTCGATGCGGCCGCCCGCCGTCTCGGCCACGAAGCGTCCCCCGGCGCGCGACAGCCGCAGGACACGCACGCCGGTCCGGATCGGGAGGCCGAAGCGGTGCGCGTAGGCCTCGAGGTAGTCGGCCATGTCGTTCTTGGTGGGGAAGGCATGCGGCGGCCCCGGGAAGGGCATGCCCGGAAGCGCGTCGTAGCGAGCCGGCGTGAAGAGCCGCAGGGACGACCACCGCTCGCGCCACGCGGCACCGACGCGATCGGCGGCGTCGACGATCAGGAACGGCCGGCGGCGGCGAGCGAGTTCGTAGCCGACCGCCAGTCCCGCCTGGCCCGCCCCGATCACGAGCGTGGCGACGCGTTCGGCGGGCGAGTCCGCGAGAGCGGGGGGCGTGCGGGG
>ERZ869909.2101-NODE-2101-length-14207-cov-4.477636_pt1 | contig 14207 bp, 12 predicted proteins | sample MGYA00520892_ERZ869909 | MGnify/ENA primary metagenome ERZ869909 (study PRJEB32215, sample SAMEA104723947) | bioreactor metagenome | biome: bioreactor; feature: anaerobic bioreactor; material: water | place: China | collected 2015-03-12 ... | reverse complement strand
CTGCAATAGAACGCGCGATTGTCGATGGCGCTGATTATGTTGAGCTTGATGCCCGCCATACCGCCGATGGTCAGTTAGTGCTCATTCATGACCGTGATATGTTACGGATAGCCGGTGAGCCAAGACCAATTTGGACGGTGGACTTCAGCGAAGTGCAGGATCTCGATATCGGCAGTTGGTTCGCGCCGGAGTTTAGCAATGAGCGTTTGCCCACATTAGCGCAGGCAGTCGAGCTCTTGCGCGGGCGAGCGGGACTCTATTTAGAAGTGAAGGGCGCGCCACAGATGCCCGATTTAGTGCCGATGGTATTGGCTGAACTGCGGCGGCTTGAATTCATCGATGAGACGATTTTAGCGTCACTAGCTCCAGTGGACTTGGCTGCAGCGCGCGCCATTGAACCGCAATTGCGAACCAGTTTGCTGGTGCATACGTCGGTCGGCAGGTTAGCAGGGCAAGACGTTGACATGTATGGTATTCGAGCGGCTTTAGCGACCCCAAGAAACTTAAATCGCCTGCGCGCACAGGAGCAGGGCGTACATGTTTGGACCGTCAACGACGTCGCTGGCATGGAACGAATGATCGATATCGGTGTCGATGGCATTATAACCGATCGCCCCGATTTACTGACTGAAGTATTGCAGCAGCGGGCGGAATTGAATCCTGTCGAACGGTGGTTGTTACGTTTTCGCTATCGACTTTGGTAATTCGAGGAGAATCATGATGATCGCATCGCGTGTGGTCGATAGTCCACTTGGGCCAATCACGATTACAGCAACGGCTACGGGAATTTGTGGCTTAGATTTTGGGGCCTATGTTCAGGACAAATCTAGCGTTCAGACAAATATGCAATCCCAGCCCCAGCCTGCTGAACAAGCGCAGGCCGAAGGGTGGTTGTCGCAGCTCAGTACAGAATTAGCCGAATATTTTGACGGGCAGCGACAGCAGTTTACGGTGCCGTTGGTGCCGCAAGGGACCGAGTTTCAACAGCAGGTTTGGCAAGCACTGACCACGATTCCTTATGGGGCAACGGAAAGCTATCGTTGGTTAGCTGAACAAGTGTTTCGTCCGCGGGGCTTTCAAGCCGTCGGCCAGGCCAATGGGCGCAACCCGATTGCGATTTTAATTCCCTGTCACCGAGTCATTAACCTCGACGGTGGGCTTGGCGGTTACAGTGGTGGACTCGACAAAAAGGAGTGGTTACTTGCTCATGAAGCACGTTTATGCGGTTAAAGTTGTCGTCGCTTCGATTGGTTTAGTTGGTATTTTGGCACTGAGTGGTTGTGGTCGCTCGGAGCCTGTACGCACGACTTTACCACCGGGAGAATTACCCAGTGTGCAGCGGCAGATGCAAGTATTGAATGATTTTACCTTGTCGCAATGGCGAGGCTGCAACACCGACTTTGAGCGCGGCCAAATTCTTGGTCGCGATGGTTATCAAAATTACTGGGTATGCTGGGGAACAACCTCGAGCGAGCACCGTTATGCATTCACTTTGTTAGCGGCACCGGGTAACGAGCAAGGTGCGCAGGTCAAACTTGAGTTTCGCCGTGGCCATGAGCTCGGCACCAACGCCTTGTTGCGAACTTTCTTTTTGCTCGCCGGGGTCGACGATGAAGATGAGCGCCTGCGCATGCGCTCGGACGTGAGCCGATATTTAATTACGCCGCCGGACGTACGCCGGATGATGGTGCAGGCGAGTCAAACGCCCAATGGCTTGATCATGGAAATGGGTTACAACATGCCACGTTCGGGCTATACGACCTTGCAAATCAATGCACGTTCACCGGCGACCGGTGACGAAGAAGAGAGCCCTTCAGCGCCAATGTCACCGATTGAAACTGACGCTGAGGACGACGAGGAAACGCAAGGGCTTTAGCCTTACTCGGACTCCTTCGGTGGCCGCTGGCGCAAGATCAGGCTGTACATGACGGGCACCACAATCAATGTGAGTAATGTCGCAAAACCAAGGCCGAACATAATGGTCACCGCCATGCTGGCAAAAAACTCATCGAACAACAGCGGAATCATGCCGACGATCGTCGTGACCGCGGCCATCATTACTGGGCGAACCCGGCTAACAGCCGCGTCGACCAGCGCTTGATAACCGGATTTGCCGCTACGCTCTTCGGTATTGACCTGCTCGAGCAAGACTATCCCGTTCTTAATTAACATACCGGTGAGCGACAGAATACCGAGCAGAGCCATGAAACTAAAGGCCTGATTGGTCAAAAGCAAGCCCAAGGTAACGCCAATAATTGACAATGGAACTGTGGTCCAAATCACTACCGCTTTGCGCACAGAACTAAACAGCAGTACGGTAATAATGAACATGGCTAAATAGCCGAGCGGTAAGGACGCAAACAGCGCATTTTTAGCTTTACTTGAAGCTTCGTACTCACCACCCCACTGCATTTCATAGCCAGGCGGTAACGCAATGGCTTCGATGTCGGCACGCACGCGAGCAAACATTTGTGCGGGCGTTTCCTCATGCATGGGATAGGCATCGGCCATGACCGCAAGCGTGCGTTTGCGATCACGGCGGTGAATAATTTGCTCTTCCCAGGCGAGCGGCATGCTGTCGATCACTTGGGCCATCGGGATGTAGCGGTTCAACGCGGGGCTATAGACTTGAATGTCCTGCCATTGCTCAAGATAAACGCGCTCTTCTTCGGGGGCGCGGACGACAATCGGTAATAAATTGGTGCCATCGCGATAGACACCCACGCGCTGGCCTTGGAAGTTGGCGAGAATAAGGTCATCAATATCCTGTTTGGTAATGCCGACTCGCCGCGCATGGGACTCGTTAAACTGTGGTCGCAAGACTTTGCTGCGTTCACGCCAGTTGTCACGAATCAGATTTAGTCCTGGATCAGCGCGGAAGATGGCTTGCGCTTGCAATGACAGCTGGCGCAAAACGTCTGGATCAGAGCCGCTAAAACGAACTTCCACGGCGGCTTTGACCGGCGGACCAATTTCCATCCGCCGCAGTTGCATGCGGGCATCGGGATGGTGGGCGGTGAGATGTTGTTGGGTTCTTGCAATCAAACTCGGCAATACGTCCGGCGTGGCGCTACGGACAATGAGCTGAGCGTAGTTCTCATGCTGCATTTCAACGATATAGGGCAGGGTAAAGCGCGGCGCGCCTTGGCCCACGGTGCTGGCAACCTGAGTGACCTCGGGTTGCTGTAATAGCCATCGTTCGGCCTTGGCACTGTCGCTGGCAGTTGCCCGAATATCGGTCCCTTGTGGATACCAAAGATCCACATAAAATGCCGGTGTATTGGAACTCGGGAAGAAGCTTTGCTTCACTTGCGTGAAGCCAATCAGCGCAAATACCAGCAGTCCGGTCATCAGTACCATGGTGCCAACCCGGAAACGCAACGCGAAAGCAAGCAAATTGCGGTAGCTGCGATAGACGCGATTACCGTACAACTCGGCATCACTTGCGGCTGTTTTAATGCCCTTGCGGAACAGGCGGTCGCCCAAAAACGGTATGAGCATTAAAGCAGTGAACCAACTGAGTCCGAGTGACAATAACAACACCCAAAACAATGACCCAGCAAATTCACCGGTGGCGTCTTTCGACAGCCCAATCGGGGCAAAAGCGAGAATGGCGATAACCGTTGCACCCAGCAATGGCCACGCGTTTTGCCGCAATACATGTTGGGCCGCGCGCAAACGGCTTTGTCCACGCTGAACGCCAACGAGCATACCTTCGGTAACCACAATGGCATTGTCGACCAGCATTCCGAGGGCAATAATTAAGGCACCGAGGGAAACCCGATGGAGGTTAATTCCCAACAGGTACATGAAAATAAAGGTGCCAAGAACGGTTAAAAGTAGAACGAAACCAATCAAGAAGCCACTGCGCAAACCCATGGTAAGCAAGAGCGCAACAATGACAATCACCACGGCTTGCGCCAAGTTAAGCAAGAAGCCAGAGACTGAGTGGTCAACTTCTTCGGGTTGGTTGTAAATAATATTCAGCTGCATACCAACCGGCGTGTTGGCTTCGAGTTCAGCGAGTCGCTGATTCAGCGTGGCACCCACCTCCACCACGTTGACGTTGCGAGCAAACGAGACACCAACCCATAGTGAAGGCTGTTCATTAAAGCGCAACACATGCGTCGGAATCGGCTGCAGTTGGCGATAAATCGTTGCCACATCGCCTAAGTATATTTGCTCTCGTGCACCTGGGTTACTAATGATTAAAGTACTTAGTTGTTCGACGGACGAGAATTCACCACTGGTCTCAAAGCGAACGGCATGATCCCCCAGCCGCACGCGACCCGCGTTAGACACGGTGTTTTGGGTTGCTAACAATTCGTAAATACGTTGTGGCGGTATACCGAGGTTAGCTAAACGAGCACGCGAGACTTCGGCAACGACTTGCTCTTGTTGCATGCCACTAATAATGACTTTAGCGATCCCAGGAACTAGCGCGAGCTCGCGTCGGAGGTACTTGGCGTGGTCCTTGAGCGCAGGTAAATCATAGCCGTCGCCAGTGAGTGCGAGCAGTACGCCAAAGACGTCGGAGAAATCGTCTTTGACCATGACCGGGCCTGCTCCGGGAGGCAGGTTGCGGGCTTGGTCGTTTACTTTACGGCGCAGTTCGTCCCAAATTTGCGGAATTTGATGAGACCGATAGGTGTCTTTCACTTCCACCATGATTTGCGACTGGCCGGGCATCGACGTGGAGGTGATATGGTCAATGTATTCCAATTCTTGCAAGGCGTTCTCTAACGGAACAGTAACTTCTTCCTCGACTTGTTGCGCCGAAGCACCCGGGTAGGGAGTAACGACCAAAGCCTGCTTAATGGTGAATTCAGGATCTTCGAGACGCCCCAAGCTTTGCAGGGCGATGAATCCACCAATGAGAAGAATAAACAGCAAAATCCAAGAGGTCGTTGGCCGTTCGATACTATAGCGCGCAAGGTTCATGCTTACAGTCCTCGCTCACGAATCCATGGCCGCACCGTTTGCCCTTCGTGAAGTTGATGGACACCAGCGGTCACCACGTGCTCGCCGGGTTCAAGACCTTGTAAAATCACCACGTCACTGCTAGTGGCGGGGCCAATCGTGACCCGACGAGCGCTCAAGCGGCCGCGATTCTGCTGGTTTTCAGGCGTATAAACCCAAACCATCCGCACCTGTTCGTCAAGCGCGGAGCCTGGTGGCGAGAATAACGCAGCAATGGGAACACTGATGCGCTGCTGTTCTTGCGGCAATACTTGGGCAGCGTCGATTACGACGGTCGCGGTCATACCCGGCAGAATATTGCCTTCTGCAGGCTTGGGCAGGGTAAACACCACGCGATAGGTATTGGTTGCGGGGTCGGCAATGCGATCCCACTCGCGAATCTGGCCTTGATAGACATGGTTAGGCAATGAATCGAAGATGATCTCGGGCTGGTAATCGGTATCGCGGCGGACTTGTGAAAACAGGCGCTCTGGCACTTGAATACTGACATCGATCATGTCGTCTACGTGGAGAGTGACAATTGGTTGCTGCGGGCCGACGTTCTCAAATAACTCCACGTGTAAATTAGCAATGACGCCATTAAATGGTGCGCGCAGGCGAGTATAGCCGACGTTCGCGTTGGCAGTATTGAAGTTAGCTCGAGCCACCGCTAACTCGGCGCTCGCTTCGTCGAATTGGGCTTGTGAAATAACATTTTGGGTAATGAGCTGTGCTAGCCGATCATATTGGGCTTGTGCAAGCTCTGCCCGCGCTCGAGCCTGTGCGGCAGCGAGTTCATAGTCAGTTGGGTCGAGTGCTGCAATGAGGTCACCTTTTTGTACTTCATGGCCTGGACGCCAAGGAAGTTCGGTGACTTCGCCACCCACCCGAAAGGTCAGGTCGGCCGTTTTCGTGGCCGCAACTACAGCCGGGAATCGACGGATTTCACTGTCGGCACTAGCGCCAACGGTAAGAAGCTGAACCGGTCGCGGTTGTTCGGCCACCTCGGTTTGCGGTGCCGGTGAACAGGCACTCAAGAAAAGAACGGTGAGAACCCAACCATAGTGACGAGTTAAACGTGGGCGAGCTTGCGACACATGGCACTCCTTAAAATGTGGACGGTGTTGGTAACAGCCGTGAATGAACTTTAGCGAAAGCGATAAGCGTAAGTATAGGGTGCAAAAATATAAAGTTATATTAAAATAAATTGTTATTTCATTAAATCTAACTTAACGAGTTGCTATGAAAATTTGGCCATTCTGGGGACTTACCCAAGTTGTCGAGAGTGGCAGCTTCGAGCGGTGGCTATTAGAAGCTCTTTTACCGAACTGTCACGGCACTGACATGAAATTGCCATATAATTAGAAAAACAAAAAAATTACGGAGCGACTTATGTCTGAACCTCAGACTACTCAGACCACAGCAGCCACCGAAAACACCATCCCGTTTCGCGATGCATTGCGAATTTGGTGGAAAATCGGGCTATTGAGCTTTGGCGGACCGGCCGGGCAAATCGCCCTCATGCATCGGCTGATTGTCGAAGAAAAGCAGTGGTTGAGTGAAGCGCGCTTTCTGCATGCTTTGAATTACTGCATGCTTTTGCCGGGGCCAGAGGCGCAGCAATTGGCAACCTACGTCGGTTGGCTACTGCATGGTGTGAAAGGCGGCCTTGTCGCTGGTTTACTGTTTATCTTGCCCGGTGCAGTCATGATCTTGGGCCTGTCGTGGGCGTATGTCTTGCTTGGCGACGTTGGTGCGGTTGAAGGTCTCTTGTTCGGCTTAAAAGCAGCGGTACTTGCGATTGTCGCCCAAGCCATGCTGAGGCTGTCGCAAAAGGCGCTTAAACATGGCGTTGCGGTTGCGCTTGCCGTTGCGGGCTTTCTTGCGTTGTTTGTTTTCTCTTTGCCCTTCCCACTCGTGGTTATCGGCGCCGGTGTGATTGGCTGGTTTCTGGCACGGCACTGGGACTCGCAAGCACCCGCCGCAGCGGATATTGATGTGGTTGTGCGTCCCGGAACAAAACGGGCAGCAATTGTTGCTGCAGCGTTATGGCTAGGCACACTGGTTGCTTTGTTACTACTGTTTGGTGACGATTCGGTCTGGACGCAAGTCGCGTTATTCTTTTCGAAACTTGCGGTGGTGACCTTCGGCGGTGCTTATGCCGTGCTCGCGTATGTTGCTCAGCAGGCGGTAGAAAACTACGGCTGGTTGAATCCGGGGGAAATGCTCGACGGTTTAGGCTTGGCGGAAACCACGCCAGGCCCATTGATTTTGATCACCCAATTTGTCGGCTTTCTCGCAGGTTTTCGCGACGCCACGGGCATGCACCCCTTACTTGGGGCAACACTGGCGGCATTGCTGACCACGTGGGTGACATTTTTGCCCTGCTTTGTGTGGATCTTTGCGGGCGCGCCTTATGTTGAAAAACTTCGTGGGCAACCGCGCTTAAGTGCTGCACTTGGTGCGATTACCGCAGCCGTGGTCGGGGTGATTGCCAACCTCGCATTATGGTTTGCATTAAACTATTTATTCGCCGAACAACTGACCTTTAGCGGCTTCGGTATGCAGGTCTTGTTACCCGATCTGCGCAGTTTTGACATGTATGCCATGATCTTAACAGCCGCCGCATTATTGTTAATGTTTGGTCGGAAAGTCGGGCTGTTCCCGTTATTGGGCATGATGTCGGTAGCGGGGATTGGCGTTCAGTATTTCTTTTAACACCAAGATTTGGCAAAACTTTGCGTTAGGTCATTGCACCGGCGCCCAGCTCCCGCTACTATTTTTTAATCGCAGTGAACACAGTGAAGTTATCGTTTGGCACATTTAAAGGACTTTTATCACGCACTCATTCACGCTCTGAAAAACCTGATTCCGATTATTGCGGTCGTTTTGGTTTTTCAGGCGTTCGTCTTACGTACTGTTCCTGACAACAGCGTCAGCATGGCCATTGGTATTGGCATTGTGGCCATTGGTGTGGCGCTTTTCTTACAAGGCCTCGAACTAAGTATTTTTCCGGTCGGCAAAAGCTTATCTAATCAGTTTGCTCGTAAAGGCTCGGTGCCCATTCTTCTTGCGTTTGGTTTTGCGCTTGGATTCTCAGCGGTTGTCGCAGAGCCAGCTCTCATTGCCGTGGCGCAACAAGCACAAGACATTAGCGGTGGTCGCATTGACGCACTGATTTTGCGTTTAATTGTCGCCACGTCGGTTGGCTTAGTGGTTGCGCTTGGGGTCTTTCGAACCATTTTTGGTTATCCGTTACAGTGGTTCATGATTATTGGCTACATTTTGGTTGTAATTGTGACCTATTTTGCGCCAGAAGAAATTGTTGGTTTAGCCTATGATTCTGGTGGCGTAACAACCAATATTGTTACCGTGCCATTAATTGCCGCGCTCGGGATTGGTCTTGCGTCGTCGATTCGGGGGCGCAATCCACTCATTGACGGCTTCGGCTTAGTTGCGTTAGCCGTTATGGTGCCGATGATCTCCGTGCAAGTTTACGGCATTATTGTGTTCAGTGGCGCCGAGCCAGATACCACAGCGGAAATGGTGATGAGCGCAGATACCCAAGTTGCAACGGGGTTCCTCGCTGTGCTCATGGACCTGCTCGAAATGTTCCGTGATGTGTTGCCCATTATTATCACCATTGTGTTCTTCCAATATCTAATTCTGAAACGCCCACTGGCGAACCCACGACGCGTGTTGTTAGGCTTTTTGTTGGTGATTTTTGGTTTATATGCCTTTGTTGTTGGTTTGAAACTTGGCCTGTTTCCGATTGGCACGGCCATGGCTGAGCAATTGATCGAGCGCGATAGCTTTGTCTTTATCTATTTATTCGCCTTTGCTATTGGCTTCGCAACCACCATGGCGGAGCCCGCTTTGATTGCAGTTGGCCAGCAAGCGGAAGAAGCTGCGGACGGTAAATTAAACGGCAACGTGATTCGAATTTTGGTGGCGATAGGTGTTGCGATAGGCATTACCATTGGTGTCCATCGAATTATTAGCGGTGGCTCGATGCACTACTATGTCATGGGTGGCTATGTCATTGTGATTGCGCTGACGGTTTTTGCACCGAAATACATTATTGCTTTGGCGTACGATTTAGGTGGTGTCACCACCTCGGAAGTCACAGTGCCGCTAGTTACCGCACTCGGCATTGGTTTAGCCACCCACATTGAAGGTCGTAATGTTCTGATTGACGGTTTTGGTTTAATAGCATTTGCATCGATTTTCCCCATTGTTACGGTAATGGGCTATGCAATTATTGCGCAAGCAGTCACGGCTTGGCGAGAGCGAGCTGAGGCAGCAGAAACAGAGGGGTCTTAGCATGAAGTTTTCAGCATTGGTGGCCATTGTGCCAGAAGAACTTGAGCAGGAATCGATTGATGCCGCGCGCGAACAAGGCGCTGGTGGTATGACGGTGATGTCGGGGCGTGGAATTAGTAACACAGCGAAGAAATCGTTTTTTGGCATGAGTTATGATGGTAGCCAGAAAGTCTTACTGATGGTGCTTGAAAAAGGTCTGTCGCTGCACGTTATGAAAGCGATTCAAAAAGTGATTATGCCAGACGAGCACGATTCTCAAGGCATGGTATTTACCGTGCCGTTAGAGCACCTTGGCGGCATTGATATGTCACAGTTGGAGAAGTTTGAACAACATTTAGCTGAACAGTCAGTGAAAGAAACTTTGTAACCGGTTCAAGGTAAAGCAGGAGCACAGTCATGCAAGTCAAAGACGTGATGATTAAAGACGTAGTAACCATTTCGCCGTTTGCGAAGCTTCGCGAGGCGTTGAGTTTATTAAAAAGTAAAAACATCAAGTCATTGGTGGTTGAGAAACAAACCGATAGCGATGCCTATGGCTTGATTACATACACCAATATTTTGAAAACGGTGATTGCTGAAGACGGCGACATCGATTTACTCAATGTTTACGACATTTGCGCAAAACCGGCGTTAGCCGTGGGTGCGAGCTTGTCCTTAAAGCAGTGTGCTGCGATGATGGTGCAACAGCACGTGAAGCGCTTAGTGGTGCTAAAGGATAATGAACTTGAAGGCTTTGTGACCATGGATGACATCATGGGCGAGCTATTGAAAAAGGTAGACTAATGAGTCGTTTGTATTTTTTCCATGGACTGGAAAGTGGCCCCCATGGGCAGAAATATCATTTACTGAAAAATGAGTTTCCGGAATTAGAATCGCCAGATTTTCAAGGCATGGATTTGGCGCAACGCCTTGCCAAAGCCGAAGAGTTAACACGTGATCAACGCGGCTTAGTGCTGGTCGGCTCATCCTTTGGCGGTTTATTAGCGGCACGTTTGTATTGCCTGTATCCGGAACGTATTAAAGCGCTGGTGTTGCTAGCGCCCGCGGTGCATACCGAAGAGGGCGACCGCGTGACAGAATTACCGTCGCAGCAGCGCGTGCGTGTGATTCACGGTATGGCCGACGAAGTGGTTCCTTATGATAAAGTTGTTTCGTTCTGTAAACGCTTCGGGGTTCCGCTAATTACGGTTGACGACGAGCATCGATTAGCCAGTGAAACAGCTCAGCAAACCATCCTTTCAGCTGTTCAAGAAGTGTACAATGCGCGCTTTTAGTCGTCTTGGCTGACGTTTGTGAATACATGCTATAAACACGGTGAATGACTGAAATAGGCGTTGTCAGACCTGCTTAAATTCAAAACAGTCACAATTTCACGTATAATCCCCCCGTTTTCTAAATTGCTGGCCGCTTTCTTTGAGCGGCGGGCATCCACCTGAGAGGAATCATTTGTGTTAGAACAATATCGCGCACATGTGGCCGAGCGTGCCGCAGAAGGAATTCCACCCAAGCCTCTGAACCCAGAGCAAGTTGCAGACTTGGTTGAGTTGTTAAAGAACCCACCAGCCGGTGAAGAAGCGTTTTTGCTAGAACTGATCAGTGACCGCGTACCACCAGGCGTTGACGAAGCAGCCTACGTAAAAGCGGGCTTTTTAGCTGCAATCACCAAAGGTGAAGTCACTTCACCCATTATCGACAAGAAATTAGCGGTGAAACTACTGGGCAACATGCACGGTGGTTACAACATCGAAACCCTTGTTGCATTGCTTGATAACCCTGAACTGGCCGAAGCCGCTGGTGAAGAACTGAAGCACACAATTTTGATGTTCGACGCTTTCCATGACGTTGAAGAGCGTATGAAAGCAGGCAACGCTGTAGCGAAAGCTGTGGTGGAGTCGTGGGCCAATGCAGAGTGGTTCACTAGCCGCCCAGCCATGCCAGAAAAAATTACTGCGACTGTATTCAAAGTCACAGGTGAAACGAATACGGATGACTTATCACCAGCACCCGATGCATGGTCACGTCCTGATATTCCTTTGCATGCGAAAGCCATGTACAAAATGCCACGCGAAGGAATTACTAACGCGGCTGAGCAAATTGCTGAACTGAAAAAGAAAGGTAACCCTGTTGCGTTCGTCGGTGACGTTGTCGGTACCGGTTCTTCGCGGAAGTCAGCAACCAACTCCGTGTTGTGGTTCATTGGTGACGACATGCCAGGTACCCCGAACAAGCGTTCTGGCGGTATTTGTATTGGTGGCAAAGTGGCACCTATCTTCTTCAACACCATGAAGGACACCGGGACTTTAGTTTTTGAAGCAGACGTAGACAAAATGAACATGGGCGACGTCATTCATATTTATCCATTAGCGGGTAAAATTGAAAACGAAGCCGGTGAAGTGATTGCTGAGTACCAGTATGCTTCTGACGTGATTATCGATGAAGTACGCGCAGGTGGCCGGATTAACTTAATCATCGGTCGTGGTTTAACCACTAAAGCTCGTGAGTCACTTGGTTTAGGCCGTACTGACTTGTTCCGTATGCCAGAACAGCCAGTTGACAGCGGTAAAGGCTTTACTTTAGCGCAGAAAATGGTCGGTAAAGCATGTGGTATCGACGGCGTCCGTCCTGGTACTTACTGTGAGCCACGCATGACCACGGTTGGTTCGCAAGACACCACCGGCCCAATGACCCGTGACGAATTGAAAGACCTCGCCTGTTTGGGCTTTAACGCCGACTTAGTCATGCAGTCATTCTGTCACACGGCGGCCTATCCGAAGCCGGTTGATATTGAAACTCAGCACACCCTGCCAGACTTCATTATGAACCGTGGTGGTGTGTCGCTGCGTCCAGGTGACGGGATTATCCACAGCTGGTTAAACCGCATGTTATTGCCAGATACCGTAGGTACAGGTGGTGACTCGCACACCCGTTTCCCTCTGGGTATTTCATTCCCAGCAGGTTCAGGCTTAGTTGCCTTCGCAGCAGCGACTGGTGTTATGCCACTCGACATGCCTGAGTCAGTTTTGGTGCGCTTTAAAGGTAAAATGCAGCCAGGCGTCACTTTACGTGACTTGGTTCACGCCATTCCTTTGTATGCCATTAAAGAAGGTCTCTTAACCGTTGAAAAACGTGGTAAGAAGAACATCTTCTCTGGCCGCATTCTAGAAATCGAAGGTCTCGACAACCTCACAGTTGAGCAGGCATTCGAATTGTCTGACGCTTCTGCTGAGCGTTCAGCGGCTGGCTGTACGATCAAGTTGTCAGAAGAGTCGATTGCTGAGTACCTGCGTTCGAACATCACCATGTTACGTTGGATGATCGCCGAAGGTTACGGCGATGTCCGTACCCTTGAGCGTCGTGCACAGAAGATGGAAGAGTGGTTAGCGAACCCAGAACTGATGGAAGCTGACCAAGACGCCGAGTACTCTGCGGTGATCGAAATTGACTTAAACGAAATCGTTGAGCCAATTCTTTGCTGCCCGAACGATCCAGACGATGCGAAAACCTTGTCTGACGTAGCTGGCGACAAAGTGGATGAAGTCTTCATCGGTTCGTGCATGACCAACATCGGCCACTTCCGTGCGGCAGGTAAATTGCTTGAGCAAAACACCAACCCACTGAACACGCAGTTGTGGATTGCGCCACCGACGAAAATGGACGAAGCGCAATTGATGGAAGAAGGTTACTACAACATCTACGGTCGTAACGGTGTGCGTACAGAAATGCCAGGCTGTTCACTGTGTATGGGTAACCAAGCGCGGGTGAAAGCGGGTGCAACCGTGCTTTCAACCTCAACGCGTAACTTCCCGAACCGTTTAGGTGATGGTGCCAACGTGTACTTGGCTTCTGCAGAGTTGTCTGCAGTTGGCGCTATCTTGGGCAAAATCCCAACGCGTGAAGAGTACATGGAATACGCGCAGAACATCGATGCGATGGCTGGCGAAGTTTATAAGTACCTGAACTTTGACCAAATGCCTGACTTCCGCGCAGCAGAGCAAAAAGCGAAAGACACCATTATTCCGACGATTAATGTTGCCTAATTCGTTTCGCTGACGAAAACACAAACCCCGGTACTGCGAAGTATCGGGGTTTTTTTCTGTCGATACTTGCGGTTGGTCTAAATATGGTCTATTTTTAGACTTGCGTGGCGGCGAGGGTTTCCCCAAGGGCTTCCCCAAGGGTGTCTCCGAGAGTTTCTCAAGAGTTTCTCAAGAGTGTTCCAATGCAAATTAAAACGATCAGTTACATTAAACAGCACGCGGCAAACCTTGATGTTGAAGAGCCTATTGTGGTGACTCAAGGAGGCACGCCTGTGTATCGAATTGAGTCAGAACAGGCCGCGCAACTGCGCGATGAGGGTATCGCTTTATTAAAATTAATGAACATTGCGGAACGTGACGTGCGTTCCGGGCGAATGCTGTCAGAAGCCGAATTGCTGGCTGATTTGGGCTATGATAACAAGACCTATAAGCCATGACGCAGTCCGTGGAGTTCACGCAAGTCGCCAAGGTTACTTTGCTCATTTTAAAACGCTACATGACTCAGTATGTCGGCGAAAGCGAAGCAGAGAGCATTCTTCGAGACTTGATTTCGCAAAGTGTTAGCCGACTTGAGGAGTGTCCACAACAATATCCAGTGTGTCACGAACTCGACATGCTTGGCGTGAGTGACTATCAGCAGTTGACGTATAAAAAGTACAAAATCATTTTCCGCAATGACGTGACGAACAATAGGGTGCTGGTGATGGCATTTTTGCGCCACCGGCAAAGTGCCCAGCAGTTACTGATCGACTTTGTGCTAAAGCATGAACCCTGAACCTAAAGCCTGAACCTAAAGCATAAACCATGCACCAGAGTGAGAAACGCTAGTGGCTTTTCATCGACTGATTGCAAGAATTCCACCATTGACCGCATTTGACTAGGTCTTCA
>ERZ869909.2100-NODE-2100-length-14220-cov-4.581065_pt1 | contig 14220 bp, 11 predicted proteins | sample MGYA00520892_ERZ869909 | MGnify/ENA primary metagenome ERZ869909 (study PRJEB32215, sample SAMEA104723947) | bioreactor metagenome | biome: bioreactor; feature: anaerobic bioreactor; material: water | place: China | collected 2015-03-12 ... | reverse complement strand
CCGGCGACCGAGGCGACGTCCGGTGGCTGCCCGTTCGGTGCGGGTTCGGCCGGTGCCGATGCGGCCGGCGGCCAGCGCCAGGCCCACGGTGACGCCGCGGGGCCCGGCGCGGCCAGCGGGACAGGCGGCGGCGCTTCGATGAGCTACGGCAGCTACCTGCGCGTGCCCGAGCTGCTCGCGCTGCAGTCCCAGCGGGTGAGCAGCAACCACGACGAGATGCTCTTCGTGATCATCCACCAGGCGTACGAGCTCTGGTTCCGGCAGCTGCTGCACGAGCTGGACCGGGTGATCGGGCTGATGCAGGTCGACGAGGTTCGCGAGGCGCACCGGCTCATGACCCGCGTGCACCAGATCGAGCGGCTGCTCGTGGAGCAGATGCACGTGCTCGAGACGATGACGCCGCGCGACTTCTTCGCGTTCCGGGATCTGCTGCGCCCGGCGTCGGGGTTCCAGTCGGCGCAGTTCCGCGAGGTCGAGCTGCTGATGGGGCTGCGGAGCGAGGTGTTCCTCAAGCCGTTCGCCGAGGGGAGCGACGAGCGCCGGCGGCTGCTGGAGCGCTGGGATGGCCCGACGCTGCCCGGTGAGCTGTTCGCGCTGCTGCGGCGCGCAGGGTTCGCGCTGCCGCTGGAGGTGGACGACAGCAACCGTGACGCGTCGGTGCGCGCGCTGCTGCCGCTGTTCACGGAGATGGAGCGCTGGTGGGACATCTACCAGCTCAGCGAGGCGCTGGTGGCCCACGATCAGTGGATCCACACGTGGCGCTACCACCACATCCGGGTGGTGGAGCGGATCATCGGCCACAAGATGGGGACGGGTGGGAGTCCCGGGGTGGCGTACCTGGAGACGACGCTGCGGCACCGGGCGTTCGACCTGCTGATCGAGGCGCGGTCGTACCTCGACGAGGCTGACCCGGGCTGACGTCCCACGGAGGCTGACCTGTCGTGACGGCTGGGCGGTCATCAAGGCTGGTCCGTCGTCAGGGCTGGCCGGTCATGAAGGCTGGCCGGTCATGAAGGCTGGCCGGTCATCAAGGCTGGTCCGTCGTGACGGTTGGCCCATCGTGACGGCTGGCCGGTCGTGACAGCTGGCCTCGCAGGACGGCTGCCCCCGGTAGTCCTGGGCCGCCGGGTCGCCGGTCAGCCTGGCGTGCTGCGGCGGCGTGTGGTGGCCTTGCGCATGTCCTTGCGGCGGCGGCGCTCGGCGTCGCGGCGCTTGCGCTTGAGCTTGACGGAGGGCTTCTCGTAGTGGCGCCGGTTCTTGAGGTCGCGCAGCACGCCCTCGCGCGCCATGAGCTTCTTGAGCTGCGACATGGCGCGGTTGAGGTTGTCCCTGGAGACCTCGACCTCGATGGGTCCGAGGTCCTGATCGTCCTGTGCCCGAGGCTTGCGCTCGCGTTCTCGTTGACTCAAGGGGTCCTCCTGGCCCTGTGGGCGTGGGTTCGGGCGGCGTGGCGTCGCGGGACGCGTCAGCGCTGCGGTCGTGCGCTGTGGGATGCACAGAACGTGAGGTGAGGTGCATGAAGATCAAGCCCCCGACGGGCGTGGTGGATGGAGCTGGCGGGCGTGGCGGCGGCGGTGGTGGTGTGGGGCCGGAGGGTGACGTGGCCGGTTTCCGACACGCGCTGGTGGCGTGGTTCCGCGGTGTGGCGCGCGACCTGCCATGGCGCCGCTCGCCGTCACCGTGGGCGGTGCTGGTGTCGGAGGTGATGCTGCAGCAGACGCGCGTCGAGACCGTGGTGCCGTACTTCGAGCGCTGGATGGTGCGCTTTCCGACGCCGGGTTCACTCGCCGAGGCTGACGAGCAGGAGGTGCTGCGCTGGTGGCAGGGGCTGGGGTTCTACCGACGCGCGCGCGCGCTGCACGGCATCGCGCGCCAGCTCGTCGAGCACCATGAGGGCGCGGTGCCTGCCGGCGTCGCCGAGCTGCACGCGTTGAAGGGGGTGGGGCCGTACACCGCGGCGGCGGTCGCGTCGATCGCGTTCGGAGAAGCCGCTGGTGCGGTGGACGGCAACGTGCTCCGGGTGCTCGCGCGGCTGTACGTGGACGACGGGGACATCATGACGTCGGGGGTGCGGCGGCGCATGCAGCAGCGGGCTGATCGGCTCGTCGCCCCGGGCGCGGCCGGGGACTTCAACCAGGCGATGATGGAGCTGGGCGCGACGGTGTGCACGCCGCGGCGCGCGGACTGCGGGCGCTGCCCGGTCGCCGAACACTGCGGCACGCGCCGCGCCGGGCTGGATCCGCTGGCGTTGCCGGTGCGGATCGATCGCACGAAGGTCCGCCGGGAGTCGCGGCCGGCGTGGATCGTCACGGCGCAGGACACCGGGCGCCACTGGGTCGTGCAGCGGCCGGCCGGGGGGCTGCTGGGCGGGCTGTGGGAGTACCCGCTGCTCGCCGACGGCGCAGCGCTGGCCGTCCCCGGTGACCACGCCGCCGTGGTGCTGGACGCCGTGCGCCACAGGTTCAGCCACATCGACCTGACGATGACGCCGGTGTGGATCCCGGTGCCCGGCGAGCGTGACGCGGACGCGCTGACCGCGCGGACGCTCGATGGCGACGATCCGGGCTACACGCAGGGCGCCTGGCGCGACGCCGACGCCAGGGCGGCCCTGCCGCGCTCGGCGATGATGCAGCGCCTGGAGCGGGCATCGAGGGTTGCCGTCCTGCGGGCCTGACGCTACAGCGTCGCCGGTGCCTCGGGAGCGCGCCGCGACCACGACGCACAACCGCCGCGCGCCGGGCACGACTGGCCCGGCGTGGAACAGAGAGCAGACGCGCGAGCCGCCCGCATCCTGCGGCCCCTCGCGCTGCGCCGGATCCGGGTCAGACATGCGCAAGGTCTTCATCGAAACCTACGGCTGCCAGATGAACGTGGCAGACACCGAGCTGATGCACGGCGTGCTGCAGGAGGCCGGGTTCGGCCTCGCAGACCGGGTCGACGACGCAGACGTCGTGCTGCTCAACACCTGCGCCGTGCGCGAGAAGGCAGAGGAGCGGATCTACGGCCGCGCCTCCCAGCTGCTGCGGTTCAAGTACGAGCGCCCGGACCTGGTGATCGGGATCACCGGCTGCATGGCGGAGCACCTGAAGGAGCGCATCGTCGAACGCGCGCCGTACGTCGACGTGGTCGCCGGCCCGGACTCCTACCGTCGCCTCGGTGAGCTGCTGACGAACGCCGGCGGCGACGAGCCGATGATCGACGTCCGGCTGGACAAGCGCGAGACGTACGAGGGGTTGGCGGCGTCGCGACGCGAGGGCGTCTCCGGGTGGGTCACCATCCAGCGCGGCTGCGACAAGTTCTGCACCTTCTGCATCGTGCCGTACGTCCGGGGCCGCGAGCGTGGCACGGCGCCCCGCGAGGTGCTGCGCCAGGTCCGCGACCTCGCCGCGATGGGCTACCGCGAGGTCACCCTGCTGGGCCAGACCGTCAACTCGTACCGGTACGAGGACGTCGACTTCGCAGACCTGCTCCGGGCCGTGCACGAGATCGAGGGCATCGAGCGCATCCGCTACACCTCGCCCTACCCGGTCGACTTCTCCTCGAAGCTCATCGACACGCTCGCCGGGCTCCCCCGCGTCCCGAACTTCCTCCACCTGCCGCTACAGAGCGGCTCGGACGCCGTGCTGTCGCGCATGGAGCGAGGCTATACGGTCGCGGACTTCCTGCGGATCGTCGAAGACCTGCGCGCCGCCATGCCGGACATCGCGATCTCCACGGACGTCATCGTCGGCTTCCCCGACGAGACCGACGAGGACTTCGAACGGACACTCGAGGTCATGCGTCAGGTCGACTTCGACTCCGCCTTCATGTTCGCCTACTCCGAACGCGAGGGTACGGTCGCCAGCCGGAAGATCCCGGACACGATCCCGGCGGCCGTGAAGCAGGAGCGGCTCGGCCGACTGATCGCCCAGCAGAACGAGATCAGCTCCCGGCGCTACGCGGCGCGCATCGGCCAGGTCGAGCGCGTGCTGCTGGAGGGCCCGGCGAAGCGGGGTCCGGACCACTGGACCGGGCGGACGGAGCACTTCAAGAACGTCATCGTCCCGTCGTTCGACGGGATCGCGGCGGGCACGCTCGTGGACGTCATGATCGAGCGCGCGACGAGCCACTCGCTCTACGGGGTGGTGGTGTGACGGCGCGCCGCGAGCTCTACATCGTGCGCCACGGCGAGAGCGTGTGGAACGTCGAGCGGCGCCTGACGGGGTGGAGCGATGTGGCGCTGACTCAGCGCGGCCTCGCCCAGGCGAGCGCGCTCCGTCCGCTGCTCGAGCGGCGCACGTTCACGCGGGTATGGGCGTCGCCGCTGCAGCGCGCGTACCAGACCGGCGTGCTGGCGTGGGGCACCCCGCACGAGGTCGACGACCGGCTGCGCGAGTTCCACTTCGGGGATCACGAAGGCGTCCCCGTCACAGCGCTGACCCCCGACGTGATCGCCAGGTTCCGGCAGTTCGACTCGTTCTCGGCACCGGGCGGCGAGAGCGGCGCGGGGTTCCACGCGCGCGTCGACGCGTTCTTCGACACGCTGGCGCCGGGCGCGCACCTCGTGTTCACCCACGGCGGTGTCGTCCGTCGTGCGCTGGAGCGCGCCGGCCGCGCGAAGTTCGTCGACAACGCCGGCGTCACGGTGATCGACTGGGACGCCGGCGAGGTCCTCGATGAGTGGCCCAACCCTCTCGCGCGCCCCGCGCGCTGAGCCACCCGTGGTGACCGGCGACATCGGGCGCCACGGGAATCGCCGGGGCCGCGGCGCGGTTGGTTGAGCGACCCGCCCCGGTACGGAGCGGGGCCCGCCCCACGGATCGGCGACGACCCGCAGCGGGCAACCATGTGCCACCCGGAGCGCCCGCGCCTCCTGATGGCCAGTCACCAGGGAGGGGACATGACGATTCTGGGTATTCTGTGGTGGTGCCTCTTTGGCCTGATCGCCGGCGCGCTTGCGAAGTTCATCTACCCGAACAACTCGGAGATGAGCTGGCCGGTGACGATCCTGCTCGGGATCGGCGGCGCGATCTTCGGCGGTTGGATCGGCGGGGTGCTGGGCATGGGCGACGGAGCGCCGGGTGGCTTCATCACCGCGGTGATCGGCGCCCTGCTGCTGCTGTTCATCTACGAGCGGTTCCTGAAGAAGAGCTGACGCGCGACGCCGCAGGCGGCGCTGCTCGTCACGAGGGCTACCTCCAGCGAAAGAAGCCGCGGCGCCGTTCGGCGCGCGTGGGCTCGGGGGTGTCCGGGCTCACCGGCATCTCCTTGTACAGGAAGAGCGGCACGCCGTGCTCCTCGAGGTGTCGCCGCTCGAGCAGGTCGAAGAACGGGTCGCTCGATGGCCAGCGTGACGTGCGCATCAGCTCCGCCGCCCACGGCTCGATCAGCGCGTGTTCGTACGGCAGCTCCGGCAGCCCGCGCGCACGCCGGACCCAGCGCAGCGCGAGGTACTCCAGCGGGTAGACGTTGTCCTCGGGAAGCTGCTCAACGGGGTCGATGTCGTGACGCACCAGCCACGACGCGTAGCTCACCATCGCGAGGTCGAAGGCGTGCAGCGCCTCCTCATCCGTGCCCTGGACGAGACGCAGCGCCTCCGGGAAGCGCTGGTCGTGGTACTCGGGCGCGTACAGCGCGGCCGGCGCGGGCTCGCCGAGCGCCGCGGCGCGCGCCGCGAGGTAGGTCGCCGCGAGGCGCACACGCGCCACGTCGAACGACAGCCGTCGACCCGACGCATCTGCCCGCGACGCAGGCAGCACGTGCGTGTGCAACCGCTCGCACCACAGCAGCGGCGCGTCGCGCACCTGGCGCGGCAGGTCCTGGTTCGCCAGCAACACGAGCAGCGGTGTCATGTACCGGTGGCCGGCGTCGTCGAGATCGCGCGCAGCGTGGACCGGATGGACATCCTTCGTAGGGTAGAGCTGCACCGACATGTCCGCGATCGCGGCGGCCACGGTGACCGCCGCGCCGGTGTCGAGTCGGTCGCTCCACGGCGACTCCGGCAGCCGGAACCGCGCCGTCTCGTCGACGCTGCTCCAGCAGTGCGCACGCAGCGCCTCGGGACGCCAGTCGATCGGGGCGCTGAGCAGGCGCGGCATGCGGACCGCCACCTCGTGGGCCAGGGCCATCGCCGCCGTGCGGCGCTCAGCCGTCCACGCCGGTACACGGTTGCGCGCGCGACGCCGGCGCGCCGCCTCCCGGTAGAGCGCCAGCACCTGGGGGTCCGTCGTGGCCCCCCAGGGCCCCTCGCCCAGCGGCCGGACGGCGCCGTCGTCCGTGACGAACGGCCCGTCGTCCAGCTGGATGCGGTGGCCCACGACGCGGTGGTGACGCATCACCGCGAGGTCGATGAGCGGGTGGGACTCCGGCCAACGGGACCGCTCCATGATCGCGGCCACCCATGGCTCGATGAGCATGTGCTCGTACGCGACCTCCGGCAACCCGCGGGCGCGACGCACCCAGCGCAGCGCGAGGTACTCGAGCGGGAAGACGTTCCAGGAAGGCACGATATCCGCGCCAGCTGCGGCCTTGCTCATGATCCACGTGGCGTAGCTCACCATCGCGAGGTCGAACGCCCGCCGCGCGTCCTCCGGTGTGCCCTGGACCAGCTGCAGCGCCTCGATGAACCGCTCGTCCGTGTACTCGGGCACGTACAGATCGTCGGGGAGCGGCTCGCCCAACACGACGGCGCGCGCCGCCATGTAGATCGCCGAGACGCGTACATTCGCCGTACGGTACACATCCAGCTTGCCACGGTAGCGCCTGCGGGACTCAGGTACAGCGACGTCGCGCTGGGCGTGGTACCAACCGATCCGGGCATCGCGAACTGCCTCGGGCAGATCACCGTTGGCCAGCACGACCAGCACGTAGATGGCGAGAGCCGGAGCACCGGAATCGAAGCAAGGCGCACACCGCACGTCTCGTTTCCAGAAGAGCGTTGATTCGGCGACAATATCGCAGACGGCTGCGGTCGCGGCTGCGCACCCATCCATCGCGAACGACGGACAACATAAAGCACTCGTCCTCACGGACTCAACGAAACCCGACCACACGAATCCGCCACGAGGCGACGCTTCCAGAGGAGCCGACCCGGAGATCAGGCCAACTACGCACGAGTAGCAATGAGCCTGATGGCTCCTGGAGTACTCAGCCAGATCGAGCACCTTGAATCCGTTGCGACCGCGCAGCCGCCGCCTGGCCTTCCTGAAGAGCTCGGTCAGTTCGAGGGCGGTCACGGTTGACGCTCCGGGCGCGGTGGGGCTGGTACGCCCTGTCATTCGTTGACGGGGAGGGGGCGGTTGGACGCCCAGACGTAGTGGCGCGCTGCGTGGGGGCCGATGCGCACGACGCGCGAGGTTCCGGACGAGTTGGTGAACCGGAAGTCGTCGTTCTCCCCGCTGACCGCCTCGATCGTCATGCCGGCGAGGAACTGTCCCGCAGGTGCGTGCCACGTGTCGGTCCCACCGTGGGTTCCGGAGGTGCCCACCCACGGCGTCCAGTAGGCGTCGCCGCTGTTGAACTGGACGACGAGCGGATCGCCGGTCTGCTCGGGGCCCAGGGTGATGTTGCCGCTGTTGAGCCCGGTGACGCGCGTACAGCGCAGCCGCAGCCGCGCCATCCCGGCCGTGGTGTAGCGGTGCAGCTCGAGCCCGGTGGGCACGTAGCCCTCGATGCAGTGGAGCACGGTGGAGCTGACGCCGCTGGCGTCGAGGTTGCTGCGCGCGCCGGTAGCGCAGGTCGTGGTCCTGATGGTTGGCGTGCCGCCGGACGACGCCGTCGGGCAGTTCGCGATCGACGAGGGAACGGCGGGCGAGCCGCCAAACGACGCCATGTCGAGGGCGTAGGCGTAGAGCGACCCGGACACCGAGCGCGACAGCCGCGGCGTCGCGCAGATCGGCGCGACCGCCACGATACCCCGGCTGGCGTCATGGTGGTGGATCCTCAGGCCAGCGATCGGACACCGGATGTCCGAGACCCGCCGCCGGCTCACGCCGCCGGGAGGCGTCGCCGTGGACCCCAGCAGCGCGTTGCGGGTCCGGGACTGCGTGCGCACCTGCTGCCCATCGACCGGACAGCCGAACCCGGGAGGATGCTCGATCGTTCCGCTGCAGCGCCAGCGGGCCGTCGGGGAGCAGCGGAACAGCGTGGGCGTCACACACTGGCATCCGCTCGCGCCGCAGTCCCACAGCAACGGGTTGGTCTTCCCGGCCAGGCAGTTGTTCCCGCAGGAGCGGCAGTTCGACATCGTGTCCAGCGCCTGGCATTCCACCTCACCCGGGCACAGGTCTGCCCCCGGCGGGCAGGACGACGCCACACAGGCGAGCGCGTCCGGCCGCGCGGTCCCGGGCTCGATCAACGCGCAGGTCTGACTCGCGCCGCAGGCGACACCGCACGCACCACAGTCGTCGCGGTTCTCGAAGACCAGCGTGCACAGGCGGCGCTCCGGCTCACAGGCCTGAAACAGGTCGCGCGCAGCCGACGCGGGCGGTGGGTTGCCAAGGGCCCAGCCCAGCGAAGCCGTCATCGCCGCCAGCTCGTGCAGCTCGTCCTCCATGTCCCTGACGGCGAGCTCGGCAGCCACCTCGTCGACCGTACGGCACGAGAGCTCACAGTCCCCCTCGACGCACGTCATCACCGTCGCGACAGCCTCAAGCCGGGCGCGCACCAGCGACGCGCTGGTCTCCGGCTCGTTCAGGATGGCGTCCGCCGCGTTGTAGCAGCTGTCTCCGCAGCGACCGCATGAGCGCGGCACGCCGATGTTCGTCTCGCAGCCGGTCTCCTGCAGGCCGTCGCAGCTCGCGTACCACGGCTCGCAGGCGTAGAGGCAGGACTGGTCCGCGCACAGGACCGTCTGGTTCGCGCCAGCCGGCTCACACCCGCTGTCGCACTCGATGCAGTGCTCGAGCTCCACGCCAACCATCGCCTCGCGACCCGACGCGCCGCTGCAGTCGAGGTCACGATCGTCGCAGTACTGGTACGCCAGCGGATGGGCGTCCGGGTCAGCGTCGTTGCAGTCCCACGTCAGGCAGCCGCCAAGACCCGCGCCATCGCCGTCGTCGTCGCGGCATACCCCACAGGTGCCCGCGGGCGGCACACAGACCGCCATGTCGCGAGCGAAGTCGTCCAGCTCGCCGACGCCGCCGCCCTGCTCCCAGGCTCCCACGTCAAGCGCGCCGGCCTCACAGGAGAAGATCGGGCCGCAGTCCGACTGCGACGCGCAGGTGGCCGTGCAGTACCCCGACACCGTCTCCTCTCCGGCGCGATGGCAGACCAGCCCGCCAGCGCAGTCGGCGTCGACCCGGCAACCGGCCCCGCACGCGACGCGCCCGCCCCCGACGATCTCCCGCTCTGCCAGGCACAACCCGAACCACGTGTGCGTCGCCTCAGCGTACGCCTGCCCAGCAGCAGGCTCATCCGGAACCGTGACCCCCGCGAGCAGACACCGCGCCTCGACACCCAGCGCCGTCGCGCACGCCGAGTCACTCGAACACTGCAGCGCGCAGACACCGTGGCCCTCCGGGACACCCGGCAACGACGACATCGCGATCGTACCCGACGTCAACGTCGCCTCGCGTACGCAGACGGTCCCCGGGAAGGACACCGCACACTGCACGTCCTCGTCGCACACCCGAGGGGCCACCAGCGCACGCGTCACACGCGCCTCGCCACCGCCGTCGTCCGGACCACCCGTGTCCGGACCACCCACGTCGGGGACACCCCAACCAGGCCCGTCACCGTCAGGGTCTCCAACGTCCGCAACACCTTCACCCGGCGGGCGCGGCGCAGAGGAGCAACCAGCACCCGCGACACATGCCACGCCAAGCAGTGCTGCAACAAGAACCACAGCCCATCCGACGCTCAGCCAGCGATGCGTAGCCACCTACAGCCTCCTCTCCACGGTCCAACGGCACACAAGCGCGGGGAAGTCCGGGGGATATCCCGGACACCCGCGCTACGCGTGCGGCCTCCCCTGCCCCACCCGACGCAATCCGGTCAACAACAATCGACACCAACGCACACCGTTTCTCGTCACGTGACGACTTCTGAAGACTTTCGTGAATACTTCCGTGACGACTTCTGAAGACTTTCGTGAATACTTCACCCCTCCCCGCACATCTCCATTCGCTGCGCGAATGAATCGCGCAGGCGGATCACCACGGGCTCCACGCGTCGTTGCGCTCGCTCGTCAGGGCGGCTAGCGGTCCGCGCGTGCCTGTGTCCTCGCTCGCGGCGCACGTCGTGCGGAGCCGGCCAGCCTCACCCTGGGACCGAGATCATGAGCCTCGCCATCCTCACTGCCCACCCGGACGACGAAGCCTGGGCCTTCGGGGAGCTGATCGCGCGCAGCTGCGAGGCGTCCGTGGACGTGCGTCTGCTGTGCCTGACGGCTGGCGAGCGAGGCGTCGACCACACCGGCCAGGGCCGTCGTGGCGCGGCGCTCGCGACGAGCCGGCGCCTGGAGCTGCACGCCGGGCTCGCTGCGCTCGCGCAGGATCCGCCGGCCGTAGCGGTCACATGGGGCGAGCTGCCGGACGCAGCGCTCGACCGTCACCTCGACGACGTGCAACGTCAGGTCGCCGCCTGGCTGGGCGAGACGGCGCCTGCCGTCGTGGCCACGTGGGGCGTCGCCGGCGGGTACGGGCACCGCGACCACGTCGTGTGCGCGGACGCCGCGGCAGCGTGGTGCGCGGCGCACGGCGTGGCGCTGTGGCAGGCCTGCCTGCCACCCGAGCCGGCGCGAGCCCTCGGGCGGCGCCTCGCCCGGCTGCGCCGAATGGACCTCATCGTGCCCGACGTCGAGCGTCGCCTTGATGCAGAGCAGACGCTCGGCGACGAAGACGGGCCGGTGGGCGAGCTCTGGCTCGATGTTGACGCACCCCGGAAGCGCGCTGCGCTCGCGGCACACGCCAGCCAGCTGGGCGACGCCCAGCCTGACCAGTTCGTCGCACCGGACATCACGGCGCATCTGCTACAACGAGAGCGGTACCGGCTCGTCGGGCAGACGCGCGACGGCGATCGCCTCCGGGCGCTGGTGGCGACCACCCCCGGGACGACGGCAGCGAGCGCGGCGACAGCAGGGGAGATGATGGCGGAAACGAACGCGCTCGGTATCGACCCCGGCACCCCGACCAGCGCAGGCGGTGAACGGTGAGCGAGCGGATCCTGCACCTGACCCGCGACTTCCCGCCACGATCCGGCGGTGGTCTGTCAACAGCAGTCGGCGAGCTGGCTGCGGCGCAGCGCCGGAGAGGCGACGACGTGGCGGTCGTCTCGTTCGACGCCTGGCGCCCCAGCCGCTCGCCGGCAGCCCCGCCCGCCGGATCGGTCGCGCCAGCGCACCATGAGCCCGGACGTGACGGCATGGGCAGCGTGCAGGTCTGGCGGATCGGGTCGGGCGACGATCCCGCGCTGGTGCACCGGGTCGCGTCGGCGTTCGATCCGGCGCGCGTCGAGGTGCACCACCCGATGTTGTGGAGCCTGGGGCGCGAGGTCGCTGATCGTTTCGCGGCGCGCCTCGCGTACACGGCGCACGTCCTGGCTGCGGTGATGGACGAGCTGCGGGAGCTCGACACGCCAACCGCGAGCGCGGCCGCGGAGGCGGCGGCGATCTGCGAGGCGGACGTCGTGCACGCCCCGTCGCGATGGGTTGAACGCGAGCTGCTGGAGCGATGGCCGCAGGTCGCGATGCGGTTGCGACGCCGGCGGCTGGGCATCGACGTGGGCGAGCTGCCGCTGGTGCGGCCGCACGGCATGCGGCGCTTTGCTGTCGGGATGGTGGGTCGGTTCTCGGACGTGAAGGGGACCGACGCGGGTCTCGACGTGCTCGCGGCGCTGCTTGGGGGACACCCGGAGGCGCTGGCGGTCGTGGTGGGTGGCCTGCCCGAGTCAGCGCGCTCCGAGCGGCGTGTCGTCGCTCGGTTCCGCGACCGGACGCCGGAGCCGGTCGCGGCGCGGGTGACGTTCACCGGGTGGCTGCCCAGGGCAGAAGCGCTCGAGGTGATGGCGGATACGCGCGTGATGCTGGCGCCGAGTGTCGTGGAGACCTGGGGCCTGGCGGTCACGGAGGCGATGGCCCTGGGCTGCTGCGTGGTGGCGGCGCCCAACGGTGGCCATGACGAGCAGATCGAGCACCTGCGCACCGGGATCCTGAGCGTCGACCACGACGCCGCCTCGTTGCTGGAGGACGTTCGCCCGCTGGTGCGGCACCCCGACCTCGCCGAGGAGTTGGGCATGGCGGCACACCGGATGATGACGAGCAGGGCCCGTGACGAGCAGAGCTCATGATGGCCTGGAGTGTGGTCACGCCCGGGTGATCACTCAGCCGGGTGATCACTCAGCCGGGGGCGCGGCCCGGAGCAGCGCGTCGAGCTCGCCCAGCGCGTCGTCGCGGAGCGCCTCACGCTGCTCCGGCGGGAGGAACGCAGCCTCGAACGCGTTCCTCGTGAGCGCGCGGAGGTCATCCGGTCCGAGGGCGTGGTGGGCGCAGGCGCGCTCGAACTCGTCGGTCACCGTGACGCCGGAGACCAGGCGGTTGTCCGTGCAGATCGCGACGCGGAGGCCGGCGTCGAGCCACGCGCGGAGGGGGTGGGCGGCGAGGCTGGCGACGGCGCCGGTCTGGACGTTGCTCGTGAGGCAGGCTTCGATGGTGATGCCCTGCTCACGCACGAGCGACGTGAGCGCGGGGTCCTCCGGCAGGTGGGTGCCGTGGCCGATGCGCCGGGCGCCCAGGGCAGCGATCGCGCCGCGGATGGACTCCGGTCCGGCCGCCTCGCCGGCGTGCACGGTCGCCGCGAGGCCGGCGGCCCGCGCGATCCGAAAGGCGGCGGCGTGCGGCTCCGGCGGGTTGGGTGCCTCCGCGCCGGCGAGGTCGAAGGCGACGACGCCGTGTGCGCGGGACCGGGCGGCGAGGCGCGCGACGCCCTCCCCGGCCTCCGGTGGCTCGTGTCGCATCGCGCACAGGATCTGGCGGGCGACGATGCCCAGGGAGCGCTCGGCGTCACGCATCGACGAGCCGACCGCCTCGACCGCGCGGGATGCGTCCATGCCGGGCGGCAGCACGCGCGGCGAGTAGCGGATCTCCGCGTACGTCACGTGCTCGGCGTGCAGGTCCTCGAGGAGCTCCCAGGTCACCCGGTAGAGGGCGTCCGCCGTGCCCAGGACAGAGCAGGTGATGCCGAACGCCGCGAGGTAGCGCTCGAGAGAGGCGCCCTCGGATGGGGGCGTGACGGCGGCGACGAGCGCGGCCTCGTCAGCGACGGGCAGCGCGACCCCCTGCTGGTCCGCGAGCTCGAGGATGGTCGCCGGGCGGAGGGAGCCGTCGAGGTGCAGGTGGAGCTCGCACTTGGGCATGCGGTGGAGGAGCGCTCGTTCCATGCTGGTCTCCGCTGGGGCGGGGCTGGGTAGCTGGGGCCGGATGGGCGGGAGGAAAAACGTAGCGACACGGAAGAAAAACGCCACCGCTGTGCACGCTCGGCTTCCGGTGGACGACCTCTCGGGTGACAGGCCAGCCGCCGGCGCCCAGGACCACAACGGGAGGGTGGCAGGCTGGAGGAGGCTGCGGGCCAACCGGCGGCGCCTGTCACCCTGGGGTCGCGGCGCGTGTGGGTCGCGACGACGTGGATGAGGACCCGGCGACGCGCGTGGGGCGCGGTCCCGATGGTCGACAACGGAGCAGAAGGAGGGACGTCATGAGTGGAGTGACACGGACGGATGTGGCCCGCGCGGGCGCGACGCGGGCTGGGGCGACTGGAACGACTGGGGCGACTGGAACGACTGGGGCGACTGGAACGACGGGCGGGAGCGCGAGCGAGCGCGCGGACCGCGGGTTCGCGCGGGAGGTCCGGCGCGAGCGGGTCCGGGAGGCGCTCGCCGGCGTCACGAGGGTGGCGAGCGCGGCGCTGCCCGGCCCCGCAGGCGCGGTGCTGGGCGCGACGACACGCGGCGCTGACGCCACACGTCAGACGGACGACCTGTGGCAGATGCGCGCCGACCAGCAGGCGCAGAACTTCGAGTACCTCGCGCTGCAGCAGGCGCTGCAGGACGACAACCGGTCGTTCACGATGCTCACGAACCTGCTGCGCGCCCAGCACGAGACGGCGCGCGCCGCGATCCAGAACATCCGGGCGTAGGCGGGTCGGCGCAGGCGGGTCGGCGCAGGCGGGTCGACGCAGGCGTCCCGGGGCAGGCAGGTCGCGCCCCGGGTCGGCGCAGGCGGGTCGGCGCAGGCGGGTCGGCGCAGGC
>ERZ869909.2099-NODE-2099-length-14233-cov-4.422012_pt1 | contig 14233 bp, 19 predicted proteins | sample MGYA00520892_ERZ869909 | MGnify/ENA primary metagenome ERZ869909 (study PRJEB32215, sample SAMEA104723947) | bioreactor metagenome | biome: bioreactor; feature: anaerobic bioreactor; material: water | place: China | collected 2015-03-12 ... | reverse complement strand
AGTGGGATTTACGCGGCATTCACCAAGACATGTGGGTGTTTTTCCGCACCGGCCGTGACCTGGCCAATAGTCGTGTTTGGCCGCAATGGGCAGCCGGTAATGAGTTTGAAGCGAAGCGCTTAGAAACCGAAGACATGCGCCGTTAATCATTACGCAATTATGTTATTGAAAGCTGGAAGCCGCTCGCGTCCTCCAGCTTTTTTTGTGCTTCCTTAAGCGGAAAGAGCGACGCGCTGGGTGTGCTGCCAGAGCCGTTGATGTAGGTTAGCAATCGGTTCATAGGCGCCGTTTGCGAGCCAGCTTGCCAATTCAGGACCCACATCTGGCCATTCCATACGGATAGTGAGATTGCTTTCGAGCCACTGCTCGACGTAGTTAGCATTGAGTGAGTCCATGACTGACGCAAGCTGGCGACTCGCCAAGCAATGCGCATTTGCAAGCTGCTCAAATTGCCCCGACAACGGTTTTACCAAGAGTTTTTTGCCATAGGCAAGCGCTTCACTGCTGGTTTCGAAGCCTGCGTTAGCAATCACGCCTTCTGCGCGAGCGAAGGCGTTGGCAAAGCCTTGCCGCGATGGCGGAAAGCATTGAATGTGACCATTGTCCTGACGCTGTGCATCAGGGTGGTACACTGCAAACTGATACTCAGGAAAGTTCTGTAAGAGCGCCAATACTTGAGGCAAGGGTTCAAACGGCAAATACACCAAAATTTCTTGGCTCAGGGTCGGCAAAGCACCTGCGGGCTGGTGAATCAATGGCGGTAGCACATGCGCACCAATGTCTTCCCAGTGCATTCCGACCGTCACATCACACGGAGCAAATTGGCGGAGCATCGCTCGCTGAAGCAAGGTCGTCGGCAATGCCGGTGTTTGCTTAAAGAATGCATACTGACGGCCCAAACCAATGCAACGAACACCTTGCCGGCGAGCCGCCCAAGCGGTCACCGGCTCAAAATCAGTTACCACTAGGTCATAACGACTGAGGTCTAAATCGCGAACGTCTTGCCAAAACTGCGTCCACGGGTTGTGGCTGAGGGTATCCAGCACGGAAACACGACCATCGCGCACCTGAAAGCTCAAACCTTGACGCCACTGGTAGTCACCGAAGGCTTCCATGTCGAAAAGCTTCTCTGGTGCTCGGCCAGAGACGAGAAAGTCAGTTTGCACGCTAGGATGATGAGACAGCGCTTGCGCTAATGCATGACAGCGGCTGATATGGCCATTTCCTGTGCCTTGTACACCAATCAGAATATTCATGTGTGCGTCCTTTGTAAGGAGATTCTCTTTGCGATGACTAAATTGCGCCACTCAGTGACAATGCGAACCAACCAAGTGCAGAACCCAGCGCGGCGCCCGCTAAAATATCCGTTGGATAATGCACACCTAAGGCAATGCGCGACAGACCAACAAATGCAGCCCAGATAAACACCGGGATAGCAAGAGCTGGCAACATGGCCGCTGTGACTGTCGCAAATAGAAATGCAGCCGTGGTGTGGCCAGAAGGAAAGCTGAACTTATCGCTCGCTTGAATCAAAGAGGCAAAGTGCGGTAAGCGAGAGTAGGGGCGACTGCGACGAAGCGTGTTCTTCAGTAGCCAATAGATCGGAAGCTCGAGAGCAAAAGCGAACAATAAAACTTGCAGAACGGGCAGCGCCAAGGGTGAGCCGACGGCAAACAGTGCCAGGCAAAAAATCAGATAACCATAGCCATCGCCTGACCGTGATATCCAACGCGCCAGCGCACCGTTCGCAGGCCGTCGAAGCTGCTGACTAAGCCAGCAAAAACACCGATCTTCAAACTGTTGAACTTGCATCCATTTGGTTAACGGCGGAGATTTTCGATTACTTGCAAGGCTTGACGTTTTCATCTTCGTTGCTCCCGTTACTCAATTGCCGCTAGTGTAGGTGCAATGAATGACAGATTTGTTACAACGCGATGATCGTTTGGTTAATTATTCGCCAGACTACAACATGCTTTCTGCGCTTGCTTCTTGCTTTCTAAGTGGGGCCTGAGGCATGATGCAAGCCTCTTTGCAACGACCCAAAAACTGCTAGGAACATGACGCCATGATGCAACTATTCGGAAGTTTTACCTCACCATTTGTCCGTCATATTCGGATTGCCTTGGCGGACACTGGTTTAGCCCATGATTTTGTCGAAACTGATTATGGCCAAAGTGCTGCTGGCTCACCGGCACAGCGAGTCCCTTTTTTACGTACTGAAGTCGGTGGCAAAACACTGCAGTTGAATGATTCTACTTCAATTCTCAAGTTTATCCGCGAATCGGCCGGCGAGTCGTTCTGCGCAGACGTGGAGTCACTGGACTTATACTGCCTGATTAACACCGCTCTCGACACCACCGTCAATTTGTTTTTACTCGAACGCGAAGGCTTAACGAGCGACGCGAACCCGTACCTACAACGACAAGCAGCTCGCATTCAAACCTCGTTACAAGCACTAGAAAACTATCCTTGGTCCGCGCAATTGCCATGGGATGATGCTGGTATTCGCTTAGCTTGCTTCATGGACTGGGCGCTCTACCGTCAGCGTTTAGACTTCAGCAACTATCCAAAATTACTGAAATTACTCAGCGACGCCAAAGCGCAACCATCGTTCGTTGCCACCGCACCACCACAGGCCTAATACGCCATGGCCACTGAACGTCGAGCATTTCTATTTGCGTTGGCGGCCGTACTTTTGTGGTCGACCGTTGCGACTGCATTTAAGATTACCCTCACTTATCTTTCGCCACTGCAAATGGTTGCAGCGGCGAGTGCGGTTTCTTTTGCATTTTTGCTTATCGTGATTCTGGTGCAAAAACGTCAGCACGAGATCATTCCCGAACTTCGCAAGCACTTTCGCTACTATCTCATTCTCGGTTTGTTAAATCCGTTGGTTTACTACCTGGTTTTGTTTCAAGCCTATACTTTGCTGCCAGCGTCTCAAGCGCAACCGTTAAATTACACGTGGGCGATTGCATTAACGCTCATGGCGGCGTTATTTCTTGGACAGAAAATCAGAAAGCGAGATTGGGTTGCCTGTGTCCTTGGCTATTTAGGTGTCTTAGTGATTGCCACTCGCGGTGATATCCTCGGCCTTAACTTTACTAGCGCTGCGGGCGTTGGCTGGGCGTTACTATCGACCTTCCTGTGGGCTGGCTATTGGATTTTAAATACCCGCCATAGCTCCGAGCCTGTTCTAACCTTATTGGTTTGCTTTGGCATCTCATTACCATTTTCAATTGGTGCGAGTTGGTACTTTAGCGACTGGAGTGATATTCCTTGGCAAGGCTGGGCCGCCGTGACTTACGTTGGTCTGTTTGAAATGGGTTTAACCTTCGTGTTGTGGCTAAAAGCCATGAAGTTGACGCAAAACACCGCGAAAATAAGCAATTTGATCTTTATTTCACCATTTATTTCGTTAGTTTTACTCGCCGTTATCATTGGCGAAACGATTTATCCGGCGACTGTGATTGGCCTCATTTTGATTATTAGTGGATTGGTCATTCAACAATGGCGCCGGCGCACGCGTGTGGCCGGCGAAGGTTGAGGTTAGCTACCGTTAAACAGTACAGTAACAACGACACCCGCTGCAAAACCAATCAGTAACGCCAAGCAGGTTGGTAATAACCAAACGGGTTTAGCACGGCCTTGATCGGCACTCGGCGTTTGCGACAACAAGTCTTCCCGTGCCACCTCGAGTACCGCACAAATTGCGTTGCAGGTTTCTAAAGAGCCTTGCCCTTGGCTTTCGACGCGCTGGATCGTGCGCAAACTGAGTCCAGCAACATCGCCCAACTGTTGTTGCGTCCAACCTTTTTGCAGGCGCTTTTCACGGACAATTTCAGCATTTACATTCATCCCAAAGTCACCTTACCCAAAAAAGAAGTATTTCGTGAGCTTGGCAAACGTGTAGCCGACACCGTAACCAACCACAAGACCAATCAATAAACTGCTAATCCAGCGCCAGGTCGACTGCTTCGGTTTTTCTCCTTTTTGCTCTTCCGCGAACAAGATAATTTCATCTTGGTCAATTAGTTGCTCGCCCCGATAGAGCTCGGCGACATAAATACCACGAAAGGCATCGCCCCAACTCCGTACGCCGACTTTCAAAGAAAGTGTTTCTCCATCGACCTGAAAAGTATGGGTGCTCATTTTTCGATAAGACCGGTTTGTAGAAACAAGCTCGTCATTCAGGTAAATCTTCTCAGCGCCGCTGAAGCTCGAGAACCAGACACGGACCTGATGCCCTCGCACGTCGAAGTAGAAATTGCCGCCGCCACTCATCGACAGAGAGCTTGCGGGTGGGCTTTTAAGTTGGTTGTCGTTGTTCATGATTAAATCCTGTGTTGGCTGAATTGCTGAAGGTCATTTCAGCACAGGGACGACAAAAAATCGGCGTCAATTATGTGTCAGGCACCCGTTTGTCATATGACAGTGAGCCGCCAAAGCTTTAATACTAGGTGTTTTTTGCACTATAGTTAATGACTAGATAAAAGTTGTTTCAAAAAAACAAGGACACTTGACGTATGGCGAAATCGGAAGCGAACGAAGAAACTTCATCTGAAAACTCAAATGAGTACTCGTATGAAAACTTAAGAACGCCAATTTATGGGCTATTTATTCTCGCCATTTTGTATACCTTCTACCTAGCCCACCAAATTGTTCTACCCATCGTGCTCGCTATTCTGGTGACGCTATTGTTTTCGCCGGTCGTTGAAAAACTCTACAAGCGCTGGCAAGTTCCCAAGTCATTATCTGCGCTGCTCCTATTACTTAGTTTGCTTGCAGCGATGGCGGGTATTGTTACCGCTGTCAGTCAACCGCTACTTGAATGGGCCGCTCGAGCGCCACAAACACTCTCGCAACTACTGGTCGGTGACAGCGACATTCAACGTCATATCAGCACCATCACTGACACTGCTGCACAAATTGAAGAACAACTCGAAGAACAAATGGGTGACAATGGCGCTGAAACGCCACAAACCGTCGTTTTACAAACCGACTCTTGGCGCAATCAACTTACTTCTGGCCTCTATCAAACTGCTTCTGGCGTCCTCTTAGCGCTCGCCTTAACCTATTTCTTGCTCGTCAGTGGCGACCGCATGCTACTCAACCTCGCGGATCAAATGAAACGTCGTAAGCGCCGGATTATGATGCAGATTATTCGCAGCGGCCAAGAACAAATTGCGCGTTACCTTGGTGTCATCACGCTAACAAATACCAGTATTGGTGTCGCCATCGGTCTCATCGCTTGGGCGATGGGCATGCCCTCTCCCGTGGTTTGGGGCCTCATCGTGGCGCTGACACGTTTTATCCCATACTTGGGTGTGTTTATTGCTTTTGCGCTGCTTACGGTCGTCTCCGTGACCACGTTTGACGAACTCTGGCAAATGGCCGTCGTACCACTTAGCTTTATGGCTATTAGCAGTCTCGTCGGCTTTTTCCTCGAACCTTATATTCATGGCATGCGACTTGCGGTTAACCCGGTGGTTATTTTTATTGCCATTTTCTTCTGGGGTTGGCTCTGGGGACCGATTGGTGTGTTCATTGCGGTGCCATTAATGACGGTGATAATGGTTGTGATTAGCCACATTCCACAAATGAACGGCGTTTATCAAGTGCTATCGAAAGACAGCGTTCAAGTCTTGCGTAAAAAGGAACAATCATGAGTCGTGAACCCGAAGCGAACACAGAATACACTAGCGATACCAGCCCTTGTAAAACCAAACGTATTCAAGCGCGAATGTCCGACGTCGGCGGTATCCCTGTAGCCCGCACTTTGCCCACCAAAGCACAACGCACCATTGGGCCGTGGTGCTTTCTTGACCATGCTGGCCCAGTTGAGTTTGCAGTCGACGAGTCGGGTATGCAAGTTGGGCCACATCCGCACACCTGCCTACAGACCTTTACTTGGATGTTAGCCGGTGAAGTGCTGCATCGCGACAGTCTCGGGAGTCGCCAAGTGATTCGCCCTGGCGAAGTGAACCTGATGACCGCAGGCCATGGCATTTGCCATACCGAAGAGTCCATTTTAACTGCTGAAGCAGGTCGCGAACTTCACGCCGCGCAACTATGGATTGCCCTTCCTGAAGAGCAACAAGACTGCGCGCCAGCATTTGAGCATTATCCTGACTTACCAACTCGTCACGAACAAGGCGTGCAGCTCACGGTTCTGATTGGCGAATATGACGGTACGCAAGCACCAACTCGTCATTTCTCACCGATTTTAGGTCTCGACATCCACTTTGCGCAGGATAGCGAAATCACGCTCAACCTTAATCGACAATTCGAGCACGGCATAACCGGACTCATCGGGCATTTCCAAGTAAACGGAGAACGCTTTGCACAAGACGAGCTAGCTGTGCTTGCCAATGGCGTGAGTCACGTCACGATTGCAGCCCAAGCCGGTACGCGTTTATTAGTGATTGGTGGTGAGCCGTTAGCGAAACCGATCACAATTTGGTGGAATTACGTAGGGTATAGTAAGGACTACATTAGCCAAGCGCAGCAAGACTGGCATGCGCATCACGAACGCTTTGGCGATGTACCGAACAGCAACGCGGCTCGCATGCAGGGGCCGAAAGTTCCATGGTAATCATCTACGAGGAGTTTGTATGACACAGTCGAAGAAAAAGATTCTCGCTTTTGCCGGCAGCCTTCGTGCTGGCAGTTTCAATAAAAAATTAATCAAAAACGCTGTGAAAATTGCCGAGAGTGAGGGTCATGAGGTCACACTTATCGATTTAAATGACTTCCCATTACCGATTTATAACGGCGACATTGAAGACGCAGGTATGCCTGACAAGGTTCGTGAACTGCAAGCGCTGTTCGCCAAACATGACAGCTTTCTCATCGCTACACCCGAGTACAACGGTGCTGTTCCCGCTCTCGTTAAAAACACGTTAGACTGGATGTCACGTTCGCTAGAGAATGGCGACTCCGGAATCACCTTGTTTAAAGGAAAAGTTGTCGGCATTATTTCAGCTAGCCCAGGAGCACTTGGTGGTTTGCGCGCTTTACTAGCACTTCGCGACCAATTAGCTAAGCTAAGCTTGTGGGTTGCACCAACGCAATTTGCCCTAAGTAAAGCGCATGAGGCATTTGCAGAAGACGGTTCATTCAAAGATGAAGAACAAGCCAAACGGATTAAAGCTGTCATTGCCGATATGGCAGCCTTCTAAAAGGGGAAAGGCCATGAATAAACTAACCATGCTCGTTGCAACGCTCGCTGTGGGGTTCAGCACGACCACACTTGCCGACACCATCAAACTCGATATTCAACCGGGTAAATGGAAACACGAATATTCGATGAGTAGTGAAAGTGGTGTTTTCGAAGAAGCCATGAATGAAGTTCGCAAGCAACTCGACGCTTTACCTGCTGCTCAGCGACGAATGGTCGAAGACATGATGGCAAGTCAGGGTATGAGCTTGGATATGCAAGGCGCTAGCCTTGAAATCTGCTTGACCGAGTCTGACTTACAGCAAGGGCTGTTGCCGCAACAAGATGGCTGCACGCAAGAGGTCACTGAACAATCGGGTGACGTGTTTCAAGTAACCTTTGCCTGCGACTCAAACCCACCAACCAGCGGCCAAGGCACGTTTCGAGTGCACGACCCACGCACGTATTCAGCCCTTGTTACTGTGAATACTGAATTTAACGGCAATCCAGAAATTTTAACCATGGAACAAAAAGGCACCTGGTTGCAGCAGGAATGTGATTGATAATTAAAATGGCTAAAACTTAAAAGGAACATGGTCATGGTTAAAGTAACGTTACGCGGATTGATTCTCGCAGCTGGCCTATTGCTTGCACCGCTGGCGCAGGCTGAGTCAACGCTCGAAGAGCAATTTGAAGCACTGCAAAGTGCCATGCTGGATAAAGATCACCAACGCCTCAGCGAGCTTTTTGCTTATGATGGCATACTACACATAGCAAATATGCCCCCAGTTGAGGGTCGGCCCGCTATAGGTGGTTTTTTCAGTCGTCTCTTTTTCTTCCTTGAAAGCACGCGCTACACCCATGAATACACGTCAATTGCGACGGGTAATGACGTTGCTTGGATGACCGGGCGTGTGGTCAATACCTTCGCTGGCGACCGCGAGTCAACGTCTTACGACGGTAAGTTTTTAATGATTTGGGAAAACGGTGACGACGGTTGGCAAATTGCTTTGTATAGCGTGAGTAATAACGCACCGAATTAATTCTCAAAGCGGACTGGGAACTGTCCGCTTCGCTTTTTAAAAATGAAAAGGAACATCATGCTCACTCATTTCCTACTGGCGCTCGTCCTTGCGACGACGTCCGCAGCAGAACATCACAACTCTGAGGTTCCGGCAGCATCGCAGAAGCTCCTTGCTTTCGCCACCGAAACGCAGCAATCACATTCTCATTTTGCCGCGGTGTGGCCTGGGTTTTGGTCTGAGAACACTCCGTTTATTACCTATAGCCTCGACGGCCAGGCTGTTCTCTTTACGACGGAAGAGCCTATTGCAGGGTATGAGCAACTCGCCGACAACTATTATTACTACGCTGAACGTTTGCCAAATTTAACCGATTCTTCTTTTCATATTCAGTATTCACTGCCAAACGATAAGAATGCCACGGCCATTCGCCTTAGCGATGACAAGGCAGCTCACGCAGATCATCGCGTCACCTTATTGCATGAAGCTTTTCATGGCTATCAACGTGACGCATTTGCAGATCGCGGTCGTAATGAGTTCCTCGACCCAAAGTACCTTGATGAAACCAGTCATCGTGCCATGCTGGCATTGCAATTTGCGCTTGCTCAACAGGCTCATAGCAGTCGTGACTTAGACGATATTCGCGCCTGGCTGAGCGTTCGTGTCGCACTCAATGAAGTAATCGCTCCGGAAATCGCTGACTATCTTGGCGATATCGAGCGGACCGAGGGAACCGCTCATTGGGTCGGTATCCGATCAAGTTACGCAGAAGATTATCGCAACAGCATGGATTATTTTTTCGAAAATTTCGCCCCTCATTTTGAAACCACTCACGCGGTGCGCTCGTCTGCTTACATCACTGGCGCACTATTCATCGACCTTGTGAATCATTTTTCTGCTGAAAATATGAATTGGCGCCACGCGATTGAGCAGGGAGCAACTCCCTTTGAACTCGCCGTGCAAACATTTGCCATCTCGACCGAGGACGCTCTGGGCAACATCAATGAAATCCTCTCGCAAGCGAATTTTTCTGATTATCTAACGCGTGCACAGACGTCTCAAACGGAAGTGATCACGCTCGCGGACATTGAAGCCTCACACCCCTATCGACTCGATATCACCATTAATTTGCCCAAGACCGATGGCAGTATCGAGCTACCTATGTTCTTTTCTAGCGGTGACAAGGGCTTTCATCAGCTAGAGGTCAATTTGATTTTCTTACCACATGCAGAAACCTTCCAATTGACGTTAGGCAACATCGCAATTGATGTTCGCAACGCTCCTGTACTTGCGGATATACGCAGCGCGTTAGCCAATGAGGTGACCATGAGCATTTGGAGTCAATCGCCGATGACAACCATGGAAGATTTGCGCAAGATGCAAGATTTGGAAATACGGTTTGGTCAATCGATCATTCAATCACAAGTGGGCTGGAAGCTCGCTCCAGCCTCAACCAATGAGCGCTTGCAGATTTCCTTGTAAGTCTAAGTAATAATCTCTAGTTCCGGCGTATGCGTTTGTAACCAAGCGCGTACGTCGCTCATTTGCTGAATCGGAAACACGTAATTTGAGCTGATTTTCCCCGTATACGGAAACGACAACATGGCGTATTTGTCGTTGTATTCACTGAGTGCAACTTTTTTCACAACGCTCAGAGCCACTTGCTCCATGCCGACACGTAAACGGTCGTCCTCGCGACTAAGTAGACGCAGCATATCTTTCGTTTTATCTGCCGGAATTTTAGTGACTAAGGTTTCTGGAAACATGACAAACAGCAGCAATGTCCAGCCACCAAAATAGCGGAGCATTTCTGTACCCCATATCAGGTGAGTCATAACAAACACAGCAAGCAGAAAGGTTAAACGATAGCGACGGGGAATGGATTCGATCTTCTTAAACACGGAAAGCCTTTTGTAAGAAATCTAACGACATACAACCATTGTACGATAGCTAACGTAATGAGGCTATGGCAGCATACTGTCATGCATTATTTAGTTGATCACGAGGTACCTCATGTCCGGAAACACCTATACACCACCGAAAGTTTGGCAATGGGAACAAGGTAATGGCGGTAAATTCGCCAATATCAATCGGCCAATTTCTGGTGCCACGCACGACCAAGAATTGCCCGTTGGTAAGCACCCATTGCAGCTGTACTCTTTGGCGACACCAAATGGTGTGAAGGTCACAATCTTATTGGAAGAGCTTCTCGCTGCTGGAATTCAGGCGGCAGAATACGACGCATGGCTAATCAATATTATGGAAGGTGAACAGTTTAGTTCAGGCTTTGTTGCGGTGAATCCAAACTCGAAAATACCGGCGATGGTGGATCACAGTACTAATCCGCCAACCCGCTTATTTGAGTCGGGTTCGATGATGCTGTATCTAGCGGAGAAATTTGACCAGTTCATCCCGAAATCAGCTGCCGGTCGGACAGAGTGCTTGAACTGGCTGTTTTGGCAAATGGCGAGTGCGCCGATTCTTGGCGGCGGCTTTGGTCACTTCTATGCCTATGCGCCGGAAAAATACGAATACCCGATTAATCGTTACACCATGGAAGTGAAGCGCCAGCTCGACGTACTTGAGAAGCAATTGGCGAACCACGACTACATTGCAGGCGACGAATACACGATCGCCGACATGGCGATTTGGCCTTGGTATGGAGCCTTAGTCCGCAATGAAGTGTATGAAGCCGCAGAATTTCTTGACGCTTCGAGCTACAAAAATGTCCAACGTTGGGCTGAAAAAATCGCCGCACGCCCAGCCGTAAAGCGCGGTCGTATGGTGAATAAAGCATGGGGAGAGCCAGCGAGTCAGCTGCGCGAACGCCACGATGCCAGCGATTTTGAATTGCGAACTGAGGACAAATTGAACCCTGAAGGTTAACTCCTCTGTTTTTCTTAGCAAGCCTTGGCGAATTTGCGAAGGCTTGCTATGCATCAATCAGCTATTGCTGACAAAAACTTACGTTTCATCTGAGTAACTTCAACGATCATAATATGACCAGAACACTTACACTTTGATAAGCGAGTCGTTATAGGTTACAATTTTCATGATTTTATCCTTTAAACACAAAGGTCTTGCTAACTTCTTTTTCACCGGCAATACGGCTGGAATTATGGTGGAACATCAAAAGAAGTTGCGTTTAATTCTGGGTCGACTAAATGCAGCAAATAGCATTGACGATATGAAACTTCCGGGATTAAGGCTGCATCCGCTAGAAGGAAAAAGGAAAGGAACTTGGTCGGTCAAAGTCAGCGGGAATTGGCGTGTCACGTTTAAATTTAACGACGGTCATGCTGAAGTAATTAATTATGAAGACTACCATTGAGGACAATTTATGGTAATGCACAACCCTCCGCATCCAGGTGAAATTATTAAGGAGCTCTGTATTGAGCCTCTCGGAATATCGGTCACAGAAGCAGCCGACGCCCTTGGCGTTAGCCGAAAAACACTCAGTTCAATTCTCAATGGACGCGCCGGTATCAGTCCGGAAATGGCTGTTCGCTTGTCTATCGCCTTCGACACTTCAGCGGAAAGCTGGTTGCAGCAACAATATATGTATGAACTTTGGCACGCCGAACAACATCGAGAGGCGCTTAAAGTTCGAAAACTAGTTGCTGCATAATTTCAGCATCGAAAGGCGATCTGTCCTGTTTCGAAACGCGAATCCTTACTCCACGTAAATCGCGAGCCCTTGTATGTGACGCTGAATCCGGATTTCATCTCGAGCCCCACCTTGCGTGCCATCGTAGAAATTGACGCGCACTGTTTCACTCTCGTCACCTAGGTACGTCATAACCACTGCGTTCGCGCCGAGTGCTGCGGCCTCGGCTTTTAACAGCTCAATCAGCGCATCGGTTACCGACTCGTCGAGCGAGGTAGAGGATTTATGACTTTGCGCTGACACAATGCCAATTTCTTGGAATTGCTCCGGAGCGTGTTGAATAAACAACACGTCAGCAGGTGAAACAGCGGGTCGAGTCTGACCGGTGACTTGGTGTTCAACTGTTGGTGCAGATGCACATGCAGTGAGCACTGCGGTCATTAAAATGAAAATAATAGGACGTATCATTCCTTTGCCTCCAAACTCTGTGAGTGATGACGAATCAATGGTTAAGACTACGATTCCTTTTTAACCGCCTTTGAGATTAGCTCAATACTTTATAACTGCCAATGAAAAAGTAATCGGATTGGCACTGTACTGCACGCGCGTTTAGTTTTAAGCTGACAGAAAGTTTCAATACCACCAACACCAAATTCAAACGGAAAGTGCTGTTATGAAGAATGCCTTGCAAGAGCAATTGCTCAAAGCCGGCTTAGCCGATGCGAAAAAACTAAAGACTCTGAACAAAGAAAAGCATCAGCAAAAGAAGAGTGCAGGTAAGAAGCACAAAATCGTCAATGAGGCGACGTTACTTGCCGAGCAAAAGCGCCTTGAGAAAGTCGCTCGCGATCAGGAACTGAACCGACAGCGCCAAGCTGAGTTACAAGAAAAGGCCATCGCAGCCCAAGTTCGTCAGCTCATCGATGTAAATCGAATTGACCATAAGGGCGACATCACCTTTAACTTTGCCGATGGTAAATTGGTGAAACGTTTACACGTCAAACAGAAAATACACAACGAGCTAACCCATGGTCAGATAGCTATTGTCCGTGACGGTGAGGGCTATGCGCTAATTCCCGCTCAAGTCGCAGAGAAGATTCAACAACGCATACCCGCAGCGATTGTTTTACTCAACAACCCCGACGCCCAAGATGAAGCCCCTGACAACGATGATCCTTACGCAGATTACAAGATACCTGATGATCTGATGTGGTAGTCGACAGTCTGCTATTTAAGCCACGGGCTTGAGCCAGCAAAGGTACTGATATACAGTGCCTCGACCTTGTCCCGAGCCCATGGGGTTTTGCGCAGAAACTTTAACGAGGACTTTATCGAAGGGTCATTACTGAAGCAATTGATTGGAATTTTTGTTGCTAAACCACTCCAGTCATAGTGCTCGACCAATCGGGTTAGGATTTTTTCTAATGTCAGCCCGTGTAGTGGGTTATTCGGTTGATGATTCATATGACCTTGGACGTTGTTAATTTGACTGGTTCTGATAAATTGGAATTTGAAGACCATCATAGCTGAGCGCATGGGATATGTTCAAAGAATTAATCTCTTCTCTGCTACTTCGGTGAAAACCATAACAATAAGAAAAAATAACCATGAAAAAATCAATTAAGTCCTTTTCCTTACACAAAACAGCGCTGACTGTGGCTGTAACGATGGCGGCGTTATCATTAGTGCTTGTTATTCCAATGGCTATGATATTTACTCTCGCAGCTATTTTCGATTCGAGTCCGGGCAACGGCATGTCACTCCTAGCACCTTCGCTCGGCATGATTTTTGCCATGCCAATTCTATATTTAATCATGGGCTACATTATGACTATCGTATTTGCAGCGATTTATAATGTCGTCGCTAAGTACACGGGTGGCATCACGTTTGAGGTCGAAGATCGCCAAGCGTAGAAATTACGCCGACAAGCAAACATAAAAAAATCGCCGTACGGCGATTTTTTTGTGGCGTAGTAATAAAGCATCATACTCAGAGCGCAGTAAGTTATTGATTTTCCGTATTCGAGAATTAGCACTAAGAAAATAAAGTATCATACTGAATGAAAACTACGGCCATGAATCCGGTGAACGTCGCGTAATAAAGTATCATACTCAGCGATCTTAATATCCCACTACTTAAGAAAAGCTTGATAGCCAAGATCTAAACTTTACATCTATGGGCCGAATGCTCGCTCCAATTTGTTTTCTTATTTTTTCTTTACTTTTTTGATTCTTCATCGGGAACGAGGGGTCCATTTCTTCAAGAATTTCTTCATACATGAAACGATATCTGATCAAGGCCTCGGCTGGCTCCTCGATTGTAGGAAATTCCTGCATGACAGCTACCATGGCGTTGATCGTAGATCTCAAAGGGTAAGCGGATTAAATGGTTGATCTTACCTTTGCATGAGAGTGAGACAGACCGGCATCTCATCGGATTATCTGG
>ERZ869909.2097-NODE-2097-length-14248-cov-4.635100_pt1 | contig 14248 bp, 12 predicted proteins | sample MGYA00520892_ERZ869909 | MGnify/ENA primary metagenome ERZ869909 (study PRJEB32215, sample SAMEA104723947) | bioreactor metagenome | biome: bioreactor; feature: anaerobic bioreactor; material: water | place: China | collected 2015-03-12 ... | reverse complement strand
CCAGCCCCAGGCCGCGACGTAGATCCAGCGCGCGCCCCCGGACGTGCGCGGGTTGGGCACGATGACCGAGACGTCCTCGCGCACGAGATCGTCCCAGGTCCGGATGCCGCGCGGGTTGCCGCGCCGGACGATGAAGACCTGCGTCGACGTGTAGGGCGCAGCGTTGTGCGGCAGCGCCTGCTTCCAGTCAGGCGCGACGAACGCGCCGTGATCCACGAGCGCCTGGATGTCCGGCTCGAGGGCGAGGGTCACGACGTCTGCCGCGAGGCCGTCGATCACCGAGCGTGCCTGGCGACCGGAGCCACCGTGCGACATCTCGATCCGGAGCCGACGACCGGTCTGCTGCTCGTGCCGCGCGGCGAACCAGGCGTTGTACTCCTCGTAGAGCTCCCGGGTAGGATCATAGGAGACGTTGAGGAGCTCGTCCGAGGCGCCCGTGGAGCGGCACCCAGCCAGCGCAGCGAGCGCAACGAGCGCCATGAGCGCGGCGAAGCAGACGAACGGGCTGCGTGAGGGGAACGCTACGAACGAGCTGGCGCGGCTCGGTGCGCGGCGGCTCGGTGCGCGGCGGCTCGGTGCGCGGCGGCGACGGTGCCGCGCAGCGGGTACCGCGTCCCTGGCGCGGGGCCGCAGAGGGGAGGCGTTCATGGTCATGGGGCTCCGTGCGATTGAAGAGGTGTCCGGAGGGTGGGGACCGTGGCTCTGCCGTGCGGCGTCCGCGGCGGGTTGTCCCGGGGACGCGGTGCGTGGGTCGCGCCGTGAACAGCGCTGCGGCGGAGCCAGCGGCCGGAGAACGAAGCACGGGTCGTGCCACGACGTCGGGTGGCCGTGGCCGTCGCCCCAGGCGCGCCGGCGTGTGTCCGGGCCTCCGCGCGCGGTCGCGACGGCTCGCGGCCCGCCGCGAAATGACGCGGCCTCTGGCGCGGCACGTCGCGGCCGTGATATATCGCGGCCTGTGCCGGCGTCCCCCTGCGCCTGCTGCTCCCCGCAGGCGTCGACAGCGCGCGGTCTGCGGTCGACGAGAGGCGGGCGCGAGCGCAGCGGCACGTTGGCACGATTCACGCATATCCGGCACGCCCGCCGGGGCACGCATCACGACGGCCAGCCAGGAAGGACAGGAACTGCGCCCCAGCTGCGCCGGGGCGCACCACCACGGAACCGGAACAGGAGGCCAGCTGCCGCACGGCAGATGGTCCCTCACACCGCAGGTGCTCCCGACACCGCTGACGCCCGGTCAACGCTCCGCCCAGTGGGCGCAACCACCAGGCGCAACCACCAGGCGCCGTGAAGGCAACGGCCCCTCCCCCACCTCCCTCTTCCCCGACCCGCATCCCATGGAAACCGACCTCTGGCGTGAAGTCAGCCGCCACCTCGAGATCGAGGAGTTCCTCGACCGGGTGCTCCCCGTCGTGCAGCGCCGCCACCGCTGGGTAGGCGGGCTGGCCGTGCAGCGGATCGACGAGCGCACGAACGAGGCGTGGAGCCTCGCCGCAGTGGGTCACGGGGCGAACGACTGGCGGTTCCCGAACCGTCGCCGGCTCACGCCGGACGTGCTCAAGGCGTTCCACTCGTGGAAGAACACCCGGCGCCCGCTGGCCTCGCACGCGATGACATCGCTGCTGCGAGACGTCCTGGGCGCGATCCCCAACGAGCGGGCGTTCGCGCTGCTGCCGCTGCTGGACGATGACGGCACCGTGGGCGCGCTGGTGCTGACGAGCCGCCCGGACGACGTGCCGCGCCAGCTGCGGACGGTCGATCTGCTGATCGAGCCGTTCGCGACCGCGGTGCGCAACGACGCGCGGATCCGTGAGCTGGAGCGGCTCCGCGCGGCCGCGGAGGCAGACCGCAGCGCGCTGCTCACCCGCCTGGGGCGCGACACGATCGCCGAAACCATCGTGGGCGCAGACCACGGGCTGCGCGACGTCATGGCCCGCGTCGACCAGGTCGCGCCGGGGTCCGCGCCCGTCCTCATCCTCGGTGAGACCGGGACCGGCAAGGAGGTCATCGCGCGGGCGATCCATGAACGCTCATCCCGGGCAGGCGGGCCGATGGTCCGGGTGAACTGCGGGGCCATCGCGCCGGAGCTGCTGGACTCCGAGCTGTTCGGGCACGAACGCGGCGCCTTCACCGGCGCGACGTCGACGCGCCAGGGGTGGTTCGAGCAGGCAGACGGGGGTACGCTGCTGCTGGACGAGGTGGGGGAGCTGTCGCTCGCCGCCCAGGTCCGCCTGCTGAGGGTGCTGCAGGACGGTACGTTTCAACGTGTGGGCGGTGAGCGCACGCTGCACGTGGACGTCCGGGTGATCGCCGCGACGCACCGCGATCTGCCCGAGATGGTGCAGGATGGATCGTTCCGCGAGGACCTCTGGTACCGGTTGTCCGTGTTCCCGCTGCAGCTGCCGCCGCTGCGGGAGCGCCCGGCAGACATCGGACCGCTGGCCGAGTGGTTCGCGGACCGCGCGGGGCGACGCCTGGGCGGCGCGCCGCTGCGCCTGCACCCGCTGGATCGCGAGCTGCTGGAGCGCTACGCGTGGCCGGGCAACGCGCGGGAGCTGGCGGCGGTGATCGAGCGCGCCGCGATCCTGGGGGACGGGAGGCGCCTGGACGTGCCCGCGGCGCTGGGCATGAACGCGTCGCCCGGACCCCGCGGTAGCCTGGCAAGCGCACGCGGCGCCGCGTACACGGACCACAGCCCACGCCTGGCACGCGGTGACGAGGCAGACCCCGCGCCGCGACCGGGCTCGGCCACCGGGCGACACCACACGACGACGACGCACCCCGACCACGGCGGGCGCGACGAGCTCTTCCCCCGTGGCATCCTGGTGCCCGCGAGCAGCTCGCTCGACGACGCCGTGACCGCAAGGATCGAGGCCGCGCTGGCGGAGTGCCAGGGCATGATCGAAGGCGAGGACGGCGCCGCCGCGATCCTGGGTATCCACCCGAGCACCCTGCGGAGCCGCATGAAGAAGTTGGGCATCGACTGGCGCCGGTTCCGGCGGGTCGCGCGGCGGGCGTGATCCCTCCCCCCTGAGCACACCTGCGGACGCGGCCGCAGCCGCAGCGCCCGCCCGGAGCGCCAGGCTCAACGCCGCGCCAGGGCGCCTCCGGGCTCGGCTCCCCCACCCGGCACACCGCTACCGCAAGAGGTCTGCCCCAAGGAGCCCGATTGCTCGGCGACGGTCGTTCGCGTGCCCCGTCAGTACTCCTGGCCCACCCACAGGTTGCTGCCAAAGCCCACACCGAGCTGCGCGTACCAGCCGCCACGGCTGGGCATGAGCCCACCCTCCGCCCGAATCGCGAGCCCGACGCGGCGCTGCATGATCTGCTGCATGCCAGCGCGGAACCCGAGCCGGCTGGGGTCGTCCTCAGGGGTCAGCTCGCTGAACGTCCGCGTCACGCCGACGAGCAGGTCGAGGTAGCCGTCCAGCCAGTAGGTGCTGCCGCGGACGCCATAGCGCTCGACGAGGATACGTCGATCGCGCGCGTCGCTGGTGTGGAAGCCTGCGACGGCGACCAGCTGTGTGCTCGTGGGGAACACGGTGAGCCCCGGCGCCTGCTCCGTACCGTCCAGCTTCACCGGCATGCGGGCGAGCATCACCCCAAGGCGTGCCCCCTGGCGAACCCGATGCCGCGCGGTGTGGTTCACCCAGTTGCGGCTCGACTGCGTGTAGATGGTGTCGCCAATCTGCTGGGAGCTCGATGAGGACGTGAGGGTGAACTCCTCCACCTGCACCTGGTCCGATGTCCCGTGCAGCATGACGATCGCCTCGAACTGGAACCAGTCAGCCGCCCGGTCGTTCCGGTCGAACGAGTAGTAGGGGTAGAAGCCGGAGACCTGGAACGCCACGACGCGTCGCGCCTCGTAGGTCACGCTGCTGCCGGCGTTGAGGTTCGCGGTGCGGCCCCAGTGCAGGTTCAGCGGGTAGAGCCCGATGTGCAGGTTTCCGGGGCTCCATGCGTCCTGCAGCTCCTGTACCCGCAGCATGCCGCCGGAGGTCTGCGTGGACTGCGACCAGCTCTGCGCCGCGATGGAGGCTGCGGCGCACAGGACAAGGAGCGCCGCGGCGAGCGCGACACCCACACGGACATGCGACGCGACGCGGCCCCGCACCACGCGAACCTGCGCCACGCGAGCCTGCGCCACCGCTACCCGTTGCGAACCACGCCAGCGCACGCCCGTACGAACGACCACCATGTCGGCCTCCACACACACCATCCCGGCGCACGGCGAGCTCCGCCCCCGCGCTCCGGCCAGTCCACGACGCCGGGACACCACCCGGCTGCCCCATCGTAGCACCTGCACGAACCGGGAAACACTGGAAATGGCCGCGCGCGTATGGCGAAGTCGACGGACCCGGCACCCAGGCTACGCCCATGGCGACACGCGCCCCCCAGGCCGGCTCCCGCCAGCCGGCCATACCACTCTCCGACCACGCGGCCAGCTCAGCCGCAATGCAGCCTGTGCTCCGCGCCGCGCGACGTGTCGCCGCGGTGGACCTGCCGGTGCTGATCACCGGCGAATCAGGCACCGGGAAGGGGCGCCTCGCGCGCGCGATCCACGACGCGTCGCCGCGCGCCGCCCGACCGTTCCGCGTGCTGGACTGCGCAGCCGTGTCGGGCGAGCTGCTCGAGAGTGAGCTCTTTGGCCACCAGCGCGGCGCGTTCACCGGCGCGACGGACGACCGGGCCGGCGTCTTCGAGCTCGCCGACACCGGCACCCTGCTGCTGGATCAGGTCGACCTGATGCCGGAGTCGCTGCAGGTCCGGCTGCTGCGCGTCCTCGAGGAGCGCACCGTGCAGCGCCTGGGGAGCACGACGCCGCGCGCCGTGGACGTCCGGATCGTCAGCACGACCACGGCTGAGCTCAACGACCTCGTCGCGGCGGGCACGTTTCGCCAGGATCTGTACTACCGGCTGCACGTCGTGCCCATCACGCTGCCACCACTGCGCGACCGCGCGGAGGACATCCCCGCGCTCGCCGAGGAGCTGCTCGCCGGGATCACCGCTGACTGGGGGCGACCCGCGGCGCGCCTGACCCCCGGCGCGCTCGCCGCGCTGCAGCGGCACACCTGGCCGGGGAACATCCGCGAGCTCGAGAACACGCTCCGACGCGCCGTCGCGCTGGCCGACACCCCAGACATCGACGAGCCCCTCGTCGTCCCGGAGAGCCAGCGCAGCGCGGCGCTGACGATGCAGCTGGCGCCGGACCAGCGCCTCTGGATCCACCCCGACGTCACCTCGATCCGCCAGACCACCCGGGAGCTCGAGCGCACCCTCATCCTGCGCGCGCTCGAACGCACCGGCGGGAACAGGACCCACGCCGCCCGGCTGCTCGACATCTCGCTGCGCGCCCTCCTCTACAAGCTCAAGGACCTGTTCGACCCGGCAGAGGTCCCCCCTGCCCCGTAGGCAGGCGCCAACCCCGGACAACGCCAACTTCACAGAGCGCCAGGGCCCAACCGGGGCACCACGCCACGAGCAGCACCGCACCACCGCAGCACCGCACCACCGCCGGGTCGACGTCACCAGGTGCCGAACCCCATCCAGCGCGCAAAAACCCCGCCCCACAACACGTACTCCAGCGTCGCCAGCGCGAGGAACGGGCCAAAGCTCAGGCCCAGCCGCGCGCTCGCGCGCTCGCGCCCCGAACCCGAGCGCACCGGGCCCGACGCACGCTGATCCACCGCGCGCGCCTCGGCCGCCGTCCGAGCCTCCCAGAACCCCTCGACGCTGCCGTCACGCAGCAACCCGGCGCCCGCGTCCCCCGGCCGCCCCGTTCCCGCCGTACCCGAGGCACGACCACCGACCCGCGCGACGAGCACCGCCACCACCACGACCAGCAGCGCCTGCCACGACGCCCACATCAGCACCACCGGCAACGCACGCCACCCCAGCCACGCGCCGATCGCGCCAAGCAGCATCAGGTCACCGCCCCCCATCCCCACGCGCCCCGTCGCCAGCGCGTACCCGGTCGCGACGAGGTACAGCACACCCCAGCCCGCCACGAACCCCAGCACGCTGTCCAGCCACCCCACCGCCGGAACGAACCCCCGCCACGCCAGCCCCTCCGGCGCCAGCAGCGCGAAGACCACACCCAGCAACGCCAGGCCGCCCGTCAACGCGTGCGGCAACAGCGCGTGCTCCAGATCGATCACCGTCAGCGCCAGCAGCCCGATCATCAGGTACGTGAGCATCATCCAGACCAGCAGCAGGTCCAGCGGCGCCACGTCCCACCACCTCGCGGCGCCCGGCCCCAACACGTGCAGCCACATCAGCAGGCTCAGCAATCCGCCGCACAGCTCGACCAGCGGGTACCGCGCGCTCACCGGCGCCCCGCAGTCCGCGCAAGACCCGCGCAGCGCCACCCAGCCCAGCAACGGCACGTTGTGGTACCAGCGAATCCCGGCGCCGCAACGCACGCACGCGCTGGGCGGCGCGACCACGCTCAGCCCGCGCGGCACCCGCCAGATCACCACGTTCGCGAAGCTGCCCCACAGCAGCCCCCACACGAACACCCCGACGGTCCAGACCAGCAGCTCACCCATGAAGGCTCTCGGAAGTGTCCACGGCGCCGGCGCCGCTCACCACGAGCCACCCCCTGCACCAGCCAACCCAACGCCGGACACGCCCGACGCGTTCCCTGAGCCCGCAACCACACCGCGGACACGAACGCCACCGGGATCACGAACACCGGTCGGCCACACCACCAGACACGCGCGCGCCAGCCGGCGAGCCGCACCGTTCTCCCGGCGCGGCGGCCGGACTCGCCCGGCCCTGCAGCATGGCTCATCAGCTACCCCACGGCGCCGCGCCCTCACCGCACCACACCCCCGGCCCAGCGGTCAGCCGGCCCAGCGGTCAGCCGGCCCAGCGGTCAGCCAACCCCGAGGTCAGGCCAACCCCGAGGTCAGGCCAGCCCCGAGGTCAGGCCAGCCGCGGTCAGCCCAGCCGCGGTCAGCCCAGCCGCGCGGCCATCCAGGCGCCCATCACCGGGACGTCCTCCCGCGCCTCCGCCAGCCACGGCACGAAGACCGGCCACACATGCACCGCCGCCGTTCGGGTGCGCAGCGTCACGTCCACACCAGCCTCCGCCGCGCGCTCGGCCACGACCCGGGCGCTGTCGTACAGGCACTCCTCCTCGTCCACCGTCAGGTACAGCGGCGGCAGCCCTGTGTAGTCGCCCACCACCGGCGAGACGTACGGATCCTCCGGATCCGCATCCGGAGCGTACAACCCACGCAGGAGCCGAACCTGGCTCGCGCTGAGCATCGGGTCCCTCCCGTCGTTCCCCTCCATCGCCTCTCCGGAGCACGTGATGTCGCCAGCGGGGGACATCACCACCGCACACGCAGGAAGTGGATGGCCACCATCCCGGAGCCGCAGCAGCAGCGCGAGCGCCAGACCACCACCAGCCGAGTCGCCGGCGACGACCAGTCGCGACGGGTCCACGCCACGCTCCAGCAACGCGAAATAGCACGCCTGCGCGTCGTCCAGACCCGCCGGGTAGGGGTGCTCCGGCGCGAGCCGGTAGTCCGGCAGCCACACCTCAGCGCCCAGCTGAGCGGCCCAACGAGACACCAGGTTCGCGTACGTCTCGACCTTGCCCGCCACGTACCCGCCGCCGTGCAGGTACAGCATCACCCTGCCCTGACCCGACCCGGAGGACGCCCCCGACCCGACCCGGCCCACACGAACCCCCGCCAGCTCCTCGTACGACCACACGGTCCCGCGCGCCATCACGCGCGGCAGCCCCGCGCCGTTCAGCTCACGCCGGAAGTGTCGCACCGCCTCGTCAGGCGTCATCCCGTCCCGACGCAGCTTCACCCGGAACACCGCGCGAAGCACCCGCGCGCTCATGCTGGTCATGGTCTCCTCCTGAGCAGGCAAACTTGAACTGTATTCAATTCGATGCCGGCAAAAACCTCAAGCCTCCGTTGATTCCCGCTCCGCCATCCGCGAAAGTCCGCCCACACCACCGACCGGACCATCGATGGACAAGCGCCCCGATCACACCGACCGACCACCCGCTGACGAGGACGCGCCAGATCAGGGCAACGCAGATCAGGGCAACGCAGATCAGCGCGAGCCAGGTCAGAGCGCCGCCGCCGCTCACGAAGCCGCGAGCGAGACCACCGGCGCCCTCGACCCGGTCAACGACCCGGAGCTCAGCCTCGGCGACCTCATCCGACAGCGCGGCATCGTCGCCGGCTGGGTGATCGCCTGGCCCTTCATGCTGCTCAACGTCATCGCCTGCGCCGTCGGCGTCGGCGCTCAGCTGGGCGATCGCCCCTGGCTGGCCCCGTTCACGCTTGGACTCTACGCCTGCATGGCGTTCTTCGCGCACGCCTACTCGGTGGCGTGGAGCGTCGGCGCGCACGTGCGGCAGTTCCTCGCGCTGCTGGCGACGCTGGTCCTGCTCTTCGCGCTGGCGTGGCTGCACATGGACGACGCGACCGAGCGCTGGGTCTACGAGGGGCTCACACGCGAGTTCCGCCCTGAGCGCCCCGTCCTCTACGTGAGCGTCGTGGCTAACGCGCTCGCCGGGCTCGTGATCCTGCTGCATGGCCTCGGGCTCGGGTTCGGCGACCGCTTCTTCGTGCGCTCGGATCGCCGCCGAGTGAGCCACAACGTGGTGCGCTCGGTCGCCGAGCGGGCGCTGCGGCGTGATCGGACCGACCGCAACGACGGCCAGCGGGCGGGATGACGCCGCGGTTTGCTCGCCTGGCGGGCCGCATCGTGGCGGGCCGCATTGTGGCGAGCAGCGTCGTGGCAAGCAGCGTCGTGGCAAGCAGCGTCGTGGCGAGCAGCGTCGTGGCGAGCTGGGGCATGGCGAGCTGGGGCATGGCGGGCGGGACCACCGGGGCGGAGGCGCGACGCGTTGCTCGAAGACGCGCGCGCCTCAGCGCCACGAGCGCGCCTCAGGGCGAGGAGCGGGTCGGCAGCCGAGGGAAGGCGATCGCCTCGTCCATGCCGTCGAGCCGCGCGATCCACGCCAGCGTGCGCTCGAGGCCCAGGCCGAACCCGCTGTGCGGCGCGCTCCCGTAGCGACGCAGGTCGAGGTACCACTGGAAGCGATCGACCGGCAGCCCCTCTGCCTCGAGCCGCTGGAGCAGCGCGGCGCCGTCTCGCTCCCGCTGGCCGCCACCGAGGATCTCGCCGTACCCCTCCGGCGCCAGCAGGTCCGCGCAGACGACCCGCTCGGGGTCTGCCGAGTCGCGCTCCATGTAGAACGGCTTCACGGCGCTGGGGTAGCCGGTGACGAAGACCGGGACGCTGCGGTCCTGCATGATCGCCCGCTCGGCGTGGTGGCTCAGGTCCTCGCCCAGCCGGACGTCCACCCCGGCCGCGCGCGCCAGCTCGACAGCGCGCTCGTAGCTGATGCGCTCGAACGGCTGCCGCAACGCGTCGAAGTCTGCCGGGTCCCGCCCCAACCTGCGCAGGTCCTCGGCGCAGGACTCGGCGACCGACAGCACGACGTCGCGCACGAACGACTCGGCCAGCGCCATCATGCCGTCGAGATCCACGAACGCCATCTCCGGCTCGACCATCCAGAACTCGGACAGGTGCCGTCGCGTCGGCGCGCGCTCCGCGCGGAACGTCGGGCCAAAGGAGTAGACGCGACCCAGGGCCATCGCTGCGGCCTCGTTGTAGAGCTGGCCGGACTGCGACAGGTAGCTCATCGTCGACAGCTGGGCGGTCTCGAACAGTGAGCCCTTCTCCTCGACGACGTTCGGCGTGAAGATCGGTGCGTCCACGGCGACGAAGCCCTGCGCGTCGAGCCAGTCCCGGATCGCCCGTGACAGGGCCGCGCGCACGAGGAGCAGGCTGCGCATCCGCCGTCCGCGCAGGTAGAGGTGTCGCTGGGCGACGCGCAGCTCCTCGTCGACGTCGACGCCGCTCAGGGGCCACTCGTCAGCCTCTGCCACAAGCCGGACGGAGCGCGCCGCCAGCTCGAAGCCAATCGGCGAGCGCTCGTCGCGCCGGAGCTCCCCCTCGACAGAGACGCAGCTCTCGCGCGTCAGCCGGCGGCAGCGCTCGAAGGTCTCGGCGTCCACGGCGTCTGACGCGACGACGACCGGGAGCGTGAGCGTGCCGGTGCGCAGCTCGAGGAAGTGCACTCGGCCGCTGGAGCGGCGAGCCTCCAGCCAGCCGGTGCGCTGCACCTGCTGCCCCACCGCGCCCTCCAGCTCCTCGACTTCCCTGCTGCTCACCGGCACCCCCGGACACGTCACGGGTCGACAATCCGGGCTGACTCTGCTCGATTCACCGCGCCACGTCCAGCCACACCCGGCGCCCGGGTCCGAACAGGCGGCCCCGGTCCGGCGGCTGCGCACACGGCCGTCGTCGCGTAGCGTGATCACGAGGTGCATGCGGCCGGGCCCGGATGTTCGAGGACCGGGACGACGGCCCGGCCCCACATCCCGGCAAGACGGCCCGACGCCAGACCCCGGCGATACGGCTCGACAACCCAGCCCGACACCATGGCCCGGCACCCTGGGCCCAGCCTCCCGGAACCACCACATGGCTACCCGCTCGTCGCGACCCGCCGCCGGAGGGCTCTCCGCGCAGGACACCCGCTCGCTGCTCAAGTCGATCCAGTCGTCCGGGCCGGATCGACCGGTGTGGGTCGTCTGGGGTCAGGAGCGGCTCATGGTCCGCGCGATCGTCGACGCGCTGATCCGCTCGATCTTTCCGTCCGGTGACGACGACCTGAACCTGCAGACGATGGACGCCCGCGATCACAGCGGGCAGGACATCGCGGCGGCCTGCGAGTCGTTGCCCATGTTCGCCGAACGTCGGGTGATCCGCGTCACGAACGCGCAGGACCTCAAGGGCGCGCACCTCGAGGCTGTCGCGCACCTGGCGGCAGACCCGCCGCCGTCGACGCTGCTGATCCTCGAGGCGGATCAGCTGGATCGCCGGCTCAAGGGCGTCACGACCCTCCTCGCCAGCGCGCACGTCCGGGCGGTGGTGATCGACCAGGTGCAGCAGGCGGACGCAGAGCAGTCGGTCGCCCGCTGGGCTCAGCAGCGCGGCCTGCAGCTGGCGAAGGACGTGCCCGGCTGGCTCGTCGAGGCTGTCGGCGCGTCGCTCCAGGCCCTCGAGCAGGCCGTCGAGAAGATCGACCTGTTCCTGGGGCCGGCGGGCGACGGGCAGCCCCGCCGCGTGACGATCCCGGTCGCGGAGGAGATCGTCGCGGACACACGCACACGGAGCGTCTTCGAGCTCACCGACGCGCTGCTCGAGCGCAACGCAGACAAGACGTTGTTCGCGCTCCGCTCGCTGCTCGAGCACGGGGAGAGCCCGGTGGGTGTCGTCAACCTCGCGGCCCGGCAGCTGCGCGGCGTGCTCGTCGTCCAGGACATGGCCGCGCGCGGGCGACGTGACGAGCGCGCGATGGCCCAGGCCGCCGGGGTGCCGCCGTTCGTCGTGCGCAAGCTCGAGGGGGCCGCGCGACGCTTTCGCCCCGCAGAGCTCCGCGAGCTGCTGACGGCGCTGATGCAGGCGGATCACGCCCTCAAGTCGAGCCGCCTGCCGGACCGGATCATCACCGAGCGGGTGCTCCTGGCGATCTGCCTCGGACCGGCACGCAACGCCGGGTAGCCGACGCGCCCGGGAGGCCTCGCCCGTCAGGTACCCGGACGGAGCCCGCCAGGTGCCCGGACTCGGACGCGCGGCGCAGGGGCCGGTTCAGGGGTCGGGTCAGTTCCCGCCGGGTCGTGTTCCGGCTGGGCGCTCACCGGCTTGCCTGTGTCGACCGACAAAAACGAAGACCACGGCTCGCGCGGGTGCGCTGCCCTGGGCTTCGATCGTCAGCCGGCGGTACGGTGTGGCGTCCGCCTGGTCTGCCGGGCCGTCGTGATGACGACCCGCAGGCCTGTCACTGCATGCCGTTGACGGCCAGCGTCAGGCGGGAGACGCGACGGCTGGCCTGGTTCGGGTGGATGACACCCTTGGAGGCGACCTTGTCGATCGTCTTGATCGCGACGGTGAGCGCCTCGGCTGCAGCGGCCTTGTCGCCAGCGTCGATCGCCGTGCGCACCTTCTTGACGTAGGTGCGCATCGTGCTGCGCCAGTAGCGGTTGCGCTCGTTGCGCTTCGCGTTTTGGCGGATTCGCTTGATTGCGGACTTGTGATTCGCCACTTCCGGACTCCGTATCGTCGCCTGAGGTCGGCACTGGCCGACACCTGTTCGCGCTCCATGAGCGGGAGGGGCGCAGTACCCGAGGCACCGGGGCCTGTCAACACGATCCGGGACCATGCTGTACAGGAGAGACCGTGGACAAGGGCATCGAGATGATCTGCATCGGGGACGAGCTGCTTGACGGGCGCACGCGGGAGGGCAACGCGGCGTGGCTGGGTGGTCGGCTGCGGGCGCTGGGGCACGCGCTGGAGCGGGTGACGCTGGTCGCCGATGAGCCTGCGCTGGTGGCGGCCGTCGTGCGGGAGGCCGCGGCGCGATCGGCGCTCGTGGTGACGAGCGGCGGCCTCGGGCCCACGCTGGACGACCGCACCCGCGCCGCGCTGGCGGACGCTGCAGGCGTCGCCGTGCGCGAGGACGCCGCGGCGCTCGAGCGGCTCGAGGAGAAGTACCGCGCGCGCGGCCGGGAGATGGCGCCGGCGAACGCCCGGCAGGCGGCGTTCCCGGCGAACGCGACCGTGCTGCCCAGCGACGTGGGCACCGCCGACGCCTTCGCGACCCCCGTCGCCGGCGTCGACGTGATCAGCCTGCCCGGTGTCCCGCGCGAGTTCACGGCCCTCGCCGAGCGCTACGTCCTGCCTCGACTCGCCGCCGCGCGACCGCGCCGCTGGCGCAAGCTCTACACCTTCGGAAAGGGTGAGAGCGCGCTCGCCGGGATCGTCGAGGCCCTCGCGCTCGACCCCAGGCTGCGCATCACCTGGAGCGCCCACCTGCCGATCGTCGACATCGAGCTGTCCTGTGACCACGAGGACGCCGGCGGGCTCGACGAGGCATCCTTCGAGGCGCAGGTGGCGCGCGCGAGAGAGGCCCTCCGCCCCTGGGCCTTCGAGACCGACACCCGGCGCGTCAACGGCGCCCTCGCCGCGGCGCTCGCGCACGCCAACGCCCGCGTCGCGACCGTCGAGAGCTGCACCGGCGGCCTCATCGCCCGCGAGCTGACCGACGTGCCCGGCGCGTCCGCCTGGTTCGACCGCGGCTGGATCACCTACAGCAACGAGGCGAAGGCCCGCGAGGTGGGCGTGCCCGTCGCCCTGCTGGAGCGCCACGGCGCCGTCAGCGCGGAGGTCGCCGCCGCCATGGCGACCGGCGCCCGGGCGCGCGCCGGCGTGACCCTCGCCGTCTCGAGCACCGGCATCGCCGGCCCCACCGGCGGCAGCGCCGCCAAGCCGGTCGGCACGGTCTACCTCGCCGCGGCCATGGAGACCGGGACCGTCGTCGTCCACGCCCACATCGCCGGCCGCTCCCGCGACGCGTTCCGCACCATCGTCGCGGAGCTCGCCCAGCTGATCGCCCTGCGCTGCCTGCAGGGCGCAGCTGACGACCTGCGCGCGCTCGAAGGCGTCGTGTCCCTGCAGCGCATCCCTGCCGCGACGATCGTCGAGCAGGGTTGAGCGGAAGCCACGGAGCGGGTACGGCGTCAGCGGGCTGTCCAGCCCTCCAAGGAAGACGAAACGAGGCCGCGCGTGAGAGCGTTCATTGGTGTTGAGCTTGCGATCCCGGTGGTGGAGCGTCTGGTGGTGCTCCAGGAGGAGCTGGATCAGCCGATCCGGCAGCTCGGCGCGCAGGCGCGCTGGACGCCGGCAGAGCATATCCGGCTGAACCTGAAGGTGTTTCCGAACCTCGATCCCGGCGTGCTGCCGCGCGTGCAGGACATGCTGTCGCGGTTCTGCCAGGCGCTGCAGCCGTTCCCGATCGTGAGCCGAACGGTCCGCTTCTACCCGGAGCTCGACCGCCCTCGGCTGCTGCTCGTCGAGCAGTCGGACGAGCGCGGGGTGCTGCCGGCGCTGCGCGAGCACATCGAGAAGGCGTCGGATCCGCTCGGTTTCGCGCGCGACGAGGCCCCCTGGACGCCGGACATCGCGCTGGGGCGGGTGCTCGCTGGTGGCGCACGCCCGGACCTGCGCGGCCTGCTGAACCAGTGGCAGGACGCGGAGTGGGGCGAGACGCTGTGCCGCGAGCTGATCCTCTACCGCACGGAGATGGTCGGCCGCCGCGCCCGGGTGAGGCTGATGCGCCGCTTCGCGCTGGGCACCGGCCGCTGACGCC
>ERZ869909.2096-NODE-2096-length-14248-cov-7.331522_pt1 | contig 14248 bp, 10 predicted proteins | sample MGYA00520892_ERZ869909 | MGnify/ENA primary metagenome ERZ869909 (study PRJEB32215, sample SAMEA104723947) | bioreactor metagenome | biome: bioreactor; feature: anaerobic bioreactor; material: water | place: China | collected 2015-03-12 ... | reverse complement strand
CGCAGCTTGGCAATGGTCAGGTGAATATCGGTATCGGCGGCCAGTTCCACCTCTATCGTGGCGGCGGCATCGCCCGCCTCCCAGCCTGCATTCACCAGCGCCTCGATGGCCTCGGCGGCGCTGGCAGCGGCAAAGGCCAGTTCCTGCACTTCGGTGCCGCCCGCCTCGAATACGGCGCGGCCATCAGCCCGGAACGCGCGGATGTCAGGCGAGATTTTGCGCGCCCGCGTGGCCAGCGCAACGCGCTTGTCTGCTTCTCGCCCCAGCGCGGCAGCCAGGCCCAGCCCGCCGCCTGCGACGGTATTGCGGGTCTCCAGCACGTCGAGAAGCAAGCCTGCCGCTTCAATATCCCACGCGCCCGCGCGAACGTGTACCGGGGCCAGGTCCAGCATCACATCGGCCAGGACGGCTTCCAGCTCGTCTGCATTGCGCGCGGCGATGCCGGTCTTGCCAGCGGGGTCGATCTCCAGCGTGATCTCGCTCGCCCCGCCTGCGAGGTCGGCCAGTATGGCGGTATTGGCTTCGCGCGGATCGGGCGTGTCGTGTGCCTGACGCATGGCCCAGGGCAGGAAGGCGTCGCGCGCCAGCGTGCGCCCTCTGGAGAAAGGCGCCGAACCTGGAAGGGATGAATCCGGCGCAACCGTGTTGTGGGAGGCAAATAGCGGCCCGCGCGAAAGCCCGTCGCGGGTCCGCCGCTCCAGTGTGCCGGATGGTTTTCCGGACAGCGCCTTTTGCGCCAGCTCCTCCCAGGCGTCTGGCGAGGCAGGCGCAAATCCGGCAGCAAGCGGTATGGTGTCGTTCGTCATGAAGCCAGTGACTATACCGGCGGGGCGCACGAGGGAAGTTCCCGCTTCCATATGGCGCGTAAAACTCCGGGCGAGCATAGTGAGGCCCGGCGTCTCGCTCGGAAAGGGCCGTACTCCAGAACTGAAAAGGCCGCCCCTTGTTCGGGGGCGGCCCATCCAGCCGACTCTGGGTCGGGATATTCAGGCTGGAAGGCTTACTCGCCGGAGCCTTCGCCGCCGCCGAGGCCGGCAGTCACCGACTCGAAGGTGCTCTCGAGGCTGCCGCCGAGTGTCGTCACGGCGCCGATGATCACAACGGCGATGAGGGCTGCGATCAGGCCATATTCGATGGCCGTGGCGCCCGATTCGTCTTTGAAGAAACGCGAAACCAGATTTTTCATCCCACTACTCCTTGTTATAGCTCGCTGGCTGCTGCCCAGGAGCCAAGTCCATCCCGACCCGTCCTGAACGTGATGCGAGTAAACACCAGGGACCGTTTCAGTCCGGTAAAAATTTGTGCTTTATTTTTGGTAAATTACTGAAATTATTGATATAGTTAAGGCGCAGTTAAATTTGCCAACTGGCGCGTCCTGCTCGAGGGGATTGTCGACCCTGACTTGCCCGCGGGGTTGGCAGACGGAACGCCGCTCGCCTACTGTGCGAATTCCTGCCACGACTGGCGGACACCGAGGCGGTTGAACACCGCCTCCCAGTGCGCGCGAATGACGGCACGCTGCTCCGGCGTCCACCCGTCATGGTCCTGGGCAACAAACAGCACGTCGATTTGCACCCCGGCAAGAGAGCGCCCGTAGCGCGCCTCGATCTGCTGGGCAATGACGCCCGGATCTGGCAGACGGCCCGCAAGATCAGGCCGGGCATAGCCGTAAACCGAATAGAGCTGGGTGTTCTGCAGCATGTCCGAGATGAGGATGATGCGGCGGCGCGGGACGCTCGCGTCGAAATCTTCGTGAGTGCCGAGCTCCGCCAAAGCCTCGAGCAAGGGCGTGACGGGCGAGTCTATAAGGTCCAGAAGTCCATCGAGCGCGCGGTTGAGCGGGCGTTCAAACAAGGCGTCGTAACGCGCCTGGACACGGTTGGGATTGCGGTAGAGGGGGTTGATCTGGTCGCCGCGCCCGGGATTGCACACCGAGAACCGGTTGGTGTTGCGCACCTCGCCGCGATGGTTGAGCTCGAACAGGGACAGCCGTTCGCCGACTTCGAGCTGGCTGCGCGCGCTCAGGATAACGTCATTGATGCGCCGGGCCTGGCCCGGTGAATAGCGCACCTCCGTGCGGTCGATCATGACCACGGTGTGGGGTGGCGTCTGACCGACCAGGCACAGTGTTTCAGGGTCGTATTCCTCTGGCTGGAGCACGAGGGCCGCATAGCTGATGGCTCCGAGAACACCCGCCACGACAAGCAGGTTGAACAGGCCGACGAAATCCTTGCCTCGCATGTCTTGAATGCCCCCTTGCTTCCGGCGCCCCCACCGGGTCAGGTGATCCTAGCCCGGAAAGGGCGGCTTGTCGTCGCGTGAGGCGGACTGGGCATGATAGCGTGCCGTATCGTCCTGGTAGTCGGCGGCTTCACGGTGACGGCTCAGTGCGCGTTGTGTCTGCTCCGCAAAATAGGCATCGATATCAAGCTTGAGCTGGACGGCATCCTCATAGGTGCTGGCGCCCACCGAATTGCTGCCGCCGGACGGCTCGGTGCTGCGGTCAAGCGGCACCTGCTTGATGACGGCGGCCAGATGGGCTGCAGAACGGATCGCCCGGCGCTGTACCGCGCCGTAGCCGATCAGACGATCATCAAACGTCGCGCCCTTGAATGCGGCGATCGCGGCAAAGGTGATGCCCAGTATGAAGAGCAGCAATGCTTCCAAGGTCTCAAACGGCTGGAAGGTCAGCGCGCGGGTCACAGGCGCGAGAATCTCGCCGGAGGCCGACAGTGCGCCAGATGCCAGAACGGCTTCGTTGATTTCCAGCAGGTCGCGATAGTGCGCTGCCGAGAAGTTCAGGAAGACAACAAAGCACAGCGCGACCGGTACACCGACCAGGGCTGCCACGAAGGAAAATGGCCGGTCGGGATTGGACAGGCTGCGAAGGCCGACAAATCCGATCAGGAAGAAGGCCGCAATCACGTTCGTGAAGGCTACCGTGATGGCCTGTATCCAGCCGCCCAGAAGGCCAAGGTCGGACGCCTTGGAGAAAAAGTAGGCATTGGCCAGGCCCTCAAACAGGATCAGGCCCGCCAGAATCGAGAAATGCATGATGTGGCTGTCTGGATATTGCGCCGCGCGCTGTACCCAGCGGTGGGGCGGCAGTGCCCCGCCGAACATTCGTCCGCGTGTCGAGCGGAAGTCCAGATATGCATTGAAATCGCCAGCGGCCCGATAATAGGCGTCCGTCAGGCGGTCTACGATCTGGTGCGTCTTCTGGTCGATGCGGCTCATCTGCCTGACCTCTCCCGATGCGGAGCCGCCAATAGTGCGGTATTCGGGGCGTCGACGTGCTGTGGAACTGGTAAAATCATGCGATGACATAAGGAGGCCCCCCTCCGGTAAGTGTTCAACCCGTATTAACCGTAATTACCCAACACGTCAGGACTTGGACAGAATAAGGCGATTTTGGACACATAAAGGCAAAAACGGGGCGGAGCTGCCGGGGGCTTCATGGCGGCAACCAGAAACAGGAACGGGATAATGGCGCTGGTTTTTTATGACTGTGCGACGGCACCGAGCCCCCGCCGGGCGCGCATGATACTGGCCGAAAAGCGTGTGGAACCGACGACTGTTCAAGTGGATCTGCGCAATGGAGAGCAGTTCTCCGAAGCGTTCCGGGCGATCAATCCGGCGTGTACCGTGCCGGTACTTGTCACTCCGGCTGGAGAGAGTCTCTGCGACAACGCCTCGATTGCGCGCTGGCTGGAGGAAGTCTATCCCGATCCGCCTCTGATGGGCGTCGGCCCCCTCGGCAAGGCAAGGGTTGCCGAATGGCTCTGGCGCGCCGAGTTCGAAGGCCTGATGGCGATCATGGAGGTGCTGCGCAACAGTTCCCCGGCGATGGCAGGGCGGGCACTGCCAGGTCCGCATTCGGTGGCGCAGATACCGGAACTTGCTGCCCGTGGCCGCGAACGGGCTGGCCGTTTCATGGACGTGCTCGACAGGCGGTTCAGAGAATCACCCTGGCTGGCTGGCGACACCTTCTCGGTCGCCGACATTGCGGCGTTCGTCTTCGTCGAATTTGCCGCCTGGGTAAAAATTGCGCCGGACGCGGGCCATGCCGCGCTTGCCGGCTGGCTGGAAGCCATGCGGGCGAGACCGTCGGCCGCGATCTGAACTGCTGCATAAGCTAACTAGTCTTCGCGTTTGCAATATTTAGTTTCTTTTTTAACAAATAAGAGCCCCCGATTTTACGTGTCAGTTTTGCAACATCGGGCAAAATTTCCGCCTTTGCCTGTCGAAATCGGTCCGCCGCCAGCCTGATACTTTTGCCGCCTGGCTTTTACTGGAGCCGCGTATCAGTCAATCTCGATCTCACAGGGCTATATTGCGCTGCAACAAGTATACCCCGGGATTAACTCCGGGGGCGGGAGGAGCGAACTCGATGAAAGTTTCACTGATGCGCATGGCGTTGCTGGCGGCGGCGTCACCTCTGGTCTTCACGGCCGGGGTGCAGGCCCAAAGCGCAACCGAGGCGCTGCGCGACGTTATCACCATTACGGGCACCAAGCGGCCGGAAGGTGTCGCCGTACAGGAAGTGCCGATCGCTGTGACCGCCTTCAGCGGCGAGCAGCTGGCAGCGCTTCAGTACCAGGACATCAGCTCGCTGAGCTATGTCATTCCCAACGTACAGTTCGAGGATATCGGGACCAGCCCGGGGATCGCCAACTTCTCGATCCGCGGTCTCGGCATCAACAGCTCTGTTCCCTCGGTCGACCCGACGGTCGGCTATTTTGTCGATGGCATGTATTACGGTGTGAACACCGGTGTCGTCGTCGACAATTTCGATCTTGAAGCCATCGAAGTCCTGCGCGGCCCGCAAGGGGTGCTGTTCGGCCGGAACGTGACCGGTGGCGCTGTGGTTGTACGCACCACGACTCCCACTGACGAGTTCCGCTTCAGTGGACGCGTCGGCGTGGAAACCGGCCTGCGCTGGGTGGCGTCGGGCGTGGTTTCCGGACCGCTCACAGAAACGCTCAGCGCCAAGCTTGCCGTGTACCGGAGTGATGATGACGGCTGGCACACCAACCAGTTCGACAACTCGTCGCACGGGGCGAGCGAAATGTGGATCGTCCGTCCGGCGATCGCCTTCCGTCCCAACGACAACATGGAATTCCTGCTGCGGCTCGAATACGGCGAAACCGATGGCGACGGCCCGTCCGGCCAGAACCACGTCAACGGCCTTGGCCAGGGCGGTCTCTATCCGCGTGGCAGCTTCGGGTTCGCCATCAACGAGCCGGGATTTGCCCGCGCAGAGTGGCGTCAGGCAATCTTCGAGACCAACATCAATGTCGAGTTCGGCAACGGCACGATCACCAACATCCTTGGCTGGCGCGAATATCAGGGCCGGTCGCTCAGCGATATCGACGCCACGCCGGCCTTCCTCTTCCATGCGCCGGCATCGACCGATCAGAACCAGTGGTCCAACGAACTGCGCTATGCTGGCACATTCGGAAATGTCGATGTCACGACCGGCGTCTACTACTTCGACCAGACCATTGATTACGTAGAGCAGCGCCTGCTGCTTGGCGGTGCGTCGAACGTGATTGGCGGCGGGATCATCGATCACTCTACATGGGGCGTCTTCGCGAACTTTGACGTCAATCTCAGTGACCGGCTTACGGTCAGCGCCGGCGCGCGTTACTCGGTGGAAGACAAGGATGCCCGCATCCAGTCCCTCATCCCGTTTGCGATCAGCCCGTGCCGGGTAGGCGAGGGCTGTACCGTAACGGCCGGCGGCCCGGGTGCCTTCATCGATTCGGACAGCTGGACCTCCTTCGCGCCGCGCGTGGGTGTGCAGTACCGGTATGACGATGTCAGCCAGATCTATGCCAGCTTCTCGCAAGGCTACCGCTCAGGCGGCTATAACCTGCGTAATACGACGACCAACCCGGCTATCACGCCCGGACCGTTTGACCAGGAGCGCGTGGATGCCTTCGAAGTGGGTCTAGACCGACCTCTCTGACGGCAATGTGCGCCTGAATATCGCTGCATTCTGGAACAATATCAGCGACATGCAGCGCGAGATCAACGAAGCGGATCCCGTGACCGGCGTGGTGCAGATCCTGCGCAATACGGCAGATGCCACGATCCGGGGGCTGGAGTTTGAAGGCCGCTTCTTCCTCGGCGAGAACACGCTCCTCACCGCGCAGGTGGGTTATGTTGACGGCAGCTATGACCGGGTGCTGTTCGATCTGAACGGGGACGGGGTCATCAATTCCGCTGATCTCGCGCTCGACATTCCCCGTCTTGCTCCGTGGACCTATGGTGCGAGCATCTATCATGACATTCCGCTCAACATGTTCGGCGGGGCCATGCTGACCGGCTCGCTCGGCTATAACTACCGGGATCGCAACGCCTATACGGACAATAATCGCGGCTTCTTCGATGCCGTGGGCATCTGGGATGCCGGCCTGTCCCTGGCGTTCAATGACGGACGCCACGTCCTGGCCCTCTACGGCAAGAATCTGAGTGATGAGGCGACTATCGGTGGCGATACCCAGCTTCCGGCCATGCTCGGACCCGTGCCTCTGGGCGGTACGTTCTCACCGCTTAACCGTGGCCGCGTGATTGGACTCGAGTTCCGCGTGAGAAACTAGTATAAAGGTTATATGACGGCCCAAACGGTCAAAAGAACCGTCAGGGAGGACGGAAAGGCCGGGGTGCAAACCCCGGCCTTTTTCGTTGGCGTTAATGCCTAATTTTTTGTGCTGCAAACGCAAATAGAAAGCTCGCGAATGCAGCATAGAATGTCTCAATGAGTTGTCATTTCTTAACGCAGTTGCGTGTTCGCAACGCAACACGTTCAGCGCTAGCGCAGCATATTCCCATGTGAGGTGGCAAATTTCCCTGTAATTCCGCAGCCGGCCCTTTTCATCTCCGAAAAAGACGACAGTTTGGGCACAGCGCGCAACAATGCTGCGCTGCAACAAGAAATGCGGACGCTCCCCGTCCCGTATTCGCGGAGGAAACAGATGAAAATGAAGTTTGTGCGTGCGGCGCTTCTCGCTGCAGCTTCCCCGGTCGTCCTTGCCGGTGGCGTGTTCGCCCAGGCCGACGACGCCTCCGGCGCGCAGCGCCAGATCGAAGTGATCACGGTCACCGCGCAACAGCGCGAACAGAGCCTGCAGGATGTGCCGATCGCGGTGTCGGCGTTCAATCAGACGCAATTGGAGAGCTCCGGTATACGGGACATCAAGGATCTGATCGTTCTGGCCCCCGGCCTGATGGTCACCTCCACCCAGTCTGAAACCATCACCACGGCGCGCGTGCGCGGCGTTGGCACGGTGGGCGACAATTTCGGCCTTGAGAGCTCTGTAGGCGTCTACATTGACGGCGTGTTCCGCGCCCGTAACGGCGTGGGCTTCGGCGACCTTGGCGAGCTGGAGCGCATCGAAGTGCTGCGCGGGCCGCAAGGCACGCTGTTTGGCAAGAACACGTCTGCCGGCGTCCTGAACATCATCACCCAGCAGCCCGAGTTCGACTTTGGCGGTTCGGCCGAGCTGCAAGTCGGCAATTACGATCTGCGCCGCCTCTCCGGCTCGATCACCGGCCCTATTGTCGATGATGTTCTGGCGTTCCGCCTGTTTGCCGTGACCAACCAGCGCGACGGTTTCACCACGCTCAATCTGCGCCAGGGCGCCACCACCACCGTCACGGATTCCGAAACCCAGGACTACTACTCGATCCGTGGCCAGCTTCTGTGGACGCCGAGCGCGACCGTCACGGGCCGGATCATCGCTGATTTCTCTGACCGCAGGGAGTTCTGCTGCTCGGCCGTGCAATGGGATTACAATCCGCAGATTGCCGCCATTGTCGGATCGCTGGGCGGCCAGGTGCTGAGCCCCGCCAACCCGTCGGCCCGTCAGGCGTTCGCCAACACGCCCTACCGTCAGGATGTGACGGACTGGGGCCTGTCGGGTGAGTTCGATGTTGATTTCGACGGAGCCACGCTGACCTCCATCACGGCGTTCCGGCGCTGGGAGAATGAGCGTACCCAGGATATCGACTTTTCCGGTCTCGATATCGCCAACCGCCTGGACGGCAATTTCACCAATATGGAGCGCTTCAGCCAGGAGTTCCGGCTGCAAGGTGTCCGCGGCAATCTCGACTGGCTCGTAGGCGGGTTCTACTCGCGTGAGGAGCTTGAGCTTGGTGACGCGATCCGCTTCGGCTCGCAGTGGGAGCCGTTCCTCGGCATCCTGCTGACCGCTCCGAGCGGCGCGCCGACCCCTGCAGGTGTCAGCCAGACCGTCTTCAACCTGACAGGCGGCGCAGTGAACATCCCGGTGGGTTCTGCCATCGTGGCCGGCACGGGTGTCAACCAGGACCTCTATAACCAGACGGCTACCAGCTGGGCGGCCTTCACCCACAACACCTACCAGCTCACCGACCGTCTCGCGATCACGGGCGGCCTTCGCTACACGCGTGAGGAAAAGGACGTCACGGCGACCTTCTCCACCAACTCGCCTGCAGCGTGTGCCGCACTTGAAGGCGCCTTCGGTTTCAACCCGGTTTCGGGCTGGATCCAGGCGGCGACCGCTGGCGGCGTTCCGGCCGCCACGATCACGGGCGGTGCCGTCGCCATCGGCAATATCTGTCTGCCATACGCCCGCTCCGGCCTCGACAATACCGGCTATGACCAGTCGCGTACCGATGAGGAAGTGTCCGGCACGCTGCGTGCGCAGTATGATCTCACGGACGAGGTGATGGTCTATGCCGGCTTCTCGCGTGGCTTCAAGGCGGGCGGGTTCAACCTTGATCGCCAGTTCAACGGTCCGGTGACGCCGGGCGTTGGCTACACGAATGTCGATACGTCCTTCGCGCCGGAAACCATTTCGGCCTGGGAAGCGGGTTTCAAGTCAAACCTGTTTGGCAACGTCCTGCAACTTAACGGCAATTTCTTCTACCAGGACATTGAGGACTTCCAGCTCAACACGTTCAACGGCACCGCGTTTGTGGTTGAATCCGTGGACGAGGCCCGCTCCTACGGCGCCGAGTTCGACTTCCTCTGGCTGACCCCGGTGGATGGTCTCGATATCTCGGGTGGCTATGCGTATGTGAACACCCGCTACGAGACGGTCACGACCACTGATCCGCTGATCGCCGCGCTGCAGGGCGAGCGTTTCTCCCTGTCGCCGGAGCACTTCGTGAACCTGGCGGTGAACTATGAGCGTGATCTGGGCGGCAACCTTGTCACCCGGATGGGCTTCGATACCCGCTACGTGTCCGGCTACAACACCGGTTCGGACAACGACCCGGAGAAGTTCCAGTCGGCCTTCACCCTGCTCAATGCCCGCATTGGCCTGGGATCAAGCGACGAGCGCTGGTTTGTCGAACTGTGGGGCCGCAACCTGACCGACGAGACCTATGCCCAGGTCGCGTTTGACGCCTTCGCGCAAGGCCGCCGTGGCACGGCGGGCGCCGATGGCGGGGAATGGACCCAGCCGCGCAACACGGCCAGCTATGCCGCCTTCCTCGGTGCCCCGCGCACCTACGGCATCACGCTGCGTACGCGCTTCTAGGTTCCGTTCAAACCTCGAAACGGGAAGGGCCGGAGCACTGCTCCGGCCCTTTTCGTATTGCAGCCTAGCTGAATGCGAATGGGGAGAGAGGCCGGGTGTGTGGCTCGATCTTCAGGTGGCGCTGGAGGGGCGGGAAGGCGCGCTCGGCACACATTTCGCGCTCACACAGCCGGCAGGTCAGCCCGATGCCGAGCGGCGTCTCTGACAAAGGCTGGCGGGCGAGGCGGGCCGCGTGTCTTGCCTCACAGCCCAGCACGATGGCCTGCATGACCGATCCGCCACCCGGAATGGCCCGCATCACCGCCCGTGTCATGGACACGTAGCGCGTGCCATCAGGCAGTTCGACAGAGTGGGTATGGATACGGTCGGGCATGCGGAAAGCATCGTGGATTGGCCAGCGCGGGCACCCGCCGCCCGAGCGCGCAAACGGGATCACCCCGCCACCGAAGCGTTTGGTGACATTGCCGGCCTGATCCACCCGTATCATGAAAAACGGCACGCCGCGCCGCGTGGGACGGTTGAGCGTCGTCAGCCTGTGGGCGGCCTGCTCATAGCTCACGGCGAAGCGATGGCTCAGCGCCTCGCCGTCATAGCCGGTGCTCTCTGCGGCCTGCTGGAGGGCATCGTAGGGCATCAGGAGCGCGGCTGCCGCGTAACCGGCCAGATTGGCCCGGAACAGGCGCGCGGCAGCGGGGTCGGGCAGGGCAGCGCGCGCCGTCACCGCGTCGAGCGCATCCGCGCAGTCAAGCAGCACCATGGTCAAGGCGGTCTGGAAGTCCTTGCCTGCGGGGGTGAGGAGTTCGGAGAGCAACAGCTTTCGGGCGTGAAAATCGAACCGGCGCAGCGTGCCGCCCATTACCGTGTCATCATAGACGCGCACCGCCGCGCCATGCTGGCGGCGCAAATAGTCGTGCATGCCCTGCACCCGGCCCAGCTCGTCCAGCCGTGCGGCATCGCGCAAGGCATTGGCCGCGTCCTCCAGCTGCGGGAAATGGTTCAGCGCATTGTCGAGCGTGTCACGCACTGCTTCCAGTGGCAGGAGTGTGCCCGCCGAGGCTGCTGGACCATCGGCAAGGCGCGAAGCCAGCTCGGCGGCAGTGCCTTGCGCCTCCCGATAGGCCTGGAACAGGCGCGCCATAGCCTCGGCAGCGCGCGGGTGGGCATCTGCGAGCTCGCGTATGTCGCGCGGATCGAGCTCGGCACCTCTCAGCACCGGATCGCCCAGCGCCTCGGTCAGATCGCTCATCGTTTGCCGATCGGACTCGGCGGCAAAGGCGCGCACATCCACATCGTGGTTTTCGGCCAGCGCCAGCAGCACGCGCGCGGTCACCGGGCGCTGGTTGCGCTCCAGCAGTGTCAGATAGCTCGCTGAAATACCGAGCGTATCGGCGAACTCGGCCTGCGACAGGCCCAGCTCGCGCCGCAGGCGCCGCAGCCGTGCGCCGGCATAGAGTTTTTCCTGCTGTGCGGTGTCCATGCCGATGCCTCCAGATGTATGAAATATTACAATAACACAAAACTGAAAGCATCAATAACATACACGCATTCCCCTTTTATATGATCACAAACCTTCGCGGATGGCCTTCCGAGTGTATGAAAACGACAAGTTCTCATTGAAGGGTATCAGCCATGACCACATTCTACGATCTCGTTCCCGCCGCAGCGCCTGGCCGCTTTGACGGCATTGAGCGCAATTACACGGCCGAAGAGGTGATCAAGCTGCGCGGGTCCGTACAGGTCAGCCACACGCTGGCCGAGCGCGGCGCGGCCCGGCTCTGGCACCTTCTGAACACCGAGCCCTACATCAATGCGCTGGGCGCCCTTTCGGGCAATCAGGCCATGCAGATGGTGCGTGCGGGTCTCAAAGCCATCTACCTCTCCGGCTGGCAGGTGGCAGCCGATGCCAACACCGCAGGCGCGATGTATCCCGACCAGTCGCTCTACCCGGCCAACTCCGCACCGGAGCTCGCCCGCAAGATCAACCGCACGCTCCAGCGCGCCGACCAGATCGAAGTGGCCGAGACAGGCAAGGCAAGCCGCGACTGGTTCGCGCCCATCGTCGCCGACGCCGAAGCCGGCTTTGGCGGCACGCTGAACTGTTTTGAGATCATGAAGGCCTTCATCGAGGCGGGCGCGGCGGGCGTTCACTTCGAGGACCAGGTGGCAGCCGAGAAGAAGTGCGGCCATCTGGGCGGCAAGGTGCTGATCCCCACGAGCCAGCACGAGCGCAATCTCAATGCCGCGCGCCTCGCCGCCGACATCATGGGCGTGCCGACCATCACGGTCGCGCGTACCGATGCCGAGAGCGCGACCCTCATCAATTCCGATATCGACCCGCGCGATCACGAGTTCATCGATTTCGATGCGGGCCGCACCTCGGAAGGCTTCTTCCGGCTGAAGAAGGGCCTCGGCGTCGAGCACTGCATCAAGCGGGGCCTTGCCTACGCGAAGGTGGCCGACCTTCTCTGGTGGGAGACCTCCAAGCCGAATCTGGAAGAGGCCAGGCGCTTCGCCGAAGCCATCCAGAAAGCCTATCCCGGCAAGATGATGGCCTATAACTGCTCGCCTTCCTTCAACTGGGAGAAGAACCTCGACAAGGCCACGATCGAGACCTACCAGCGCGAGCTGGGCGCGATGGGCTACAAATTCCAGTTCGTGACGCTGGCCGGTTTCCACCAGCTCAATTTCGGCATGTTCGAGCTCGCCCGCGGCTATCGCGATCGCGGCATGGGCGCTTACTCCGAGCTGCAACAGGCCGAGTTTGCCGCCGAGAAGGATGGCTACACCGCCACGCGCCACCAGCGCGAGGTTGGCACCGGCTATTTCGATCTCGTGAACCTCACCCTGTCGGGCGGTGAGGCCACCACCACGGCCATGGGCGAAAGCACCGAAACCGACCAGTTCAAGGCAACGGCGGCGGAATAGGTCTCTAACGATCCCTCGTCCTTCGAAAGGGCTTCTGACGAAGCCCCTCAGGATGAGGGATCTTTTCGCGTTGTGTCCCTCATCCTGAGGGCGAACGTAAGTGAGCGTCTCGAAGGACGAGGGACACCGCCCATGCCCCACACCGCAGATCTCTGCGATACCTGGCCTGACCGCGTGCAGGTGATGGCCCCGCTCTTCACCCATTATGGCGGGCGGCAGGTTTTCTCCGGGCCCGCCGAGACGATCCTCGCCTATGAGGACAATTCGCGGGTGCGCGAGGTGGTGGCCGAGCCCGGCGAAGGCCGCGTGCTGGTCATTGATGGCGGGGCGTCGCTTCGCCGTTCCATGGTCGGCGGTGATCTCGCAAAGCTGGCGGCCAGCAATGGCTGGGCGGGGATCCTCGTCCACGGCGCAGTGAGGGACTTCCACGAGCTGGAGGCCGAGCCTCTGGGTGTGCTGGCGCTGGGCCTGATCCCGCGCAAGACCGAGAAGCGCGGGCTTGGTACGCGCGGCGTTACCTTGCGCTTTGCGGGCGTGACGATAGCGCGCGGCAGCTGGGTCTATGCCGACCGGGACGGGGTTGTGGTATCGGCTGGGGAGCTGGGGTGAGCAATTACGGATGTCGTGGCCCGGTTTATCCGGGCCACCCATGCCTGAGAGGTTTGCTTTTCCCTCGTCCTTCGAGACGCTCGCTGCGCTCGCCCTCAGGATGAGGGGAAAAGCACACCTAAGCCCTCATCCTGAGGGGCTTCGTAAGAAGCCGTCTCGAAGGACGAGGGCTGCGAATGAATGACTTTTCGACCCCGCAAGGGGCCACCAGCGCGACTGCGCGCCCGAGCTAATGCGAGGAGCGACGCACGGATGTGCGTTGCGGAACCAAAAGACTGGATCCCGGCTTGCGCCGGGAAAACGAGTAAAAAGGAATTACACATGACCGGACAAGCCATCACCACGCCGAAGGGCGTTGCCATAAAGGGCGCGATACGCCCCGGTTATGAAACGATCCTCACGAGCGAGGCCTTGTCGCTGCTGGCAGACATCCACCGGCGCTTCGATGCGCGCCGCAGGGCGCTGATGGCGGCGCGGCTTGAGCGGCAGGCACGGCTGGATTCGGGCGCAGAGACGCTTGGCTTTCGCGTCGACACCGCCGCGATCCGGGCGGGCGAATGGACCGTGCCGCCTGCGCCTGCGGACCTTGCCGACCGGCGTGTGGAGATCACCGGGCCGGTGGACCGCAAGATGATCATCAACGCGCTCAATTGCGGCGCGAAATGCTTCATGGCGGACTTTGAGGACGCTTCCACCCCGTCCTGGACGAACATGATGGACGGGCAGGTAAACCTGCGCGACGCCGTCCATAAAAAGATCGACTACACCGATCCCGACAGCGGCAAATCCTACAAGCTGAACACCGACCACGCGGTCCTTATCGTGCGGGCGCGCGGCCTGCATCTGGACGAGGCCCATATCGAGATTGACGGCGCGCCGATGAGCGGCGGCTTTGCCGATTTCGCGCTCTACCTCCTGCACAATCACGCCCAGCTGAAAAAGAACGGCACGGGGCCGTACTTCTACCTGCCAAAGCTCGAAACCATGGAGGAGGCGCAGCTCTGGTCGCTCGTCATCCGCCATTGCGAGACGGTGCTGGGCCTGCCCACCGGCACCGTGCGTGTCACCATTCTGATCGAGACGATCCCGGCGACGTTTGAGCTTGACGAAATCCTCTATGCGCTGCGCGAGAACATCACCGCGCTCAATGCCGGGCGCTGGGACTATATCTTCAGCTATATCAA
>ERZ869909.2095-NODE-2095-length-14255-cov-85.767950_pt1 | contig 14255 bp, 14 predicted proteins | sample MGYA00520892_ERZ869909 | MGnify/ENA primary metagenome ERZ869909 (study PRJEB32215, sample SAMEA104723947) | bioreactor metagenome | biome: bioreactor; feature: anaerobic bioreactor; material: water | place: China | collected 2015-03-12 ... | reverse complement strand
TACCCGACATGGCTGTTCCTTATGTGGCGTGGGTCCCGGTCGTGTGGGCAATTTTGTTGCGCGCAAGCGATAGCGCAGGCAGGGCGGCAGGGTCAATCGCTACGCAACGAAAAGGCCCTCGCTTGCTTGCATGCGCGGGGCTTGCATTTGGCGCGGCGCTGGTATCAGGTAGGGTTTGAAGGAAGCGCTGCCCCGGCCTAGGCCGTGGGCGTTTTTATTGATGGTGAAGGCCTATGGAAAAAATCCCCATGACCCGCCGCGGCTTTGATGCCCTGGATCAGGAGCTGAAACAGCTCAAATCCGTTGAGCGCCCCGCGGTCATCCGTGCCATCGCCGAAGCCCGCGAGCATGGCGATCTGTCGGAAAACGCGGAATATCATGCTGCGCGCGAGAAGCAGAGCTTCATCGAAGGCCGAATCAAGGAAATCGAGGGGCTGATGGGCCGTGCCGAGGTGATCGATCCCGCGCGCCTGTCGGGTGCCATCAAGTTCGGCGCGACGGTCAAGCTTATCGACGAAGACACCGAGGAAGAGCGCGTCTATCAGATCGTGGGAGAGCCCGAAGCCGATATCGAGAACGGGATGCTGAACATCAAATCCCCGTTGGCGCGCGCGCTGATCGGCAAGGAGCCTGGCGATTCCGTCGAAGTGCGCACGCCCGGCGGCGAGCGCAATTACGAAGTGGTGAGCGTCGATTACCGCTGACAACCGGAGGCCGGCACCATGGCCGGGGAAGAAACCGATCGCGACCTGACCGCGCCCCGCACCGGCCGCCAGTTGCGCCTGTCCGCCGAGATGCTGGCGTTTCTGCTGTCGTTGGCCTGGTTCGGCGTTCTCATCGCGGCATTCGTGATGCTGGGCGGGCGCGGCATGGTCATTGCCGATGTTCTGGGGCTGGTCGTGGTGGCGCTGGCAGTGTTTCTGCCGGTGGCGCTGATCTGGCTGGCGGTGCTGGTGCTGCGCGCCGCCCGGCAAATGCGCGATGAATCAGCCCGGCTGGAACAGACCGTCGAGGCCATGCGCCGGGGCTGGCTGCGCGAACAACAGGCCGCAGGACTGGCCCTCAAACCCACTGTCGAGGCCAAGCTGGATGCCATCGCCGAGGCCCAGCGCAAGACCGACAGCACGCTCACCATGTTCACAACCCGCCGCACAGCCCTGCCGCCGCCCTCGACCGGAATGCTTGCGCATCAGGCACACCCTCGGGCCAGCTCTTGCGAATCGCAGCCCGTCCTGGCGCTTGAAAACCCGCTGCCCGCCTCCGAGCCAATCGCGGCGGATGACTTCATCCGCGCGCTGAATTTCCCCGACAACGCGCAGGATGAGGCCGGTTTCGCGGCGCTGCGCCGCGCACTGAGCGATCACGCTACCGCCGAACTGGTGCGCGCGGCGCAGAACGTGCTGACCGCGCTGTCGCAGGAAGGCATCTATATGGACGACCTGCGCCCGGACCGCGCGCGCCCCGACACCTGGCGGGCCTTTGCGCAAGGGATCCGTGGCGCGCCGGTGGCAGCACTGGGTGGCGTGCGCGACCGCTCGTGCCTGGCACTGACCATCGGCCGGATGCGTGCCGATCCGGCATTCCGCGACGCTGCACACCGTTTTCTTCGGGCGTTCGACCGCCGCTTTGCCGAATTCGAGGCTCAGGCCTCGGACGGGGACATCGCGCGCTTCGCCGAGACCCGCAGCGCACGGGCCTTCATGCTTCTTGGCCGGGTGACCGGCGTTTTCGGATGACATTCCCATGACCCCAGCCGCCACTCTTTCCGCCTATCAGGGCTGGCTTCAAGGCCTGCGTGCGGGAACGCCATTCGTTCTGGTTGTCACGCCCTTTGGCATGGTTTTCGGTGTCGTCGCCACCGAGGCCGGTTTGAACGTATTTGAAACCATGGCCTTCTCGATAGTGGTCATTGCCGGCGCTGCGCAGCTTGCCGCGATCCAGCTCATGATCGAGAACGCGCCGGTAATGGTCGTGCTGGCGACCGGGCTGGCGGTCAATCTGCGCATGGCAATGTATTCGGCGGCCCTTGCCCCGCATGTGGGCGCAGCACCGGTCTGGCAGCGCGCGCTGATTGCGTATCTGATGGTCGATCAGGCCTACGCCACCGCCCATACCCGCTTCGAAGAAGCGCCCGAAATGCCGCTTGCTGCCAAGGTGGCATATTATTTCGGGGCGGTGACGCTGGTGATCCCGTTCTGGTATCTGGCCACCCTTGCAGGGGCGCTGGTCGGCAATCAGATTCCGGCCGGCCTGCCGATCGAATTTGCGGTGCCCGCAACCTTCATCGCCATCATCGCCCCCATGCTGCGCACGCTGGCGCATGTCGCGGCCGCGATTGTGTCGGTTGTGGTGACACTGTTACTGGCTTTTCTGCCCTATAACCTGGGCCTGCTGGCCGCCGCTCTGCTGGCGATGACGACCGGCGCACAGATCGAACGCATTGCCCAACGCAGGCGGGAGGCGCGGTGATGGATTATTCACAGGCGCAGATCTGGACAATCATCCTGGGACTGGGGGTGATCACGCTCGCCTTGCGGTTCTCGTTTCTGGGGCTGATCGGGCGGCGGCAGTTGCCCGAATGGGTGCTTCGACATCTGCGCTATACGCCAGTGGCGGTTCTGCCAGGGCTGGTAGCGCCGCAAGTGTTCTTCCCCCCCGCCAACGACGGCGTGACCGATCCGATGCGGCTGGCAGCGGCGGCAGTAACTCTGGCGGTAGGGTATTTTACCAAGAGCGTATTCTGGGCGATCGCCGCAGGATTTGCCACCTTGACGGGGCTGATGGCACTCACAGGCGGCTGAAAGGATCACGGCCCGCTTTGCAACTGAATATTCGCTCATGTTCAGCGCGAAAAACAGGCGCCCATTTTCTCGCTCATGGCCTACAGCGCGCTGTAGGCCTGCTGCTCGGTCGGCTCCCGGTCACTGAAGATACGCTCCTCGGATACGCCCGGCATCTCGGCGAAAGCATCCGACAGGCGGTTCGGATAAAACGTCAGCGGCAGATCCTCGAACCCCGGTATCTCGCGCAGGATCTGGGCAATGGAGCGCGCGCAATAGGCATCGGGAACCGGTCCGGCCTGTCGTGCCAGATGAAGGATACGACTGGCCACTTCTGGCGGCACCTGTAGCGTCTGGATTCGCACATGATGGCTGCGGCGCGCATGGTAATAGGTGTAGATATACAAAAGCCGGTCGGTCATGCCGTAATGCACGTCGTGCTGCTCGGGCGATTCGGGATGCTGCCAGGTGCCCGCCGGATCGAAAAGCACCCGTTCGCTGCCGTTGATCAGCAATGCCGCGTGTTCGCCGCGTCCGCTTTCATTGCTGATAACGTTGAACAGCCTGATTTCGGCGGGGCCATCATGCACATAGCGCGCCGCGAACACATCTTCTGCCGGTGCATAGACTGCGGGCTTGGTACATGCCGCCAGCACGGCAAGGACGACGAGCGCCAGACCACGTGACAAAAGAGGAGGCATGAACATTCTTTCGGATCTTGTCACCCCAAGCGCCCGATCCGGGCCGCGCGGTGCAGGCGCGATCAGGCGTTGACCAGCGCCAGGAAGATCAGGACGCCGATGGAAATCCCTACGACCCAGGCCGCGAGACGCAAGAAGCCCGCAAAAGTCTTTTCCTGCGCGGTTGTGTCCATCGAACCGTGTTCATGCTTGGCCATATCTGCCTCCGTTGAAACCTTGCCTTGGCGTGCATAACCCATGCCCATGACGCTGTCACGCCCCTTGAGATGCAGCGTCCATGTCGTGGGATACATAGCGTATATCGTCGCGTGACTGCAAATACAGGATCAGATTGGCGCGGCTGAATGTGGATCTCATGTCCTCGAAACCGGGAAGCGCGCTGAGAAGCGACGTAACGCCATAAGCACATCCGCCAAAGACAATGGAATCACGCGATTCGGCAATCTCGACTGCCTTCAGCGCGACCTCATCCGGTACATTCGTTTCCCAAAGATGCAACTTCCAGATATCGGCGGAGCTGAGCAACGAGGAACGGCTCAGATAGGACTCCTCCAGTTCAGGGGTGAAACCGCGCGTGACATCCAGACGGCGCGTGGCGCGCGGATCACGCCAGAAGCCACCCGGATCATACAGAACGCGGTCATCGGGCGTGTAGATGATCAGCCCCGTGTGCAGCAGAAAATCAAGCGGTTCGAACTCGAACACCGCAATACGCAATCGGCTTTGACCATCATGATCAAATCGCGGCGCATACGGGCCAGGACGACCGAAAACAACACCAGCACAGCTCGGTAGCGTCGCCAAGGCACCAAACAAGAGCGCACGCCTTGTTACTCGCTGCAATTCACTCATTCTTCACGCTTTGTCTCTCTTAGCCTATGACCTCGACCTTATGCCTGCCAGATCCATGCGCCATCCACCCCGCGCCTGCGGCTCACCCGATCATGCGCAAGAAGGTGGTTCAGGTGCCCAATCGTCTCAACCAGCGCCAACCCGTAAACGCCGGAACCGATTTCGCGCTTGAACAGTGGCGCGAAGCATTCGGTCGCGCGCCGGGGCTCGGCCAGATGTGCCACCAGCCGGTCCAGCGCGCCCAGATGATTCTCGATCATCTGCCTCAACCGCAGCGGCAGGCCCGTGAAGGGCAGTTTATGGCCCGGCAACACCAGTTGGTCATCGCGCGCGAAAGCGCCCAGCCTCTCGCAGCTTTCCAGCCATTCGCCCACCGGGTCGGCCTCGGGCTCGGTGGCATAGACGCCCAGATTGGCCGAGATGCCGGGCAAAAGCTGGTCGCCGCCGATCACCAGATTGTCGTCCAGGCTCCAGAGGGTGACATGCTCCGGCGCATGGCCGTTACCCATCCGCACCTGCCATTGCCGACCACCAATGCGCACCTGCGTCCCTTCGCGCAGACGGTGGAAACCCAACGGCATGGGCGCCACCACATCGGCAAAGTTGAAGGGCCGTTCCTCGGCGCGCTGCGCCAGCAGCGTGGCATCCATCCCCGCCGCGCGCCAGAAATCCAGCGATTCCGGCGTGGCGTGCTCCTGCTCGTCCAGCACCAGCATGCGGGCGAACAGCCACGCGGTCCGTGAGGTCCAGAGCTCAGCACCATGTTCGGACTGGAACCAGCCCGCAAGGCCAATATGGTCCGGGTGATGATGGGTGGCCAGCACCCGCGTCACCGGTCGCCCTGCCAGCGGGCCGGCCAATATCGCCTGCCACAGGGCGCGCGTCTTGCTGGTGTCAAAGCCTGTGTCGATTATCGTCCAACCCGGTCCGTCATCAAGCGCATAGACATTGACATGGTCCAGCGCCATCGGCAGCGGCAGACGCATCCACAAGACACCGGGCGCAACCTCGGTTGCCTTGCCCGGTTCGGGCGGGGCATCGAACGGGAAACGGATCTGGCCGCGGATATCGTCACCCGAGCCCAGGTGCTGATCGGGCTTGTTCACGCTGTTTCCAGTTCTTCCACCGACAGATCATAAAGCGCCGTTCCCCCGGCCCGGACCTGCGCCAGAAGCCCCTCATGCTCGGGCAGGATACGGGTGACGAAAACCCGCGCCAGCTTCTCGCGCGTCGTGCCTGGCGCGGCAATGGCGGCGCGCAGGTGGTAATGCGCGCCCAGTACCCGGGCGAAGGCGCGCAGATAGGGCACCGCGCCGGCGAAACGCTCGTTCATCTCCTGCGCCAGCAGCCATTCCGTGGCCTCGCGCAGCGACTCGGCGGCAGACCAGACGGCTTCGGCCAGATCGGGCTGGCTGGCGCGCGCGGTCTCGGCGGCATCCTCGATTTCCTGTAACAGACGAAACGCCTCTTCGCCGCCGTCCATCATCTTGCGGCCCACCAGATCCATCGCCTGAATACCGTTGGTGCCCTCGTAGATCGGGGTGATGCGGGCATCGCGCAAATACTGCGCCGCGCCGGTTTCCTCGATGAAACCCATGCCGCCATAGACCTGCACGCCCATGCTGGCCACCTCGCAACCGATATCGGTGCCATGCGCCTTGGCAATGGGCGTCAGCAGCGCGGCGCGGGCTTTCCACGCTGCATTGCCAGTTGCGCGGCTCATGTCCAGCGCCACCCCGCAGGCCAGCGCGATCGCGCGCGCGGCGAAAATCTCGGCGCGCATCATGGTCAGCATCCGGCGGACATCGGCGTGATCGATGATCGCGCCATCGCCCAGCGGCGTGCGGCCCTGCTTGCGCTCGCGGGCATAGGCAAGCGCGTGCTGATAGGCGGCCTCGGCCACACCGATACCCTGCGCGCCAACCCCCAACCGGGCATTGTTCATCATGGTGAACATCGCCGCCATACCGCCATGCGGCTTGCCGACCATCCAGCCTTTCGCGCCGTCATATTCCATCACCGCCGTGGGCGAGCCGTGGATGCCCAGCTTGTGCTCCAGCGAGACCACGCGCAGGCTGTTGCGCTCGCCGGGGTTGCCCTGATCATCAGGAATCAGCTTTGGCACCATGAACAGGCTGATCCCGCGCGTGCCCGGCGCACCATCGGGCAATCGCGCCAGCACCAGATGGCAGACATTTTCGGCCACATCATGATCGCCCCAGGTGATGAAGATCTTCTGCCCGGTTATCGCATAGGTGCCGTCGCCATTGGGCTCGGCCTTGCTGCGCAGCGCGCCCACATCCGAGCCGGCCTGTGGCTCGGTCAGGTTCATCGTGCCGGTCCATTCCCCCGAGGTCAGTTTGGGCAGATACAACGCCTTCAGCGTATCGTCGGCATGATGCTCCAGCGCCTCGATCTGACCCTGCGTCAGAAGCGGGCAGAGTTGCAGCGCCAGGCAGGCACCGCTCATCATATCGTTGACGGCGGTGTTCAGCGCCAGCGGAAGCCCCATGCCACCGTGTTCCGGATCGGCCGCAAGGCCGATCCAGCCACCTTCCGCGATCGCGCGGTAGCCTTCGGCAAAACCGGGTGGAGTGCGCACAATGCCATTCTCCAGCTTCGCAGGTGTCAGATCGCCAGCGCGGTTCAGCGGCGCCATGACCTCGGCGCACAGCCGCCCCGCTTCGGTCAGGATCTGCTCGGTCACATCGGCCCCGGCATCCGTGAAAAGTGCGGTATCGGCAAGCTGGCCATATTCGACGATGTGATCGAACAGGAAGCGAAAGTCGCTGACAGGGGCCTTGAAAGACATCGATGGTTCTCCGGTCCGGCGTTAATGGCCTCTGAGTGCAACATATGGACGGTGCTTGGCAAGCCCGCCCGGGGGCGTTATTGGCCGATGGTAGCGCCACAGAGCGATGCAACAAACGGAAACGCCACGTCACGGGCGCGACCCGCGATCAATGCCCGGACCACTGGAACGCCGATGACCGCCACGCTTGTCCTGCCCGCAGATGATACCGGCCTGTCGAAAGCCGCAGCGCTTTTGCGCGCCGGTGAACTGGTCGCCATGCCGACGGAAACCGTCTACGGACTGGCGGGCGACGCGCGCAACGATCTGGCAGTGGCACGGATATTCGAGGCCAAGAACCGGCCCCGGTTCAACCCGCTGATCGTGCATCTCGCACAACTGGAACAGGTTGCACAGATCGCGCGGATGACACCGCTCGCGGGGCGCCTCGCGCAGGCATTCTGGCCCGGCCCACTGACCCTGGTGCTGCACCTGCTTCCCGAAAGCGGGCTGTCGCCGCTGGTTACGGCGGGGCTGGATACGGTGGCGATCCGCCTGCCGGCGCATCCGGTGGCGCGCGCACTGCTGGCGCGTTTTGACGGGCCGGTCGCCGCACCCTCGGCCAACCCTTCAGGACGGATCAGCCCGGTCAGCCTGGCGCATGTGCTTGCCGGGCTGGACGGGCGGATTGCGGCGGTGGTCGATGGCGGAGATTGCGCGGTGGGGCTGGAATCAACCATCCTCGATGCAACGGGCGATATGCCGCGCCTGCTGCGTGAAGGCGGGCTGGCGCGTGAAGATATCGAGAAGGTGCTGGGTGTGACGATGGATGTCGCCCCGCCTGACGGGCCGGTAACCGCGCCGGGCCAGCTTCGCTCGCATTACGCCCCGCGCGGCAGCCTGCGGCTGAATGCGCGCTCCGCCGAACCGGGCGAAGTCTGGATAGGGTTTGGCCCCGACTTCGCGGGCAGTGAAGGGCTCACGTTGTCAGCCCGGGGAAACCTGACCGAGGCCGCGGCTGCCCTGTTCCACGCCCTGCACCGGGCCGACGCGCTGGCGGGCGAGACCGGGCACATTGCTGTCGCTCCGGTGCCCGAAACCGGGTTGGGCCGCGCCATCAACGACCGGCTGAAGCGCGCCGCTGCGCCGCGTTGAGGCCGGGGAAGGGGGCGCTGCCCCCGCCGCCCGTTCCGGGCGACTCCCCCGGGATATTTCTGAACAGATGAAGCAGGGCGTCAGTTCTTCTGCCCTGCCGCCATGTCGAGAAGGCGGCGGGCGATGACCTGTGCCTGGATTTCGGCGGCGCCCTCGAAGATATTGAGGATGCGGGCATCGCACAGGATCCGGCTGATCTGGTATTCCAGCGCAAAACCGTTGCCACCATGGATCTGCAGCGCATTATCCGCCGCCGCCCAGGCCACCCGCGCGCCCAGCAGTTTGGCCATCCCGGCCTCAAGGTCGCAGCGCTTGTCATGGTCTTTCTGCCATGCGCTGAAATAGGTCAGCTGGCGCGCGATCATGATCTCGACCGCCATCATCGCCAACTTGTCAGACACGCGCGGAAAAGCGATCAACGGTTTGCCAAATTGCTTGCGGTCCTCGGCGTATTGCATGCCCACCTCAAGCGCATTCTGTGCCACGCCAATGGCGCGCGCGGCGGTCTGGATGCGGGCTGATTCAAACGTCTGCATGAGTTGCTTGAACCCCTGCCCCGTTACGCCGCCCAGAAGATTGGCGCCCTTGACGTGGAAACCGTCAAAGCCCAGTTCGTATTCCTTCATCCCGCGATAGCCCAGCACCTCGATCTCGCCGCCGGTCATGCCCTCGGTGGGGAAGGGGTTTTCATCGGTGCCTGGTGTCTTTTCGGCCAGGAACATGCTCAGGCCACGGTAATCGCTGGTTTCGGGATCGGTGCGCGCCAGCAGGGTCATGACATGGGTGCGCGCGGCGTGGGTGATCCAGGTCTTGTTGCCGGTGATCTTCCAGCCCTCGCCATCAGGTACCGCGCGGGTCCGCAGGCTGCCCAGGTCCGAGCCAGTGTTGGGTTCGGTGAACACCGCCGTTGGGAGGATCTCGGCCGAGGCGAGCTTCGGGAGCCAATGCGCCTTCTGATCATCCGTGCCGCCGCACAAGATCAGCTCGGCCGCAATCTCGGAGCGGGTGCCGAGGCTGCCGACACCGATATAGCCGCGTGAAAGTTCCTCGGACACCACCACCATCGACGCCTTGGAAAGCCCCAACCCGCCAAACTCCTCAGGAATGGTCAGCCCGAAAACACCCAGCTCTGCCAGTTCCTCGATGATCGCCATCGGGATCAGTTGATCTTTCAGGTGCCATTCATGTGCATAGGGCACGACACGCTCATCCGAGAAGCGGCGGAACTGGTCGCGGATCATCTCCAACTCGTCATCCAGCCCGGTGGCGCCAAAACTCGCCTGCCCGGCATTGTCGCGCATCAGCGCCACCAGGCGGGCGCGCGCGGCGGCGGAGTTGGCGGCGATCAACGTGGCGATGGGGCCATCATCGAAGGCTGCCAGATCGGCGCGGCCAAGGCCCAGATCGGACAGACGCAGGATTTCACCCTGGTTCATCGGGATTCCACCCGCGATCTGCGCCAGGTATTCTCCGGCGCCGATCTGCGCGATCAGCCCCTCCATCTCGCCAAAGCGCCCCTCTTCAGCCAGCCGGTCTGCCCAGGCATGCATCTGACGCAGGCTTTCGACATAGGTGGCCAGCCATGCCAGCCCATGCGCGGCGCGCTGGTTTTCCTCCAGCAGCGCGGCACTGACCCGGCCCTCTTTCGTCACCATCGTGCGCAGCTGTTGCGTTGCCGTTTCCTGAAGTGCGGCCAGCGGAGCCTGCACCGCGCCCAGCAGGGCGCGCAGGTCTTTCAGCAAGGGCTGGGATTCGGGCATGTCCTGACCGTCATGGGGCATGAGATGTCTCCTTCACTATTCGCATTGCAGATAGTTCTTTCGCAGGTGCAGCGCAATATTAATTCACACGAAAGCCAAGTCTCGCATGAAAATGTCCCGCCCATTTTCGCCGTGCAGCGCCCGCGCTGCTGCGATATAGGGCTTGGGGCAAAGGGGAACAGAGATGGAATTCCTGTATGGCGGCCTGCCCTTCTGGGGCTTTGCACTGGCCTGCTCAGTGACGTTGTTTTCGGGTTTTGTGAAAGGGGCAGTGGGCTTTGCCATGCCGCTGATCATGATCTCGGCGTTTTCGTCCTTCATGCCGCCCGATCTGGCACTGGCAGCACTGATCCTGTCGGTTCTGTCGACGAATGTGCACCAGTCGCTGCGCTTCGGCATACGACCCGCATGGGAATCGGCGGTGAAATACTGGCGGCTGATCGTCACCACCTGCGCGGGAATCGTGATCTCGGCGCCCTTTGTTGTCTACCTGCCGCAACAGCTTCTGTTCGCGCTTCTCGGTGTGCCGGTGATGGGCTTTGCGCTGATGCAGCTCAGTGGCTGGAAGCCGGTGATCCAGCAGCGCCACCGCAACCCGGCAGAGTATGCCCTGGGGCTTATTGGCGGGCTGTATGGTGGTATTTCAGGTATCTGGGGGCCACCGGTGATTGTCTATCTTCTGGCGCTCAATACCGAAAAATCCGAAATGGTGCGCGTTCTGGGCGTGATCTTCATGATCGGTGCGGTGGTGCTGACGCTGGCCCACCTGGGCTCTGGCGTGCTGAATGCGACCACCCTGCCCTTTTCGGCCGTGCTGGTGATTCCGGCGGCGCTGGGAATGTGGCTGGGATTCAGGCAGCAAGACAGGCTTGATGCCGAACGCTTCCGCTGGTGGACATTGGTGGTGCTGATGGTGATTGCTCTCAATCTGGTGCGGCGGGCGGTATTCGGCTGAAGGCCAGCAGGTCGCCGCCGCGGCACAAAGCCGTCAGATGCGGCACCGTTTCCGGTGGGACGACATCGAAAGCAGCATGAAACAGTTCGGTCGCACCCGACTCGGCGGTGAAGCTCCACTGGCCCGGTTGCAGTTCGTCCGCAATATCGAACTGAAAGAAAACCTGTTCCGGCATGCCCGGCATCACCAGCGATTCCCAGCTTTGCCGTGTCAGGCCATCGGGCGGCAGGGGCGGATGGATGACGATATAGCGCACCGGAATCGGCAACTGCGGCGTTGCTTCCAGCATGTAGCGCACTCCGAACCCGGTGCCCAGAAGCGCCGGCACAATCGTGCTCTCAACCCGGATCTCGATGGGCTGATCGGGCACATGGATCCAGCCTGACGCGGTATCAGGCGCATCGCGCCGTCCGGCTTCGGGCGGAGCACAGATCAGGCCGCGGGTCAGTTCCACGACGCCGGCACCAAGACGCAGGGCGGGTCCGGCACTCACAGGCAGGGCTGGCGCGCAGAGCAGGAAAGTGAAAAGAAAAAGTCTGGCCATGGCGTTCATGATATCACGGATGGCCTCAGCCTGAAAAGCAAACGGCCCGCTGTCAATGAGCGGGCCGCGCATATCCGTCAGCACTTCTTCCCCCGGCTCAGCCGATGGCAGCAGCCTTCACATCGGCATCGATGAAGGGCACGTATTGTGCGAAATTGTCAGCGAACATGCCCACCAGCTTGGCGGCCTGCGCATCATAGGCTTCCGGGTCGGCCCAGGTACGACGCGGTTCCAGCAGCACATCGGCCACGCCCGGCACTGACACCGGCACATCGAAGCCGAAATTGGGATCCTTGCGGAACTCGGCATCATTGAGCGAACCGTTCAGCGCCGCTGTCAGCAGTGCCCGTGTCGCCTTGATCGGCATACGCGAGCCGGTACCGTGCGCGCCACCTGTCCAGCCGGTGTTGACCAGCCAGCAATCGGCTCCGAACTCCTTTATCTTCGCCTGCAGAAGCTTGCCATAGGCTTCAGGCCGACGGGGCATGAAGGGCGCGCCAAAGCAGGTGCTGAAGGTCGGTTCAGGCTCGGTCACGCCACGCTCGGTCCCGGCCACTTTTGACGTGAAGCCCGACAGGAAGTGATACATCGCCTGCGCCGGTGTCAGCCGCGCGATGGGCGGCAGAACGCCGAAGGCATCGCAGGTCAGCATGATGACGTTCTTGGGGTGTCCGGCCAGCGAGGTTTCAGACGCATTCGAGATCGCCTCAAGCGGATAGGCGACACGGGTGTTGGCGGTCAGGCTGTCATCGGCGAAATCCAGATCCAGCGTTTCCGGATCGAACACCATGTTCTCGACCACGCTGCCAAAGCGCTCGGTCGTGGCGTAGATCTCGGGCTCGGCGGCGGCGTCGAGGTTGATGGTCTTGGCGTAGCAGCCGCCCTCAAAGTTGAAGATACCGTTTTCCGACCAGCCGTGTTCGTCGTCACCCACCAGAATGCGGCCCGGATCGGCAGAAAGCGTGGTCTTGCCGGTGCCCGAGAGGCCAAAGAATACGGCGGAATCCCCGGTGTCACCGATCGCGTGATTGGCCGAGCAGTGCATTGGCATGATGCCCTTTTCGGGCAGCAGGTAGTTCAAGAGCGTGAAGACCGATTTCTTGTTCTCGCCCGCGTATTCGGTATTGGCGATCAGGATCAGTTTGCGGTCGAAGTTCATCGCGATCACCGTATCGGTGCGGCAACCGTGACGCGCCGGATCGGCCTTGAACGAGGGGCAGTTGATGACGGTCCATTCGGGCACGAAACTGTCGAGTTCTTCACGCTCCGGGCGACGCAGCATGTGGCGGATGAACAGGCCATGCCAGGCAAGCTCGGTCACCACGCGCACATCCAGCCGATGCGCCGGGTCCGCCCCGCCATACAGATCCTGCACATAGAAATCGCGCCCCTGCATGTGGGAACGCATGTCATCATAGAGCCTGTCAAAGGCGTCGGGAGCCATCGGGGCGTTGTTTTCCCACCAGATGCTGTCTTCCACCGATGGTGTGCGTACCACGAACTTGTCCTTCGGCGAGCGCCCGGTGAACTTGCCGGTGCTCACCAACAGCGCACCACCCTTGCCCAGCGTGCCTTCGCCATGCTGCAGCGCAGCCTGCACCAGCGCCGGTTCGATCAGATTATAGGCCACCGTGCCCAGTCCGGTGATGCCCTGATCCTCCAGGCGCTGTTTGGGGTTCACGCGTCCTGCCATCATATGCTCGCTCCTCGTGTCGTGCCAGACATGGCTTTTCAGCCATGGTCCCCGTGCCTCCAGGGGTATCGGCGGCGCCAGAAAAGGGCGTCGTCCACGGCGCTATAGCATGGTCGTTGCAGAAAGGAACAGGACACATCAAAGAGTTAGCGCAACCAACGCATTGTTATCGCAAACGCCTGCCGCCAATGGGAAACATGGGCGAAAATAAGGAAAATGGTGACCTTTTCGCGGCTATTCTGTGCCTGATTCGTACTATTCAGTTGATTCCCGGTCGCAAAAACAAGAGAATGCCCAAAAAACAACAATCAGAGCAGTATGAGGACAGGCCCATGTCAAAGATTGCCCTTGTGGACGATGACAGAAACATTCTGACTTCGGTCGCAATCTCGCTTGAAGCCGAAGGCTTCGAGGTCGAGACCTACAACGACGGTCAATCAGCGCTGGATGCGTTCAATCGAAAGCTGCCGGATATGGCGGTGCTGGACATCAAGATGCCCCGCATGGACGGGATGGAGCTGTTGCAGCGCCTGCGCCAGAAAACGCAGATGCCCGTGATTTTCCTGACCTCCAAGGATGACGAGATCGATGAGGTTCTGGGCCTGCGGATGGGGGCCGATGACTATGTCAAGAAACCCTTCTCGCAGCGCCTTCTGATCGAGCGTATCCGCTCGCTTCTGCGCCGCCAGCAGGCCGTGGAAAATGACGAGGTTGGCACCACCGAGGAAACCAAGGTCATGGTGCGCGGCAGCCTGACGATGGACCCCTTGCGCCACGCCGTGACCTGGAAGGGGCAGGATGTTACCCTGACGGTCACCGAGTTTCTGTTGCTGCAAACCCTTGCGCAGCGGCCCGGCTTTGTCAAAAGCCGCGATCAGCTGATGGATGTGGCTTATGACGATCAGGTTTATGTCGATGACCGCACCATCGACAGCCATATCAAGCGTCTGCGCAAGAAGATGCGCTCGGTCGATTCCGATTTCTCGTCTATCGAAACGCTTTACGGCATCGGCTACAAGTATAA
>ERZ869909.2094-NODE-2094-length-14259-cov-33.691792_pt1 | contig 14259 bp, 9 predicted proteins | sample MGYA00520892_ERZ869909 | MGnify/ENA primary metagenome ERZ869909 (study PRJEB32215, sample SAMEA104723947) | bioreactor metagenome | biome: bioreactor; feature: anaerobic bioreactor; material: water | place: China | collected 2015-03-12 ... | reverse complement strand
CCCCATTTCACCCCGCCCTCCGTGGCGCAACTCGCCTGGAGGGGGGCGGCCCCAATATGCCGAATAAGGCCGCAGGGCTTCTGGCGCACCCGCCTCCCGGCCGCGTCGCTCCGACCGTGTCCGAGGGTGGAGTTGCGGTTGCGCCACATCGCTCCGTGAAAGCCTGATCGTGAGGATATGCGACAGTCTTAGTTGGCCGCGATTCCGTCGAATCGCATTAACCGGGGACTGACGATATTGATTTCCTTTGGTTGAATAATTGATCCTCGGGATGGGACAATGCGGCATACCTACTTCGTAAAATCGACGGTCGGGGGCCTCGCCCTTGCGGTGGCGAGCATGTTCGCCGCTCCCAACGCAGCACAAGCGCAGTTGATGATCCCCTGTGATACGGGAACATTTTTGTATTACGGGTGCGAGGAAGCAGCGGGCGGCATTGCGGGCACGGGCGCGCAGCTTCAGTCCATTGGCGAAGGGTTCGTCCAGCAGCAGCTCAGCACGACGGCCGGCGGGTTCGCCACGCCGACGGGCCGTCTGCGGCATACGAGCCACGACGGCTTGCGCGACAAGAACTTCGGCTTCCGCACGCTCGCTTACGACATCGACGAGGGTTCGGTGCTCGGCAACGTGCATTTCGATCTGCCTGGCACGTACTTCGGCGGCAAGGTGCGGATCAACGGTATCGTCGGCTACGGTTGGATGACGCAGGATTCGGTCCCGTTCGCTCCGGGCGTCGTCGGGCATAAGACAGATATCGACTCGGTCTTCTACGGCGGCAGCTACATGTGGAGCCAAGGCAACTTCTACACCATGTCCATGATCATCGGCGTCAGCGGCGAGGCCGACGGCCGCGGCGTTGGCGGCTTGGACTACTCCTACGATCTGTCGGGCTACTTCACGAACAGCGTCGTGGGCTACACGTTCCAGCTTCCCGATACGTGGCGCTTTGACCTGCGCGGTGCCCTCGGCCATTACGACGTCAGCACCGATCGCTTCGTGGCTCCGGACCAGCAGGTCATCGCCGCTCCGGTGATCAAGGGGGTCGCTGAGGCCTGGAGCCTGTCGCTGACCGGTACGCTCTTCACCATGCTGGAAGTCGACGGCGGTGGCGTGCTACGCCCGTATATTCTCGGTAGCTATAAGCGCGTCGTGGACGAGGACATCGAGATCAAGGGCGATTTCGTTGCCGAATACGAGCAGGCCAAGGACTATGGCCGGGTCGAGCTCGGCATGGACTACGTGCAGGGCAACCTGACGTACGGCGCTTCCACCTACACGGAGTTCTCGGCCGACGAGAGCACGATCGGCGCGCGTCTCGGCGTCTCGGTGAAGCTCCAGTAGCGGGCAAGCGATCCCAGGGTTAATGCGAGGGCGGATGCGCACGGCGTGTCCGCCCTTTTTCTTTGATTAATTCAGGGCCTGCCCGTGCAGGTGTCTCCCAGGGAACAGACCCGCCTAAGGGCTTGTGGCTCATATGGGATCAGCCTGCTTGGGTCCGCGGCGGCAGCTCTTGCCGCAGTTGCTCCGGCGCGTTCGCCCCCTCTGGTCACCATTCGTCCGTTGGGGTACATTATGGGGATACTTTCGGAGGTTCCGATGTCGACGCATTCCATTAAGTCGAGAGCCTATTTCAGCTCCAGCGTTCTTTGCACCGGCTTGGCCGCTTTCGGCCTCGCGTTTTTCACGCCCGGGATCTCCGGTGTGGCGCATGCCGACAATGCACTGTCCGTCCAGCAGATCATCGATGCCCTGAAGCCGCGCAAGACGCGGGGCCTCTCCGTGAAGCCGACGCAAGCCGAGGTCGAGCGGGCGCAGGTCATCGACGACTTGAGGACCAAAGCCGCAACGCGCGCGCTCTCCGTGCCGGAGCGGACGCAGCTTGCCGAAGCGGCAAGCGACAAGCCGATGCTCGATCTCGTGATCTACTTCGGGTTCAACTCGGCCGAAATCTCGCCGCGCTCGCGCACCTCGCTTCAGGCGCTGGGCAAGGCGCTCGAGGACGACTCGCTCAAGGATGCCGCGATCATGGTTGCGGGCCATACGGACGCGACGGGACGCTCCGAATACAATCAGAGCCTTTCCGAGCGGCGCGCCCAGGCCGTGCTCAAATATCTGAGCGACAATTTCAATCTGACGGATAGCAACTTCACCGTCGTGGGGTACGGCTTCGAGCGCCTCAAGGACCCTGCGTCGCCGAAATCCGGCGTCAACCGGCGGGTGCAGATCGTCAACCTGACGGACGGCAAGACGGCGTCGGCCTCTCAACCGTAAGCGGCCGCCGCAGGCTTCGGGGGAGCGCGGCTCCTCCGGGGCCGAGATCGTAGAACGTTAGCCTCGAAAGGAGTGTGCCTCATGCGCCTGAGCACCCGATGCCTTTCCCTTCTTGCGGTGACCCTGCTGCTGCCGGCGGCGGCCGTGCTTGCGCCGGCCGACGCTGCGCCTCAGCGCAGGCTCGCCCTCATCATCGGCAACTCTAGCTACCAGAACGTGGCGGAGCTGACCAACCCTGCGAACGACGCGAGCGACATCGCCGAGAAGCTCCGTCATCTCTCCTTCGACGTGATGCTCGGCACGGATCTCACGCGCGATCAGATGCACGAGGCGTTCGAGTCCTTCTCCGAGCAGCTCAAGCCGGGCGACGTGGGGCTCTTCTTCTACGCCGGCCACGGCATCTCGCTCTCGGGCGAGAACTTTCTCATTCCGGTCGATATGCCGGGCGAGATCCAGGTCGAGAACGAGGAGAAGAGCCGCGAGGCGCTCGATGCGCACCTCGTCAACATCTCGACGATGATCGAGCCGTTGCAGAAGGCCAAGCTCGGCATGGTGTTCCTGGATGCGTGCCGCAATACGCCCTCGCAGGAAGAGCTGGGCCTGCAGATCGTCGCGCAGGACGGTGCGACGCGAAAGGTGCGCTCGCTCGCCTTTCACCGCGGAATGACGAAGCTCAACGTGGCATCGACGAGCGGCGCGTCCGGTATTTTCCGCGCGTATGCAACCCAGCCCAACAACGTTTCCGATGACGGTGGCGGCCGCAACAGCCCGTTCACAAAGGCGCTGCTTCGTCATCTCGGGACGCCGGGCGTGGACGTTCACCAGATGATGGTGAAGGTTCGCCGCGATGTGGTGGAGGAGACCTCCGGCCGGCAGATCCCGTGGGAAGAGAGCGCATTGACAGATGCGTACTACTTCATGCCGTCCGCGCCGGGCATGGCCGCGCCGCTTTTGCCGACGCACCGGCAGGACGGGAGCGCGGCGCCCAGCAAGGGAAGCAAGAAGGCGCAGACGCCGCGCAAGAACAGTGGCAGTGCCAGCCGCGGCGGTAAGCCGCCGAAGACTGCGCGGCGGAGCGGTCCGCCGCCGGGCCTCGGTGCGGGCGTCGGCATGGGCTTCTAGAGCGTGATCATTTTCGATTGAATCGGGATCACGCTCTATCTCTTTGGTGAGATCGATGATTCACGCTTCAGGCTGATAGGGCCTGAAGCGATCATGGTCTAAAGCGCGGCTCCGCGCAGCGGTGGGCCTGGAAACAAGAAAGGCGCAGCCCTGGCGGGTTGCGCGTTTTTCCTTGTGCCGGTTTCCGGTGGCGTGTCTCGGTGCCGAGATGCCGCCAATCAGCCGACTCAGACTGACCAGGAACAACCTCCTGAGGCACCACCACTAGAGCGGCGCGCCGAGCCGGCGGAGGCCATCCCTGCTGCTGGTGTAGCCCGCATCGAGCTGAAGCGCCTTGCGATAATCGCGGATGGCCTCAGGCGTTCTGCCGAGCTCCTCCAGGATGTGGCCGCGGGTATCCCAGATGTAGGCTTTCGATCCGTCGAGTTGGATGGCGCGATTGGCATCCTGCAAGGCGCGGTCGGCGTCGCCGGCCTTGTAATAGACCCATGCGCGATTGTTCAGCGCTTCGGCGGACTGAGGTTTGAGCCTCAACGCCTCGTCGAGATCGGTGACGGCTTCGGGATAGTCGCCCTGATCGTAGTGCGCGATGGCGCGGTGTTGATACGTGTCGGCGGCCGGTTTCAGCTCGATCGAGCGCGTATGGTGCGTGATGGCCTGGGCCGGATCGCCCTTGTCCCGCAAGGCGCGGGCATACTTGTAATGAATGGTCGCCTGGTCGTCGGGCGTGAAGCCTGCGGTATCGATCAGTCCCTTGCACGCCTCGACCACGACATCGGTGTTCGTGCTCTCCTGGCAGTCTTTCCACTGGCGGGTCAGGACGTAGCGGGAGGCGAGCGGGTTCAGAGGCGTGCGCGCGGCTTCCGCGTTGCCGTCGAGCGTTGCGATGGCGTCCTTGACGTTCCGCTCTATGGTCGCGGCCTGGTTTTCCTCTTTTTCGGGCGCCTGTGCCGGCGTTTCGGCGGGTAGGGCGGGCTCTGGCTCGACCTCTTGGACGGCAACGCTTTGAGAGCTGACCGGCAGAGACGCTTCGGGCGTTGCGCTGTCGGCCGTGGCCGCTTCTTCCGAAGTGTCGGCAGGTGCCGGCTCTGCGGCGACGAGCCCCACGCTCTCCAGCACCGAGCGGGGCGTGTATTCGTAGGCATAGGCCCCGACCACGGCGAGGCCGAGCACGGCGAGCCCGCCGGTCACGAGCCGGGAATGGCGCTCCGACGGCGTGCGGGCCGGCACCGCGGGCGAGGCGTCGTCGTCCGCCTCGCTCCCGTTGGTGGGCTGCGGCTCGTCGAGGGCGAGCGTGTAGGCGTGGATCCGTTCGGGAATGTTCTTCAGCGTCTGCGGGCCGGCATCGGCGAACGTCAGGCCCATCTTGCTGGCCACGGCCTCGTGCACCGAGCGTGAGACGCAGATGCCGCCCGGCGGCGCGACCGATTCCAGGCGGGCCGCGACATTGACGCCGTCGCCCAGGAGGTCGCCGTTCTCCCGCTCGACCACATCGCCGATGGTAATGCCGATGCGGAAATTCATGTGCCGGCTCGGCGGGTAGGCGAGGTTGCGCGCGCGCAGGCTTTCCTGGACGTCGACCGCCGCGCGGACCGCTTCGACCGCGCTTTCGAACTCGGCCAGGATCGCATCGCCCGCGGTGTTGAAGATGCGTCCGCCGCCCCGCTCCACGAACTCGGTGAAGACCGTGCGGTAGGTTTCGAAACGCCTGAGCGTCTCTTCTTCGTCCTCGGCGATCAGCCGGCTGTAGCCGGCAATGTCTGCCGCGAGAATGACCGCAATTTTCCGTTTCAAGCGCGCCCTCACGAGTGATCGTCCGAGTCTGGACGAGTTTTCCATAGAGTGCGTGCACGAAGCAAGCGGGACCCTCGCGGGGAGCGGGCCCGGTGTGCGCTCAGCCCTTGGGCGGGGTGACGACCTCGCCGTCCTCCTTGGTGAACGGTCCGATGTCCGGGTTCGGGAGAATGTCGAGGACCGTCTCCGAGGGGCGGCACAGGCGGACGCCGCGCGGCGTGACCACGATCGGGCGCTCGATCAGGACCGGGTGGGCCAGCATGAAGCCGACGAGGTCCTCGTCGGTCCACTTCGGGTTGTCGAGATCGAGCGCGTCATAGGGCGTGCCCTTGCGGCGCAGGATCGCCCGGATCGGGACACCCATGGCGCGGACGAGGCCCGCGAGCGTCTCGCGGCTCGGCGGCGTCTTCAGGTATTCGACGATCTCGGGCTCTTCGCCGCTTTGGCGGATCATGGCGAGCGTGTTGCGCGAGGTTCCGCAGGCGGGGTTGTGATAGATCGTGACGGTGGATGCCATGGTCTCGCTCAAGCTCGCGAACATCGCGGCACACTATAGCACGGCATGCTCGAACCGCATGGGCCGATGCGGTTTTATGCCTTCCGGTAGGCGTGTCGACGGACGGTGACCTGCACGATAGCATGGCGGCCGCGCCGCGGAGCAGAGGAGGCATGTGTTGACGCTGACCGACCGATCTCGCGAGCCCGGAGCGGCGGCGTCTCGCCACTCGGCGCCGCTCTTGCGTGTTCGCGGTGTGCGCAAATCCTACGCGACGCCGCAAGGGCCGGTTCCGGTGTTGAAAGACGTCGCGCTCTCGCTCGGGGAACGCGAAAGCCTCGCCCTGCTCGGCGAGTCCGGCAGCGGCAAGAGCACGCTCCTGCATCTCGTCGGCGGCCTCGACGAAGCCTGCAGCGGCGAGATCGAGATCGAGGGCGCGACCATGACGGGGCGGCCCGATGCCGAGCGTGCCGCGCTTCGGCGTGCGCAGATCGGGATCGTGTTTCAGCAGTTCAATCTGGTGCCGAGCCTTACCGTGGAGGACAACATCGCGTTCCAGGCGCGTATCGCGGGGCGTTTCGACGCCGCGTGGCAGGACGAGTTGATCGGCCGGCTCGGGCTCGACGATCTCAAGGGCCGCTATCCGGAGCAGCTTTCCGGCGGGCAGCAGCAGCGTGTCGCCATCGGGCGCGCGCTCGCGGTTCGCCCTCGTCTTTTGCTGGCGGACGAGCCGACGGGAAATCTCGACGAAGCCACCGGCGATGGCGTGATGGATCTCGCGCTCGATCTCGTCGCCCGCACGGGGTGCGGCTTCCTGATGGCGACGCACAGCACGCGGCTCGCGGCACGGCTGGACCGGCGCGTCACGCTCGCCTCGGGCGTTCTGGTGCCGTCGTGATGTGGGCCCGGTCGTGAGGGAGGCATTCTGGACTTTCGCGGCGCTTCTGAGCCACTGGCGACGCCATCGCGCGAACCTGGCGACTGTCATGGTCGGGCTTGCGGTGGCGACGGCGCTGTGGAGCGGCGTCCAGGCGCTGAACAGCCAGGCGCGGCAGAGCTACGACCAAGCCGCGCGTCTCGTCGGCGAGGCCGGAGCGCCGGCCATCGTCAGCGCGCAGGGGGCGTTCGTTCGGCAGGATCACTATGTCGCGCTGCGGCGCGCCGGGTTCAAGGTCTCGCCGGTGCTCGAAGGTGCAGTGCGGATCGGAGGGGCCGCGTATCGGCTCGTCGGGATCGAGCCGCTGACGCGGCCGGGGGGCGCCGTGTTGACCGGGCTCGAGAACGCGAGCGATCTCGAAGCCTTTCTGAGGGCGCCGGGGCAGACGCTCGCAGCCCCGCAGACGCTTGCCGATCTCGGCGCCGCTGCGGGCGCGCGCATCAAGACGGATCAGGGGGCACTGCTTCCGCCTGCCGTAGTGCAGGATACGGTTGCGCCGGGCCTCCTTGTCGTCGACATCGGCGTCGCGCAAAGCCTGCTGGCGCGGCCGCGCCAGATCAGCCGGCTGGTGGCGGCGTCCGACGCGGCGCTCGACCCGGACGCGCTCGCGGCCGTCGCCGGGGATGCGTTCCGCATTGAAACGCCGGAGGAGACCGGCGACCTCGCGCGGCTGACGGACAGCTTCCATCTCAATCTCACGGCATTCGGGCTGCTGGCGTTCATCGTCGGCCTGTTCATCGTGCACGCGTCGATCGGACTCGCGTTCGAGCAGCGGCTCGGAACGGTGCGGACGCTGCGCGCGTCCGGCGTGTCCCTCAAGACGCTGATCGCGACGCTGATGACGGAGGTGGTCGCGATCGCGCTCGTCGCGGGCGCCATCGGCATGGTGTGCGGCTATGCGATTGCGGCGGTGCTGCTGCCGGACGTGGCGTCGAGCCTGCGCGGGGTCTACGGCGCCGACGTGGGACGCACGCTCGTGCTCGAGCCGCGCTGGTGGGTGTCGGGGCTCGGCATGGCCGTCGCGGGCGCGCTGGTGGCGTCCGTGGCGAGCTTGACGAAGGTTGCGCGGATGCCTGTGGTTGCGCTGGGGCGGCCGCTTGCGTGGCGCGAGGCGCACGAGGCGATGCTTCGGCGGCAGGGTGCGGTTGCGCTCCTGAGCCTCGTGGGTGCGCTGGGTGCGTTCGTGTTCGGCCAAGGGCTCGTCGCAGGGTTCGTCGTGATTGCGGGCGTGCTGCTGGGGGCGGCGCTGCTTCTGCCGCTCGGTCTCGCTGTGCTGCTTCGCCTTGGCGAAGGACTGTCAGAGGGTGCGCTCGCGCGCTGGTTCTGGGCGGATACGCGCCGCCAGCTTTCGGGGCTTTCGCTGGCGCTGATGGCGCTTCTGCTCGCGCTTGCGGCCAACATCGGCGTCGGGACGATGGTGGAGGGGTTCCGCAAGACGTTTACGGGCTGGCTCGACGAGCGGCTCAATTCCGAAATCTACTTCACGGCGGCGGACGCCGCGGCGGGGCGGCGTGTCGCCTCCTGGATCGAGGCGCAACCGGATGTGACGGCCGTCTTGCCCGTGTGGCGCACGGAAACGCGGATCGGCGCATGGCCCGTCGACATCTACGGGCTTCGCGATCACGCGACGTACCGCGATCATTTTTCGCTTCTGGCAGAAAGTGCGGATGCGTGGGATCGCGTGCATGACGGCGCCGGTGCGCTCGTGAGCGAGCAGCTCGCGCAACGCCTGTCGCTCGGCGTCGGCGGAGAGATCGAAATCCCGACAGAGGCCGGGGGGTGGACCGTTCCCGTCGTCGGCGTGTTTGCCGATTACGGAAATCCGAAGGGTCAGGTCCGCGTCGACGTCGATCGTCTGGTGCGGCACTGGCCGGATGCGCGGCGCACGCACTACAGTGTGCGCACCGCGCCCGAGGCGGCGACGGATCTGATCGGGCGGATGCGTGCGGAGTTCGGAGATGCGCTGGCGCAGGTGTCCGACCAGGCTGCGCTCAAGTCGATGTCGCTTCGCATCTTCGAGCGCACCTTCACGGTGACGAGCGCCCTCAATACGCTGACGCTCATCGTGTCGGGCATCGCGCTCTTCGCAAGTCTGCTCACGCTCGCCGACATGCGGGTTGCGCAGCTTGCGCCCGTTTGGGCGCTCGGGGTGCCGCGGAGGCGGCTCGCCGATCTCGAGGTGGGCAAGGTGCTGGTGCTGGCGGCGATGACGGCAACGCTCGCGGTTCCGCTCGGACTGCTGCTCGCATGGTGCCTCGTTGCGATCGTCAACGTGCAGGCGTTCGGCTGGAGGCTGCCGTTCCATGTGTTTCCGCTGCAGTGGGCCACCGTTCTTCTGCTTGCGCTGGTGACGGCGTTCGTTGCGGCGATGTTGCCGGTGCTGCGTCTCGCGCGCACGGCGCCCGCCGATCTTCTCAAGGTGTTCGCCAATGAGCGTTAGAGCGAAGACGAGCTGGCGCGCCGTGCTCGGTGCGTTATCCGCCGTGGTTGCGGGCGGGGCGGCGTGGGCTGCGGGCGGCGGCGGTTTTGCGGGCCTGGGGGAGGAGGCCGCGGGGTTTGCGGAGGTCGTGCCGGGACGCAGGTTCTCGTTTCCGGCGGATCTTGGCGCGCATCCCGACTATCGGATCGAGTGGTGGTACGTGACCGCCAACCTCAAGGATGCGGCGGGCGAGGACTACGGCGTGCAGTGGACGCTCTTCCGGCAGGCGCTGGAGCCGGGACCGCAACGGGAGGGATGGGCCAGCCAGCACGTATGGATGGGGCACGCGGCGGTGACGAGCCGCGAGACGCACCGCTTCGCCGAGGTCGTGGCGCGCGGGGGCATCGGTCAGGCCGGCGTCACCGCAGAACCGTTTGCGGCGTGGATCGACGATTGGTCGTTTGCGAGCGACGGGGCCTCGGGCGATGTCCTCGGCTCGAGCGCGCTGACCGCGACGGGCAAGGATTTCTCCTACGCACTGACGCTTAAGAGCGCGCGGGCGATGGTGCTGCAGGGCGACGGCGGGTACAGCGTGAAGTCCGATCACGGGCAGGCGTCCTACTACTACAGCCAGCCGTTCTTCACCGTGGATGGCACCCTGACGATCGACGGGCGCGCGATCGACGTCACGGGGCGTGCGTGGATGGATCGCGAGTGGAGCAGCCAGCCGCTCGCGCCCGGGCAGAAGGGTTGGGACTGGTTTTCGCTGCATCTGCCGGACGGCGAGAAGCTGATGCTGTTCCAGCTTCGGAGCGACACGGATGCCCCCTTCTACGCAGGCACGTGGATCGGCGCCGACGGGGCTGCCACGCCGCTCGCGCGTGACGACATCGCGCTCGAGCCGGTTGGAACGCACACGGTGGCGGGGCGGCGCGTGCCGGTGGAATGGTCGGTCGAGATCAAGAGCCGGGGCTTGCGTATCGCGACGGCGCCGCTCAATCCGGAAAGCTGGATGGGAACGAGCTTTGCCTATTGGGAGGGCCCGGTGCGCTTCACGGGCACGCACACGGGCGAAGGGTATCTCGAGATGACGGGGTACTGAGGCCGCGCACGGATTGGATCAGCGCGTTTGCTGGCCCGTCGCGCGCTGGGCGGTGGCGGTCGTGACCTGCACCTTGTCGCCCTCGCGCAGCAGTGCGTTGGGAGCCAGGATCACGCGGTCCTGCTCCGTCAGGCCGGCGACGATCTCGACCCGCTCGCCGAAATCTCGGCCCACGGTGACAGGACGGAATGCGACGGTGCCTTTGTCGCTGACGACGGTCACTTTCTGGCGGCCGTTGCGCGTGACGAGCGTGTTGGTCGGCACGCTGACCGGCATCCGGTCGCGCGCGACGTCGAGACTGACGAGGCCCGTGAGGCCGGCGGGGATGCGCTTCTCGGGGTTGGCCATCATGAGTTCGGCGCGCATCGTGGAGGAGGCCTGGTCGATCAGGCCCGCGCTGCGAACGATCTTCGCTTCGAACGTCTCGCCGGGCAGTTCCGCAAAGGTGACGCGCGCCGCGCCGCCGGGGCGAACCTTCAGCGCCGCCGTCTGCGGAATGTCGATTTCGATGCGCAACTCGTCGAGGCGCGCGATGCGGAACAGCGGACCGCCGGATTGGGCGTCGCTCGTGGTGATGCGGTCGCCGCGTTCGACGGCGCGGGCGACGACGGTTCCGGCGAAGGGTGCGCGGAGCGTGAGGAAGCCCTGGATCTCTTCGAGGCGGCGCACCTCGGCCTCGGCGGCGGCGAGATCGGCCTCCGACACACGCTCGGTCGCGATGCGCTCGTCGCGGGTCTGCTCGGAGAGGTGTCCTTGCGTGACGAGCGTTTCCGCGCGCCGTGCGTTGACGCGCGCAAAATCGAGGCGCGCGCGCGCCTGCTGAACCGCGGCGCGGGCGCGGGCAAGCTCCTGCGTCACTTCGGGAGCGTCGATCACGAGCAGCACGTCGCCCTCGGACACCCTGTCGCCGATGTCGACGTTGCGTTTCTGGACGATGCCGCTCGCCCGCGCGCCGACGACGGCCTGCTCGGCGGGGGCTGTGCGGCCGGTCAGCGTGATGGTTCCCGCATCGCGCAGGAGCTCGGGGTTCACGACGCGGACGCTTGGTGCCGGGTTCGCGGCTTTGGCGAGGGCGGCCGGCGGCTGCGATGCCGTTTCGGTGTAGGCGAGCTTGCAGCTCGCGACGAGGAACACGCCGGCGACGGCTGCGATGGAGAGCAGTCCGGAAGAGGTGACCAGGGCTAGTCGGGATAGTCTCATGGCTTTTTCTCTCATCCGCTCGTGGCCAGCTCGTGGCCGCGCTCTTCGGCTCCTGCGGTTGCGATATCGTCTCTTCTGGGGCGTGCGCGCGCGAGCAGCGCGAACAGGAACGGCACGAACGAGAGCGTCGCGCAGGTGCCGAGCAACAGTCCACCGATGACGGCACGGCCGAGCGGGGCGTTCTGCTCGCCGCCTTCGCCCGCGCCGAGCGCCATGGGCAGCACGCCTGCAATCATGGCGATGGCCGTCATCATGACGGGGCGGAGGCGCGTTTGGGTGGCGTCCTTGGCGGATGCAAGCGGCGTCATGCCCTTGGCGAGGTTGTCGCGGGCGAAGCTCGTGACGAGGACCGAGTTCGCGGTCGAGACGCCGATGACCATGATGAGGCCGGTGAGGGCTGGGACCGAGAGCGGCGTCGCCGTGACGTCGAGGGCGATGAGGGCGCCGGTGATGGCGACCGGAAGCCCGCTCATGGCGATGAAGGGCAGCAGCCACGATTGGAAGTTGACGACCATCACGAGGTAGACCAGCACCGCCGCCAGCACGAGGCCGCCGGCCATCTCGGCGTAGGCTTGCGTCATGGAGCGCGCCTGCCCGGCGACCTCGATGCGATTGCCGGGCTTCAAGCGCTGCTGGATATCGCCGATGACGGCGGCCACCTCGCCATAGACGCCGCCGAGGTCGCGGCCCTCGACGTTGGCGAGCACGGTGAGGGTCGGCATGAGCGTGGTACGGTCGATGTTCGCGGGGACGTGGCGCACCTGCAGGCTCGCGACCGTGCGCAGCGGCACCGTGCGTCCGCTCGCGGCCGAGCGAACGGGCGTGTTCATCAGCTGCTCGATGTCGACGAGATGCGACGGCGGCGCCACGATCTGCACGGTGTAGGCGGCGCCTTGGATGGGATCGCTCCAGAAGCTCGGCGCAACGGTGCCTGCCGTGCCGAGCGTCGAGAGAATGGCCGAGGAGGCGTCCTGCGGCGTGATGCCGATCTGCAGTGCGCGAACGCGGTCGATCTCGATGTAGTAGCTCGGCAGGTTGGGAACCTGACGCAGCGCGACGTCGACGGCGCCCGGGATGGTGCGGATGCGCTCCTGAAGCTCCCGGGCGGCTTCGGCATTGCCGAGCCGGTCGCGGCCGATGAAGCGGACTTCGATGGCGGTCTGCGCGGATCCGGCGAGCGTTTGCGCCGTGGCGTCCGCGGGCCGGAAATACACGGTGAGGTTCGGGAACCGCTCCCGCAGCATGGCGCGGATAGCGGATGCGTGCGCGGCGGTGGACGTGCGTTCCTGCGCGAGCTGGATCAGGATCTCGCCGTCGAACGAGCCGATGACGCCGCTCTCGATCCAGCCGAGATTGATCGGCTCTGGCGGGCCGATGTTTTCGGCGATGAAGCCGATCTCGTGAGCGGGGACGACTTCGCGGATGGCGCGCTGAACGTCGGCGAACTTGCGCGCCGTCTCCTCGACACGCAGGCCCGGGTCGGCGCGGACGTAGAGCCGGATCATGCCGGCGTCGGTCTCGGGGAAGAACTCGCTGCCGAGGCGCGTCGCCGTCCAGGCGCCGACGGCGACGATCGCGGCGAGCACCACGAACGGCAACGCCTTGCGACGCGTGAGGGCGTGGACAAGGGCCGCCGCACGCTCCGCGAGGTGCGTGACGGCGCGTTCCAGGATCGCATGCCAGCGCGGACCCATGTGCTCGCCGGGCGCGCCGGTGTGCGGCTTCAACAGCATCATCGCGAGCGAGGGCACGAGGGTGCGGGAGAGCAGGTAGGATGCCATCAGCGCGAAGATGACGGAGAGCGCGAGCGGCTTGAAGACGAAGGCGGCTGTCCCGGTCAGCAGAAACAGCGGCGAGAAGACGATGCAGATCGCCGTCGTGGAGACGAACTCCGGGAAAGCGACCTCGCTTGCGCTCTTCAGCACGGCCTCGCGCAAGGGCATGCCGCTTTCCAGATTGCGGTTGATGTTCTCGATCTCGACCAGCGCGTTGTCGACGAGGATGCCGATGGCGAGCATGAGCCCGCTCAGCGTCATGATGTTGAACGTCTCGCCCGCGAACGCGAGCCCGGTGACGGAGGCGAGGAGCGCGAGGGGAATGGAGGTCAGCACGATAAAGGACGAGCGCCAGCTTCCGACGAAGACGAGCACGACGAACGCGACCAGCAGCGCCACGATGATCGCCTTGCCGACCACGGCGTTGAGCGCATTCTCCACGAACACCGACTGGTCGAAGATCGGGGCGATGGTGACGCCGTCGGGGGCTGCGGCGCGGAGCTCGGGCATCCGCCGGTGGATCTCGCGGATGATTTCCACCGTCGAGGCGTCGCCGAGCTTCAGGATGGAGACGAGAACGGCGTTCTGGCCGTCGAGGCGGGCGATGTTGCTCTGGACGGCCTGGCCGTCGCGGACGCTCGCGACATCGGAAATCTTGATGCTGCGGCCTTCCACGGATCGAAGCGGCAGATCGGCGAAGGTCTCGATCGTTTCGGGGCTGGCGTTGGTGGTGATGAGAATTTCGCGCGTGCCGGTGCGGAGCGCGCCCGACGGCAGCGTGAGGTTCTGAGAGGCGATGGCGGCGGCGACGTCGCTGGCCGAGAGGCCGTAGGCCTGCAGCTTGTCGGGATCGAGGTCGATCATCACCTGGCGCGGGGCGCCGCCGTAAGGCAGCGACAGGCGCAGGCCGCGGATGGACTGGATCTGTGCGCGGAGTTGGAGCCGGGCGTAATCGAACAGCGCGCCGTCGTTCAGGGTGTCGGAGGCGAGCACGAGCTGCAGCACCGGCACGGACGAGGGAACATAGGGAATGATCAACGGCGGGGTGGTGCCGGGCGGCATCCGCCGCAGGATGGTCTGGCTGACGGACGTGACCTGGGCGAAGGCGTTGGTGACGTTGGTGCCGGGCTGGAAGGCGACGCG
>ERZ869909.2093-NODE-2093-length-14261-cov-4.257121_pt1 | contig 14261 bp, 9 predicted proteins | sample MGYA00520892_ERZ869909 | MGnify/ENA primary metagenome ERZ869909 (study PRJEB32215, sample SAMEA104723947) | bioreactor metagenome | biome: bioreactor; feature: anaerobic bioreactor; material: water | place: China | collected 2015-03-12 ... | reverse complement strand
GGAGTCGGCGCGGCGGCGCGCGACACGGGACGGCGCGATCACCTCGCGGGCGCCCGAGCTAAGCACAACGGGGCGCCGGTTCAAGGATGAATCGGCGGCGGGGGTGCGGCGAATCGGCGCGGTGCGACGTGGCGCAGCCCCCTGCCCGCGCGGGCGAAGGCTCGCGGAGGCGTCGGTCGGAGGCAGAACCGGCAGCCGAGCGCTCGCCACGAGGTCGGGCCGGGCTCAGCCCTCGGGTCCGAACCCGGCTTCCTTGAGCAGCGCGTCGTAGAAGGCGCGCAGGACGCGGGCGCGCCGCAGGCCCTCCTTGCGGCCGTAGGCGGTGTGCATCTGCTCGGCGAGCCCGAACAGGTGGGTCCGGAAGTGATCGAGCAGGTAGCGCTCGTCGTCGAGGTCCCGCTTGCGGGCGAGGGGGTCAGCCGGATCGTAGAGGCAGGGGGTGCTGCGCAGGCCGCCGGTGATCATGCAGCGTGCGATGCCCAGCGCGCCGAGGGCGTCGAGCCGCTCGGCGTCGCGCAGGATCCAGGACTCGGGGCAGCTCGGGGTGCGGCCCAGCGACGCGGAGTGTTCGAGGACGACCTTGCCGACGGGCCAGACCATGTCGTCGAGGCCCTGGGCGCGGAGGAGCTCCTCGGCGATGCGGGCGCTGGCGTAGGTGTGGTGTTCGCCGTCCTGTTCGAGTCCGCGGCCCAGGTCGTGGGTGAAGACGGCGACCTTGAGGACGTCGCCGTCGATGGTCAAGCCTTCGTCGCGGGAGGCGTAGAGGCCCACGACGCGCGCGTTGCGCCAGACACGCTGGACGTGTGCGCCGTCGTTCGCGGCGTCGCCGCGCGCGTCGAGCCGTCGGCAGGCTTCGTCTGCGAGGGCCTGGAGCGCTTCCTGTCGTGCGGGGTCGCGGTGCATCGGGGAGGTGCCGTCGTGGTGCTGGAGAGGGTGGTGCTGGAGAGGGCGGTGCCAGGCCGGGTGGTGCCGGGGCGGCTGGCGCTCAGGAGGAGCGAGTCCGGGCGCGCCTCCGAGCGGCGTGTTCAGTCTTCGAGGGACGGGATGCCCGCGAGCTCCGCGCGGGCCTCGTCGAGGTCGAGGGTCAGGCGCAGGGCGTGCAGGAACTGGCGCTCGTCCTCGGTGATCGAGCCGTCGGCGACGACGACCTGGACGGCCAGCGACCAGGCGTTCTCCCGGTGTTCGGCGAGCGGCAGGTCATCCGGCAGCGAGCGCAGGCGCTGGCCCACGGCCTGGTCGCTGCGGTAGTGGTGGGCGTTGCGGTCGATGTAGTCGCGGAGGATGTCGCCGTCGAGGTTGTCGAACTCCGGCCGCTGCATGATGAAGGCGATGATGGTGGCGAGCTCCTCGTCCTGCATCACGCCGTCCATGGCGGAGGCCATGAGCATGACGTCGAGGTAGGCCTCGATGGGTTCGACGGAGCTCGGCAGGGGGCTTGCGTTCGGGGACTGGGCGTCCTCGATGGCGCGGGCGACGTCTGTCTCGACGATGCCCAGGACCTCCTGGAGCTCGCGGAGCAGGCCCAGCTCGCCTTCGCTGAGCTTGCCGTCGGCGAAGGCGACGCGCGTGGCGGCGCGGAACGCGAGCACACGGTGGGCGTAGCGCGGCAGGGCCCCTGCGAGGGCGTGGACGCGGGGCACGAAGCCGTCCGCGCGCAGGGCCTCGACGGAGCGGGTCAGCGCGTTCTGCAGGGACTCGGAGTCCATGCCGGCGAAGGCGGCGTGGGAGGAGACGACGCTGATGATCTCCTCGCTCTCGCGGCGGTGGAAGTGTCCGTCTGCGCCGGCGCCCAGGATCATGGCCTCGATGAGCCAGCGGCGGAGCTCGTCCGGGCTGGCGTCGAAGCGTTGGGCGAAGCGTGTGATGTTGGGCATGTCGTGGTGGCTCGTCGCTGGGGGCGTCAGGTCACGGTGCTCCGGTGGCTGCTCCGGGTCGTGCTCCGACGTCGTGGTGTGGGCTGCGGTGGAACCCGTTCCGAGGCGAGGTTCATCCCATGGAGCCGGCGGCGCGCCGCGCTGGCGCGCGGCCGGAGCGTTCCGGGTCGGGGCGTTCCGGGTCGGGATCCCCGCGCACCACCGACCGACCATCCCCGTGTCCGGCGGATTCGTCAAGGAGGCGGCAAAAATCGCTGCGCCGCCGGGGGACGTGAGCCCGGACGGCGGCGCAGCGCAGAGACGTGACGTTCAGGTCACTCGACCCAGTCCACCAGCTCTGCGGTGAAGCTCAGGTAGAACCACCAGCCGGGCGTGGTCCCGCCGCCGGGCGCCGGCCCGCTGTCGCGCGCCGGGGTGGCCTGGCAGGACCCGGGTCCGCCGTGCAGGACGGACGACAGCGCGCGCCCGCCCACCAGCGGGGTGCTGGCGACGAAGGACGTCGCGTCCGCCGCGGCTGCCGTCACGAACCCACGCAGGTAGCCGGTCACCAGGCCCTCCGACGGGTCGTCGCCGTAGACCGCGGCGAGCCGGACGCTGGTGAGCGGCAGCACGACCGATCCCAGGTTCACGTTCAGGCTCACCGGGTCGCTGACGAAGCACGGCGTCGCCGCCGTGCCGGCGGGCAGCGCCGCGACGTCGTGGGGGACGTCCGTGTTGTCGAACCATCCCTCCGGCGTTGGCGAGGTCGCGGCCGGGATGGCCGCGAGGCAGAAGCCGCTGGTGCGGTTCTCGTACGCTGCCGGCGTCGCGGTCGACGCCGGCAGGACCTCGCACACGTTGAGCGGGGCGTCGAGGGAGCACTCGGGGGCGTGCAGCTCGAGATCGCCGCCCGGCCCCGCGTCGGGCTCACCGGACCGGAACAGCACGGCCAGGCTGCGCACGAACCGGTCGCTCGCATCCGGGACCTGCATCCCGTCGTTCGTCAGCCCGTTGATGCCGCCCGGGAGGACGCCGTCGCGCCCCTCGGCGCGCACGCTCACGCAGCTCGGGGCGTCGTGCCAGATCTCGGGCGCGAGCAGGTTCAGCGAGGTCAGGCGGAAGGCCAGCGCCGGGTCAGCCGGCAGCGTGCAGTCCGGAGCGCAGGCGCTGCCGTCGTTGACGCCGTCGTCGCAGGCCTCCCCGCTGTCGACGACGCCGTCACCGCAGACGGGCAGCGAGCAGTCGGTCCGGCAGGCGTCCGCCCGGGTGTCGGAGTTCAGCGCGCCGTCGTCGCAGGCCTCCGCGGCGGTCACGTTGAGCACGCCGTCTCCGCAGACGGAGAACGAGCAGTCGTCGTTGCAGGTGGACGACTCACCGGCGTCGTCACACGCCTCGGTGGCCTCGACGACGCCGTTGCCGCAGACGGGCGGCGTGACGCCGTCGCACTCGAGGCTGCAGCGGTTGGGCGCGCCGTTGTCATCCCCGTCGTCACAGGCCTCGCCGGCCTCGACGAGGCCGTTGCCGCAGATCGCCGGGGTTGGACCGGAGCAGTCGTCCGCGCAGGAGAAGGGCTGGCCGTTGAGGGGGCCGTCGTCGCAGCTCTCGTTGAACGACTCATCGACGACCCCATCGCCGCACACTGGCTCGGTGCACGTCGTGCGGCAGGCGTCGGGGACGGTGTCGGAGTTCGCGGCGCCGTCGTCGCAGGCCTCGCTGCTGTCCGCCACGCCGTCGCCACAGGTGGGCAGCCGGCAGTTCTCGCGGCAGGCGTCGGGCGTGGTGTTCGAGTTGCCGACGCCGTCGTCGCACTGCTCGTCGCCTTCGATGATGCCGTTGCCGCAGATGCCCTGGGTGATGCCCGTGCACGAGAAATTGCACTGCTCGGGTTCGCCGTTCATCACGCCGTCATCGCAGGCCTCGCCGGAGTCGACGGTCCCGTCGCCGCAGAACGGCCTGACGCAGACGGTGCGGCAGGCGTCGGGGACGGTGTCGGAGTTCGCGGCGCCGTCGTCACAGCCTTCACCGGCGGCGGGGTTCAGGATGCCGTCACCGCAGACGGCGGGGGTGCAGTTCGCGTTGCAGGTGGGTGAGTTCCCCGCCGTGTCGCAGGCCTCGCCGGCGTCGGCGACGCCGTCGCCGCAGGTGGGCTCGCGGCAGTCGGTCCGGCAGGCGTTGGGCGCGGTGTCGGAGTTCGCGGCGCCGTCGTCGCAGGCCTCACCCGCGCTTGCGTTGAGCACACCATCCCCGCAGACCGCGAACGTGCAGCTGGCGTTGCAGGTCGCGCTCTCGCCAGCGTCATCACAGTCCTCGCCGGCCTCGATGATGCCGTTGCCGCACACGGAGGGTGTCAGGCTCTGGCAGGTCGTCGCGCAGCGGTTCGGCTGCCCGTTCTGCGCGCCGTCGTCGCAGGTCTCGCCGGCCTCGACGACGCTGTTGCCGCAGACCGACGGCGTCAGCCCCTGGCAGGTCGTCGCGCAGCGGTTCGGCTGCCCATTCTGCGCGCCGTCGTCGCAGGTCTCGCCGGCCTCGCTGACGCCGTTGCCACAGACCGACGGCGTCAGCCCCTGGCAGGTCGTCGCGCAGCGGTTCGGCTGCCCGTTCTGCGCGCCGTCGTCGCAGACCTCGCCGGCGTCGCGCACGCCGTCGCCGCAGCGCGCCGCGGAGCAGTCGGTGCGGCAGGCGTCGGCGCGGGTGTCGGAGTTCGCGACCCCGTCGTCGCAGGCCTCGCCGTCCTCGACGACGCCGTTGCCGCAGCCGAGCGGCACCAGCCCGGAGCAGGAGCGGTTGCACAGGCCGGGCTCGCCGTTCTGCGCGCCGTCGTCGCAGGCCTCGCCCGGCTCCTGCTCGCCGTTGCCGCAGACCGAGGCGCAGTCAGGGTCGTCGTTCGCGCTGGCGCCGTCCGGACAGCAGAGGTCCGCCGTGGGCGCGGGCTCGGTGATCACGTCGACGACCTCGCAGGCACGCTGGCACGCTGTCCCGACGAGCGCGTGGACGTCGCAGTCGGCGGAGAGAGCCTGGCAGTCCGCTTCGTCGGGGCAGGCGCCGGGCTGCCCGGCCGGGATCGCCGAGTCGCAGCGCTCTGTACCGCTGACGATCCCGTCGCCGCAGGATTCCTCGCCAGTGTCGCCGCCCACGTCGCCGCCCACGTCGCCGGCGTCCGCGGGATCACGCGGCTCGCAGATCATGGCGTCCGAGCAGCGCTCGGCGGCGCCGCAGTCCTCGTCCGTCTCGCACGGTGTCCGGGACTCCGGGTCCGCGCACGCCGCGAACGCCACAACCACGGCCGCAGGCAGGAGCAGCCCCAGCAGCCTCGATGGTCCATGATTCACTGTCGTCATCGCCGTCTCTCCACCTCATCCGGACGTCGTCCGGGCTACACGTCGCGCGGACCCGAGGGCGGCTGTCCTGACGGGACCAGCGCGGCGCTCAGTGGCGACCACGAACCTTCCGTTCACTGCGCTGCGTCGCTGCGCGGCCTCCCTGCCTCGACACGTTTCCTGCCTCGACACGTGATACCGCCCCGACACCCGGGAGCAGGCGCCGGACAGCAGCCTCTGCGCAGACCATGGCGTACGTAGACCACGAGGTGCCCGCGCGTCCACCACTATCCGGACGATTCGGGAGGTCTGGCGCGGGTGCTGCGCGCAGCGCACGAACGGCGCCATCGAGGCCAGCGCGAGCGGCAAAAAGCGGCGCCGCCGCGGGGCGCGAGCCCTCGCGGCGGCGTGGTGTGGCGTTGTGGCCCCGGACTGGGGCCACGGTGGCGTTCAGGTCACTCGACCCAGTCCACCAGCTCTGCGGTGAAGCTCAGGTAGAACCACCAGCCGGTCGTGGTGCCGCCGCCGATCGCGGGGCCCACGTCGCGGGCCGGCGAAGACCGGCATGAGCTGGGGCCGTTGTGGAGGAACCGCGACAGGACCTGGCCGCCGACGAGCGGCAGATCGTCCGGCAGCAACACGGCGTTCGCTGCTTCGAGCGACACGAAGCCGCGCAGCAGACCGGTGACGAGACCGGTGGCGGGGTCACCCTGGTAGTTCGCGGCGAGCCGAGCGCCTGTCAGCGGGATGTCGATCCCGGCGACGTCGAGCGTCAGGCTGACCTCCGGGGTCACGAAGCACGGCGAGGACGCGGTACCGGTGGGCAGTGACGCCGCGCCGATCGTGTTCTCGGCGTTGTCGAACCAACCTTCGGGCGTCGGAGCACCAGAGCCGGGGAGCCGGTTCAGGCAGACGCCGTTGGCGCGGTTCTCGAAGGTCGCGAAGACGACCTGGGAGTCCGGGTCGGCGACGCAGATATCCACCGGAGAGTCCTCGGTGCACGTCGGGAAGTGCAGCTCGGCGTCGCCCGTCGCCGTCGGAGCCTGATCGAGCGGACGGAAGACCGCTGCGATGCTCAGACCGTATTCGCCGTTCTCGTCGGGGTCCTGGATGGACTCGTTGAGCAGCCCGTTGATCCCGCTCGGCAGCTGGCCGAGGAGCCCGGAGCTACGGAAGTTCCGGCAGCCGAAGATCGGGACGCTGATCCAGATGTTCGGGTCCAGGATGTCCGCGCGCGTCACCCGGAAGGCGGTGGGGCCGGCGACCGGCGTGGTGCAGTCGGCGTTGCAGGCGCTGCCGTCGTTGACGCCGTCGTCGCATTCCTCGCCGCTGTCGACGACGCCGTCGCCGCAGATGGGCAGCGAGCAGTCGGTGCGGCAGGCGTTGGGCGCGGTGTCGGAGTTCGCGGCGCCGTCGTCGCAGGCCTCACCGGCGCTGGTGTTGAGGATGCCGTCGCCGCAGCTGGCGAAGGTGCAGTCGTCGTTGCAGGTCGCGGACTCGCCGGACGTGTCGCAGTCCTCGCCCGCTTCGGTCACGCCGTTGCCGCAGACCGCGGGGGTCGTGCCGTTGCAGGTGCTGTTGCACTGGTTGGGCTGGCCGTTCTGCGTGCCGTCGTCGCAGGTCTCCCCGGACTCGATGACGCCGTTGCCGCAGACCGCCGCGGTCGTGCCGCTGCAGGAGCTGTTGCACTGGTTGGGCTGACCGTTCTGCGCGCCGTCGTCGCAGGTCTCCCCGGACTCGACGACGCCGTTGCCGCAGACCGCGGGGGTCGTGCCCTGGCAGTCGCTGGCGCACTGGTTGGGCTCACCGTTGAGCGGACCGTCGTCGCAGGTCTCGCCGAACGAGGTGTCGACGACGCCGTCACCGCAGACCGGCTCGCTGCAGTTCGTGCGGCAGGCGTTGGGGGTGGTGTTCGAGTTCGCGGCGCCGTCGTCGCAGGCCTCGCCGGTGTCGGCCACGCCGTCACCGCAGAACGGCAGGCGGCAGTTCGTGCGGCAGGCGTCGGGCGTGGTGTTGGAGTTCGCCGCGCCGTCGTCGCACTGCTCGTCGCCTTCGACGACGCCGTTGCCACAGACGCCCTGGGTGATGCCGGTGCAGGTGCTGTTGCACTGCAGCGGCTGGCCGTTGAGCCCGCCGTCGTCGCAGGCTTCGCCGCTGTCGACGACGCCGTCGCCGCAGGTCGGCAGGCTGCAGTCGGTCCGGCACGCGTCAGCTGCGGTGTCCGAGTTGTCGTCGCCGTCGTCGCAGGCCTCGCCGGCGGCGGTGTTCAGGATGCCGTCGCCGCACACGGGCGCGGTGCAGTTGGCGTTGCACGTCGCGGAGTTGCCGGCGGTGTCGCAGACCTCGTCGCTGTCGACGACGCCGTCGCCGCAGGTCGCCTCGGTGCAGTCGGTGCGGCAGGCGTCAGGCGCGGTGTCCGAGTTGTCGTCGCCGTCGTCGCAGACCTCACCAGCGCTGGCGTTGAGCACGCCGTCGCCGCAGGTCGCGAAGGAGCAGTCGGCGTTGCAGGTCGCGGACTCACCGGAGTCGTCGCAGTCCTCGCCGGCCTCGACGACGCCGTTGCCGCAGACGGACGGGGTCACACCCGAGCAGCTGCCGTTGCAGCTGTTGGGGGTGCCGTTCGCCGCGCCGTCATCGCAGACCTCACCTTCCTCGACGACGCCGTTGCCGCAGTTGGCCGCGGTCAGACCGGAGCAGTCGCTGGCGCACTGGTTGGGCTCGCCGTTCAGCTCGCCGTCATCGCAGATCTCGTCAGCCTCGATGACGCCGTTGCCGCAGACGGAGGGCGTGGTGCCCTGGCAGTCGCTGGCGCACTGGTTGGGCTCGCCGTTCTGCGCGCCGTCGTCGCAGACCTCGCCGTCATCGGTGACGCCGTCGCCGCAGGTGGGCAGCGAGCAGTCCGTGCGGCAGGCGTTGGGCGCCGTGTCGGAGTTCGCCTCGCCGTCGTCGCACTCCTCGTCCTCCTCGAGGAACCCGTTGCCGCAGCCCACCGGCACGAAGCCGGTGCAGGAGTTGTTGCACTGTCCCGGCTGGCCGTTCAGCTCGCCGTCGTCACAGTCCTCGCCAGGCTCGAAGACACCGTTGCCACAGACGGACGAGCAGTCCGGATCGTTCGCTGCGTTCGCGCCGTCAGGACAGCAGAAGTCGCCCTCCTCGCTCGGCTCGGTGATCGTCTCGACCAGCTCGCAACGCCGCTGGCAGAACGTGCCACGCAGCGCGAACTTCTCGCAGCCCTCGCTGAGCGCCTCGCAGTCGGCCGCGATCGGGCAGCCGCCGGGCTCACCGAACGGGATGTCCGAGTCACAGAGCTCCTCGCCGCTCACGATCCCGTCGCCGCAGACCTCCTCGATCGGCTCGTCCGTGTCGCCCGTGTCGCCGCCCACATCGCCGGCGTCCGGCGTGTCGCTCGGCTCACACACGAGCGCGTCCGAACAGACCTCGTCTGCCCCGCAGTCGTCGTTCGTCTCGCACGGCACCTGAACCGTCGAGTCCGAGCAGGCTGCGATGGACAAGGCCATCGCAGCCGGCAGGGCCAGGGCCAGGAGCCGCGACATCCCGTCGCTACCTACCTTCATGGCAATCCCTCCGTGTCCTCGACATCGAGGACCATCCCATCGCCACGGCTGACGAATCACCCCCCATGCGGCGACCGCCCGCGGCATCAGTTGTCGACCACGAGCCCTAGCCGACCACACGCGCCGATTCAAGCAGATCGACCCGTGAGGCCATCAATAGGCCGATCGATTGGATATCGACGCATACGTCACACAACGCATGACTCGAAAGCGACGCTCCGCGAGCCACGCGGCTCGTCACGCCGATGCCCGATAATCCTGTTGATCCGTGAATAGTTATCGCTACAACTATCTGGCTGGCGACGTCCCCCGGCCTGCGACCGCCACGGACGACGCCTGCCCCGGCGACCGCTGAAGCCGCCGGACATCGTGCTACGGTGCACTACGTGTAATCACGACGCGTCGGGCGGCGCCGCGCGCAGCAACCGACGCTCGGCCACCGGGCACGACTGGCCCGGACAGTGGCCCCATCGACAGACGAACGAGCGCGCGGCTGCTGAACCCGCCTCGGGCAGGTCAGCCAGCGCAAGGCTGCACAGCGGGCGACCGGCCGGCAGCCCCGAACGAACCGGACTGCTGGCCGATCGCACGAACCCCCACGTTACGTCACTCTGCGGCGGCTGCTTCGACCGCGCCGCCGGACGAGCGCATCGCACGAACCTGCTGCAGGTCCCACACCGGGCCCGCGAAGAAGCTCAGCGGGTCATCCTGGAACGCCGGCGCGTTCTTCTCGTAGAAGCCGTGACCCACGAAGTTGAGCCCCCACCCGAACACGAACCCGCCGGCCGACGCCAGCCACAGCGGGAACGGCGGGCGCGACACCAGCAACCCCACCGTGCTCGCCATGATGATCGGGATCCCCGCCATGTGCAGCTTCCGGTTCATGTCGTGCGCGTGCGTCTCCTCGTAGAACGCGATCGACTGCTCCCAGCGCTCCGCCCAGCCGCCCTGGAAGTCCCGCTCCTCACGCCACAGCCGCTCCAGCCCAAGCATCCCGCTCGTGAACAGGCCCACCGCAGTCGCCTTCCGGCCCAGCAGCAGCGCGCCCATGCCACCGGCCGTCATCGCCAGGTAGCGCGTCTTCGGATCGGTGACCTTGCTGATGACCTTTCCCAACATGAACCATCCTCCGTCGTCGTCTTCCACGAAACGCGGGCGTCCGCCGCACCTTGACGGGAGGTACCATACGGACCATGCCTCCGCCACGCCCAACCCGGCTCCCGGATCCGGTATTACGAACCTGTTACCGGGCCGTGACCGCGCACCGACGAAGCCCCCGATCACGCCCATGAACACGACCCACCCTGCCCAGCCTGCGCCCCCTGCAGCACGCGCGCCGCGGCGGCCCACGACGCCCCCTTCTGGCGGGCGGGCGCTCCCGCTGCTCGCGCTCACCCTCGGGCTGCTCGCGGCTGTCAGCCTCAACGCCTGTGACCGCAGCCCGGACCTGCTCTCCGGCGCGAACGCGGGCCCCGTCGAAGGCGGCGCCCCGATCGGGCGGCCGGACGAGCTCAGCAGCGACGGCCATCACGTCGCGGTCGACGGATCGTCACCCGGCGCCGCCGACCCTGCTGGCCTCAACGACCCGGACGGGCCTGACGGCGACGCACGGGCGGGCGCGCCCGGCCCAGGCGACGGCCGCGGCCAGACGGGCGGCACGGAGCCGCTTGGTGTCCACCGTGAGCGCGACGGCGTGCGCTGGCTCGAGATCAGCCTCTGGCGAACCGTCCAGAGCCCGTCCACGATGCGCCTCGCCACCCAGCGGCTGGGCCCCGAGCCCTCCCCGTTCGACTCCGGCGAGTGTGTGCTCTACCGCTTCCCCGGCGGCGGCGACCCGCAGAGCAACATCCAACGCTGGATCGGTCAGTTCAGCGGTCCGGACGGCGGCATGCCGCTCGCCGAGCAGGCAGAGCGCGCCATCGGCGGCCACCCCGCCTGGTGGGTTCGCGCGTCCGGAACGTGGACGACCCAGGACCCGCCCATGAGCGGCCCGGAGCGGCAGGTCGCCGACCACGCGATGATCGGCGCCGTGATCATCGGCCCCGGCGATCCGGTCTTCGTCCGCTGCACGGGCCCGGTGGAGCGCCTCGCGCAGCAGGACTCGCTGATCCGCCAGTTCTTCGAGTCCATCCGCGTCGAGCGCTGACGGCGCCGCGCGGTGTTCCGCGCAACGCCGCCAGCGTTCGGCGGTCGCCGTAGTCGACAAGCGAGCGGCCGGCAGATGACACGCCAGCGGCCGCAGGACAGTCAGCAGCCGTCAGCGGCCGTCAGTAGCCGTCGCGAAGCCGGAAGATGACCGGATCGAGCTCCGCCCAGCTGTCGATCACCGCCAGCGGCTGCAGGTCCTCCAGCAGCGTGCGGTCGTGGTAGCCCCAGCTCACCCCGACCGCCGGCACCCGCGCGTTGCGCGCCATCTCCAGGTCGAACGTCGTGTCGCCGACCATCAACGCCTCGTCCGGCTCGTGGCCGGCCTCACGCAGCGCCCCCTCGAGCATGCCCGGGTGCGGCTTGCCCGGCGCGTCGTCCCCGGTCCACGTCGTGACGAAGAACCCGCGCAGGTCGTGCACGTCCAGCGTGTGTTCGAGTCCCCGACGCGACTTCCCGGTCGCCACGCCCATGCTGTGCCCTCGGCTGAGCAGCCGCTCGAGCACCGCGCGGGTGCCCGGGTAGAGCGGAGGCTCGCGGTCCGGCTCGGCGCGCAGCGCCGCGTAGTGGTCCTTGTACGACTCGACCAGCTGGTCGAGTCGCTCCGGCTCGAGGCCGGGGTGCAGGCGGTCGAGCACCGTGCGCAGCGGCAGGCCCACCAGCGCGAGCACCGCCTCACGGGTGGGCTCGACGCCCAGCACGTCGCGCCCCGAGCGGCGCGCCGACTCGTGGATCGCGTGCTGGCTGTCGACGAGCGTGCCGTCGCAGTCGAAGACGATCAGGCTCGCCGGCCCGTCGGGCTCCACCGGCAGCTCAGCGCTTGCGGCGAGCCGTGACGGCCCGCGCCAGGTCCTCGAACACCGCCGGCGTCTCGGTCCAGCCCATGCACGCGTCGGTGATGCTCTGGCCGTACGTGGTGGGCGTGCCGGGCTTGTAGTCCTGGCGGCCGGGCACGAGGTGGCTCTCGATCATCACGCCCATGATCGTCTTCGAGCCGGCGGCGACCTGCTCGGCGATGTCGTGGGCGACGATCGGCTGGCGGTTGTGGTCCTTGCTGCTGTTGCCGTGGCTGCAGTCGACCATCAGGCGGTCGTTCACGCCGGCGGCCTGCAGCAGCTTCACGGCCTCGGCGAGGCTCTGGGCGTCGTAGTTCGGGCCGCGCGAGGAGCCGCGCATGATCACGTGGCAGGCGTCGTTGCCGGTCGTCTCGACGATCGCCGCGGTCCCCTGCTTCGTGACGGACAGGAAGTTGTGCGGGTGCGCGGCCGAGCGGATGGCGTCAACCGCCAGCTGCACCGAGCCGCCGGTGCCGTTCTTGAAGCCGACCGGCGCGCTGAGACCCGACGACAGCTCGCGGTGGATCTGGCTCTCCGTGGTCCGCGCGCCGATCGCGCCCCACGCCACGAGGTCCGCGATGTACTGCGCGGTGATCGTGTCGAGGAACTCCGTGCCCGCCGGCAGCCCCATCGCCGTGATGTCGGACAGCAGCTTGCGGGCCACGCGCAGGCCCTTGTTGATGTTGTAGCTGCCGTCGATATCCGGGTCGTTGATGAGCCCCTTCCAGCCCACCGTCGTGCGCGGCTTCTCGAAGTAGACGCGCATCATGATCAGCAGCTCGTCCGAGAAGCGCTCCGCCTCCACCTTGAGGCGCTGCGCGTACTCGAGCGCTGCGGCCGTGTCGTGGATCGAGCACGGTCCCACCACCACGAGCAGGCGGTCGTCCTTGCCCTGGATGATGTCGGTCGCCACGGAGCGCCCGCGGAGGACCACGCTCGCGGTGGCCTCCGTAACCGGGATCTCCTCGAGCAGAATCGCCGGCGGCAGCAGCGGCCGCAGGCGGCGAATCCGGACGTCGTCGGTGTTCTGAAGCATACGTTCCTGAGGTGTTCGAGGCCAGGTGCCCGCCATGATGCGCGCACGCCCGAAGGTCAAGCCCGCAACGCTGCACGAGCCCCGCCCACCACGCAACAGAAATGGACGCCAACACGCCGCGCCGCGCGTTGGCAATCGCGCTCGGCTGAGGCAGCATGACCCGGCCAGACACCAGACCGGCCAGACACCAGACCGGCCAGACCGGCCAGACCGGCCAGACCGGCCAGACCCGCCAGACCCGAGCCGGACCGGACGACCACCCGGACCAGACAAGGCCAACCAGCACACCGGCGTCGCGAGCACCGCTCGCCGAGCCACAGCGCACCCACCGCCACCCACCAGAGCGCCCATGCACATCCTGCTCGACATCGAGGGCACCACCACGCCCATCACCTTCGTCTACGACGTGCTCTTCCCGTTCGCCCGCGCCGCGCTGGGGCCGTACGTCCACCAGACGATCGACGCGCCGCAGACGCGCGCCGCGCTGGCACAGCTCCGCGCCGACATGGCCGCCGAGCTCGCGACCAGCCCCGACGCGCCCGTCGTCGCCCCGGAGGACGCGCCCGCCAGCGAGCTGGCCGGCTCTGCGGCGCGCGCCCTGGACTGGCTGATGGACCGCGACCGCAAGGCCACCGGCCTCAAGACGCTGCAGGGCCTGGTCTGGCAGCAGGGCTACGAGGACGGCCGCCTGCGCGGCGTGGTCTTCGCCGACGTCGCCCCGCAGCTGCGCGCCTGGCGCGAGGCCGGCGTGCCGGTGAGCATCTACTCCTCGGGCAGCGTGCAGGCGCAGCAGCTGCTGTTCCGGTACGCAGAGCCGGGCGACCTGACGACGTGCCTGACGGCGTACTTCGACACCCGCGTCGGCGGCAAGCGGGAGGCGGCGAGCTACCGCGCCATCGCGGAGCAGCTGGGAATCCCGGCGCACGAGCTGTGTTTCTTCACGGACATCGTCGAGGAGGCGGACGCCGCCACCGCCGCCGGTGCGCGCGCCTGGATCAGCGTGAGGCCGGGCAACGCGCCGCTCCCGGCGGGCCAGCCGCACGCCACGGCGACCTCGCTGACGGACCTCGCCGCCCGGGTCGCCGGGCGCTGACCGCGCGAGGGCGGGCGCCCGCTGGCCCCCTCCCCCCTTGCAGCGCGCCAGGAGCCGGATGACGGATGACCTCACCCAGCAGCAGCGATCACGACCGCAGGAGCAGCCTGGGCCGCAGGTGCAGCCGCCGCCGCAGGTACAGCCGGCGCCGCAGCCGCTGACGCTCTTTCGGGACCTCACCGTGCGCCGCGGCGAGCGGGTGCTGCTCGATCGCGGCAACCTGGAGGTGAGCGCCGGCAGCGTCACGGTCCTGATGGGGCCGTCGGGCGTGGGCAAGTCGTTGCTCGCCGCGGCGGTCTTCGGGCAGCGGCCGCGCGGGGCCGCGCTGCGGGTCGACGGGCGCATCGGCGCCGCGATGGCCCGCGGCGCGCTCGTGCTGCAGCATGGCGCGGGGCTGCCGCACCTG
>ERZ869909.2092-NODE-2092-length-14270-cov-5.105193_pt1 | contig 14270 bp, 12 predicted proteins | sample MGYA00520892_ERZ869909 | MGnify/ENA primary metagenome ERZ869909 (study PRJEB32215, sample SAMEA104723947) | bioreactor metagenome | biome: bioreactor; feature: anaerobic bioreactor; material: water | place: China | collected 2015-03-12 ... | reverse complement strand
GCCTTTGATGACGGCCCCTGGCCGCGCATGGCGCCGGCCGAGCGCGCCGCCTGCCTGCGCCGCGTCGCCGCGCTGATCACCAGCCGGCTTGACGAAATCGCCTGGGCCTGGACGCGGCAGGTCGGCGCACCGATCAGCCTGACCCGCAAGCTGGTGCCGCAAAACGCCACGCTGTTCAGCCATTATGCAACGCTGATCGAAAGTTACCCCTTCCTGGAGCATCGCCAGCGCGATGACGGCGGCGATGTGCGTATCCTGAGCGAACCGATCGGTGTCTGCGCGGCGATTTCGCCCTGGAATGCGCCCATGGTGCTTCTGAGCTACAAGATTGCCGCCGGGCTGGCGGCGGGCTGCACCATGGTGGCCAAGCCCTCGCCCGAAACCCCGCTGGAAGCCTATATCCTCGCTGAATGCATCGAGCAGGCCGGCCTGCCGCGCGGCGTGTTCAACCTGGTGCCGGCCGGCCGCGAGGCCGGGGATCATCTGGTGCGCCACCCCGATGTGCAAAAGGTGGCCTTCACCGGATCGACGGCGGTGGGCAAGCATATCATGCGGGTCTGCGCCGACCGTCTGGCGCGGGTGTCGCTGGAGCTGGGCGGCAAATCGGCCGCCGTGCTGCTGCCCGATGCCGATTTTGCCAAGGCGCTGCCCAGTCTCATGGTCTATTCGATGCCGATCACCGGGCAGGTGTGCTTTTCGCTAACGCGTCTGCTGGTCCCCGAAGCGCGCAAACGCGAATTTCTGGATATGTTCGTGCCTGCCGTGCAGGCGCTCAAGGTGGGCGATCCGGCCGATCCGGCAACCCAGATGGGCCCCCTGGCCATGGCGCGGCAGCGCGAACGCGTCGAGGGGTATATCAGCGCCGGGCGCGCCGGTGGCGCGATGCTCGCCTGCGGTGGTGGGCGCCCGCGCGGCTTTGATCGCGGCTATTTCGTCGAACCCACGGTGTTTTCCAACGTCACCCCGGACATGAAGATCGCCCAGGAAGAGATCTTCGGCCCGGTGGTTTCGGTGATCGGCTATGAGGATGAAGACGACGCCGCGCGCAAGGCCAATGCCACGCGCTACGGGTTGAACGGCGCAGTCTATTCCGCCGATCCCGAACGCGCCTTTGCCTTCGCGCGCCGCATGCGTACCGGCGGGCTGACGGTGAACGGGTTGATCGTCGATCCCAAACATCCGTTTGGCGGCTACGGCGAGTCCGGCATGGGGCGCGAAGGCGGGCCCGAGGGGCTGGAAAACTACCTTGAGGTGAAAACGATACATATGGCCGGCTAAGCCCAGCCAAGGCCGTATTTTTCCCCCAAGGGCGGGAGCCCGGCTGCCGGTTATCCGCTTTCTGGCGAACGAGGCCGGAACGCCGCAACGATTGCACTCGAAGCCCCCGGACAGATCGGCGAGACGCGCTTGCTCGGCTCAATGAAGCCGTCCGGAACTGGCGGCGGCAGCATCCCCACGGCCTGCTTCCCGGCCCGGTCCCCTGTGGGTCACTCTGTTGCCCCCGCCGTTTACCGCGTGGGGGAAGGGTGCCTTGGGTCAGTTCTCACCGGAAATCATGCGCCCAACCGGGTCATTTCCAGGTGGAGGTCAACAGGCCGTGTCGCTGGCGCAGCCGGCGCGGTTCGCCCGGAAAAGCCGAACACCGCGTTCGCCAGGTCCAGCCGGATGGGTAGGGGTGAATGGCTGCTTGGTCATCGGGCTCATCACGGCAATGTCTTGTTCCGCGGCAAAGCCGGGGCTGTTCAAAGCGACCAGCAATCGCTCTTCCGCTCAAATCGTTTCAAACCTTCAGTAAATAGCCGAAATACGCGCCCTCAGGGTGCCGAAATTCACGATTAGGCAAGTGATCCGAGCTTACTCTATGCCGCCCGGACGCGGGAAACCGTGCTCTCCTTGCCCCTCGGGGGGCGGCAGCAATGGCAAAGGATAGGGAATACCAACATGACCGAACAAATCGAACAGAACCCCTTCATGCAGGTGCTGGCCCGCGCCGTGACCGACGAGGCCTTTCGCGCCGCGCTGCTGGCGGATACGTCAGGCACGCTGAAAGCGCAGGGGTTTGAAATCCCGGAAGGGATCGAGATCAAGGCGGTGGAGGATACCCCCGCGCAACTTCACCTCGTCTTGCCGCCCATGCTGCCCGAAGAATTGTCGGATGAGGAGCTGGAGGCGATCAATGGCGGGTTCTTCAGCCGCAGGACCTGGGGCGCCATCGCCTTCGGCGCGACTTCGGTTCTCGGCGCCCCGGCAATTGTCATGACGGGCGGCGCTGCCGCGCCATTGGTTTTCGGCGCAATGGCTGGCTCCAGCGTTCTCCTGCATGCTGACGAACTCGGCCTGTAATGAGCGAGGTAATGCCAATATGAGCATGAAAAGCACCGCTTCGGCCCCGACCAATGAAGCCCTTTCCGACGCGGAACTGGAAAGCATCAATGGCGGGTTCGTGAATGTCCGAAACCGGATCGTCGGTCACGGCATCGAGGAAACCATCGGCATGACCACGCGCGGGCCCCTGGGCTCCACAAGCCCTGAAGTCATTTCCGCGCTCTCACTGAACAGAAAATGAGCCTGAAGCAGGGCCCCCTGCCCGTCCCAAAGCACGGGTGAGGGGCCCTTGAGTAGTTCACGAGTGAGCAAGGAAGAACCGAAATGAGCGAACAAAACCCCTACACCCAACTGCTGGCCCGCGCCGTGACCGACGAGGCCTTTCGCGCCGCGCTGCTGGCGGATACGGCGGGCACGCTGAAGGCGCAGGGGTTTGAAATCCCGGAAGGGATCGAGATCAAGGCGGTGGAGGATACCCCCGCGCAACTTCACCTCGTCTTGCCGCCCATGCTGCCCGAAGAATTGTCGGATGAGGAGCTGGAGGCGGTAAATGGCGGGTTCTTCCGCACTCCCTGGGGTGGGGTCGCCCTGGGTCTCGGCGCCGGCACGATGGTTCCTTTTCTCCCGGCAATTGGTGCCGGGGTAAGACTCCTGACCGGAAGGAATCCGGAATGAGCAAACAGAAAGCCCACCCCCCTTCCCCCGCCCCTCCGGGCCATGACTCCCGTTCCGGGGAACAGCTTGCGGCGGTCAATGGTGGAGCTTCCCCGCGGCGGCCAGCGGGCGTGCGCCCGGAGCATCTCGGCACCACCCGACGCGCGCGCGACGAACAGATGTCCATGCGCATGAACGATCGCTCGCATCGAGCATTCCTCGACAACTGATCATGCGCCCATGACCCTGCCGCCTCCCCCCCCACCCTTCGACGAATTGCGCCAGCCCAGCCGGTATTTGCCGCGTGGCTACTGGGCGGGCGCGATTGGCGCAGTGGTGGTCGCCGCAGCCGCGCTGACCTGGTCGGTGTTGGGATCGGTTGCCGTCAAGGTTTATGGCATGGGCCAGATCCTGGCGGCGGGCGAGGTGCTCTATACCCTCGCCGCCCCGGCTTCGGGCCCGGTCGGCGAGATTTTCGTCGCGCCCGGGCAGAATGTCTTGGCGGGCGCGGTGATAGCCCGGATGGATATGCGTGAAATCGAGGCTGAAATCCGGGCCGCTGAACTGCTGCGCGATCAGGCCGCAACAGCGCTGGAACGTCTGGCGGCGGCCAGCACGCATGAGCGCGAAAGCCGCATTGCCGCTTATGACGAGCAGGTGGCGGCGCTGGAGGAAGAACGGCGCATCCTGGCGCAGCGCCTCGACCATCTGCGCGAGTTGCTGGCCAGTCGCGAAACGCTTTTTGAGCGCGGGATCGCCCGCCGTCTGGAGGTCGAGGACGCGCGCAACGCCCATAACGAGGTTGCCCTGATGCTGGCGCGCGCGGGCACCGGCCTTGCCCAGTTGCGCGCCGAACGGGCGACCTTCCTCAATACGCTCGCAGAACGGCTGCGCACGGCCGAAGATGAACTCGCCGCACGCGAGACGCAGCTCACCCTGCTCGAAGACCGCTTGCTGCGCCACGCGGAAATCCGCGCGCCCTATGACGGGGTGATTGTCGAGGTTTTTGCCGATCCGGGCGACATTCTCGGCCATGGCCAACGGCTCGCCGTGCTGGCGGCATCAGGCGATCATACCGCGCTGGCCGCACAACAGGGGGGCACTGTCAGCGGTGGCGCCCGTTTCGGGCTTCATGTCGCCCCGGACGGTGGCACCGACGGGGCGGAGCTCCTTGCCTTTCTTGATCCGGCCCAGGGGCTTCGCGTTCAGCCGGGGATGCGCGCCCATGTCATCCCCGCCTCGATCCAGAAAGAGGAATTCGGCGCCATTCAGGCCGAGGTGGTGGCGGTGCATCCGCGGCCGGTGAGCTATGATCAGGTGTTTGCGCTGGTTCGCAACGCCGAAATGGCCCGGCACTATACCCAGGCCGGGCCTCCCATCGTTGCGCGGCTCTCACTGGTCACCGCCGATACGCCCAACGGCTTCGCCTGGTGGGGCGGGACCGGGCCGCAGTTTCCCATCGAGCGCGGGACGCTCTCCAATGTCGAGATTGACGTCTTCAACCAGGCACCCATCACGCTGGTTCTGCCGCTGCTGAGAGGATGGCTGGAGTCCTGATCCGATGAGCCGCGCACGCACCCCCACCATTCTGCAAATGGAGGCCGCCGAATGCGGCGCGGCCTCGCTTGCCATGGTGCTCGGGCATTTCCGGCGCTTTGTGGGGCTTGAGGATCTGCGTGAGCGTTGCGGGGTGAACCGCAATGGCGCGAATGCCGCCAATATCCTGAAGGCCGCGCGCTCTTTCGGCCTGGGCGCCAAGGGGCTGCGCCGCCCCGCCGATGCCGCGCTCGCCGGGCCGTTTCCGGCCATTGTCTTTTGGGACTACAACCACTTCCTGGTGCTTGAGGGGGTGCGGGGAAAGAGAGTTTTCCTCAACGATCCGGCGCATGGCCCGCGAGAACTGACGCGCGAGGCGTTCTGCCGCCATTACAGTGGTGTGGTACTGGTGTTCGAGAAGGGCGCGGAATTTGCCGCCGGAGGCCAGCCGCCTGCCTTCTGGCCGCGCGTTGTCGAATTGTCGCGCGGGCTTGCCGAGCCGGCTGCGCTGATCGTCCTTTATGCGCTGGTGCTCGCCATCGCGGGATTGGCCGTGCCGGGCATGATAAAGACCTTTGTCGATGGCGTGCTGGTGCAACGCTCCCCCGGCTGGGCCGGGCCGATCGTCATGGCGCTGGCCATCGCCCTGATGATGCAGGGCGGGGTGAGTTTCCTTGCCCAATCCTTGAGCCTGCGCCTGCATATGGGGTTGCTGCGCGAACGCACCCTGGGCTTTGTCGATCACCTTTTGCGCCTGCCGGTGGGCTTTTTCACCAGCCGCCATACCGGCGATCTGGTGGCCAGGACAGGCTCGGTGGAAACGGCTGCGCGGCTGGTGTCACGCGATCTTGCGGGGATCGGGCTTGATGGGCTGGCGGCGCTGTTCCTGTTGAGCCTGATGATGACCTACAGCCCGATCCTCACCGCCATTGCCCTCGCCATGACCGCGATCAATCTGGGTGTGCTGCGTCTGGCCAGGCGCCGGCGCGCCGATCTTGCCCTGCGTCATCAGACCGAACATGCGAAGCTCTTTTCCGCGACGGTCACGGGCGTCACCACCATCGAGACCATCAAGGCCGGGGGGAATGAGACCGGCGCCTTTGCCAAATGGGCAGGCCACCACGCTCGCGCGCTGGAGACCGAGCAGAAATCCTCGCTCTTCGAGCAGGGCTTTGCCGTTCTCACGCCGCTGACCACGGCAATGGCGGCGGCCTGCGTGCTCTATGTCGGATCGTTCGAGGTGATGGCGGGCAGCCTGACGCTGGGTGGGCTGGTGGCGTTTCAGGCGTTGATGGGCGCCTTTTCGGGCCATGCCTCACATCTGGTTGAAACGGGTGGCGCGCTGCAGATGGCACGCGCCGACTTCGCGCGGCTTTCGGATGTGGAAGCAGCCGAACGGGATTGGCGCTACGCCACCCCCGCAGCGACGGGTGATCGGGCGCGGGGACAGCTTGACATCGACAGCCTTTCCTTCGCCTACGGGCCGCTCGATCCCCCCTTCATCACGGGCTTCTCACTCAAGCTGGAGCCGGGGAAATCCGTAGCGCTGGTGGGGCATTCAGGCAGCGGCAAGAGCACCATCGGCTCACTGATCTGCGGGCTCCACCTGCCCCTGACCGGAGCCATACGTCTTGACGGCCGCCCCCTTGCCGACTGGCCACGTCTCGATCTCGCTCATGCCCTCGCCCGCGTGGATCAGGACATCCGCCTGTTTTCGGGCACCCTGCGCGACAACATTACCCTGTGGGACGATTGGGTCCCTGACGCCCCGGTCCAGCGTGCCATGCGCGACGCCGGGTTGAGTGATTTTTCGCCCGACATGATCCTGGCCGAGGGCGGGCGCAACCTTTCGGGTGGCCAGCGTCAGCGCGTGGAAATCGCCCGGGCATTGGTGCGCGATCCTGCAATCCTGGTGCTGGACGAGGCGACCTCGGCGCTCGATGCGGTGAGCGAGGAAGAGGTGATGCGCGCGATCCGCGCCCGCGGCATCACGCTCATCGTCGTCGCACACCGGCTGTCCACCATCCGCGATTGCGATGAGATACTGGTGCTCGATCACGGGCGCATCCAGGAGCGCGGCAGCCACGCCGATCTGATGGCCGGTGGCGGCGCCTACGCGCAGCTTGCGCGGGAGATCTGAGGCGATGGGTCTTGCGCTTCAAAAACCACTGGGTGAACCGGAAGCGGAGCGGATCGAAATACTCCGGCCGACGCCCCCCCGCCCCCCCCACAACCGCGATCTGATCGAGGCGCTCGCCGTTCTGGCCGCGCGCGAAGGCGTGGAACTGCCCCGTGACCGGACGGGCGCGCTCGAAACCATCGCTCGGCGAACCGGATTGCTGGTGCGCCCGGTAACGCTTGCCGACGACTGGTGGCGAACCCCCGGCCCCGACCTTCTGGGCTATGCCGCCGGGTGCCCCGTAGCCTTGCTGGCCGAGGCTGGGCGCTATGGAGTCAAGGCATCGGGCGATGATGAAGCCCGCCCGCTCGATGCCGCAAGCGCCGCGAGCATCGCCCCTCAGGCGCTCCAGCTTTATGCGCCGCTGCCCGGGCAGGTTACCCGCTCGGCATTGCTGTCCTTTACCACCCGCGGGCTGGGGCGGGACGGGGCGACGCTGGCGCTGGCGGTTTTCCTGATGATGCTCGCAAGCCTGATGGCCCCGATCGCCACATCGACCCTGATCGGCACGGCACTGCCCGACGGTCGCATGGGGATGGTGGGTGAGATGGTCTTCCTGCTATGCGCTGCCGCCCTCGGCTCGGCGGGTTTTCAGATCATGCGCTCGCTCACCTTGACGCGCATTCTCAACCGGGTGGATCTGCGCCTGCAGGCGGCACTATGGGGCCGGGTGCTCGATCTGCCGACACGCTTCTTTCGTGAGTTCACCGTGGGCGATCTGGCGCAGCGCATCCTCGGGGTCGATCAGGCGCGCCGGGCGCTGGGCGGCGCGGCGCTGGGTGGGCTTCTGGGCGCGGTCTCGGCGCTGGGCAGTCTTGCCCTGATGCTGACCTTCGATGCAAAACTGGCACTGTATGGGCTGACCTACGGGGTGCTGGCAACGGCCATTCTCTGCCTTCTGGGCTGGTTTCGCGTGCGGCGGGAAAGCAAGGTTTTCGCCGAAGTCGGCGCCACCTCCGGCCTGCTGGTCGAACTGTTCGGCGCTATCGGCAAGTTGCGCATGAGCGGGGCCGAGGACCGGGCGCTGGATCAGTTCAGACGCCTGTTCGAGAAACAGCTGCAACGGCGCCTTGCCGCCGGGCGCATCTCCAATCTGGAGACGATCTTTTCGACCCTGTTGTTGCCGCTGGGGATGCTCGGCATCTTTCTTCTGGTCGGGCGCAACGGCGTGACGCTGGCAACCTTTGCCGCTTTCAACGTTGCATTCGGGCAATTCGTCGGCGGGTTGGCGAGCCTCGGGCAGACAATGAATGCGGCGCTGGTGGCAGCCCCCTTGCTGGCGCGTGCGCGCCCGGTCTTTGCCGAGGCGCCCGAAACCCTGCCGTCCAATGCCGCGCCGCCGGTTCTGTCGGGCCGCATCACCCTGAACGGGGTCGATTTTGCCTATGACGGCAGCCAGCGCCTGACGCTCGCCAATATCGATCTCGACATCGCGCCGGGTAGCTTCGTGGCCATCGTGGGGGCCTCCGGGTCGGGAAAATCGACGCTGATGCGCCTTATGCTTGGCTTCGAAACCCCGCATGCGGGCCAGGTGCTTTATGACGGCGAGGCCCTTTCGGGAATGGATCTGCGCCTCCTACGCCGCCAGATCGGCGCGGTGATGCAGAATATCGAGCTGACACCGGGTTCGCTTTACGAAAACATCGCCGCCTCCAGCATGGCCAGCCGGGACGAGGTGATGATCGCGGCCCGCGCAGTCGGACTGGACACATTGATCAATCGTTTGCCGATGGGATTGGAGACGGTGGTGACCGAGTCGGGTGGCACGTTCTCGGGGGGGCAACGACAGCTGATCTTGATTGCCCGCGCCCTGGTACGCCAGCCGCGCATCGTGCTGTTCGATGAAGCCACCAGCGCACTCGACAATGCCACCCAGGCCACCGTGTCCGAAGCGCTGGACAAGATCAAGGCAACCCGCGTGGTGATCGCCCACCGCCTCTCCACCATCCGCCATGCTGACCGGATTATCGTCATGGACAAGGGGCAGATCGTGGAGGACGGCCGGTTTGATACCCTGATCGCACGGGCCGGCGTATTTCATCAGCTGGCGAAACGGCAAATGCTGTAGCCATGCGCCAACCAGCCGCCGAGGAGAAAGGCGCCCGCGCAGGGCGGGCGGCGCCATGTCCGAGCCGACGCGCGAGCGCGACGGCCCTTGCCGTCACTCGGTCAGCGTGGCCTTGACCAGATGCGGCGGCAGGTCGGGATCGAGGCCGAGGCTCAGGGCAAGCTCAAGGATCGCAGCATAGAAAAGGGTAATCGCTGCAATGGCTTGCGTTGCGGGATGGCGAAGGCGGCTGGCCGGGTTCGTTCCCTCTTCGCCCAGCACCATGACGGTGGCACCGCGGTCCTCCAGGGTGTTGATCAGCGCCTCGGCCCCGTGCCGCGTGACATCATCGAGCAGAAAGACCAGAGCCGCGGTTTCGGCATCGGCCAGCGCCAACGGGCCGTGGCGGAACTCGGCCGTCGAAGCCCCTTCCGCCGCCAGAAGGCAGGTTTCCTTGAACTTGAGCGCCGCTTCCCCGGCGATCGCAAGGCCGAGGCCGCGGCCAAGGCAAAACAGCCGGCGTGTCCGCGCCAGCGGCCGGAAGTCCGGTAGTCGCGCGTTTTTCCGCGACCGAAGCACATCGGGCAGCGCGAGCAGCTCGTGGCGCAGCAAATAATCCCCGGTCTGCCCCGCATGGATGGCAGCCACCGCCACCAGGCTTGCCACGAAGCTCTTGGTGGCGGCGACAGCGCGTTCCTGCCCGGCCGCCAGCGGCAGAACCTTGCCGGCGACCTGGCCAAGCGGGCTGTCCACGGTGTTCAGAAGCGCGACGGTGCCAGCGCCACCTGAAGCCGCCTTGCGGGCCAGTGCCACCAGATCGGGGCTCGCACCGGATTGTGAGATGGCCAGCAATCTGGCTCCGTTCATGCGCAGCCCGCCATCGAACAGGCTGCCCAGCGACGGCCCCAGCGACGCCACGGGGATGCCGGTGCCGATTTCGGTCAGGTATTTGAAGAACAGCGCCGCCTGATCCGAGGTTCCGCGCGCGCAGGTTGCGAAGAACAGCGGCGGCGCCTTTGCCCATTCCTCGCCCAATGCCATGTAATCGCTGAAGTTTTCGCGCAACTGCCGGTCGATGACGGCCGGGATTTCCGCGATTTCTGCGGCCATCAGATGCCCCGGCGCGCTCATGCCGACACCCCGGTGATCATGGCGATGATCTCGTTCTTGTCGGTCTTTGCGGTCTCGCGAATGCCGATCTGCTGACCGCGCCGCAAGACGCAGATGCGATCGGACAGGCGAAAGACCTGATCCAGACTATGCGAGATGATGAAGATCGCCAGATCGCGGGCCCGCAATGCCTCGATCGTCGCCTCGACCCGCGCCGTTTCGGCCACCCCGAGCGCGGCGGTCGGCTCGTCAAGCAGCACGAGCTTCCTGGCCCAATGGGTGGCACGGGCGATGGCGACGCCCTGCCGCTGCCCGCCTGAAAGATCGCGAATTGTCGCCGATGCGGAGGGGATGCGGACATCGAGTTCCTTCACCAGCGCTTCGGTTTCGGCAATCATGCGCTTGCGGTCCAGCAGGCGAAACGGACCCTTGACCGGCTCACGGCCAAGGAAAAGGTTCATGTAGACCGTCTGCTGATCGGCCAGCGCAAGATCCTGATAGACAACCTCGATCCCGCGCTCGCGCGCAACCGAGGCATCGGCGAAGCTGGCGGGCTGCCCGTCGAGCAGGATTTCCCCGGAAGACGGCGTATGGACCCCCGAAATCATCTTGATCAGCGTCGATTTCCCGGCGCCGTTGTCCCCCACAAGCGCCACCACCTCGCCGGCATGCAGGTCCAGCGAGAAATCCTGGATGGCCGTCACGCCGCCAAAGGCTTTGCGAATGTTCTTGAGTTGCAGAACTGGGGTCATGGCATCGCCTTGCGAAGCTGGGGCCAGGGTTCAGGCTGGCCAAAGGTGTTTTCGATGGAAACGACGCGCGGGTTGCCGGTGGAGACCCCCGCGATACCCACGGCATAGGCGCGGGTGACGAAAGCCTGACCGCGAAAACCGAACACGACGGTATCGCCGGTGCGGGGCGCGCCGGGACCGGTCGCGTCGATCATGCCGTAATAGTCGATTGCCGCCGGCGGCGGGATCTCGACCGAGCGCAGCGCGGTGGCATCGATGGTGGGCTCAGACCCGACCAATGCCTTCACGTCATAGTCGGGAAAGACCGGATCGATATAGAGGCCACCGCCGAAGCAATAGGCGCGGCCCGCGTGGTTGTGGCTGACTTCGGTCAGATAAAGCACCGCCGGGTGTTCCGGCAGGTCTTCCACGGCATGCAGCGGCGTGGTGCCGTGCAGGCCGTTGCCGGGCTCGACCTGCGTGGCCCCGGCCTCGGCCAGCGCTTGCAGCGTGACCAGCGAAGTGGTGCCGGGGGCATTGATTTCCAGCGCCGAAAAGCCCGCCTTGCGCAGGGCATCGGCAGTGCGCTGCAAGGTTGCAAGGTTCGGCGTATGGCGCACCTTGCGGGTGGCGTGATCGTAAAGCTGGGCCGGGAAGGTGGTGATGCCGGCGAAATATGCGCCATCCAGCGCATCAATACGCCGCGCGGCATCAACCGCTGCCTCGGCGGCAAATCCGCCCTCATGGCCACGATAGAAGGTATCGCCCTCGGTCTGCACACGGGCGAGGATGGCCTGACTGCGCCCGCATGATCGTGCTGCGGCGGCGGCCTCGGCGGCCTTGTCGTCGGAAAACACCGTCCAGTAGTCGGGCGCCAGATCGCGCGCGGCCATCGCCGCCTCGGCGCGAGGCACCTGGACAAGATGCCCCAGATGACCGATGCGCAGCCCGGCGTTGTGGCAGGCGATGGCGCAGGCCATATCCACCGCGACGCAACGCTCGATCCCCCCCGCCATGACCGCCCGCGCAAATCCGCTCTGCCGGCTGACCTGCTTGGTCATGGCAAAGACCTTGAGGCCCAGCCGGTCGCCTTCGTCGCGCAACAAGCGCGCGTTCCGGGTCACGGCGTCGAGGTCGAGGACATACGAATTGGCAGGGATCGCACCGGCCTGATGCAGCGCCTGCGCGGCCAGGATGAACGCGGGATTGCGGCGGCGAAGAACGTCGAGGAACATGAGAAACCTCCGATCAGCGATTGGGTTCGCGCAGGGACACGGCGACCGCGGCCAGCACGATCATGCCCTTGATGATCATCTGCCAGGACACCGAAAGCCCCATCAGGATCAAACCGTTGGCCAGCATGCCCATCATCAGGCTACCGACCAGCGCCCCGGGGATCGAGCCGCGACCGCCGTAAAGCGCGGTGCCGCCGACAATCACCGCCGCGATCACCGTCATCAGGTCGCTCTCGCCCAGCGTATAGCGCGCGGCCTGCACACGGCCGGCATAGAGCAGACCTGCCAGCCCGGCGCAAAGGCCCGACACCATGAGCACCGTCATGCGAATGCGCGCGACCTTGATGCCCGAAACGAGCGCGGCGCGGGCATTGTCGCCGACCGCAAGCACATGGGCGCCAAACCGGGTTTCGCGGTAAACCAGATGGCCGATGATGAGCGCCGCCAGCGTCCAGATCACCAGCGAGGGGATGCCAAGGAACTTGCCGCCGCCAAAGGCCGCGATGAAGGGTCTCGCCGTCACGGAAATCGACTGGAGATCACTGATTTGCCGCGCCAGCCCGGCAATGATCCCCATGGTTGCCAGCGTGACCAGAAACGACGGCAGGCGCGCATAGGCAACGATCGCCCCGTTGACCGCACCAGCCAGAACGCCGGTGCCCAGACCGGCCAGCACGCCCAGCGTCCAATGGGCCTCGCGCATGACCAGCGCCGCAACGATGGCGGCGAGCGCGACAATCGCTCCGAACGACAGATCAATTTCGCCAGACGACAAGACGAACACCAGACCGATCGCCATGATCGTCGCGGGGGCCGTCTGCACCAGGATATTCGTCAGGTTGGCGACGGTGACGAAGCCACGATCCCAAAGCACGATGGCAAAGAAGATGAAGATCAGAACGAAGCCGGCATAGACAATGATGCCCTGCATGGCCGCGCGGGAAGGCGTGGGGAAATTCATCGTTCCTCCATCAAGGACAAGACTGCGGGAAAGCGGGCGGGGCCGCTCGCCCGGGCTGTGGCCGGGCGAGGGCATGCCAGCCCGCAGATTACTGGCTCGCGGCCGACAGGACCGACCGTGGCGCGTCACGGTGCAGCGACTGCTGCCAGCCTTCAGCCACGTTCTCGGCCGTGACGGTGAGGGCCGGCGCGATGACAAAGGCCGGCACCTCGATCTGAAGTTGATCCAGCGCGGCGGCGGCAGCCATGGCGCGGCCCAGCTCATAGGCCTCGTCGGCAACGATGCCGATGACATTGCCGCCATTGACCATGTCGAGCGCGATGGGTTCCGACAGATCCAGCGTCACGACCTTGACACGGGTATTGCCCGCCGTCCGCAATGCGGCCAGCACACCCTCGGCAGGGCCTGCCCAGGTGACATAGATCCCGTCGAGACCGGGGTTTTGCAGCAGCATCGCATTGGCGATCTCCTCGGCGCGGGCAGGATCGGCGATGCCGGCCCGGGCGACGATGGAGATGCCCGGATAGTCGGCCTCGATGGTGGTTCTGAAGGCATTGTCGCGCTGATTGGTCACGTAATAGGTCGCGTCGTGGAAGATCCAACCGACCTGCCCCGCGCCGCCGATAGCGGCCGCGAGCGCGTCTGCCGCCTGTTTGCCCATCTCGAACAGATCATCGGTGACAATGGCGGCATAGTCCTGGCCGTGGACAAAGCCCGCCGGCAGATTGGACAGGAAAACCAGCGAGATGCCCGCCTCTACTGCCGGCGCGAAAGCGGCGGCGGATGCCGTTGGATCGAGCGGCAGCGACAGGATGATATTGGGCTGCAGCGCCATGGCGGTTTCGACATCGGCCATTTGCCTGGCGCTGTCGAATCCGGCCGAGGCGGTAGCGACCACCGAGATACCAAGGCGGGTGAACTCGTCGGTCGCGCCGGCGGTGACGGCGTTCACGAAGTCGGACTGGTCATGCCAGAGCAGCGCGGCGCGCAGCCCCATGCCCTGCAGGGCAGCGGCCTGTTCGGCATTCACCACCACCTCGGCCGAGGGAGTGGCGCTTTCGCCCTGCGGGCCGGTCGTCTGGGCCATCGCGCCCTGCGCGCTGAGCGCAAGGGCGGCCAGCAGGCTCATCGAGAAGTATCGTGTCATTGGTCTCTCCCTTGGTATGGCTCGTCAGTTTTCGACGATGCCGCTTGTGGTGCCGCTTGTGGTGCCGCATGTGGTGGCGATGAAGGCCGCGAAGGCGAGGATGCCGTCGTGATAATCGGCCAGGGGCACGCGCTCGAAATTCGTGTGGCAGATCGAGATATCGCCGGGTGCGCAGTAAACGGCCGGAATGCCGATCCGGTCGGTCAGGAACGGCATTTCCGACCAGAACGGCGCGCCCTCGACGCCACCGCGCTCGGGGCGCAAGGCGCGGATGCAGCCTGACAGCGCGCTGACCAGCGGATGATCAACCGGGATGCCCGCCGGCGAGCCGCCGCGCGGATGGTC
>ERZ869909.2091-NODE-2091-length-14270-cov-20.677728_pt1 | contig 14270 bp, 13 predicted proteins | sample MGYA00520892_ERZ869909 | MGnify/ENA primary metagenome ERZ869909 (study PRJEB32215, sample SAMEA104723947) | bioreactor metagenome | biome: bioreactor; feature: anaerobic bioreactor; material: water | place: China | collected 2015-03-12 ... | reverse complement strand
GTCGATATCGCCAACTTCCTCTCGGCACAGAACAAGCTGGGCAAGAAACCGGCGACGCTGGAGCGCTACGCCAACTCACTGCACATGTGGCACCGCTATCACAACCTGCCCTCGCCGGTGAAGACAATGGCAGTGCGCAGCGTGATTCGCGGGATCAAAAAGTCACGAGATACCCGCCAGGCCTCGGCGCCGGCGCTGCGGCTCAAGGAGCTGCATAGGCTGCTTGATGCAGTCGAGCATGACACCCTGCACGGACTGCGCGATAGCGCCCTGTTCCTGCTCTCCTTCTACGGCGCCTTCCGGCGTAGCGAGGTGGTGGTGATCGCCTGCGAGGACTTGGAATGGCGGCCTGAGGGGGTGATCGTCACCCTCCACTACAGCAAGATGAACCGCTCAGGACGCATCGAGACCAAGAGCATCATGCGGGCCCCGCCCGGCACGCGCTACTGCCCCGTGGGCATGCTGGAACGCTGGCTGCAGGTTTCCGGCATCCAGAAAGGCGCGATTTTTCGAGGCGTGAGCATCGGTGGGCGGCTGGGCGCCGGGCGCATGACGGCCAACACCTTGGCGGTGCGCATGAAGAAGGGGCTCGCGGCTGCGGGGCTGCTGGAGGAAGGTTACTCGCCGCACAGCTTCCGGGCGGGGTTTATCACCGAGGCGCATCTGCGCGGCAAGTCGGATGTGCAGATCAAGCGGGTCAGTGGCCACCGGGATCAGCGCACCTTCGAGCGGTACATTCGCGTCGCGGATGCGTTTGAAAACCACGGGGGGGACTTTTTTGGTCTGTGAGCCAGAGCGGCGCTCACACTCTCATTGAGGCATCGCTCGGGCGGTTGGCCATAAACACCACGGGCGCCCTGAAGGCGCCCGCTGAAAATTATTCTACTAGTTCGTGATAACCCATCGGATTCTTTGACTGCCAGCGCCATGCATCCGCCATCATGTCATCAAGCCCCCGCTTGGCTCGCCAGCCAAGTTCACGCTCTGCCTTATCCGGATCAGCCCAGCACTGAGCAACATCCCCCGGGCGACGCGGGGCTAAAGTGTATGGCACAGCTCGCCCTGAAACCTTTTCGAACGCCTGAACCATCTCTAGTACCGAGTAACCTCGACCAGTGCCCAAGTTCCAGATGTGTGACCCAGACTTCTGTTTCAGTGTTTCCAGCGCGGCCAAGTGGCCTTCAGCCAAGTCCATTACATGAATGTAATCACGCACACCAGTTCCATCAGGAGTAGGATAATCATTACCGTAAACCGAAAGCCGCTCCCGACGCCCCACTGCAACCTGGCTAATATATGGAAGTAGGTTATTGGGAATTCCTTGAGGATCCTCTCCAATCAACCCACTCGCATGAGCGCCTACCGGATTAAAATAGCGCAACAATGCAACGGACCACCGAGGATCGGAAGAGCACAAATCCCTAAGTATCATTTCAACCATCAGCTTGGAAGTGCCATAAGGGTTCGTCGGCTTTCCAGTGGGCATCTCTTCATGCACCGGCATGGTGTCCGGGTCCCCATAGACAGTAGCAGAGGAACTGAAAACCAGTTGAAAAACTCCAGCAGATGACATAGCCTGGCACAGCACCAGCGTACCGTTGACATTATTATCGTAATAGCCCAGAGGCTTATCAACGCTCTCGCCAACCGCTTTTAGACCGGCGAAGTGCACCACAGAACTGATGTTGTGCTCGACAAAGACTCTATCAAGCAGTCTGCGATCTCGCACATCACCCTCAACAAAGTTGACGGGCTGCGATGTCAACTTTTCTATACGAACAAGCGCCTCAGGCGAGCTATTGCTAAAATTATCAAGCACCACCACCTCGGCACCTGCCTCCAACAGCGCCAAAACGGTATGTGAACCAATATAACCAGCTCCGCCAGTCACTAGGATTGCCATAAAAACTCCCCACATGCAGCCTGTTTCAAACGACAAGCACAACAAGAATTCAAAGCAAAAAATTAAAGAAACCTAAAGAATCGAGGCTTTATTAAGAACAAAGGATATAGCACGCAACTATTTGGCACCGAAGCCAGTAATAATTGTTTTAAGGGTCTTGAATAAAATAAGCACATCCAGCCACAAAGAAAAGTGTTTGATGTAGTAAAAATCATGCTGGACCTTGACGCGGGTATCATCCGTATCGCTTGCATAGCCTTGCACAACCTGTGCCCAGCCGCTGATACCAGGCCTGACAACATGACGGTAGACATAAAAGGGAATCTGATCCTCGAATTTCTCTACGAATGCACGTTGTTCGGGGCGAGGTCCAATCAAACTCATATCCCCCTTCAGCACGTTGAAGAATTGGGGCAACTCGTCAAGCCTGGTTTTACGAATTATGCGCCCTACTCGAGTAATCCGCATATCCCCAGACTGAGCCAACCGTGCACCATCCTTCTCCGAATCTGTGCTCATGCTGCGAAATTTGTAGATTGTGTAGTCTCGATTACCCTGACCAACCCGCTGCTGTGTGAATAGAACGGGGCCCGGGCTGTCAAGTTTCACAGCTATAGCAGTGAGCAACATAACTGGCAATGTAAAAGGAAGCGTAAGCAAGACTGCACAAATGTCAGCGATTCTCTTGAAACCGGAATAGAACGGATTAGGCAACAGAGTGCCAAACTCATTTTCAGAAAGATGATCGATCTGCACACGACCGGTTAACGATTCTGAAATCTGTTTCACATGATAGACAGGGATTTGGTTTAGCGTGCAATGGGCAATAAAGCGCTCCCATTCCGGGGTCAAATCTTCAGAGCGAAGATCAGCCACTACACCGTCATAGCGCACACCTTCAAGGCTTGGTCTTGTTAAGGGGCGCAAATCTACCCCATCGAAGTCACCTAGTGCTTTTGAATCACCCAGCGGGATTAAAGCAAGCTTAAGCGTCCGATAGCGACGACCGAGAAAATAGCCGCCAAAACACCAAGCCAGTGACAGCAGATATCCCATGAACAACACTTGCCTGGAATAGCCTTCACGGGAAAAAAACAACAAAGCCACTGAGAGCATAAACATGCTAGTGACTGTCGGCAATATATAAGCTGCCGTATGCGCCCCTGGATAGCGAGCCATACGGCGCTGAGTAAGCACAGATGCTATGAAAGAGAACGAGATAGCAAATAGGGTATTAGAATGAGTTTCCTCCAACCTTAACCAAAACTCCCACCCCCAGCGTTCGAATCCAGGAATTAGCAGAACCAAAGCCAATCCGAAAAGCTGAAAAGGAATGCCAAGAAGTAGCTGTTCATGTATACGTGAATGGCGGCGCTCATAGCGCATGCTCTTGGTCATTCCTACCTTCCTTGCTAGTACTTAAATGCGTGGATATAAAATTCAATCACTTCCGAAGATGTCGCGAGTGTATACCTTTTCGGCAACATCGGTGAGCTCTTCCGCCATGCGGTTGCTGAGGATCACGTCGGCTTCGGCCTTGAAGGCATCGAGGTCGCGGATCACCCGCGAGCCGTAGAAGGTCACCTCCGCGAGCACAGGCTCATAGACCACCACCTCGATGCCCTTGGCCTTGATGCGCTTCATCACGCCCTGCATGGCGCTGGCGCGGAAGTTGTCGGAGCCGGTCTTCATGATCAGCCGGTAGACCCCCACCACCCGCGGCTGTCGCTTGAGGATCTGCTCGGCGATGAAGTCCTTGCGGGTGCGGTTGGCATCGACGATGGCCGCGATGATGTTGCTCGGCACGTCCTGGTAGTTGGCCAGGAGCTGCTTGGTGTCCTTGGGCAGGCAGTAACCGCCATAGCCGAAGCTCGGGTTGTTGTAGTGGCTGCCGATGCGCGGGTCGAGCCCCACCCCCTCGATGATCTGGCGGGTGTCCAGGCCGTGGGTCTCGGCGTAGCTGTCCAGCTCGTTGAAGTAGGCCACCCGCATGGCGAGATAGGTATTGGCGAAGAGCTTGATCGCCTCCGCCTCGGTGCTGTTGGTGAAGAGCACCGGAATCTCCTCCTTCACTGCCCCCTGGGTGAGCAGCCAGGCGAAGGCTTCGGCGCGCGGGGAGTGCTCACCCACGATGATCCGTGAGGGGTAGAGGTTGTCGTGAAGTGCCCTACCCTCGCGCAAAAACTCCGGCGAGAAAATCAGGTTCTGGGTGCCAAAGCGCTCGCAGGCCTCGGCGGTAAAGCCCACCGGCACGGTGGACTTGATCACCATCGTCGCCTCGGGGTTGATCGCCATCACGTCCTTGATCACCGCCTCGACGCTTGAGGTATCGAAGGAGTTGGTCTTGGGGTCGTAGTCGGTGGGCGTGGCGATCACCACGAAGTCGGCGTCTTGGTAGGCGGCTTCGCGATCCAGGGTGGCGGTAAAGTCCAGCTCGCGATGGGCCAGGAAGTCGCTGATCTCGACGTCTTCGATGGGCGAGAGGCGATTGTTGAGCATCGCCACCTTCTCGGGAACGATATCCAGCGCCACGACTTTATTGTGCTGGGCCAGCAGCATGGCGTTGGAGAGGCCGACGTAGCCGGTGCCGGCGATAGCAATCTTCATGGTGCGTCCCTTCGGTGCAATCAGTCGTTACAGCTTATTCATTAAAGGGCGGGCGTTATAACTCAGATGTTATAGAACCCGCGGTACCAGGCCACGAAGCGCTGCACGCCTTCCTCCACCCCCACCTGAGGGCGATGGCCGGTGGCCTGGAACAGCGCCTCGGTATCGGCCCAGGTGCGCGGCACGTCGCCGGGCTGCATGGGCTTGAAGTCGCACTGCGCCTCGCAGCCGGTGGCCTTCTCGATGGCGTGGATAAAGTCCATCAGCGCCACGGGGCTGCCGTTGCCGATGTTGTAGAGCGCGTAGGGGGCGGTGCTGGTGTCGGGCGTGTCGGTGCCGCTCCCGGGCTGAGGTATCACGTCCAGGATGCGCACGATCCCTTCGACGATATCGTCGATATAGGTGAAGTCGCGCTGCATGTCGCCGTGGTTGAACACCTGGATCGGCTCGCCTGCCAGCAGCGCCCGTGTGAACTTGAAGGGCGCCATGTCTGGCCGACCCCAGGGCCCGTAGACGGTAAAGAAGCGCAGCCCGGTGGTGGGCACCCCGTAGAGGTGCGCGTAGGTGTGCGACATCAGCTCGTTGGCCTTCTTGGTGGCCGCGTAGAGGCTGACGGGGTGATCCACGGCGTCAATGGTGGCAAACGGCACCTTGGCATTCATGCCGTAGACCGAGCTGGAAGAGGCGTAGACCAGGTGCTCGACCCCGTGGTGCCGGCACCCCTCCAACACATTGAGATGGCCCATCAGGTTGGCTTCGGCGTAGGCATGGGGATTCTCCAGCGAGTAGCGCACCCCAGCCTGGGCAGCCAGGTGGATTACCCGATCGAAGCGCTCCTCGGCAAACAGTGCCGCCATTCCCTTGCGGTCGGCCAGGTCCAGCTCGACGAAGCGGATATCGGCACACCCGGCCAGATCCACCAGGCGCGCCTGCTTCAGCGCGACGTCGTAGTAGTCGTTGAGATTGTCGATACCGACGATCTCGTGGCCATGGCCGAACAGGCGTTTGGCCACGGCGTGTCCGATAAAGCCGGCCATGCCGGTAATAAGAAGCTTCATAATCATCCTATGCTAATGATGCTTATGGGCATAATTAGCTTTGTCAATCCCGATCTGCATCATATAATGGAAATATGATTGCACGCCCAGGCTACCGGAACGAGCCCGATGTGCCACCTGTTCGATCTGGCCAAACCTTCACGAAGAGACGAACAATCCAAAGTCCACACCCAATGTCGAAGACCCGACGTTAATCGAGAACACCAAGCTTCCTGGCTAAAAATGGAAACCTTGTTCTCAAAACACCACGCACTGCGTAATGTGAAAAATAATAACTGCTTTTACAGAGACTCAAGTTCTCGACTTCACGATACAACCGCCATGTGTATGCTGCCGCGTCACTTTTTTTAGATGAAATAGACCCTGGGCGCACACGGTACTCAGCCAAAGGCTGCTGGATCCCATAGGCATAATCAATTTTTTTTAGAAGCCTCAGCCAAAGGCCTAAATCTTGCCTTTTTCGAATTAATGGCATATATACCTTGCCGAGCTTGTGCACATCGTACATTGCTGTAAGACAGCCAATGACACAACACTTCAAAAGCTGGTCATAGTTCACTTTTTCAGGCACACCTATGGAACCCAAAGACTGACCATTTTCATCTATTTTATTATAGCCAGAATAAGAAAAGGCAACACCATTATAATTCATGAAACTTAACTGTGTCTCCAGCTTGTCAGGGAGCCATAAATCATCACTATCCAAAAAGGAAATATACCGACCCCTAGCTGCTTTAATTGCAACATTTCGAGCTACGGCCGCACCTGAGTTTTCAGACAACCGAATCAATTTGATACGTGGATCCTGCTCAGAAAAAGATTGCACCACTTGCACCGAATCATCTGCTGAGCAATCATCAACAACAATCATTTCCCAATCAGAGTAAGACTGCTGCAAAACAGATTGAATAGTTGCGGAGATATACCGAGCGGAATTATAGGAAGGAGTAACTATAGATATCATTTAGCGTTCAATTATCGCAGGCAACTTTGAGCCAAGTTCAAAGTCAAGCGCTGTAGGTGTGAATTTACCAAAGCCATTCTCTGGAGTGTTAGTCAGCTCGCCAAAAAACACATCATCATTCATTAAGTACAAATCAACACGAATAAAGTCAAAATCAACTGAAAGCTCTTCAGCTATTTTCAGTGCTTTTTCATAAGCCACTGGCTTAGAAATGTTGCCTGCATCGGGGTAGGCAAGTTTGGCATCAAGTTTTTTAAAATCACGTGAGTAAAGATTTCGGCGATGGCTAGAAAATCTAGCCAAATCGACTTGAACCATTTCAACTCTACCATTGAATGAAAAAAATTTATAATCAGGAGGGACAGCACCATCAATTACGAGCTTCTCTTCAACTATCAAATATTTCTCTAGATCTCGGTACATCCATTCACGACCAAGTGCGGAGTAGTCTTTCTGAAGCCAGTCAGCAGATTGCGCAAAAACATCTTTATAAGAATGCTCATTTTTATCAACCACCATTGTCATCTTCGAGCCATGATTGGCTTTGATTACAAAGGCGTTTGGCAAAGAATCCCAAATTTCATGAGTAAAACCCTTACCGGACCATAAAACATTTACTAACTTGCAAGAAGGAGACTTATAAGCAACATAATTTCTCACCTTAAGCCTATCAACGACTAGTGATCTGAGTGGGTTCCGATTGAACAGCTTTATATATTGAATTTTTTCACTCAAGGAACGGGGATTATTTAACCGAGGAAAATATTTGTGCTTGAATAAAAACATCAAGATGGCAACTTGCCTATCTGTCAGCATGCGAGAAAATTTTTTAACTAAAGACAGACCATTCATCCTTGCTGCTTCCTTAAATTAGTGCAAGCCTGTTCCCAAAGCTGAAGATATCGAGACATTGACACCTCAACATTAAAATCATATTTGATCTTTTTCCTTGCCTTTTTAGCCATGCTTAAAGCCAATTCAGCATTATTTATAGAATTATTAACAGCAGCAGCAGCTGATTGAATGGAGCCGAAGCCTACAACATATCCATTAACACCATCATCGATTAATTCATCGATCCCAGGTGTATTAGTTGAGATGGCAATACAACATTGGTGCATTGCTTCTTTGACCACATTTGGCAAACGCTCCCCGCTACATTTAGACATAAGAATAAAGAACTGCGACTCTCTCATGTATTCCAAAAGTGTTTCTTGAGGCACATGGCCTAAAAATCTTACACCTCTCTCAACATTTAGCCTTTTTGATAATTTAATTAAATCTTGACGAGCCGGCCCATCACCTGCCACAATTAGCGTTGCGTCAGGAAAATTGCCGAGAACATCTTTAAAAATATTTAATATATCATCAACACCCTTCCCATTAACCAGCCTGCATGCTGTCAAAATTTTAATATTATTTAAGCCTTCGAACTTATCAAAACAGAGACCCTGCCCACCACTCAATTTAGTGCCTCGAACTACAACATTAAACTTTGTCGCATCCATCCCCATTTCTGCAATCATAGGAAGATTTGATTTTGAGTGAGTGAATAAAAGATCAGCGATTTTCGAGAGGCGAGCACTACCAGGGTAGGCTGTAACCAGATCATGCGCGCCGAGGAACATTGAAAGCACTGTCTTTGGCATATATTTTTTAACTAAAAAGCCCACCATGGAAGGATAGTGGCCCCAAAACAAATGCACAACATCAGGCTTTTCTTTGTAAAGCCTGCTAAAAATTGAAAGCGCAGATGGGAGCATCAGAAAACTTTTCGCCAAATGCCTAGGGTTGCTTTTACAGCTAGATGAGAACCACCGGATAAGTGAAAGCACCATCAGAGGATGCCGCAAAAAAAAGACCGCTGAGGAAAATACTGAGCACATTGAAAAATGTAAAACACTCAAGCCAGAGTGACCACGCTCTATCAGCAGTTTATTAAACAGAGGATGCTTAGGCCGCATACAAAATACAGAAATCTCCTGGCCTTGCTGACGAAGAGTCTCAATATCTAAAGAAGCAAAAGTTTCAGATGGGACCGGAAACTGCATGGTTATATATGAAATTCTCAAGAACCACCCCCTTTACTTCAAAATTAAGCTGCCAAAGCAATGGAAACTATAGAAAAATAAAATAACAAAAAAACAGTTACAAAAAATGCAACCCTTTTTTCACCGATGGTTATATTCAAGGCATAAAAATCATATCGAGATTTTGCCACTTTGTAGAACATATCTTTTTGAGCTTTTAGCAGCCCCAAGCGTAGGTAGGCGATCGCTGTTTATAAACATTCTAAACAAATCATTCTAATTCACCATCTTTGGATACGCCGCCAAACAGGTGCACTAAAACAAAATATCCATCAAAACATTTTGATATTCCCCAGCAGTATTAATTCGAATCAATATAAATCCAACGAGAAAAATATGTACTGGCGCCCATAATACAGCCCTCATGGAAAACCTTAAAAAGGACATTACAGCAGGTAAAAGTATCGCCAACGGAAGCCAAGAGAGAAGCTCTAACGACCGATCGGACATTTCAGGCACTGCATGAAATGCAAGGTATAGGAATAGGCCTACCACATAACTAGTCAGGCAAGCAACATAGAAGGGTTCTTGCTCAGACAGTCGCCTATAAAAAAGAGATGCTGATAGAAAACCAAAACAGATATTTAAAAAAACCAATGGGCTAAAGAAATTTCCTGCCTCGCGTTCGCCCAGATAGTATCCCCGAATTCGTGAAGCAAAAATATCTCCGTAAGGGAAACTCGGCAAAATATCTAACAACAGTGTAATAATGAATGGGGAAGCAATTGCCGCTGGGTATGCAGTTAATAATAAAGCCAAGATAACCAATCTATTGGATCTCATATTGACAATCCAGTAAATTGGAAGTGCTATCAATGCATATGCTTGAATACCAAAAGCAACAAAAAGCACCATCAAATACAGCTTTAGATTTTTTATGGAAGCATAATGAAGAGCCAAAAGAAAAAGAGATGCGGCTAAAGCATTCCTTATCTGGCCTAAATCCTTGACAAAAATAAATGCCAAATACACCACAACAGAGAGAAAAAAATACGGAGAATATTTGTAAAAAATTAAGAATTTTATGCACGTGGATGCAGTTGCGATGATGACAAAAAACACAACCACATCAAAGTTTAAAAGGTTAAGAGCGGCCGCAACCGTTGCGAACACAATTTCGTTTCCTGTGGTCCCCGGAGCAGTATTAAAAAAAGGAAATGAAAAATAATGGAAGCTGTGCGAATAATAAATACTCACATAGGAGTAGTAATCGACAGAGTCGTACCTGAATCCAATAAAAATGGTGAAAATAATAGCGGCGACTACCAGACCAACAACTCTAAGCTTTCTTTGTCGAACAAAAATAGATAACAATGCAAAAAGCACAAAGGGGAAAGAAATAATTATATACGGAATCATTTTTTCACAAAGCCAAGCTCTAAACTGGCATAGTAGTGGAAAAGAAAGACCAGGTTGTGATGTAGCGGCATTCACCTCACAGCCGGAAACTAAAAGCGAAGTGGCCATAGCACCACATCGGTTATAGAACGAGTGTAATGCCCCTCTAGTTTCTACACACCATACGCCGCTAATGGGGGATAGATGCCACATAGCCCAAGGACTGTATAGGCGCTCTTTGTTGCCTGAATTCAAGCAATAAGCGCAGCACCTGCTGTGTCCAGGGCTCCTGAGTACTCCCCCAGAGACACCTGTCCCGGTGTCCGGTAACCGAGTCGCTTTCGAGGGCGGTCGTTTAGTTTCTCGACCACATTGCGCAGCTCGGCATCGGTGACCTGGCGGACGTCCGTTCCCTTGGGGAAGTACTGCCGTATCAAGCCATTGGTATTCTCGTTGTTCCCACGCTGGCCAGAGCAGTAGGGATCGCAAAAGTAGGTCTTCGCGGTCACCGCCTTGCCTACGGCTATGTCGCCGGCGAACTCCGAGCCGTTGTCTAGGGTGATGGTCTTCACAGCACCCCGGCGAGGCTTCAACAGCCGGATCATGGCCGCTTGCGTCAGCTCCGCTGACAGATAGGGAGGTGTCTTGTAGCCCAGCGTTTTCCTGGGGCGCTCGTTCAGCCGCGCAGCCACCTGATCAAGGTCTTGCTGAGTGAACGTGGACAGGTCCATCACCTTTGGGTAGTACTGTCTCAGCAAGCGGTTGGTATTCTCGTTGGTTCCCCGCTGCCATGGGCTCTGAGGGTCGCAGAAGTAGACTTGAATATCGGTCGCAACCGTGAAGTCCTTGTGTGCCGCTAGCTCTGTGCCCCGATCCCATGTCAGAGATCCTCTCAGAGCAGCTGGCAGCCGCTGGGCCTCTCTTACCAAGCCAGCGATCACACTGGTCGTATCCTTGCCATCCACCAGAACTAGCATGGTGAAGCGAGAGTGACGCTCGACCAGCGTAGCAATATGAGAATTTCTGGCACCGGTGATCGAATCACCTTCCCAGTGCCCCGGAATCGCCCGATCCTCCGTCTCTGGAGGACGTTCCCGAATGGACACCGCATCCCTAATCTGCCCGCGCGGTTGGCTCGTAGCAAGCTTGGAGCGGCGCATCATGCGTTTAGAACGCAGATGCTTGATCAGTTCCTTCTTCAGTACACCGCGCGCTTGGATGTAAAGGCTGCGGTAAATCGTCTCATGTGACACCTGCATGCGCCGGTTTCACGGGAAACGGAGTTTCAGCCAGCCCGAGATCTGCTCAGGAGACCACTGTAGCGCAAGCTTTTCCGCCGCGAACTGCCGCAGTTCGGGGACGGATGCCAGATAGCACACCTTCAGGCGTTTGGCCTGCTCCCAGGCAGACTCATCAGCAGTACTGGCTCGATACTGGTCGCGTCCTCCATGGCGAGCGACTTCCCGGCTCACCGTGGAAACAGAGCGGCCCAGCTGCTGGGCGATTCGCCTAAAGGACTGACCAGTGGCGATGCCACGGGAGATCGTCTCCCGCTCAGCCAGGACCAAGTGCCGACTGGATCGTGAACGAGGGTGCGGTGCGATACCACCGCTGGTTGACAGAACACGATGCACCGACCCTGGATTCTGACAAAGCAGCCGGCTGATCTCGCTTAATGATTGACCGGCTTGCCACTGCTCCCAGAGTAGCTGCTTCTGGTTTGCGGAGAGTCCTCCGGGCCGTCCTCGTCTCGCCATATCGTTCCCTATAGGGTGGCTGTGTTGCAATGAGCAGTTGAGCGTACCGCTGCTTTTTTTGCGACTTCAAGCTCTTCCGACTTCTCGGCCAGTTGACACTTGAGTCGGGCATAATCGTCGGCCAAGGCATGTTCGCGCGCGGAGGCGCTTTCCTGCTGCTGGGCCTTGGCTCGCCAACGGTAGAGCTGGCTGGGCTGAAGGCCAAGCTCTCGGGCGGCGGCACTGGTGCCGACACGGTCGGCGAGTGCCAGGACCTCGCCCTTGTAGGCTTGGGAGTAACGGGTACGGGTCTTCTTCATCGAAGCTGCTTGCCTTGCCATGGATCACCTCGTTCATTGTACTGCCTTAACGGGGTGTCCACTGTTGCTCGACAAGACTACTGAGAGTAGTATTCAGGGCCCTAGACACAGCAGTTGCTACACTTATTGTTTGTATTTAGAAATTGTTACAAGTAACAAGCAATAACTTAATAACGCCTTCTTAAGAAAGTAGCTCTATGTATGAGCCAGCCATCTTCTCGACGCTTAGCTCTTCCTCAACATAAGCCCTAGCCTTTCTTTTTTTATGAGAAATAAAGCACCCCCAACTGGCGATAACATTCTCGATAGCAGCCGAAAGCTTTTCTGGCTCATCAATATCGAATAACTCACCAAATTCGCCATCTTGAAGCAAAACGGAATTATCACAAACGTTAGAGATTACTGGCGTACATCCAGACAGCATAGCTTCACAAACAACATTAGGAAGCCCCTCATAATGACTTGGCAGCACAAGAACATGATTATTTGAGAGAAGGTAGTGAACATCTGCTGTCTCGTCGTGCCAAGCCCACTTCTGATTTACTTCTGGAAAATTTTCAAGACAGGCTAAAACTTTCTTTTTATAATGTTCATCGTCACACCTTCCTACCCACGTCACAGACGGGCACCAGTTATTTTTATTATGGAATATACTTAGGCCTTCTATCATAAATTCGATATTTTTTTGAGGGTTAATCCGACCAATACCGACAATTCTCAACGACCTGTCATTCTCAAGTGGCAACGGAGCGTATGGAAAGTCTTTCGCTTCATACCCATTGTATATCGCGAAAACTCTACCCCTTCCAAGCTTTGAAAAATTTACAAGCCATTTCTTTTGGGATACTGAGTTAGCAACCACACAGGAAGAAAGACGAAAAACCTGCCGCTTCAAAAAAAGTTTATATGGATTATTCTTTTTATATGAGTTTCTATCAGAGACGACCAGCCTGACATTAATAAACAGGGAAGACAAAATAAGGTAGTAGCTTGGCGAGTCGAGAAAGGATATAGCCGCATCGTACTGTTCAGTTTTTAGCAATCGTCTTAGCGCAAAAACCAAAGGCAGTGAAAACCCTGGTTCGCCCTTGTAATAGTCATGTATTTTTACTCCACTCCTTTCAAGCTCCTTCCTGAAAAACACCTCTTCAGGATAGTAATTGAAAAAATGGACATCATATCCTTTAAGTGTCATAAATTTAGCTAGAAGTGCAGATTGGCGCTGAGCGCCTCCTGAACCAAAATGGTCAATAACAAGAAGGATCTTCACAGAAAACTCAAATTAACAAAAAGTCTAGGAGAATTGTACAGCAAATGTAGTGTTCCGGGTGATGATCTTACCCAGCACTGGTGGACAGTACACGATGCACCGCCCCTGAATTCTGACAAAGTAGCCGACTGATCTCATTCAACGATTGACCGGATTGCCACTGCTCCCAGAGAAACTGCTTCTGGTTTGCGGAGAATCCTCTCGGCCGTTCTCGTATTGCCATAGCGATCCCTGTAGGGTGGCATTATTGCGATTATCAGTTGAGCGTACCGCGGACTTTCGTTTTATGGCCAGTTCCTCCGATATTTCAGCAAGTTGCCGCTTAAACTAGGCATTTTCATCAGCCAGTAATTCCTCGCTCTCGGAGGAGTTCTTCTTTTGCTGGGCCTTGGCCCGCCACTGATAGAGTTAGCTGGGCTGCAGACTCAGCTCACGGGCGGCAGCGGCAATGCCCTCTCGGACAGCGAAGGCAGAGCTTCCTCGCGGTAAGCGTCTGAATAACGGGCAAGGGTCGTATTCATCGGCGTAGCTTGCTTAGCCATGGCTCACCTCGTTGAGTGTACTACCCTAACGGAGTCTCTACTGTTTCTGAGAAAGACCAGTTATAAACCAATCAAAGAATAGCGACATTCAGGTATCGAATTGGACGCACCTATATTATAGATACGAATCCGGCGAGAAATATGGCTCTTCGTCGTTGGGTGTGGAATTCGCCCCCTGAGCTGGGCCAGGATATGACCTCCACGACGACAGGAGGCATGGCATGGACGGCACCCGGATTCTGACCCTCGGCCTGGGCCTGCAAGCGCCCTGGACCCTCAAGGACCAGCACCTGGATACTTCCGTATCGCCCCATCGGCTGGATCTCTACGTCGAGGCCGAGCGAGGCAGCCTCTACCCCTGTCCTGAGTGCGGCAAGGCCTGCCCGGCTCACGATTTCGCCGACAAGACCTGGCGGCACCTGAACTTCTTCCAGCATCACTG